>Ga0247730_1000235_pt1 | contig 50260 bp, 30 predicted proteins | sample UWRJL073202C2_FD_180959 | JGI IMG/M metagenome (GOLD analysis project Ga0247730, IMG submission 180959) | Plant litter microbial communities from Arlington Agricultural Research Station in Wisconsin, United States - UWRJ-L073-202C-2 | ecosystem: Environmental > Terrestrial > Plant litter >... | reverse complement strand
CGCAATCCACCCCGATCCCTTGTGGGACGAATCGGGCGTTCCCTGCCTCCTCAAGATACCGGACGGCGAGCCCAAGAACGCGCATCTGGTGATCGATGCGGGCGATGACGTGCCAGGCGTTCGGCTGGAGGCCCGGCGACTGGACGGCTTTGCCGAACTGATGGAGGCCGACGTCATCAAGATCGACGTGGAAGGCGCCGAGGAGCGGATCTGGCGCGGCATGGCCGGGCTGTTTGCGCAAGGAAGGCCGCTGACGGTCTTTCTCGAATTCTCGCCTGTGCGCTATGAGACGCCGATGACATTTCTGGAACAGATCATGGCGGATGGCTTCGAGCTCGGCGAACTCAGCGTCAGCCACGGTATCCGCACCGTGACGCCCGCACAGATACTGGCCGGCGCGCCCGACGAGGATCGGATGCTGGCGCTTCGTAAGGGTATGCACGCATGAGCGCGATGACGCTGCTGGGCCATCCGGTCGGGCTCGACCAGCCGCTGTTCCTGATCGCCGGGCCGTGCGTGATCGAGAGCGAGATGCTGGCGCTATCCGTCGCTGAAACGTTGCGCGGCATCGCGGATCGCCTTGGAATCTTGCTGATTTACAAATCCAGCTTCGACAAGGCGAACCGATCGTCCGGCGCGTCCTTCCGTGGCGTGGGGATGGAGGAAGGGCTCCGCATCCTGGAGAAGGTGCGAGCCGAAACCGGCCTGCCCGTACTGACCGATGTTCACGACGTTACGCAGGTGAAGCCAGTGGCCCAAGTGGTGGACATGCTGCAGACGCCTGCTTTCCTCGCCCGCCAGACCGATCTGATCGAAGCGGTAGCCGCAAGCGGGAGGCCGGCCAACATCAAGAAGGCGCAATTCATGGCGCCCGGCGACATGAAGAACGTCATCGACAAGGCGCGCGCGGCGGCTGCGCGGGCGGGCAATGACGGGCAGACATTCTGTGTGGCCGAGCGGGGCACCAGCTTCGGCTACGGCAATCTGGTGGTCGACATGCGGGGACTGGTGATCATGCGCGAGACGGGTGCGCCAGTGGTGTTCGATGCGACCCACTCGGTACAATTGCCGGGGGCGAACGGAACCAGCTCAGGCGGGCAGCGCGAGTTCGTGCCGGTGCTGGCGCGGGCGGCGGTGGCGGTTGGGGTGAGCGGGCTGTTCATGGAGACGCATCCGGAGCCGGAGAAAGCGTTGTCGGATGGGCCGAATGCGATGCCGCTGGGGGAGATCGAGGGTTTGCTGCGGCAGTTGATCACCATCCGCGACGCCGCACCGCGCGGCTGACGGGATCGCTTTGGCGGCTCTTCCTCTCGCTATCGGGGACCAGAGACTGCGAGGTCCGGGCACGGGCGTTGCGGCCTATTCCTCAGCACTGATCCGCGCCCTGGCCGACGGGGGGCGATCGTTGCTGACGATGGAGCCAGGCACGGCGGATGTGTCCCGGTATAGGCGCTGGCTGCGCGCTGCCCGGCCGGGTGGGCGGTGTGCCCGGCGCACGGATGAGGCGATCATCTGTGCGGATCTGTTTCGCGAGGCGCAGGTCTATTTCGATATCTGGCGCCGGCCGATGGAGATCGATTGTCCAGGCGTACCGGGCATCGTCCATTGGACCTACCCGGTGCCACTAAGGCTTCGCGGCTGGCGCAACGTCTATACGTTTCATGATACCATCCCGATCGATCATCCCAGTCTGTCTCCCATCGCCACCGGTCGCTACCAGCGGATGCTGCGCGCGCTGATGGACAAAGCGAGCCGGATCGCGACCGTATCCGAGGCATCGAAACGCGATATCGAGCGGCTGTTTGCGCCTCCGGCGGGCTTCGTTGTCAATCTGGGCGAGGCAGTCGAGGTGGGGCACGAGCTCGCGCCGCTACCGGCCGGCCTCTTGGCCGGACATTATCTGCTTCATTGCGGGTCAATCGAGCCGCGCAAGAATGTGGCCGGGCTGATCGAGGCATGGCGGACAAGCGGTGCTGAGATGCCGCTCGTGCTGGCCGGGCCAGCGGGCTGGCGCTCCGGACCGATTCTGGCACAGGCAAGGGATGGTTTGATTCATCTCGATTATTTGCCGCGCGACCAATTGCTGGGGCTGATCGCTTCGGCACGGGCACTCGTCATGCCGAGCCTGGCCGAGGGCTTCGGTCTGCCGGTGGCGGAGGCGATGGCGCTGGGAACGCCGGTGGTGACAAGTGTCGAGGGAGCGCTGGCGGAAACTGCAGGCGACGCGGCGCTGACAGTTGACCCTTGCGATACAACTGCAATCGCTACAGCGCTTCGCCGGGTCGCGAAGGACGATCTTTTGTGCGAGAGGCTGGTCGCTAGTGGAAAGGCGCGGTCCGTAGCTTTTTCGATTGAGGCGTTCGGGCGCAGGCTCAGCGCCCTTTATGATGAAGTAGGGCGCGATGGCTGAGGATAAGCCGCTGAGAATCGGAATAGACGGCTTCAATCTCGCCATGCCACACGGCACTGGCGTCGCCACGTACGGTCGGACTCTGGCCGAGGCGATTACGGGGCTCGGGCACAAGCTGGATCTGGTGTATGGCGTACCGGTCGCGCTCGACAGCCCCGAGGATATTCGCGAAACCTTGTTCTACGGGCGGCTAAGCGAAGAGCGCGGTCTGGGTGACAAGCCTGCTTTGACCCTGAAGGCCAAGATTACGCGCCTTCTGATGACGCCCGAAAAGCGCCAGCTGTTGCAGATCCCACATAGCGGCCGGGTGATAACATCCGGCCTCGAGGAGCGCGTGCCGCCTTTCGATCGGATGTTCACGCGCGGCAACGTGTTCGACATTTCGGCGCGATATTTCCGGCGTTTCGGAAAGTTCATGACGCTGACCATGCCGGACCCTCCGGCGATCATGCACTGGACCTATCCGCTCCCACTCAAGATCGAGGGCGCGCGGAATATCTACACTTTCCACGATATCGTGCCGCTGAAGCTGCCGCACACGAGTCTGGAGGACAAGCGCTACTATCATAAGCTGTTGTACCGCTGCGTGGAGACGGCGGCGCACATCGTGACCGTGTCGGAAAGCTCGGAGCGTGACATAGTAGAGTTCTTTCCCGGCGCGTCGGGCAAGATCACCAATACCTATCAATCGTTCGAGACGGCGGAGCGGTTGGGGGAAGAGGAACTGACGCGGCGGCTGGATCGCCTGTTCGATCTAAAGCGCGGAGAGTATATGCTCTTCTTTGGGGCGATAGAGCCGAAAAAGAATCTCAGCCGTCTCGTGGAGGCCTATCTCCGTTCCGAGATCACAACGCCGTTGATCATCGTAGGCTCGACGGGCTGGAAATCGGATCAGGAATTGCGGCTGCTGCGCGGAGGCTCCGGCACGCAGTTGAAAGCGGCCAAGCAGATCCGCCAGATCGACTATATGCCGCGCCGGCTTCTGCTGGATCTGGTGCAGGGTGCGCGTGCCGTGCTCTTCCCCTCGCTCTACGAAGGCTTCGGCCTGCCGGCACTGGAGGCGATCGCCTGCGGAGTGCCGGTGATGGCGAGCGCGGCGAGTTCGCTGCCCGAAGTGACGGGGGAAGCGGCATTGTATGTCGATCCCTACGATATCGATGCGATGGTCGCGGCGCTCAAGAGGCTTGACGGCGACGCGGCCCTCAGGGACAGGCTCGCCGCCGAAGGACCGCGTCAGGCCGCGCGGTTCGCCCAGGGAGCTTATCGCACACGCCTGCAATCACTCTATAATGCGGTTCTTGCGGCGGGTGACTGACGAGCTGACCCACCCCATCATCGAAGCGTGCCACGGAGTCCGGTTTTGCAAAGTGAATATCGTGCCCGCGCGGGCAAGCTTGCGGTTCTTCTGATCCCCGCTCTGCTGTCCGCCTGCGCCACTTTGCCGTCCAGCGGGCCCACGAGGAGCGAGGTGCTCCACGATCGCGAGGGGCAGGCGCTTATGGGCTTCCAGATCGTCAACGTCGATTCGCCTGCCTCCGTCGCGGCCGCCACCGCCTCTGCGCCGCCGCCCCTTCCGTCTCTCTCGCAGCTGGCCGCGAACGGCGAGGTCGATACGGTCGGGCCTGGCGACATTGTCGCGATCAACATTTTCGAAATCGGCGCCGGCCTGTTCAACGGCAACGGCAACAGCATCGGCAACGATCAGGGCACGGCGGACAATGTCGGTGTGTCGGGCGTGCAGGTGGCGCGCGATGGATCGATCACCTTGCCCTATATCGGCCGGCTGGTGGTGGCGGGGAAGACGACCGCCGAAGTGCAGACCATGATCCAGCGCGCGATGCGCGGCATGTCGCAGAGCCCGCAGGCCTTGGTATCGGTGCGTCGCAACGTGACCAACACCGTCGTCGTGCTGGGTGTTGTCGCCCGGCCGGGCCGGCAGGAACTGACGCTTGCGCGCAATCGTCTGCTGGACGCGATCGCCGATGCGGGCGGCACGGGGCTCCAGCCGCAGGAGGACATGGTCATCCGCTTTTCGCGGGGTGGGCGAAGCGTGGAACAGCTGCTGTCGCTGATCAAGACGGGCAGCCCGGACGATCTGACGTTGCTGCCGGGCGACCGGATCCAGGTGATCCGCCGCCCCCAAAGCTACACCGTGTTCGGCGCCACCAAGGTGAGCCAGGTCAATTTCGACAATCCGGCGTTGACGCTGGCCGAGGCGATGGCGCGCGCGGGCGGGCCGTCCGACGACCGTGCCGATCCCTCCGCGGTGTTCGTGTTCCGCTATGCCCGCTCCGAGGACGGAACGCCGCTCGTACCCAAGCCTGGCGAGACCAACGTACCCGCGCCGACCATCTACCGCATCGATATGATGCGCCCGGCCAGCTACTTCCTCGCGCAGAACTTCATGATGCGCGACAAGGACGTGCTCTACATGGCCAATGCGGCGGCGAACCGGCCGAGCAAGCTGGTCGGCATCGTCAATCAGCTCTTCTCGCCACTCGTAACGGCGAAGATCCTGCTGGATAATAACAACTGATCATGGGGCGGCGGGCAGGCGACGTTCGTCCGCTCGCCCACGTCGTCCGGCTGCGCTGATGGCGCTCTTTGCCCTCTGGAGGCAGCCGGACGGTAAGGTGGAGACGATCCACCGGCGTCTGGTCGAAGATTGCCATGTCGTTCACGAGCGGACGACCACTACCGTCCTCGGTCGGGGTGCTACCACCTGGCATCTGGCAGCATTCGCCACCGCGACCCGCTTCTATGCGCCGGAGGATCAGGTCTGGATCAGCCCGGCCGGTGACGAAGCCTGCATCATCCACGGGCTGGTCTGGCGGGAGGTAGGCGGAAGCCCCCAGCTTCTTACGGCGGGCGACGTTTCGCGGCTGATTGACCGGCCGGGGTGCAGGCTGGATCCTGATATCTGCGGGGAATATGCGGTCGTTCGGTTTTTCGCGAATGGCGTCATCAACGCGTTCGGAGATCCCGCCGGGCTGCATCACCTGTTCTATGCCGACACCGGGCAAGCGATCGTGGCCAACCGTGCCGGCTTCGTGGCGGCCATCTGCGGGTATTGTGAGCCCGACAGCGATACGTTATCGTGGCTGCCGACGATCGGCTACCGAGTGGGCACCGGAACGGCCTATCATGGCGTTCGGGCTCTGCCGCAGGATCATCTGCTGGAACTCTGTCGCGGGGGGCTAACGCTCGTTCCGCCTCCATCCACCCCCTTCGCAGAAAGCGGCCGGGGCGATCCGGACGTCCGCGCCGGATTGCAAGAAGACGGGATCGTTCAGGCATTGGCGGCGGTGCGCATCGCCACGGACCATGGCGACCGGATCGATCTGCCGATCACCGGCGGCAAGGATAGCCGCGTGGTCCTTGCCTTGTGTCTGGCGGCGGGGCTGCGGGACCGACTATCGCTCTTTACGCGAGGATATGCGGGCCATCCCGACGTCATTGCGGGTGCTGGCGTCGCCGCTGCCGCCGGCTTACCGCACCGCCGCGAGCCGCCCCACGGCAGCGATCTTGCTGCAAACTGGCCGCTCGACATGTTCGTCCGCAATCTGGCGGTGCAGGCCTTTCAAGCGGACGGCATGATGGGCGGCTGGGATCTCATCATTGGCGAGCGGCTGGGCCGCGAGACGTTGATCACAGGACATATGGGCGAAGTGCTCAAGGCGTATTCGAAGCGGCCTATGCCTGAGGGGAGGCTGGATCCGGTCGACATGATCAGATTGCAAGCGCCGTTCGATCCGCTCGGCCTGCTGCGGCCCGAGCATCGCGACAGGCTGACCGGGCAGGTCTCCGCGCAGATGGATGCGGGGCGCGCTGCCGGCGCGAGCGAGCGGGATCTGCCCGATCTTTTTTACTGGCAGAACCGCATCCCGAACTGGCTGGGTGGGATACGTGGGATCAAATCGTTCGAACGGCAGCCGGTGATGCCACTGGGCGTGCCCGCGCTGATGCGCCTGGCGTTCCTGCTCTCTCCCGAAGAGCGCAAGGTGGAGCTGCTTCACTACCGCCTGATCGAGCGGCTTGCGCCGGAACTGCTGACACCGGCCTTCGCGTTGCAGACGTGGGACGCCGGGCTGGCGGCACATGGCGCAACGCCGCCGATGGCCGATCCGGTTCGGGCGGGCGCAGCAGCCCCGCCGGTATTCGGCAACTGGCAATATTCGTTAAATTCCAACCCCGCTATCCGCGCGTGGCTGATCGATCTGATCGCGACAAAGGATATCGCACTGTGGGAGGTCATCGATCGCGCCGTGCTGATCGATCGGCTGCGCACGCGCCGCTTCGATTATTTCGGAGGGATCAGCCTGCTGGGCCTCGTCGCGGCTGTCTTTGCCAGTATTGGCTTTGCGTTGCCGGTGAAGCTTTCAGGAGAGCGGCGTCCGCCGCTTCCGACTGATCCGGCTCGGCCGATCGCGCCCGAGATGCGGGCGCTTGCACAGGGCGAGGCGCCTCCTTGCGCGCCACGGCTGCATGGGCATCTGGACGATGTGCGCGGCGCGCGCCGTTTCGGTGACGCGCACTGGCTAGCGGAAGCGGATATGCTTACCCTGATCGGGTGGCTGTTCGCGCCGGAACTGGAAGGTGTGCAGTGCGCGATCGAAGTGCTGAGTGGAGGCGAGGTGGTGGCGCTCGGAACCGGCGATCGCCCGCGTCGGGATCTTGCCGCACTCTGCCGGGGGGACGGGCGCTACGGCTTCGCGATCGATCTTCGGGTCTCCCGGCTCCGGGAGCTGGCGGACGGCGGTTCGAGCGTGCCGCTTCAGGTACGCGCGTTCGACAGCGGCTTCGTGGCGATCGGTGGCGATATCGTGGTTGATCTGTGATGCTGAACCTGCTGATCGTCGGCCAGAGCCATGTCGCGGCATTTCGAAGTGCGGCCAAGGCGCGGCGCGAGCACGATCCGGAAGCGCCGCGCACGCGCACGATACATCTCGGCGAGGAGCGCTATGCGCCGGCGCTAATCGAGGATGAGAGCGTGGCACGGTTCGGTGAGGCGCTTGTGCGGGAGATTGACGATCAGATCGGAAGGCACACGCCGCGTGTCGCCTCCTGCATCGGCGGCAATGTCCACAATGCGCTGGCGCTGCTGCGCCATCCGCGCCCGTTCGACTTCATTTTGTCCGGCGTAGCGGAGCCGCAGACGATCGAGGCTGGCGCGGAGCCGGTGCCGGAGGATCTCGTCCGCGCCGCGCTGATGGATGGGATGGCGGACGATCTGGTTCGTCTGCGGCTGCTGGCATCGCGTGCCCCCGTGCTCGTTCATCTGCAATCGCCGCCGCCGCTCGCCTCCGATGCCCAGATCGCAGAACGCGCCGATGCGTTCTTCCAGAGCCGGGGAATCGCAGCCACTGGCGTGGCGTCCAACGGATTGCGCCGCAGGATGTGGCTGTTGCAGAGCCGGATCATGGCAGAGGCCTGTGCCGAACTTGGCATCCCATATCTGTCCGTGCCGCCCCAAGCGATGGACGCGGATGGCTTCCTGCGCCCGGATCTCTCCGCCGATGCCACGCACGGCAATGGCGGCTATGGGGAGATCTGGATACGAACGCTGGAGGCCCTTTGAGCGGCGATCACCCTTATCGCGACCTGCCGCCCGCGGCCTTCTGGAGGAGGGCGGTGGCAGGCCCCGGTCTGGCGTGCGATCCCGTCATCGCGGAGGGAGCGCCGCTCACCCCACACGATCGCATTGCCACGGCGGGCAGTTGCTTTGCGCAAAATATTGCGCGTCACCTGCGATCGAGTGGCTTCCATTTCCTCGTGACCGAAACTGCGCATCCGATCGTGCCCGAAGCTGCCGCCGCTGCTGCGAGCTACGGTGTCTATTCGGCGCGCTATGGCAATATCTACACTTCGCTCCAGCTGCTCCAGCTGATCGAGCGTGCCTATTGGCATTTTACACCAGCGGAGGCGCCGTGGGCGCTGGGCGGGGGGCGTTTCGCCGATCCGTTCCGGCCGGCCATCCAGCCCGGCGGCTTCGCTAGCCTTGGCGAGATGGAGGCGGATCGCGCGCATCATCTCTCCTGCGTGCGGCAGATGTTCGAGACGCTGGACGTATTCGTCTTCACGCTCGGCCTGACCGAGACCTGGATCTCCACCGAGGATGGCGCTGCCTTCCCGATCTGTCCGGGAGTGGCCGGTGGCACGTTCGATCCGGCGCGCTATGCCTTCCGCAATCTGCGCGTGGGGAACGTGACCGGGCAGATGACGGCCTTTCTGGCGCGATTGGCTGAGGTCAATCCAGCGGCGCGCGTGATCCTGACGGTCTCTCCGGTGCCGTTGGTGGCGACAGCCGTGCCGAGCGCGCATGTCCTTGGCCAGACGATCTATTCGAAATCGGTGTTGCGCGCAGCCGCGCAGGAACTGGCCGAAGACCATGCAAACGTGCGCTATTTCCCCTCATACGAGATCGTAACAGGTCCTCACGCCGCCAACCGATATTTTGCTGACGATCTCCGCAACGTGACGGAGGAGGGCGTCGCACGCGTCATGGCGCTGTTCCTCAAGCACATGACAGTAGGCGACGGCGCACGGCCGATTGCCTCTGTTGTCGAGCAGCGGAACGCGCCTGATGTGAAAGCGTGGGTAGAGGTAATGTGTGAGGAGGCGATGCTCGATCTGGACGGGGTATCGCCGGCGATATGAACTCGCCATTGCGCCGTGCAGGCGCTACCCGATGTAGGACGATGACGAAGCGCACATGATGACCGGCCGCACCGCCATATTGGTGCTGGGCATGCACCGGAGCGGAACCTCGGCGTTGACGCGGGTGCTCGGTCACCTCGGCTGCGCAATGCCCAATGACGGCATCGAGGCGCATCCTGACAACCCCAAGGGCTATTGGGAGCCGCAGGCGCTGGTGCGCGAGAGCGATCGCGTGTTCCGCACCGCCCATACTTCCTGGTTCGATCCGCGCCCGCTGGATCTGGCGGCGACCCCGGAGGCGGCGCGCGCGGATTATCGCAGCGCGTTCGCCCGCGCGATTCGCAAGAGCTTCGGGGAGGCGCCGCTCATTGCGGTCAAGGATCCGCGCCTCTGCCGGCTGGTGCCGCTGTTCGTGGAGGCGGCCGCCGATCTCGGCTACGAGACGCGCGTGGTGCTGATGAACCGCGCACCGGGCGAGATTGCGCGCTCGCTTCACGCGCGCGATCGTTCGACCGCCCATTATGCTCACGCACTCTGGCTACGGCACATGCTCGATGCCGAACGCGACAGCCGCGATCTGCCGCGTGCGACGGTGAGCTACGACGATCTGCTGGCGGATTGGCGCGCGACGATCCGTCCCCTCCTGAGGCTGCTGCCTGCTGTCGATCCAGAAGGCGTCGCGCCCGCGATCGATGCACATGTGGATCGCAGGCTGCGCCATCATGGCGATCATGCCCCCGCCACCCTCGATCCGCGACTGGCCCCGATCGTCGCCGATGCGGAGCGGGCGTTTGCGGCTCTGGCCTTCGAGGACGACGGGCATACACGCGGCGCAATCGACGATGTCGCTGCCCGGTTCGGTGCGGGCAATCTCCTCGACGACATCATCCATGACGAGCTTCGCCACCGGCGCGTCCGTGAGTTGGCGCTGGCCGCCGAGGTGAAGGATTGTCACGCGCGCGAGCCCGCTACGGAGGAATTGCCCGTGACGATGCCGCCATTGGGGCGGTGGAAGAGGTGGTGGACGTGACCGAAGAACTACCCGTCGCAGAGCCGGCGGCGGCGTCGCGAGATATCGCCGCCGAGATTGCGCTCGTGCGTGACAGCGGCCTCTTCGACGAAGCCTGGTATGTCGCGCGTTATCCCGACGTCGCGGTCACGGGAACGGACCCGATCGCGCATTATCTCACCATCGGCGCTCGCGAGGGGCGCGACCCCAACCCGCTCTTCCAGACCAGCTATTATGCCCGGCAGATGCAGCGCCGCCTGCTAATGACCGACGCGGAAGGCTGAGGACGATGCGGCCCGTCATCCTGCTCCACCTGTTCTACCCGGATATCGCGATCGAGCTGATCGATCGGCTGGCCATGCTGGATGGCAGCCTCGACATCATCGTCACCACGCCCCAGCCCTTGGCCGATCCGGTGCAGAGCGCGCTCGATCGGCTGCCGAACCGGTGGGAGATCGTCACCGTGCCCAATCGCGGCTGGGATATTGGGCCGCTGTTCGCAGCTCTGCCAGCGATCGTGGCGGGTGGATATGATCTAGTCTGCAAGCTGCACACGAAGAAGGGCGGTTCCGGCTATGCCGGCGAGTGGCGCGATATCTTCCTCGAAAGCCTCGTCGGATCGGATGTGATCGTCGGCCGCATCGTCGATGCGTTCGAGGCGGACGAGCGGCTGGAACTGGCCGGCCCAGCCTCACTCTATATGTCGGCGGCGCAGAACCAGTTCTCCAACCGGGATCGGCTCGCGCGGCTCGCCCCCGCTGTAGCTGCGCCGAAGCTGGCTCCCTCCGACTGGGGGTTCTTCGCGGGCACGATGTTCTGGGCACGGCGCACGATGCTGGAGCGGCTGGCGCCACTCGCCGAGTTTCACGACACGGAGGCTGACGGCAATGACGGCGCGCTAGCGCATGCGGTAGAGCGGCTGTTCGGGCTGGCGCCCTATGCACGCGGCGGGCGGATCGGCCTGATCTGGCCGGATCAGCCTGGCGATCGCGCGATCGAGATCGTCGCCGCGCCGTCTGGTGGGTCGCATGATCCGATCATCAACACGCTCGTCGCCAAGGCAGAGGAATTCGCTGATGCGATCACGCCCGCGCTTGCCGGGTTGATCGATGCGCGCAATCCGCTTGTGGATTATATCCGCCACGGCCGGGACGCGGACGCGCTCGATCCCAATCCCTACTTCAGCTCTACCTGGTACAACCGGATCAATGCCGATGTCTTCGCGGCGAGCATGCATCCGCTGGCGCATTATCTTCATCACGGCGCGTTCGAGGATCGATCCACGGGGCCCTTGTTCGACATGGGCTTCTACATGAAGAACAATCCGGAAATTGCGGCCGGCCGGCTGGATCCGCTACGTCACTTTATTGAGACGGGGCTGGCGCAAGGCCAGTCGGCAATACCGATCAGCCAGCCGCAGCATGACGTGGTCGAGGACGGCGCGCTGGATCGCTTCTACCGCGCCTTCGATCTCGAACGGGAACGCGCTTTCCTCGATCACTTGCAGCTCCTGCCGGGGAGCATGAAGGATGCGGCGGCCGCCACTCCCATCTCTATCGTCATGCCCGCCTGGGATCGGGAGGAATCGATTGGGCGCGCTATCCAATCGGTGATCGACCAGACCCATGAGCATTGGGAATTGTGGGTCGTCGACGACGGATCAACCGACGAGACGATCGCGGCAATCGAGCCCTTCCTTGGCGACCCGCGTATCCGCCTGATCCGGGGCGATCATGCCGGCGTCAGCGCGGCCCGGAATGCGGGGCTAGCGGCGGCGACCGGCGATCTGATCGCCTATCTCGATAGCGACAATCAGTGGAAGCCGTGGTTTCTGGAGCGCATGGCGCTGTTCCTCGCCAGCGAGGATCTGGAGGCGGCCTATTGTGCGCTGGAGCTGCGCGACGATCTCGGCCAACTGACCGGTTATCACGGTGCGGATTTCGATTGGGCGGCGTGCTTCGAGCGTAACTATGTCGATCTCAACGCTTTCTGCCATCGGCGGCAGCTGTTCGAGCAGCTTGGCGGCTTTGATCCGAAGCTCCGCCGGATGGTGGATTGGGATCTGATCCTCCGATACGGGAAGGGCCGCCGGATCGGCTACGCGCCCTTCGTCGGCGTCGATTATCATGATGGATCGGCTGATCGCGCGCGGATCACCGTGGCCGAACCGCTCGGCTTTCTGAAGCTCGTCCGCGCCCGGCATGAGGAAGGCGCGGCAGAACGGCCCGTCGCGCTTTCCTTCGCGATCAAGATCGCCGCGCCGGAAGCCGAGAAGCAGACTTGGGGCGATTATCATTTCGCCGATTCTCTGAAGATCGCGATCCAGCGGCTGGGCCATATCGCGCACGTCGATTTCCGAGACAGGTGGCATGTGCGCCCGCCCGCCGAGGAAGACGTGGTGATCGTGCTGCGTGGGCTGATACCGTACGATCCGCGCCCCGGCCAGATTACCCTGCTCTGGAACATCAGCCATCCCGATCAAGTCGGCTATGACGAGATGGAGCGCTTCTCGCGCGTCTTCGTCGCGTCACGATCCGCGGCGGAGTGGCTGGGGTTGTTCCTGAGCGTCGAGGTGTCGCCGCTGTTGCAGGCGACCGATCCCGAGCGCTTCCATCCGGGTGCGGCCGATCCTCATGCGCCGGAGCTGCTGTTCTGCGGGAACAGCCGGGGCGTGGAGCGGCCGATCGTGCGATGGGCGATCGAGAGTGGCCATCCGCCTGCCATCATCGGCGATGGCTGGGTGGGGACGGCCGCCGAGCCCTATGTGGTCGCGCGGGTGATCGACAATCGTGCGCTGGGCGCTTCGTATGCCGGCGCGGACTTCGTGTTGAACGATCACTGGCCGTCGATGGCGGCGTTCGGCTTCGTTTCGAACCGGCTGTTCGATATCGTGGCGGCAGGCGGACGGGCGCTGTCCGATCGGATCGCGGGGATCGCTCCGCTGTTCGGGGATCGGGTGGCCGAGGTGAGCGGGCCGGCGGACATCGCCGATGCGCTGGCCGCTGATCAGCCGGCACGCGAGGATAACGTGCCCGCGCGGATCGCAGCGGAAAACAGCTTCGATGCGCGGGCGGCGGAACTGGTGGGCGCGGCGCAGAAGGTGCTCGGCCTGTCGCCGGTCGCAGCGCCGGCGGTGAGCGGGACGGCACGGCTGCGTGTGCATGCGATCGTGCCATACGGGCCGCATGGACCGCAAAGCTCGGCGTTCGTCCGCCTCGCCGCGCCGCTGACGGACGAGAGCGTCAACCAGCGCATGGCCTTCAGCATGGGACGGGCCGGGGCGCCGCTGCCCCCCTGCGATATCGTTATCGTCCAGCGCGCTGCGATGCCGACCGTGGATGCGGTCAACGCGCTGATGCTGGCGGCCGGCCAACAGGGGGCCTCTCTGCTGACCGATGTGGATGACGCCTTTCTACTGCTGGGCGACGATCACCCTGAGACGGAGCTCTATGCACCACTCAACGCCGCGCTGGATCGCGTGATCGCAGCGTCCGCCGAGACGTGGTTCTCTACGCATCCGCTGCGTGCGGCCTACGCCAGGCGGTTCCACCGGAGCGCCGTGATCGGCAATGCCCTCGATCCGCGCATTTGGCGGGATTGGCGGACACCGCCGCGCACTATCCTGACCGGCGATGGTGTGCGTTTTCTCTATATGGGTACGCACACGCACGGGGCCGATTTCGCATCGATCCGCCCCGCGCTGGAGCGGCTGGCGCACACACATGCCGGCCGGTTCGAGGTGACGATTATCGGGGTGGCGCCCGATATCGCGCCCGCCCCCTGGCTGAAGCGCCTGTCCCCCCCGGCCGGGGACATAATCTATCCACGCTTCGTGCGCTGGCTGCGGGCACAGGGGCCGTTCGATGCGGGGCTGGCGCCGCTGGTGGATACGCCGTTCAACCGCGCGAAATCGGACGTAAAGCTGCTTGATTATGCCGCGTTGGGCCTGTTGCCGATCGCATCGGACGTGCCCTCATATCGCGCCGACAGGGTGGGGGCGGATCGGGCGCTGCTGGTGGGTGAAGGGGCGGACGATTGGCATGCGGCGCTGGGCCGCGTGATCGAGGATCGTAGTGGGCTGGCAGGGAGGGCGGCGGCTCTATCCAATCATCTCTGGGCGGCGCGCAGCGTGGCGGGGGTGGCGGTCGCGATGGCGGATCGGCTGGAGAGCCTTACCCGCCGCTGACGCGGCTCTCGCGCGCCGGTGAAAACGACGGTAGGCCGGGCTACCCCGCATGGAGAGCCGACCCTTGGCCAGCCGCAATATCCTGTTCGTCCACCAGAACTTCCCCGGCCAATTCCCGCATATCGCTGAGGCGCTGCGCGCCCGCGGTGACAAGATTGCGGCGATCGGTAGCGGGACGGCAAAGGGTGTTCCCGGCATTGATGTCCGAAAGTGGACGAATAGCCGATCATCGACGCCGGGCATTGTTCCAAGCGCCACGAAAGCGGAGGCGGACCTGATCCGAGCCGAGGCAGCTGCGTATGCGGCGATGGCCCTGAAGGGGAGCGGCTTCACGCCCGACCTGATTATCGGCCATCCTGGCTGGGGTGAGACGTTGTTCCTGAAGGAGATATTTCCAAATGCCCGCCTGATCCTGCTCGGCGAACTCTATTACCGGACCAAGGGCGCGGACACGAACTTTGATCCCGAATTCGATCGGGACACATTCGCCACGACGATGAACACGGTAGCGAAGAACGCGACGGGCTCGCTGGCTTATGCAGACGCGGACAGGATTATCGTTCCGACAGCGTTCCAGGCATCGACTTTCCCAACAAGCTTCGATCCCGTCATCCGCGTCCTTCACGAGGGCGTCGATCTGGACCGCGCGAAGCGGAAGCCGGGTGCCCGGGTCAAACTGCCAGATGGTCGAACCTTCGATGGATCGAGGCCAGTCGTTACCTTCATCAATCGCAGCTTTGAGCGGGTTCGAGGCTTCCACATCTTCATGCGCGCGCTACCGCGGCTGCTGGCGGAGGTTCCGGACGCCGAGATCATCCTCATCGGGCAGGAGAAGAACAACACTTACAGCGGCGATGCGCCGGACGGACGATTGTGGAAGGATTATATGCTTGCCGAGGTGGGCGAGCGGCTGCCGCTAGACCGTGTTCACTTCTTAGGCCGCGTTGCACATAGCGAGATGATCAATGCTCTCTCTATTAGCTGGGCGCACGTTTATTACACATACCCGTTCGTCCTCTCGTGGTCGCTGATCGAGGCGATGGGGTGCGAGTGCCTGATCATCGGATCGGACACAGCGCCAGTGCGCGACGCAATAACAGACGGGACGACGGGTATCCTCAACGACTTCTTCGATGTCGATGCTTTGTCGGCAACGATGATCCGCGCGTGCCGTGAGCCGAATGAGTTTAATGATGTACGGAAGGCCGCCCGGGAGGCTGCGCTGGTGCAGTTCGACCTGAAGACGGTCGGTTTGCCGGGATGGCTGACTGAGATCGACGCGGCCTTATCCTTTAAGGTATGATAGCTCTGGCGCGAGGACGAGGTCTTCGCAGCGAACTAGGCTCAGGACCTATTAAATTGCTTGCGTAGGCAGGGATCGGTTGATTCAATGGCATCGCAAGGAGGTGCTGTCATGAGTGATCTGATTTGGTTGTCGGAGGCGCAGATGCGCCGGATCGAGCCCTACTTTCCCTTTCTTACGGTGTGCCGCGGGTCGATGATCGCCGGATCGTCAGCGGTATCATCTTCGTGATCAGGAACGGGCTCAGGTGGCGCGACGCGCCTGCCGCGTATGAGCCGCCGAAAACGATCTACAATCGGTTCATCCGCTGGAGCCGGCTCGGCGTGTTCAACAAGATTTTCGCAGGCCTGGCAGCGAAGGGCGGAAAGCCCGACCGCCTGATGATCGACGCGACCCACCTGAAGGCGCACCGGACCGCGGCCAGCCTGCTCAAAAAGGGGATGTTCCCCGACGTATCGGACGCACGAAAGGCGGTCTGAACTCGAAACTCCATGCCGTCTGCGACGGCAAGGGCAGACCTCTGGTCATGCTGCTCAGCGAGCCAGATGAGCGACTACAAAGGCGCTGCCCTGATGCTCCATGCCTTACCTAGAGCCAAAGCCCTGCTCGGCGACAGAGGCTACGACGCCGACTGGTTCCGCGCCGCGCTGGGGGACCGCAAGATCACCGCCTGCATTCCGTCAAAGGTCAACCGCAAGGTCCCGATCCCGCACGATGCCGCGCTCTATCGCCAGCGCCATAAGATCGAAATCATGTTCGGCAGGCTCAAGGATTGGCGGCGCATTCACACCCGCTACGATCGCTGCGCGCACACCTTCATGTCCGCGATCTCTATCGCAGCCACCGTTATCTTCTGGCTCAATCAATGAGTCCTGAGCCTAAATCAAACGGAACAAACAAAAAAAGGGCCGGTCTTTCAACCGGCCCTTTCTCTTATCAATTGCAACAGGCTTAAACGAAGTCTGCAGCCTTCACGTCCGCAGCCGTCACGCCATCAAGCTTGATGATCGTGTCAATCGTCGTGCCGGCGCCCGCACCCTCATGCGAGTACAGGTACGTGTCACTGCCGACCTGCACGAGCGCAACGTTGTGAGTTGCCGCCGGGGCCGTCGTGCCATCGAGAAGCTGCTGCGCCTGAATGCGGGCAGCGGCTTCAGTCGTGAAGGTCGCGCCAGCTGGCAGCACCAGATTAGCAGCCGTCGTGCCGGTCACAACAAGAGCAAGATCGATCTTGTCGCTGCCCGTCGTGAAGTCCGTAATCTCGTCGAAGAAGCCGGCGAGCGGAGCAGCCTGGATCGGAGCATCGCCAGCGGCGAAGATGAACACGTCGTTACCTGCACCACCGGTGAAGACGTCAACGCCGGTGTTGCCGGTCAGCGTGTCGTTGCCCAAATCACCGAACAGCTGGTTGTTGCCGGTGCCGCTAACGATGCTGTCGTCGCCCTGACCGCCACGAAGGAGATCATTGCCGGCGCCACCGATGATCGTGTCATTGCCAGCATTGCCGTTAATGCTGTCATTGCCGCTGCCGCCAGTGATCGAGTCGTTGCCAGCGCCGCCGAGGATGCGGTTAGCGCCAACGGTAGCCGTGATCGTGTCATTGCCAGCATTGCCGTTGACATAGCTGTTGCCGGTGCCGAGCGTAATGACATCATTGCCGTCCGTCAGGCCAGCTGCACCAACTACGTTGCCGTAGACGTGCAGGTTTCCACTCGTACCAGAAGCATCGATCGTGTCATCGCCGCTACCGCCCAGCAGGTAGTACGCGCCATCGGCCGTGCCCGTGGCAGTGATGCTATCATTGCCCGCGCCAAGATCAACAATGTGACCGCCTGCGCCCGTCACAGTGGCGTTTACGTCGTCGCCAGCGATCAGGTAAGCGGCAACCGCATCTGCACCAGAAACTGCTGACAGACCAGCCGTGTCCGGACCCGAGGTGCCGAGGATCAGCGTGCCACCAGCGAGGAACTGCTTCGTTCCACCCGACAGGGCGCTTGCAGCAAACTGCAGGGTCGTATCGCCAAAAGTCAGCGTGTAGAAGTCGGTGTTAAGACCCGACGCTGCCGTGTACGTGACGTTCAGGGTGGCTGGGGTCGCCGTCTTGAAAATCAGCGTCTCGCCGGACTTGAACCCGCTGGCCTGCGCCTGCGTACCCTCTTCGAAAATGAATGAAGCCATTAGAAACCTCCAGTTGAACCTTAATCACAGGGCCTACCCCCTTCCCTGCGGAAGGATCGTCACATCCGCTCCCTCTTTCCCGGCTCAACCGTTAAAAAGGGCATGCCCGTATTGATGCTTATCCAAAGGATCGGCGGCGTGCAACCGCCAAAAAAAATGTACTCGAACAACTCGCTACCGGAAGCGAGTTAAATCAGCCATTGCGACATTTCGACGACACGCAGCAGATCCTAGCAGTCCCCACGCCACTGCGCAGCGAAGGGACAGTTGAAACTCACGATCAAGATGAAAGGTCCAGTCCGGTCAGTGCGGCGAAGCGGGCGGTGTCATCGGCATAGATCGCGGTGAGGTATGCGCGATCTTCTTCTGTCAGATCAGACGGATAGGGTATGGCCGCTGCCTCGCGGACGCGACGGCGCGTGAGAGGTGCGGTAAGGGCAGGAACCGCGAGAAAACTGCAGATCTGGGAAACGACCGTATCGGGCTCTCGCGATAAGTCACCGGAGCGCAGAAGCGATATCTGATCGCGCGGAAACAAGCCGTAGAGACGCTCAAGCTGCGCGCCATAAAAACCCCGTTCGACATAGCTGAAGACGCGATGGTGGCCCGGCGCGGCCGGATCGCCAGCCGCGACACGGGCGCGGCCCTCGCGGATGCACCAGGCGAAGGGCTCGGTTTCCTTGCGCTTGGCATATTCCATCTTCCAGTGCGACCAGGCCCGCTCCACCGGATCCCGCAGCAGAACGATGATCCGCATCTCCGGATTATAGGCGCGCGCCCGCTCCAGGCTGTTCGGCCAGTAGAGATAGATGGGCGTCGCTTCGCCGCGCAGCCGGCCGTCGTCAGCAAACAGGGCATGGTAGGGGGTGAGGTCGGGCGCCGCCCAGTCGATACGCTCGTCGTCGAAGACGTGCGCCTCCTTGATGTCCGGCAGCTGAAGATCCGGCACCTCGCGGAGATATTCGAAGAGGGCGCTCGTGCCGGCTTTCTGCGCGCCGGCCACGAGGAAGCTCACCCGCTCGTTCATGCGATCGTCACCGTTCCCGCAGCGAACTGCGCATCGATTCCGTCATCGGCCCGATCAGGTAATCGAGGACCGTGCGCTGGCCGGTCACGATCGCCACCGTGGTGGGCATGCCGGGGGTGAGCCGGACCTTAGAACCGGCCTTCGCAAGAGAATCCGGATCGACCGTGACGTGGACGGTATAGTAAGTCTGGCGCAGTTGCGGATCATCAGTCGCATCCGCCGAAACGAGCGTGACGCGTCCGTCCACCTGCGGCGTGGTGCGCGGATTATAGGCGGAGAGCGTCACGCGGGCAGGCATGCCGAGCTTCACATCAGCGATATCGTGAGGGCGGACCTGGCAGGCAATGACGAGCTTGCTGCCATCGGGGACGATGGCCATCAGGCGCTCGCCTGCTCCGGCGACGCCGCCTTCGGTGAACTGGGTCAGATTGAAGACGTAGCCAGCCACCGGCGCGCGGATATCGATCTGGGCGAGCGATTCCGTCGCGGCGCGCAGACGGGGGCTGAGTTCGGTCAGCTGTGCCTGCGCGGTGCGGATGCCGTCCGCCGCCTCGGTCTCGCGCTTCTGATCAAGTTCGGACAATTGGATGCGGATGCCGCTGATCGCTTGGCGAGTCCGCGCGATATCGGCGTTGAGCGAGCCGCGCTGACCGCGGAAGCTGACGGCAGTGCGCTCTAGCGCGAGCAGGCGCGTGCGCGGCGCATAGCCATCCTTGTTGAGCGCGCGGACGTCGCGAAGCTCGTCATTGATCAAGGCGGACTGGCCATCGGACGACGCCACCTGTGCCTGCAGGCCCGCAATCTGATTGGAAAGCTGGCTCACCTGCCCGCGAAACTCGTCGGCCTGGCTGCGGTAGAGCAGCAGGCGGGTGGCGAGGAGGTTGCGCTGGCTTTCGATCAGCGTCGCCACGTTCGGATTGCCACTGCGGGCGAGGATATCGGCCGGTATATCGATCGCGCCGGTATTCGTAGCCTCCGCCTGGAAGCGGGCGACCTGAACGCGCGCATTGTCTGACGCGGCTTGCAGGATATCGACGCTGGCCTGCGTGGTGGTGTTGTCGAAGCGCATCAGCAGCTGGCCGGCGGCAACGCGCTGGCCTTCGTGGACGTAGATGCGGCGGATGATCCCCGCCTCGAGATGCTTGATCTCCTTGCTGTTACCCTCGACCTTGACGACGCCTGCGGCGAGCACCGCGCCGGAGATGGACGCGATGGCCGCCCACAGGAACAGCCCGAACACCAGCAGCAGGACGACCATGGTGCCGGCGACGATCGGCTTGCGCATACGCAGGCTGACCGCACTCGCCTGATAGGCCTGCTCGCCGCTGAATTCGGAGACGACGGGCGGCGGGGGCGTCGGGCGCCGAAGGAGGGCGACGATATCGCGGATGCGGATCATGCGCCGGCCTCCTCGGTGACAGCCTTCGGTTGGGGCGGCGGGGCCAGGCCGAGCGCCTGGAACACCTCGTGGCGCTTGCCGAAGCCCGCGACGGTGCCGTTGCGGATGACCAGGATCTTGTCGGCATGGCCGAAGGCGGAGGGCTTGTGGGAGACGAGGATGATGGTGGCGCCGCGTGCCTTGAGGGTTGCAATCGCGGAATCGAGCGCCGCTTCGCCCTCAGCATCCAGATTGGCGTTGGGCTCGTCGAGCAGGACGAGGCGCGGATCGCCGAACATCGTCCGCGCAAGGCCCACGCGCTGGCGCTGACCGGCGGACAGCACATGCCCGGCATCGCCGATCTCCGTCTCGTAGCCCTTGGCCAGACGCAAGATCAGATCGTGCGCGTTGGCGAGCTTGGCCGCGTGGACAATTTGTTCGTCCGTCGCATCCTCCCGGAAGCGGCAGATATTGTCGCGGATGGTGCCGGAGAAAAGCTCGGTATCCTGCGGCTGATAGCCGACATGCCGGCCGAATTCCTCACGATCCCAGGTGTAGACGTCTGCTCCGTCGAGGCGCACGGTGCCGGTGTTCGGTTTCCATATGCCCGCGAGCAGGCGCACGAGCGTCGACTTGCCGGCGCCGGAGGGGCCAACGATGCCGATCATCTCGCCCGGCTGAATTACGACGTTGAGATTGATCAGCACCAATGCCGCCGAACCGGCCGGCGCGAAGCTCACATTCTCCAGCTGGATATGGCCCCGCGGTTGTGGCAGGCGCATCGTCTGCTCCTGCGGGATGAAGCCGAGCAGCGCATTGTTGAGCCGATCCCAGGATTGCTTGGCCGCGAACAGCATGTTCCAGGATCCCACGACACGCTCGATCGGGGCCAGCGCGCGCGCGGCGAGGATCATGTTCGCGAACAGGAGGCCCGACGGAATCTTGTGATCGATGATGAGCAGGGCACCCAGCGCGATCGTGACGATCTGGATCAGCATGCGGACGAAGCGTATTAGCGCCGAGTAGAGTGACGCGCGGTCGTTGGCTGCGGATCCGCTCGCGACGGCGATGTGCCTGTGGAAGATCCACAATTTGCCAAGCGAAGGTAGCATACCCATCGCCCGGACGACCTCGGCATTGCGGAGCGCTGCGTCGGTGAAAGAATAGCTTCTCAGGCTGGCGTCGCTGGACTCCTTCAGCATGCCCCGCGTCGCGCGATCCTGCATGATCGCGAGCAGCAGCAGGATGACCCCGCCGATCATCGTCGCCAGGCCGATCCAGGGATCAATGATGAACAGCAGGATCATGAAGATAGGCGTCCAGGGCACATCGAAGAGCACGCCGATGGCCGGGCCACCGATCGCCTGACGGACCGTGTCGAGATCGCGGAGCACCTGCGCGCCGCCGGGTTGGCGCCGCACGACGCGATCGAATAAGGCCGCGAAGGTCTGGCTGGCGACCTGCTGATCGAACAGTACGCCGAAGCTGGTCAGCACCTGGCCGCGAAGCTCATCGATGACGTGCGAGATGATGAAGACGAAGATCGCGCCGATGGTCAGCACCGCCAATGTCGAACCGCTCTCGCTTTGGAGAACGCGGCCATAGATCTGGTTCGTGTAGATCGGCAGCGTCAGATATAGCATGTTGCTGACGAAGCTGAACCCGAAGGCGAACGCGATCGGCCGGATGCCGAGCTTCAGCACGCGGACGAGCAAAGGCGCGTTCTTCTGCTCGGTCGGAGAGGTCTGGCTGGTCATGAATCAGTGTTGCTTTCACGGCTCGGCAAGGCGGCGTGGGCCGGTTGGGACGGGCACCTGTTCGGCAGTATCATCGCGCAGGCTCCTGCGTGATCGGTGGTCTGGGCGGCAACACGCCATGAACAGGCTCGCCGTCGGGGCCCAGATCATCCTTGCGAACCAGCGGGCTCTTTGTAATCGGCGTGAGCGTGCCGGATGCCTCACGCGCCGTGGGCTGAGCAGGGAGTGGGATCATCTGATCGGAGGCCGGCACGTTGGCGCCGGTGAGATCGGCGGAGATCGGCCGCCGCAAACCAGCCGAGCCGATGCGATCGATAGCCTGCGCGATCGGCTCTAGCGGCGTACGTCCGAGATTGCGGACCCGCCGGAAATCGGCTTCCGGATCATAGAGGGGGGTGCCCGGCGCGATCTTGTCCACGCTCAGCTCGCCCATCGCCGCGAGCAAAGCGGCCCGCGCGATATATTCGTTGTAGCGATTCTGAAGCAACGTGAACTGCGCGTTGGCCAGTTCCTGCTCCACGTTCAGCGTGTCGAGCGTCGAACGCTGGCCGTTCAACTGCTCCCGCCGCATGCCGGCGAAGGACGTCTGCGCCGATTGAACCTGCCGCGTGCCGGAGGAAAGCCCTACCCGCGCGGCGTAAAGCTGGCTCCACGCGGCCGTCACGCTTTGCAGGGCGCTGCGGCGTGTAAGGTCAATCGCCGCCTGATCGGCATCGTTTGTGGCCTTCGCGGCCCGGATCCGCGAGCGGATTGCGCCGCTGGAGAATAATGGCTGCGTGACAGTGACGCGGGCGGCGATATCGCGTCGATATTCGCGACTGAAGAACGGCTCTAGGCGACTCGTATATCCTGCCTGCCCATCGAGCGTCACCGTCGGCTTGCCCAAGCCGCGCACGGCGGCCACCGTCGCGCTGGACGCCTGCTCGGTATATTTCGTAGCCAGTAATTGTGGGTTGTTTGCTTCTGCCCGCGTATAAGCCTCGTCACTGGAGGCCGGCATTCCGGGTAAATCGGGCAACGGCTCCAGCGTACCCGGATTGTGGCCGACGATCTGTAGGAACTGGCTGCGGCTGATCTCCAGCTGGCCGAGCAGACTTCCAAGCTGCGTCTCGGCTGCGGCAAGACGCGCGTCGGCGAGCGTGGCATCGGTGATGGTTACATCGTCGCGCTTCAGACGCGCGAGATGCTCGCGGAGCTGATCCTGCAGGACGCTGACATTCTCTTGTGCGACCTTTAGTCTTTCCTGATCGCGCAGCACCGATGCGTAAGCGGCGATTACGGTCTGAATGACCTGCATCTCGACTAGGCGCAGCGACTGCTGGCCGGACAAGATGGTGGAACGCGCAGCAGCCAGCTGACCGCGCAGTCGGCCGCCGGTATAAAGCGGCTGGGAAAGGTTAAGAGCGGCCTCGGCCGCATTGTTGTTGACCGATCCGTCAAGCAACTGCGATTCGCTCTGCGTCATCGCGTTATTTTCAGTAGCCGTCCCTTGAAGCGTCAGCGTGGGGCCATAGCCGGCCCGCGTCTGGACGTAGGTTTCGTTGACGTTCCTCAGGCGGTTGCGCGCCTGTTGCAGGCTGGGATTGGTTTCGTAAGCAGCAGCGACGGCATCTGCCAGGCTTTCCGCAGCCGCCGGTGTCAAAGGCAGACAAACGCCGAGCGCCACGACCGCCAGGCACCCGATGGATCGCAAGCGTAGAGGAACGGAAAGAGTGTGTTTGGCTGCTATCGACAAGTGCATGCTGCTTGAGCCACGCGGAATGACCAGGACCCGAGCGCCAGGCTGGCGTGCCTCATAAAGGGGGCGCGCTACCTGTCAATCTCAGGCCCTGTGCGGCTCATCGCATCGGCTTCATACAATGCGATCTTGCGTTGGCGCGAAGGAGCCTCCTAAAAGACCGGCCGCATCGACGCCGTTCGTTCGTCTCGGGAGCCGCTTCGCCTGTGAACCGTCGTGCCTGTTAGAAGATATATGCGGATTAGAGACTTTTTGGCGAAGCGTGCCGCGCGTGCGGCGGTGGAGCGGGCGAACCGGGCGAACCGCGAGAAACGCTGGGCGGACGCGATCGGCGATTATCGTCGATATCTGGCGTGGAATCCGGCCAACTTCGCGGTCTGGGTGCAGCTTGGCCATATGCTGGGCGAGACCGGAGAGCATAATGCCGCCGAAAGTGCCTATGCGCAGGCGGATACGCTTTGCCGGGACGATGCCGATCTGCTGCTCTGCTGGGGCCATCTGCGCCGCCGCATGGGCGATGACGATGCGGCGCGCGATCTTTATGCGCGCAGCCTTGCAATCGACGGCAACAAGGACGCGGCCGGCGCTCTCGCCGATCTGGCACCGCCGCAGCGCGAGCTTGTCGACGAAGAAATAGCAGAGCCGGTGCACGAACCAGCCGCGCCGGATGTTGAGAAAGCGGAACCGGTTTTCGCAGGGCTGGTCGATCATGTTGACGATCGGACGATCGGTGGATGGGGCCTGATCCCTGAGGGTATCTACGAGGAAGATATTCAGCTGTGGATCGGGGATCGTTGCGTCGGCCATTCGCCGATGATCCATCATCGCCACGAGCAAGGCTACGTGTTTCGGACAATGATCGACTTCGAAGGCGAGGTGGAGGTCCATGTCCGGCGGCGCTCCGATGGCGCGGAACTGGAGGGCTCGCCGGTCACAATGCGCCGCTCGGAGCAGGCAGTGCCGGCCGCAGTGGCCTGGTCCGTCCCCCTGGACGTCCTGAAGCCCTTCGCGTTCGCTGGCGGAGAGGCTGCTCTTCTCGTCACCCATAGTTCTACCGGCATCGTGAAGCCACAAATCCTCCCCTATGTTCGCGCCTTGAAGGCGCAGGGCGTTGCGGTTCTGCTGATCGCCGTGGTTGATCGGCCACTGGACGTGTCGCAGGAGTTGCTGGATCACGTCGACGGCGCGCTGGTCCGCGCCAATCGGGGCTATGATTTTGCAGCATGGGCCCATGCCCTGCGGCTCCATCCCGAGCTGTTCGGCGCGACCACACTCTACCTGCTGAACGACAGCGTCTTCGGACCCTCCAGCGATGCGGCGTTTTCAGCCCTGATCGAACGGATCCGCTCAAGCGAGGCCGCGCTGGTGGGTCTGACCGAGAGCCGCGAATGGGATTGGCATCTCCAGAGCTATTTCCTGGCGCTGCGTCAGGATCTGCTCGCGTCCCAACAGCTTCAAGCATTTTTCGCAGACGTTCGCGTCCTGGATGACAAGGACGCGATCATTCGCGCCTATGAAGTGCCGTTGGCGCGGCTGGTGCGCGACATAGGCTCGTCGATCGACGTTCTTTTCCGGGTTCCGATCGCGATCAACCCGACCTTGTTTGCGTGGCAACGCTTGATCGAGAACGGTATGCCGTTCGTGAAGGTTCTGCTGCTGCGAGGCCAGTTTCCGGAGGCGGACCTTCGCGCGTGGCGGGACATCTTGACGACTGCGGGTTTCGACATGGGGCTGCTGGATCTCACGATCCGTGCGGCGAGCGAACACTTGCCCCAAGGTCATGCACCCGGCCTCATCGTCCGCCGTCCGAAATCCGTAGCGGTGCCAGGTGACCGACCGCTCCGCGTCGCGCTGTTCGGCCCTTGGAACTATGATAGCGGCCTTGCTGCGGCTTCGCGCGGGCTGGTTGCAGCGCTGCGCCGGACGGGCGTTCAGCTCAATCTGCATCCGATCCGGAAGCCGTTCCACGTCCACCGCCCGTTCTCGCCGCCTGTCGATCTGCTGGGCTTCGAAGGTCCTGCGGATGTCGCGATCGTCCATCTCAATCCGGATAGCTGGCATCTGCTGACTGAGGATCAGCGTGCCTTGATCGCTGCTGCCCGCCGGCGGATCGGCTATTGGGTGTGGGAGATGGGCCACATTCCTAGCGCTTGGTGGCAGGATTTCGGGTCGGTGGATCGCATATGGGCGCCGAGTCAGTATTGCTCTGAATTATTCGCGGCGCACGCGACTGTCCCGGTGGATGTCATTCCGCACGCCGTGCCGGTTCTCCCGGCCTCGCGGATCGCAAAGACGGAGGTCGCAGCCGAATTCAGCTTTCCTCCGGAAGCACGCGTTATCCTCTACGTGTTTGACGGTGCGAGCTATCTCGTTCGGAAGAACCCCGCCGCGCTGGTGCGTGCTTTCGCGGCGAGTGGATTGGGTGAGCGGGGCTGGAAGCTCGTTCTAAAGACCAAGCATTTGATGGATCGCCCAGCCGACGGCGCGGCGTTCCGCACACTGGCCGAGAGCGTCGCTGACGTCATCCTAATCGACCGCCCGACCGCGCCTGACATGTTCCGAGCGATGCTGGATGCATGCGATATCTATGCATCGCCGCATTGCTCGGAGGGTTTCGGGCTGACAATCGCCGAAGCGATGGCGGCGGGCAAGCCGGTTGTCGCGACCGATTTCAGCGGCAGCCGGGATTTTCTCGATGCCGCGAGCGGCTATCCGGTGAAGGCCCACCCCTGGATCCTCGAAGAGGATTTCCAGCATTACACGATCGGCGGCGAGTGGAGCCGGATCGACGAGCCGGCCCTAGCCGCGACGCTCGTGCAAGCGGCTGATCGCGTCGAAGCCGGCGACACCGAAATCGGCGACGCGGCGCGAACGCGGATCGCCGAGCAACTGTCGTTTGAAAATGTGGGTAGCCTGATCACGCAAAGCTTTCGCGAAACGCTGAACGAGGCAGCGCCAGCCGCCATAGCGCCGGATCGAGTCGACCAATTCCAGCCTGTGCATACGCGATTGGCAGCGGGCCTTCCCACGGACCGGGCCGATTTTGGACCGACATTGCGGTTGCTGGTACTCGATCGTAGCGGGGAGTTCCCGGATGACGCGTCGGCTTTGCCGGCCGACATGCCTACCGATCGCGATCACTGGATAGCCATCGTCCCGGACGACGCGCGGCTGCACCCGCTATTAGCATCGATCCTTCTCGAACATGCGCGCGACCGGCCGGACGTTGCCATCTTCTATGGCGACGATTTCGCGGGCGATGCCGAGCATGCCCTGGATCAGCTGCGGCTCAAGCCTGCTTTCGATCTGACATTGCTGTGCGCGCAGGATTATGTCGGCGCGCCGCTGATCGTGCGCGCATCGGCTTTCGCCGCACTCGGCGGGCTCCGGCGCGAGGCGCGGACCGCCGCGACGCTCGATCTGCTCTTGAGGGCTTATGCGCGCGGCATGTCGATCGAGCGCATACCAGAGGTGTTGATTGGGCAGCCGGGGCCACGTGTACGGGCCACGCCGGAGGACCATGCCAACGTACTCGCCATGCAGCCTATGCTGGCGCCTTACAAGATCGTGACCGGGCGCGTGCCGAACAGTATCATCCTCCGGCGCAGGTTCGATGGGCGCGAGCCTCACGTCACCCTGATCGTTCCAACCAGACGATCGCTAGCGGGCGATGGAACGAGCACGCACGTCGAGCGCCTGTTGCAGGGCGTGACTCAAACCGATTGGCCGCAGGATCGTCTGATGGTGCTAATCGGCGACGATGTCGGCGAGGAGCCTTCATGGGCTCAGAGGCAATGGCCGTTCGAGCTTCGCCGCATCGTTACCGAACGCGCAACCGGCGAACCGTTCAGCTATTCGGCGAAGATGAACCGCTTGTGGCGCAAGGCCGGGAGCGAGCATCTGGTGCTGCTGAACGATGACGTGCAGCCGCTGGACGGCGGGTGGCTTAAGGCGCTCATGACCTTCGCGGTGGACGAGGGCGTCGGTGGAGTTAGCGCAAGGCTGCTTTACGAGAATGGGAGCCTTCAGCATGCCGGCATGATCCCGCACGGCACCACCGTCGCGCATGCGTGGCTTGCGCGGCGCGTGGAGGCGGGCAGCTATCAGGACTGGGCTGACGTTCAGCGCGAATGGTCGATGGTGACGGGTGCGGTCTTTGCCACGCGAGCTTCGGTGCTCCGCGAGGTGAACGGTTTTGATGAGATCTTCACGGTCGAGTATAATGACGTCGATCTCGCTCTGCGCATTCGAGCGCTCGGCTATCGAATCGTGCAGAACCCCGACGCCGAGATGATCCACGTCGAGAAGGCGTCCCGCGGCCATGCAGTGCCGGCGGGGGATCAACTCGCGCGCTTCCTCAAGCGCTGGTGTTCATGGCTGGACGCCGATCCCGCCTGGCACCCCAAGCTGCGTCGAGACCTGATCGATCTGACACCCTCGACCGAGGCCGACGCCTGGTATCGCTCGTGAGCGATCGGGATCGTTTTGCCTGACGGGCTGCAACACGGGTGCAAGTTGGGCTAGAGGCAGGCAATGCAGAACCCTACCCGTTTCGAACTCGCCACTGACGCGAATTTTGATGAGCTTCCCTATCTGCTCGCCAATCCCGATGTTGCGCGGGCGGTTCAGGCAAGCGGGGGCGATGCCTGGGATCATTTCGACCGGCACGGTCGCCGCGAAGGCCGCCTTCAATTGACGCCCGCAGCGGCGGGGATGGCGGGATCGCGGGCGGCACGTAAATATGCCCGCTTCTCTCATGCGCTCGATGCAACCGCAGGAGAGGGCGCGGGATTTCGTTTCGTAGGAGAGCCGGAGACGTTTCCAGTGCTTTATGGCTCAACGAGCCTTGCTCTTTGCGACTATGATGCTGAATCCGCAAATCCGGGCCTGGGCGATTTCATCGAAGCGGTTCGGTCGGAACCGGATAGCCTCTACCTAGATGTTGGCTGCGGGAAGCGGGGGAGGCGCTACGATAATGTGCTCTACCTCGATGTATACCCATCGGAGAGCGCGGATATTATCATGGAGCCGGCCTGCCGTTTTCCGTTCGCATCGGGCTCGCTGGACGGGATCGGATGCTTCGCAGTTCTCGAGCATGTTACGGAGCCGTGGGTGGCTGCGGCCGAGTTTTACAGGATGCTGAAGCCGGGCGGCCGGGTCTTCATCGACTACCCGTTTCTCGTTCCGGTGCATGGCTATCCTTCGCACTTTTTCAATGCGACGCGTGCCGGACTTGCCCGACTGTTCGCCGAGGGGTTCGAGACGATCAGTCTGGATACGCGCGGCAATCAGACGCCGGATCATGCAATCGTTTGGCAGCTTGCGGGCCTCGCCGGGTCGATCACCGATGAGGGGCTCCGCGCCGAGCTGCTAGCCACTCCAGTAGGCGAACTCATTGCGGGCGGGGCGGGGAGTCCACTGTGGCGACGGATGATCGCCACGCTGCCCGACGCTGCTAAATCGACCTACGCCGCCGGCAACACGTTGATCGCCCGCAAGCTTTAACGACGCTCGTCTTCTGCAACGCGCTTGCCTAGAAGACTTGGGAAGCCGGAACATGCTGCAGAGAGGCAAGAAATAGATGATAGCGAGCGAAGGCATGGCGCCCGTGTTCGACGCGAGATTCTATCGCGCTCAGAATCCCGATCTCGCCCTGCAAAACGACGAGGCGGCGCGGGCCCACTATGAAGCAGAGGGGCGGTCCGCAGGTCGCATCGCCTCGCCCATGGCGGTACGCGAGGGCCTTCTTGCGTTTCTTAAATCGCGAAGCGGGCGCGTATTGGAAATCGGGCCGTTCTGCCGTCCGCTGCTGACGGGCTCAAACGTCGATTATCTCGATGTACTGGATGTGCCGCAGCTACGCGAGCGCGCGAAGCGCATAGGGCTCGATCCTGCCGGCTGCCCGGAAACGATCCGGTTCGTGGGTGAGCTGACCCAGGTGAATGAGACATATGACATCGTCGTCAGCAGTCACGTTATCGAGCATCAGCCCGATCTCGTCCGCCACCTCAACGAAGTCGCCCGCACCTTGAAGCCGGGAGGGCTGTTCGCGTTGATCGTGCCCGATAAGCGCTTCTGCTTCGATCATTTTATACCCGAAAGCACGATCGCGGCGGTAATGGCTGCGCACTATGAGGCGCGTAGCGTCCATAGCCTTGCCAGTGTAATAGAGCATAGCGCGCTCCTGACCCATAACGATGCGGCGCGGCATTGGGCAGGCGATCATGGCGATGCGGGTGCGATCGGGCGGCCCGATCGGGTTCGCGCTGCGCTCGATCGGTTCGCATTGGCTGACGGCGACTATATCGACGTCCATGCCTGGCAGTTCACGCCGGACAGTTTTCGCCGGATCATGAATGATCTGGCGGAACTCGGCCTCAACCCGCTCGATCCGATCGCCGTTTACGATACGCCCCACGGCGGCATAGAATTTTGTGCACTGCTCCAGCTCTGGCGGCCAGCTCGTCGCGTGTCTCGACAGGAGCATGACATCGATATTCTCTTTCTCCAGACCGCCGATCCCTTCCGCTATTCGCGCCTGCTGGACGTGACCGCGCCGAACGTGATTGAATTCTGCCGACGCCATGGCCATCGCTACGAAAGCTATGTCGGGATAAAGCGTGGCTGGTGGAACTGGCAGGCCACCTACAACCGCATTCCGATGCTCCATGATCTTCTCGCGCGGGGCTTCACCGGCTGGGCCGTCTATCTGGATGCCGACGCGTACATAAACGATCTGGACTTTGATCTGCCCACCTATTTGGCCGAGCATTCGGATCGGGCAGCGATCTTTGCCACGTCAGGGGTGACGGGCGAGCATTGGGATATCAATGCCGGCGTCGCGATGATCAATTTCGCGCATCCCGAAGGACGCCGCCTGGTCGAGCAATGGGCGGCGGACTTCGCACTGGTGTCTGACGAGCGCTTGAAGACGGCAAGCACCTGGACAGATGGCGATAACGATCAGGATCTCATCCAAGCGATCTTCCGGCGCGACAGCGCGCTTGCGGGAACAGTCCATGTCGAGAGCATGGATCTGCTTAACTCGCGACATGCCCGCTTCATCCGGCAGCATCTGCGCGCCCAGACCGGTGAGTTCGGTGATCGCGTGCAGAGGATAGCGGCAGAGATCCACGACATCTTCGCGCAGGATGGCCGCTCAGCTCCCGAACACGGCCATGTGCTGGATGAGCGCGGACGCTTCAGCCTCCTGCATCCTGTGCGAGGACAGGTTCGGCTGGTAACTGCTGTCGATGCCCAACTTCGTCCTGAACTGGCGGAGCTGGCGATCTCGGCATGGCAAACTTCTCCTTCGGGAGCTCTGCCCGATTATCAGCGGCCCTTTGCAGACGCATTGCGACGGAACGACGTAGATGAGGTCGCTAGCGAGCTCGCGAGGCTTGGCCGGTCACCCATTGCGCAGGGCATATTGGGCGGGGCACGGCAACATCATCGGGCGGAAAGGGATCCCGCCTTCGCTTATCGCCGTGCACGACGAACATATGACGCGCTCGTCTCGCTTGCCGAAATCACGCAGGCGATTGCAGTCGAGAATCCGGATCTCGGCTCGTGGGGACAGAATTCCGGGCTCTCCGCCGAACATCTCATGAACGCCGCCGGCAAAGCCCTCGGCATCGATCTAGCACCGCCATCGCATATCGGCGGCTATCTCGGTGTTGGCGCCGGCGGCCTAACGGTCCTCCATCTTCGCATGATAGAGGCGGCGCACAGTGCGTGGCGACTGCGGCAGACGCTGGATCTGATCGGTGGCACCCGCGCGACGGAGGTCGGTGGCGGCGCAGGCCTCATCGCGTGGTATGCGCGCCGCTTCGGCATTGTCCTTCCTTGCATTACCAACGAAGGCGTGCTGCGGGCCATCCAGGCCTATGTGCTCGGTGATAGCGGCGAAGCGCAGTTCGGCGGATTTGAGACGTTTGGTCGTGACGGACGGGACGCGGATTTGATCCTGATCGACGACGGTTTCGCAGAATTGCCACGTTCGCTCGGCATGGATTTCCTTCGTCGTGCACGCGACACCAAGGCCACGGCGCTGCTCGTAATCGGACAGGAGGGCATTCCGCCTGCGGAGCCCGAGAAGCCCAATCTTCCCACAATGGTGAAGCAAGCCAGCGGCTACAGGCTCGTGCAACGGCAGCGGCACGCGCTCCGGCCGGGCTTTGTGGAGAGTCTCTACGTTCGAGAGTAAAATGTGGGCCCCGTTGATGTTGCATCGCACGAAGGACTGGACGGAACATATTATCAGCGCCAAAGGATGACGTCATGCCGTTTGCCTTGAAGACCAAGAAGTCCGCTGGCGTGTCCGTCACTTCATCGGTCCACCGCCTGATCCAGCAGGCCAATTCCGCCCGTGCCTCAGGCGGCTGGACCGTGGCGGCGGAATATTATGCATCGGCGGTGGCGCGGGATCCGTCACTCTACCACGTCTGGATGCAGCTTGGGCATGCGCACAAGGAGAGCAAGGCTTACGGCCAGGCGGAAGCGGCCTATCTGAAGGCAGCGGATCTGCGGCCGGCCAGCGGCGAGCCTTTCCTCCATCTCGGCCATTTGCATAAGGTGACGGGTGAATATGTGAAAGCGGGGCGCGATTATTTCCGCGCCGTGAAGACCGAGCCCACCAATGCCGATGCCGTTGCCGAACTCCATCGTCAGCTCGCCGCCTCCAGCGGCCTGACGCGCGACAAGATGCTGCAATTCCTGGAGCAGGAGTTTGGTGAGGACGTGGATACCGACAAGGATTTCAACACTTCGGTGCGGCAGGCCAAGGAATCGCTCAGCCGGATCGTGTCCCGGATCCCGGCCAAGACCGGCGATGCCGATCTACTGCACTCCGCCACGGCCCTGCTCGACAAGATCGACCAGAAGGTGGCGGGTGACGAGGGCGATGCCGATGTCGCGCTGATCTTCGATGCATCGGACCTGATCGGCTATTACAGCCACGCCCGCTTGCCGACCGGCATCCAGCGCGTGCAGATCGAGGCGATCACCAACGCGCTCACCGCCCCCGGCCGGCTGGTCAAGATCTGCTGCTTCATCGATGGCCGAGACGATTGGCTGGAAGTGCCGGTCGGCCAGTTTCGCGCCATTACCGAGCTGAGCGTGCGCAGCGGCGATCGCAACGATCCGGAATGGGTGTCCGCGCTCAATCGGCTGCATCTCACGCTGGTGCTCGCCGATCCGCTGGAATTCCCGACCGGCGCGTACCTGATCAATCTCGGCACCTCGTGGTGGCTGCACAATTATTTCCTCTACGTGCGCGCCGCCCAGGCGAAGCACGGGATCAGATACATCCCGTTCGTTCACGATTTTATTCCGGTGATGACCCCGCAGCATTGCGTAAAGGGCCTGACGCAGGATTTCATCTCTTGGGCGGTTGGCGTGTTCGAACATGCCGCCTGCTATCTCGTCAATTCCGAAGCCACGAAGCGTGATTTGCTGAAGGTGGCGGCGGTGCTGGGCCATGACGTGGACCCGGACGATGTCGCTGTGATCCGCCTAGACGCCGACTTCCGTAAGGCCGAGACACGGCAGCTCGCCCGTAGTGATCTGGCGAAATGGGGCCTCGACGACGGGCCTTATGTGCTGTTCGTCTCGACGATCGAATCCCGCAAGGGGCATGTTGTCGCCATGGATGCATGGCTGGAGCTGATCCAGCGCCACGGCGGCCGCAAGACGCCGCGCCTCGTCTGCGTCGGCAAGAATGGGTGGCTCAACGATGTCGTCTTTCAGCGGCTGGACCAGAGCGACGAACTCGCGAGCCGAGTGACGATTCTCTCCTATCTTTCGGATGAGGAGCTTTCGCTGCTCTACCGTAACTGCCAGTTCACGATCTATCCCAGCCTCTACGAAGGTTGGGGTCTGCCGATCACCGAATCGCTTTGTTACAGCAAGCCGGTCGTCGCTGCAGATAGTTCCTCGCTGCCCGAGGCTGGCGGAGAGTTCGCGCTGTACGCCGAGGCAGGCTCGCCAACCCAACTCGCCAACGCGGTCGAGAGGATGGCCTATGACGCGGCCTTTCGCGCTGGCTGGGAGCGCAAGATCGCGGACGGCTTCCAGCCCCGAACCTGGACCGATGTGGCGCAGCAGATCGATGACGAGATCATGCGCCTCGCCCACCATGACCGGCCCGAGAAGGACGTGCCTGCGGTTCCCAAGGCGAAGCTTGGCGCCTTCCACCCGATCACCCGCAACGTCGCGACGCGGATCTGGCCCGGTATCGGCTCGGGCGAGATTTTCCGGACCGGGCTGGGCTGGTTATGGCCGGATATTTGGGGCTGCTGGACGCGGCCGCAGGGCGGCGAATTGACGATCGGCCTGCCGGGGGATCGGAAGCCGCTCCGCGTCTATCTGCTGCTGAAGAACTTCCCGAACCACGAATGCCCTTGGCGGCTGCGGATCAAGGACCTGCGCTCGATTGCGGGCACGCTCCAGATGGGCGAAGAGCGTTGGGTCTCGTTTGACTATCCGGTATTGAACGATGGCAACGTCTTACGGGCGAAGCTGCGCGGCGAATGGTCCGAGACGATCAAGATGAGCACCGGCGGTACCATGAAGGAATATACCGCCTCGGTGGGCCTGAAGGGCTTCTTCCTGTGCGAAGCCGACGATGCCGTGTCGCGGACCCGCTTCCTGGAAGCGGCTTCGCTCGGCAACGTTATAGACCTCGATGCCTATGGAGAGGTAGCGAACGCCGTTGAGGACGAGCAAGAGGCTTGGGACGCGTAGAAATCCAGGCGCAATGCACTTCGGCACGAAGCAGGCAGCGCGACCGGCTCGAAGATCGGTAGGCTGCAGCAATGTACATTCGGTGCGAGGGAGCGCGTGACTAATCCGCTATTTGCTGAAACCGACGAGATCATTCGGGGATGGGCGCGTACTGAAATCGGGGGGTGGCAGCTCGAACTGAGCAAGGATGATGCGGAACGACGTATCCGCTTCGCAGCTCTTCAGGATGGATCGATCTGCGTGATCCGTATAGATGCTGGCAATGTGTCGCTCGATCCGGAAATCACCGCCGCGTGGCCGTATCTAGCAAATACTGCGACAGCGATGGGATATCGAGCGGCCCTTTATCTTGAGCATTTACGAACCGCATTTACCACATTCGGGATGACGGGAAGCGGACTAGTCGGCGTCTATCTCAACGATATCTATCCAGACACTTTTGACGCGCCGATTTTCTGTTTTCAAAAACGGCGTGGCTCTCGCGGGATGTTGTTGCCAGACGTCGACTTTCTAAGCTGGAAGTATTATCTCGACGAGCAGAACAGGTATGTGGATCGTACGTCCTTCTTTGAAAAGGCGGATGAGGCTATATTCGTGGGATCCACTACTGGCGACGTTGTTCTAACAGCCGCGCACGTTCAATCCCTGAGCAATGCGCGCCTTCGAGCTGCGGTTCATTTTCGGGGCCAGTCCAGAATTATTTTTCATCTTCCGCAGATTGTGCAGTGTGATGGAGCGGAAACCGAGGCGCTCGTTCGGGCGCTTGATGTAGCCGGACGTCGCTGGAGCTGGGAGGAGCAACTCGGATTCCGCTATCTCCTATCGCTCGATGGAAATGGCGCAACCTGCTCACGGGTCGCGCTGGGGCTGGCGAGTAATTCGGCCCTCCTGAAATATGAATCGCCGTATCAGCTTTATTACTTCCAGGGGTTGAAGCCTTGGAAGCATTATATACCGGTGCTGACAGATCACGACGTAGAGCTGTTTCTTCGATACAGCCCTGAGTGGGCTGCGTCAGCCGCCAATGTGGCGGCATCTTCGAGTGAATTCTCTGCGCGATTTCTTTCGCGGCTCAGCGTGCTGCGCTATACTGCTGAAATCATGGCGCTTTATCTTGAGAAATTTGGAGAGCCGCGATCGCTCGCGGACCGAGGCACATTCCACCTGATTGACGTTTTCGCGCACGTCGCGGATCATGGTTCCGTCTGGGGAAAACCGGGAGAGTGGCTTTCAACAGGGCGCGGCCAAACGGCTATTGAAGGCGTGAGCCTGATGCCCGCCGAGCAGATTGCGCATCAGGATCTGTCTTACACAGTCGTTGATGTGGACGGGGCGTTGGTGACGGGCAACGGCGGAGAGTTCTGCGGATCTTATAACGCGAACAGGCCACTACATGGATTTGGCGCAACGCTCAGCAGAGCAAGCGCGAGGCGTTTCAGTCTTGCCTACCAACTTCGATTTGCGGACGGATACGAATCTGCGCCTACCGAGGTCGGAACGCCCATGATCCGACAATCCCCGATTACGGATATACGGATAGCACTTCGTGAACGCGGATCGTCTCCATGGTGGCGCTTCGGTTTAAGGACGCACCTGCGAGAGTAACCCGGAACAACTGGTTGCAATTTAGTTACGGCTATGTGTTGGTCATCTCGTAACGGAGCTCGATGCAATGTCGGCCTTCTTGGCTATCTAGAAGACTGTTGAGAACATCCTCGATGCCGTCCCCGGTAGTTCTGGCGGCAAGATGAGGAATATAGCCCGCAAGTCCGGAAGCATCCGGATTCCGCCCGAGGACAGCGCGATAAAGCGCGCCCAATATAGCTTCATATCCCGCCTCATGTGCGTCCACGATTCCGTGCCGCAGCAGAACATTCAGGATGGCCTCTTCTATCGTATCGGTACGGGTTTCGACGTTTTCGTCGAAAGCGCCGAGATACTGGCGAATGAAGGTGCCATGCACATGGTTGATGTTAATCGCATGTTCAAAATAAACATGCTCGCGCCATTCCGGGTGATCGTACAGTGCTGAACACAGCATGGATTGATCGTTATCATCTCCCCAGACCGAAGTCAGCGCCCTTAGCCTGTCTTCGTTCAACGCCATGAATCGGCTCTTCCAGTCATTCAGAAGTTCGCGACAAGCCGCGTGGCCAAGGTTGAACATTAGGACGCCTGCATTGATGTGCCACGGTATAGTCTCTCCATCGATCGTTGCCATGACGCCAATCATATGGGCCTTTGGCCGAAGATATTCGCGCAGATCGAACTTGAGATCGTAGAAATACGCATCGGCATCCATGTAGAGAACCCAATCGGACCAGCCTCTTTCAAGGAGGTCGGTCAGCATGAAGATGCGATTGAAGGTGGCGTGGCAGCCATAATATCCCCGCTTGATGCCAACGAAGCTTTCGTAAGAGAGCGCGTGTCGCTCGCAATAAGCAACTGCCGTCCTGGATGTCGCCTCTAACATCCTTTTATATCGGATGGGATCGGCCGTCTGTATTACCTTGATGTCCAAGTCGTGATCCCCTCTCAGACATCAGGCGGGGAAACAGTCTCTCCCGCTCTGCCATCTGTAAAGCCCGTACCGCCTTGGCTCGATCCAGGGGATAGCGCCCGTGGCGGAGTGTTCAAGCCAAAGTACCAAGCCGTCTCCGTCAAGACTGAAGATGGTCCATGTCCGAAAAAGCTCCGCTAGACTGGTTGCAGCTGGTTATGGGTGTGCCGATCAATAGCTTCATCAATGGACTCGAAGAAGGTCAGTTCGCCATTGCTAAGCACTGCGCCACGCGAGCAATACGATTTTAACGTACCCGGATCATGGCTGATCATCACCAGCGTTCCAGTATCCCGCCGATGGCGCAGCGCGTCTTCGCATTTTTGCCGGAAGCGATCGTCGCCCGCACCCGTAATCTCATCGACTAGGTAGCAATCGAAATCGATCGCAAGCGATACTCCGAATGCGAGTCGCGCCGACATGCCGGCCGAATAGGTGTAGATCGGCTGATGGAGATAGGGACCAAGCTGTGCAAATTCCTCGACGTAATCGAGGAGCGCCTGCTCGTCGCGGCCGTAGATGCGGGCGATGAACCGAGCGTTATCGGCGCCGGTAAGCGTAGACTGGAAGCAGCTCGTATAGCCGATTGGCCAAGACGTGCTCATGTCCCGGTGCACGCGTCCGCCAGTCGGGAGTTCGACGCCGGCGATAAGCCGCATCAGTGTTGATTTGCCGGCTCCGTTCGCGCCGCAGACGCCGATGCTCATTCCTCGCGGGATCTCAAACGACACGTTCTGAAAGACGACCTTCTCGAACTTGCCGACATGGTAGGTCTTCGAAACTCTTTCAAACCGGATCATCTCAATCGCTCCCTCGTCATCAGACGGAGTGCTCGCGGACACCCGCGACGATGAGCCAGCCGAGCGAGTAGCACAGCACGAGCGAGATGAAGACCGTTAGTATGATCTTCGCGCTCCGTGGGTAAAGCGCTTTAACCGGCATATTGGTTTCTACGGTCCGGACAATGAACAGCTGCTGTTTGCCGGCCTGTTCGCGCGCGCGCTGGAGGGTCGCGGCAGCATCATCGTAACGCTTCGAGGCGAACTGCTGACGGAGCATCAGGTCCTGATAGCTTCCGACATCCGCCGCAATCGCGTTGGCACCACCCGTCAGACGAGCGGATTCCCTCGCGACTTGGCCTTCGAGTGCACGTACGCGGGCCGTAACGGCACGGAACTGCGGGCTGGAAGGCGACACGGATCCGGCCATCGCCGTAAGCTGGGCGCGAGCGGTCGCAAGTGAAGCCTGCATTTGCTTCACAAGCTCGATCTGTGCCTGGCCGGTCGCAACCGGATCGATATTGCGCCGTCCCTGCCGAAAAGCCGTCATGGAAGCCTGAGCGCGATGCGCCTGATCCTCCGCCGAGGCGAGATTGCTCCGGGCAACAGAAAGGGCGCTGTTATAAGCCCGCTGATTGAGCATGTTCACGCGACGTTCGCCGAGTGCGAGCAGCGCGTTGACCAGATCATAGCTATCTTGCGGACGAAAGCTGCGCACCTTTATCGAAGTGATGCCGGTCTCCGCGCTTTGAAGCACGTCAACGTGGTTGTTGTAATAATTTAGCAAACGCTCTGGCGTAGGGTCAGCCGGATTGAGGCGGCTGATAAGATCTGCTTCGGGCCGGCGAAATCTCTCAACCAGTCGGAAATTCCGCGCAAGCGTGTCGACAGCGTCATGAGACAAGAGGTAGTCGCTCACGCTGGACGCGTCACCCGAGCCGATCGAGACACCGGCGCCAAGCATACCCAGCGCAGCCCCAATCCCAGACGGCTGCGATTGCGGACTAGACTGAGCGGACCGCACGATGAAGTGCGCCTCGGATTCATATTGGTTCGCGGCAATCAAGCTATAATAGAACGCTACGATCGCCGTCGGCAGAACGACGAATACAATCCATTTGCGCCGTGCGAACCCGCCCCGGGCGCGACGCAGGATCCCGCCCTGCGAACCGCGATCCCCAAGATTGAATGTACTGTGCATCATAGGACTTCTAACTTAGATGGACGTGCTTCCGCACGAGTTTGATTGAAAGCAAACCGATCAAGGTGAGGGTCAGACAGGATTCGACGATATAGAACACATCGACATAAGTGTCGGTAAGCGACTGAAATTGCCCGTAGCGGCACATTTCGAAGATGTGGGTCGTAGGCAAGTAGCCCAGCCAGTCGCGATAAGGGCGCGGCACCCACTTCATCATATAAAAACCGCCGGCCACGGGCATGAAAAGGTATGTCAGGGGATGAACGAGCCGCGCCGCCAGCCGGTTGTCATGGGTCGCGGCGCAACAGATCATGGAGGCCGCCCAGGAAAACCAGATCATGAAGAAAAAGCCCAGCATGAGCCACAGCGGGCGAGCCGGAGGGCTTGCAAGGTCGAACAGGCAAGCCATGGCGAGCAGCATGACGAGTGTGCCGCCGATTGCCGCGCCTTCCAGGAGCGCTCTGGCACCCAGCATGTCGAATATGGTGACCATGCGGTGATATAGCAGCGGGCGATTGGCTTCGATCGTGCCTTCCGCGCGCCCGAAGATGCCGCGAAAGACTATAAAGACGCCGTAGCCAACCAGAGAGAAAGGCACTGGCAGAACGTCCGACCCGTTATGACTCGGCATTACTCCATGAATACCCGAGACCGCGCCGGCAAGCAGCGCAGGCTCCAGAAACATCCAGAGGTAACCGACGTTTTCCCGTCCGTAACGGGTATGCAACTCGCGCATGATGAGTGCGCCGATCACCCTTTTCTGGATCGCAAAGGCCTCCGCGACCGAGGTTGGCCCCCCAAAGCCGTTATATCCGGGACGGATGCTCATCGTGCCACCCTGTCTACCAAATCGATCACTGTGTCCATATGGCCCTCCCAGCGGGAAGGCTGCCAATGCGCCATTCTGATCATCTGCTTGGCACGCATCGCACCATCTGGTCGGTGGTAATCCCGGATGGTGTCGCGCCAGGCGGGGCCGTCGAGTGGGTCGAGATAATCGGGTACGTCGCCGCCAGCCTCTCGAAGGGCCTGCAGATCGCTGCAGATCACTGGAACCCGGAGCGCCAGTGCCTCGGCGACGGGCATGCCATAGCCCTCGGCGAACGAGGGCAACAGCAGTGCGCGCGCGGTCGCGAGGGCCTGCGTCACCTCTCCATCGCTCATCGCGTTGCGTTCCTCGACATGGCCGTCCAGCGCGCGGCAGCGCTCCAGCATGTCCACGACCTGCTCATTCTCCCATCCGCGCCGACCGATGATGATGAGCCGGGGCGGCGACGCATCACGCGCGAAATTGCGCCAAAGATTGAGCAGGAGCAGATGGTTCTTCCTGGGCTCGATGGTCCCGATGCAGACGAAATGCGCACCGGCGGGGGCTTGGGTCGGCCTAGCTGGCGCCGGCGATGAGGTGCCGAGATGCGCGACCGCGATATCCCGTGTTCGGGGCACCCGATCCAGCCAAGGGCCAAGCGAGTCGAGCGTGGCGTGCGAATTGCAAAGGATCCCGTCCGCCAGATCTACGATTGTCTTAAGGCGCTTCTCGTGCTGCCGCACCCCATCTGCCCGGCCATATTCGGGAAACTCGATCGGAATCAGATCGTGAACCAGGCAGACGAACTTGGCCCGTTCGTTGGTGAGAATGCGGCGAATCAGGCTGGATCTGGTAAGATTGTTGGGTGATGCCTGCAGGTAGACGCGCGGACGATCCTCCGATGCACTTGTATCCAGGCGGGGGCGGAGCGCGGTGAGTGCGCCGGCGACGAACCGTCTCTTGTCCCACACGGACGAAAAGCCGCGCGTCGCCCATCGCTCCTCGGTCAGATCCAGGAAGCGGAGGACTGCGGTTTGCGGCAGCCGACCGTAGAAGCCCGTCGGATGAACGGCCGCGAAGGCGAGCCTATCGGGCACCTTCGCGAGCAGGCCGCGCGCATACGCCATTTCGCAACGGTCGACCCCCGTAGGCGTAGCGTGCGTGATGCGGGAAAGCAGGCGCGACAGATCGAGGACGATCTCCGGCTTGCGCTGCGCAATATCAGCCATTCTGCGTTGGCCCTTTCGCGGGCCGCTCCTACTGCGCCGCGAGCCGGCTCGCCAGGGCGGCGAGATCGACCGGCATGTCGCGCAGCTCCGTGACGGTCTCGGAGATGACCGTTGCAACACGTTCAAGCTGCTCGGGCTCGTGCAGGCTGGAGATGAAGAAACGCAAGCGCGCGCCCTGTTCGGGGACGGCAGGATAGATGATCGGCTGAACGTTGATGCCCTTGTAAAACAGCGCATCAGCGGTCCGCGCCGCCACGATCGAGCTACCAGTCATGATCGGCACAATTGCGGTCCCGATTGATGGGCCCGTATCCAGTCCATGCGCCCGCGCCGCAGCCAGGAAGACCGCTCCATTGTGCTGCAGGCGCGCGACACGTTCCGGCTCGGCGGCCATCACTTCAAGGCTGGCCAGCGCGGCCGCCGCAATCGGGGGGGGCAGGCCGACAGAATAGACAAAGCCCGGCGCCGAATAGCGCAGATACTCGACCAGCTGGCTGCTGCCGGCGATATAGCCACCGCAGCCCGAGAGCGTCTTTGAGAGCGTGCCCATCCAAACGTCGATCTCGCGAGGATCGATGCCGGCCCGTTCGAAAATGCCGTGGCCCCGTACGCCGAGAACACCCAGCGAATGCGCCTCATCCACCATGACGTGCGCGCGGTTCCGCCGTGCGATGGCCACCAAACGCGCGAGATCGGGAACGTCGCCATCCATGCTGTAATGGCCTTCAACGACTATCAGAGCCCGAGTCGCGCCACTGCGTGCTTGCGCCAGTAGCCGTTCAAGCTCGTCCATATCGTTGTGGGGAAAGGCGATGCGCTGGGCGCCGCTCAGCAGCGCGCCTTGCACGATGCTGTTGTGGGACAGCGAATCGTGGAGGATCAGATCTCCCCGGCCTACGAGATGGCTAATCACGGTGACGTTCGTCGCATGGCCGCTGACGAGAGTCAGAGCGTCTTCGGTGCGGTAAATAGTGGCGAGCGCTTCCTCCAGCGCCTGATGGATCGGCCGCTCGCCTGAAACGAGGCGGCTTGCCGATACAGAGGTACCGTAGCGGTCGATCGCATCTTTGGCGGCGGCGCTGATGCGGGGGTCTCCGTTAAGACCCAGATAATTGTACGAAACGAAGTTGTCGTAGCTCCGCCCGTCGATCACCGATCGCGCGCCGGCAATCCCCTCGTGCATGCGAAAATAGGGATTGGCGATGCCTAGCGCCTCACCAGCGCGCTGCACCATCGCGATGTCGCCTGCTACGTCGGTGCGCCCAAGCGGGCCTCGCGGCTCAGGGAGCGCCTCGACATGGGATCCGGGTTGGCGCGCCGAGAGCCGGGAGAGCAGTTGGGCCTTGGCCGCGCTGGAAAGTCCGAAGGAATCAGTCATATTCGCCGTGCGGTCGCATGGCCATGCGGCCAGATCAAGGCGCTCCCGCAGCGACGGCGGCCATGCTGGGCTCGACAGCGGGCACGGCTTCGGTTGCCGGAATGCCGCCGCCAGCGCCTTCGTGAAACGCGAGGCGTTCCATCATCTTCGCTTTTTCATCTGTAGGCGCAACATCGCTTTCACCGCCGAGCCCGCGAATGATCCGCCCCGCCATAGCCCCCAGTGTTACGCCTTCGGAAAGAGCGAGCAGAGGGATGGACATGCCGAAACGCTGCTCGATCGCGAGCCGGAGTTCCACCGCCATAAGGCTGTCCATGCCGAGTTCTGCCAGCGGGCGCTGTGCCTCAACACGTTCGGGCGCGAGCTTCATGATACGTGCCACTTCCTCAATCAGCAGACTGGTGACGCGCTCTCGCGCTTCGTCGGGGCTCAGATCGGCAAGCAACGCGGTGAGATCGACTTCGCCCGCCTCATCGACTGCCGACATCGCCATTTCGGAGAATAGCGGCGACGCTATTAGGGGGAGGCGGCTCTTCATCGCGCCCCAGCGAATCGAGGCGACGCCTGCAACAGGTACGCCGGAGGCTAACAAGGCCGGGATGCTATCGAGCGCGTCTTGCGCGGATAGATGCTCGCCGCCTAGTTGCTTGGTCAGCATCTCGCTTACCTGCGTTTCGCGGGCAAGGTAGCCGGCGTCGCCGATCGGGGCCCACTGGATGGCGAGAGCGGGCAGCCCCTCAGCATGGCGACGTTCGGCCAGCGCCTCGATCGCGGCATTGGCAGCGACGTAATTTCCCTGACCCGGATTGCCGAGCGGAGTCGTGACGGAGGAAAAAAGGAGGAATAGATCGACAGGATCCTGGCGCGTCAGCCTGTCCAATGCCTCAGCGCCGCCCAGCTTGGGAGCGAGCGCGCGGGCGAAGCGCTTTGCATCCAGAGATCCCAGTAGCGCATCATCCATCGCCACGGCCGCGTGGATCACGCCGGCAATCGGCGCGAGTTCGCGGCGGATTACATCGAGCGTCTTCGCGAGCGCGGCTTCATCCGAGACATCCACGGCATAGGCCTTGGCCGTGACGCCGGCTTCGGCAAATTCCACCATGAGCGCGTCCGCGCCTTCGACAGCCGGTCCGCGCCGGGAGAGCAAAGCGAGCTTGCGTGCTCCAGTGCGGGCGAGCCAGCGCGCAGCCTCGCGGCCAAAGCCGTCCATGCCTCCGGTAACCACATACGTACCCGCGCCTGCGACAAAGGTAGCAGCCGGCGCGATGCCATGCGGCACCCTCGCGCCCAGCGTCAACACGATCTTGCCGACATGACCCGCGCTCTGCATCAAACGGAAAGCGCTCTCGGCATCCGCATAATCGAAGGTACGATGCGGCAGCGGCCGAAGTGCGCCTTCCGCGAAGAGCGTAGCGATCTCGTCGAACAGCTGGGCGGCGAGCTTGGGCTGCTTAAGCGGCAGCTGATCGGCGTCGATCCCGAAGTAACTGACATTGTGGCGGAAGGGGCGAAGACCGATGCTGCTATTCTCGTAGAAATCGCGTTTCCCGAGCTCCAGAAAACGGCCGAACGGTTTGACGAGGCTTAGGCTGCGGCGCATCGCCTCGCCGCTGAGCGAGTTCAAGACGGCATCGACACCTTCGCCGGCGGTGAGCCGAAGCACGTCATCGGCAAAGCTCAGCGAGCGGCTGTCGAGGACCGCCTCCACGCCCAAATTCCGAAGCAACGCTCTCTTTGCGGGCGAGCCGGCCGTCGCGAATACACGCGCGCCACAATGAAGGGCATATTGAATCGCAGCCAGGCCAACTCCGCCAGCGCCACCGTGGACCAACAACGTCTCGCCCGCGCCGATCCGTGCGAGATGGCCCAATGAGTAGGCGACGGTGAGGAAGGCGACGGGCACGGTCGCGGCCGCCGCGAAATCGAGGCCGGCCGGCATCCGCATGACCGCATGAGCGGCGGTGACGGTGCGCGTGGAAAGTGACGCCGGGGCGAAGGCCATGACCCGATCGCCGGGCGCAAAGGCAGTGACACTGTCGCCGACAGCGGTGACGATGCCGGCACATTCTAGTCCTAAGGTAGGACCGGCGAAGCCGTCGAGCAAAGCCTCGTCCGGCAGCAATCCCATCGACCACATGACGTCGCGGAAATTGAGTCCGGCAGCCTTCACCTCGATAGCGATTTCGTTTGCGCCGGGCGTAGCAACGTCGGTCTTCTGCCAGCCGAGCGAGTCGAGCAAGCCGGGACGCTGGATGGCGAGCCGGAGCGGGCCGGTGTTTTCGGCGTTTGCAGCGGGCAGACCAGTCCTGACGCGCGAGACAATCCGGCCGCCGCCGGTCCAGAAAATCTCGTCCTCGGCGTCGGGCGACGCGAGTTCCTCAGCCACGCGCTGGGCAGCCTCCGCGGTCGTCAGTGCTGGATCGATCTTGATCAGGCGAAGACGGACATGCGCCGCTTCGTTGGCGAGTACGCGACGCGCGCCCATCAAAGCGGCGGTCGCAGGATCGCCCTCGGCGGAACCTGTCACTACAAGGGTGATGTCGTGATGCAAATCGGTTGGCAGGGCGGAAAGCCGAGCGATCATCGCCAATCGGTCGGGCAGTGGGAGAGCGGAGGCCTCGCCAAGCACGACAACTACCGACCCGGCGTTTCCAAGTTCGATCCGGTCGAGATTGCCGCGCGTTGCGCCATCGCCAACGGCATTGGCAATTGCGTCTGCAAGAGCGTCGCCGTCCGCCGACAGTAGCTGGATGGCAGAGCGCGAAGCAGCCTTGCTGTCCTGCATCCCCACAAAGCGGCCTGCGATGAGATCGATCGGCCATAAACCACCTGCCACAGGCCGCGTCTGCAATCCATCCAGACCTGCACGGGAAAGCAGCGCGGTCCAGCGTCCGGCATCACTGGGCGGGGCAAGGAAGGGGCGGAGCAACTGCCATACGCGGTTGACGCTCGGCTCGGCGAACAGGACCATGCCGCCGGGCGCCAGCGGTTTGATCAACCCGGCGACGTTGGCGCCGCCATCGTCACTCAGGCTGAGTGCATGAAGCCCGACGATCAAGTCGAACGAACCTGCTCCGACCGTCTCACCCGGCGCCCAAGAGATTGCGCGCGCGCGTGGATCGGCGGCCAATGCCTCGGCAAGGGCGGGAAGATCGTCGGGTGTCGTTGCCGCAACGAGGCGGATATCGTTATCGGCAAGCCGGCGGAGCAGTTCGCCCGACAGACGACCACGACGCGCGCCCACTTCCAGAATGCGGAAGGGCCGACCCTGCCGCCGGCCGGCGGCGGCGCGCATGGCTGCGGAGGCAAGCGCCCCGATCGCCGCCTCGCCCGAGGGCGATTGGTCGAGAAATTGATCCCACAAAGAGGCCGGGAGAATGGGTGCGGCAGCTGGCCCGTCCCGCAAGAGTGCCGGCAGCGTATCGCCGGCCAGCGCCAGCAACGCGACGTCCGCCACCGCGAGCGGGGCATCATACAGTAGAGTGCGCAATATGGCGGCGGAGGGCGGAATGTCCTGGGTCGTAAGGCTCCACGAGCCGTCACTGGCCTGCTCGGCAAGCCCGTCAGCCGTGAGCCAGCGGAGAAGCTGATCGAACTGCGGGCGGCTCATCGGCGATATGCGGCTGGTGCGGAACAACTCCTGCGGCAACAATCGACCAGGCCCTATCGGCATCAAGCCCCGCAACGTCTCCGCAGCAACTGCGGAGGCGAAAGCGTCGGCGAGCAGGCGGCCTTCTTCCACAACGGTGTCGCGCTGCGGGCCGATGACGTCTGCCGTCATAAGGTCGCTAGTCGCCGCGCGGCTTCCCGGCAGAGCGCTGGCGACCAGAGCGGGATGGAAATATTGCTCCTCGCCGCGCGCGCTGCGACCCATCGCCACGCGGACGAACCAGCAATCGGCTAATTCAGCGATCGTACCGCCAGCGGCATCGACAAGGGCAACGTCGGCGCGCACCGAACGCGGCCCCACGCGGGTGACAACAAGCCTCGCGGACACTGGTACGGCGCCATTTGGTGCGAGCAGGCGGACGCGGCCGAAGCGCCACGGCAGCACGCCCATATCCTCGCCTAGCCGATCCGCGGCCAAGGCGAGCAAGCCTTGGAGTGCGCCATCGAGCAGATTGGGCGCAAGCAGGAAGCCCGACCCGAGATCCGTCGCGCTGCCGAAGCGGACCGACGCGCGATCCTTGCCGGCAATGTCTATGCCATCGACGACCTGGAAGGCGGGGCCATATTCGAGGCCCAGCCGCGATGCCAAAGCATAGAGAGTGGCAGACGATAGACGGGCCGTGATCGTCGCACTGCCTGCCGGAGCCGTACCCGAGGCGGCGACCGAATCGCTTTCCACCATTCGGCCCGACATATGAACCGTCCAGGGATCGTCCGTCAGGCGCGGGCGCGAAGCGAATTCGAAATCGCCGGTTGCGGCCCCCACGCGCAGACGCATTTCGCGCATGACGTGCGGTTCCAGCACCATCGCGCGGCCGATCTCGACTTCCAGCAACTCCAGAGCGACCGCATCCGGCCGGCGCTGGCGCGCGGCGGCGAGCGCCAGATCCAGCATCGCGGCAGCCGGCATGACGGCCGCTCCGCCTACCGCGTGATCGGCCAGCCAGGGCATCTGCTCGATCCCGAGATGACGCACCCATTCCAGCGGCTGTGGCCCGACGCGCTGACCCAAGAGGGGATGATCGAACGGCACCGTTGCTGGATCCGTCGATTCTGTCGTCCGCGCGACCCAGAAGCGCTCCCGCTGCCACGGGTAGCGCGGCAGCGAACGAAGCGCGGCGGAGTTGGTACGGGGAGTTTCGAAGACCGCGGAACGGCGAATGTCCCCGCCCGCCGCATGAACGCGGGCGGCGATCGCGGCAATCGGATCATTCTTGATCGGGCGGCGCGACAAGGTCGGCACGACGCGCCCTTCCTTGTCGGAAGCACGCAATGCATCGTTGAGATAGGCCTGCACCACCGGATGCGGCCCGACTTCGATGAAGATACGAACGCCGTCTGCGACCATTGCCCGCGCCGCATCGGCAAACAGTACGGGCGCGCGGACGTTGCGCCACCAATAATACGCGTCCAGACCAGCGCCTTCGACTATCTCGCCGGCGACAGTGGACACGAACGGTATGTCCGACCTGTCGGTGGCCAGATCCGATAAACCTTCGCGGATGTCGGTTTCGATCGGATCCATCGCCGCGCTGTGAAACGCATAATCCAGATCGAGACGCGTGAAGCGCCATCCGCGCTCCTTGCTTTCCTGCTCAAGCCTCTCGATCGCGGCAGCTGGGCCGGCCACCGTAATCGCGGTGCTGCTGTTGTGTGCGGCAATCTCGACGCCGATGTCGTCCAGCCGCGCTTCCGCCAGAGCCTCTGCGGCGTCCTTCGCGCTGAAGCCCATCACGGCCATTTCGCCCTCGCCATGGCGGGATTGCTGGGCGCGGCTGCGCGCGGCGATGACGCGGGCGGCTGCATCGAGATCCAGAGCCCCGCTTGCCCAGGCGGCCGCGACCTCGCCGACGCTGTGGCCCATCGTCGCTTCCGCCTCGACACCATGATCCCGCAACGCCAGCACGAGCGCCACCTGCACGGCGAACAGCAAAGGTTGAGCGATATCGGTGTTGCGGAGGCGTTCGGCATTAGCCTCGGCAAGAACTTCAATCGCGGACCAGCCGAGCCAGGGCGCGAGCGCCGTATCGACCGTCTCCAGGCCGGCGCGGAATGCCGCGCTGCCAGCCAGCGCATCGGCGGCCATGCCGGCCCATTGGCTGCCATTGCCGGAAAAGACGAATGCCACCTTGCCGGACACTGCGCTGTTCGCGATCAGGCGCGAATGACCGCGCTCTTCGATATGGGCGGTCAGCGCCTCGCCATATTCAGCTGCGTTCGTACCCAGTGCGACGAGACGGCGACCATGCTGGCTCCGGTGAAGCGCCGCGCCGCGCAACAGCGCAGCAAGGGCTGCCCGGTCCGTGCCGGTCTGGGCGATCCGGTCGCGCCACTGTCGCGCCAGCGCCATCAGAGCCGCATCCGATCGTGCGGAGAGCAGAAGCGGCGGAAGCGCCTCGCTGGCGGGCTCCTCGGCTGTGGCCACAGAGGCGAGCGATCCCAGCACCGCATGTGCGTTCGTACCGCCGAAGCCGAACGAATTCACGCCGACTGTCCGCTGCTCGCCTTCCGGCAGTGCCTCGGCGGCATGCGCGAGCCGCAGGTTCAGATCGTCCAGCGCAATGGCGGGATTGGGCGTTTCGCTATGCAAAGATGGCGGGATGGTGCCGCGTTCGGCGACGAGCATCGCCTTCAGCAACCCCGCCATGCCGCTGCCCGCCTCGAGATGGCCGATGTTGGTCTTGACGGAGCCGATCGGAAGCGGACGTGTGCGCTTTTGCCCGAGGACAGTACCGAGCGCGCTTGCCTCGATCGGATCGCCGACCAGAGTGCCCGTGCCATGCGCTTCAAGATACGAAAGCTGCTCGGGATCGATGCCGAAGCGGCCGTAGACATGCTGGAGCAGCGCCGCCTGGGCATCGCGATTGGGTAGCGACAGACCTGTCGTACGCCCGTCCGAATTGACGCCGGTGGCGCGGATGACGGCCCGGACCGGATCGCCTGCCGCCAGCGCCTCGGCCAGCGGTTTCAGGATCACGATGCCGCCGCCTTCGGAACGCACATAGCCGTCCGCATCCGCGCCGAACGCGTGGCACCGGCCTTTCGGGGAAAGCATCGAGGCCGCGCAGAATCCGACATAGCTTTGCGGCGCGAGCAGCAGGCTGACGCCACCGACCATGGCGGCTTCCACTTGGCCACCCCGGATTGCCTCACATGCCTGATGGAGCGCCACCAGTGAGGACGAGCAGGCCGTATCGACGGTAAAGCTCGGCCCGTGCAGATCGAAAACGTAGGAGATGCGGTTCGCGAGGATCGAAAGCGTGACGCCGATCATCGAATAAGGATCAGTCGTGGAAACGTCCGCCACGTTGAGGTTCAGATAATCCCACGACGAACCGCCGACGAATACGCCGACATTGCGGCCGGCCAGCGCGGCCATATCGAGGCCGGCATCTTCGATCGCTTCATAGGCGAGTTCCAGCAGCAGGCGTTGCTGCGGGTCCATCTGCGTCGCTTCGCGCGGCGAAATGCCGAAGAAAGCAGGATCGAAGCCCGACACATCACCCAACGTGCCGGCCGCGAACGTATAGGCCTTGCCGCGATGGCCCTTTTCCGGATGGAGCAGCTGCGCCTTGTTCCAGCGATCGTCCGGAATCTCCGTTACGGCATCGCGACCTTCGATCAGCAATTCCCAGAACGCGTCGAGATCCGGCGCACCCGGCAGACGACAGGAGGCACCGATAATGGCGATCGCTCCGTTCCGGTCGGCATCTTCGCCGGCGCCCGGAACAGCAAAATCGTGACGCGATTTGTTCAAACTCGAAGCTCCGTCGCGACCCCCGGAGGCCGGCTTAGAAATCAGACGATCATGCTATAGCGGAGCCCTATCCTGCGGCAAGGCGCAGGAAAACCAATGTTGCCGCAGTGCAACATAAGGCCTTCAACTCGTCGCCCGACCGAAAATCTTGAAGATTCTTCCTTGAAAGCGGCGGAGCAGGACGAGGGCGTTAAGTGGCGGTTTCCAGCCAGCAGCGAAACGATCGAGCAAAATTTCGGGCGGACACGGCAGGCCGGTGACCGGATCCAAATAGCGAGGGTAAAGGATCAACGCGGCTGCCGCCAGTTCACCGGGTGTTCGTCGGCGGGTGCGGCGGGCGAGCCGCGGTCCGTGATCCGTCGTCAGGCCCCAGCCCGCATAGAAGGGGCTGCCGTGAACGTGCGTTTCGATCCCGCGCAGCAGCGCTTCGAAGCCGACTAGCGACGTCAGCACGTGAACCGCGTCCACGCGCGCGAGCAGGCTTTGCGTCGAC
>Ga0247730_1000234_pt1 | contig 50303 bp, 45 predicted proteins | sample UWRJL073202C2_FD_180959 | JGI IMG/M metagenome (GOLD analysis project Ga0247730, IMG submission 180959) | Plant litter microbial communities from Arlington Agricultural Research Station in Wisconsin, United States - UWRJ-L073-202C-2 | ecosystem: Environmental > Terrestrial > Plant litter >... | reverse complement strand
GCAGCTGCATGGTCACGGAAATGCGGGTGAGGTTTAACGGGCTGATGTACTTCATAGCGCCCCGAAGTAGTCGTACTGGGTGAACGTCAGGTTGACGGTGGTGAATTCGTCTGCAGAGCGCGCCAGGTTGGTTTCGCAGGACACAGGCACCATCGGCCAGGTGCCTGAGTAGCCGTAGTTTTCCTGCACGGCGCCGTGGGTGACGGTGATGTTGTTGGCGTACTGAGAAGGCAGCCCAAAGGTGCCGTCAGGGGCGACGACGGTGAGCCGGAGCAGGTCGAACCACTGCTTGATTTCCCCGTCCACGTCGTAGCAGGTCAGGCGCAGCTCTACGGGGTCGACCCCGGTTGGCACCTGGGTGAATCCGCCAGCGATCTTGCCCGGCTCCCACCCCAGCTGAACGCCGTTGTAAGAGCACTCGATTGCGAACAGGTTGACGCGCGGGGCCACAATCTTGCCGATGGGCGCAACGCCCACATGCCAAAGGTTGGTGCGCTCGCGCTGGATGCCCATGGCTTCTTCGTGCATCTGCTCCAGCTTGGCCCAGGACACGCCACCCAAAAGGATGTTGTCTCCACTGGAAAACTTGCTGGTGCGGCCAAAAACGCTGTCGGCCAGCTTGTTGGCCGCGCCGTTCACGTTGCCATTGAGCAGATCCCGCGCCGCCGACGTGTACTTGAGCACGCTGTTGCTGAGCCCAAGCTTGGGCGTGACCGCTGCGACTCCCTGGTAAGCCAGGCGCTCGAAAATACTGGCCATCAGATGGACAACACGTCGAACTGGAACGCCAGCTGGGGCAGGCGCGCTTCGTACGCCTCGATCGCCGGCTGAACCTCAGCAGTGGCGCGGCCGTATAGCTCCGCACCCATGCTGCGTGAAGCCTCGAGCGCCGTGGCGTTCTCGACTTCCATGTACATGTTCCATAGAGGTTTGATCACCGCCAGCTCGCTGGTGGTCAGGTTAAAGTCCTGGGCGCCCGCGGCGGTTTCGGTTTCGTCGATATCGACATACAGGCCGTCGGTACCGGCTGAATTCTTGAGGCGTGCATACCCACAGTACTTGCGCACTGCACCGCGCAGACTGCGGGTAATTTGTTCCTCGGTCAGCACGCAGCCAATCGGCAGCACTGCCACGTAATTTGCTACTAATTGGCTGATCTTCATGGTTACTGGTTCGCAAACCAGTGGAAATGCAGGGTGCCTTGGAACAGCAACGTTTGAGCGTCGTTCTCCCAGTCGCGATCGGGGGTGTCCATGACCAGCACGAGGTTTTTCAGATCCTCTTTGCGCAGGAAGTCATCCGGACGGCCTTCAAACACGGTGGCGTTGAGGTAGCTGCCATTGGCAATCAGCGCCTTGAGCATTTCGCTCGCCTGGCCTTTTGCGGTTTCGTACAGCGCCACAGGGCCTTCTTGCTTGGTCTTTACCTGCTTTGGCTGGACCATCAGTTGGCCATTGGGGCCGTAGGTTTCAATTACGTCGCCAACGGTTGCCACTGGCCACGGGAATTGCTTCACCAGCAGGGGCATATCAGGAAATTCATCGAACACGATCTGGGCATCAGATTGAACAATCTTGCGGCCCAGGTCGTTGGTGTTTTGGAACGTGCGGCTTAGAACCGCCATCGCGTCAACGGCCATACTCATACCCTCGGTGGTCGAACAAACAAGGGTCATTGTCAAACGTAGAAAACCCCCGATTTGCCGGGGGTTTGCGCGTTATTGGCGGGCGAAAAACTTGCGGATATCGGGACGATCGAGCGCCGTCAGCGTCGACATGGAGACTTGCACCGTCAGATCGATGTAATTGCCCTGGGCATCGCGCGGGGCGTCCATGGGGAAATCAATGTTCTCGATCACGGACGGCGGGTAGGTGCGCCCGCCGTGGGTCAGGCCCAGCAGCTTGGGCGCCTTGGACGGGAACAGCGCCTTGATGAACGAATCAACGTCCTTGGTGGTTTGCAGCACCTCGGACAAGATCCCGTCGTTGGCCAGCTCTTGCGGGAAAACCCACTCCAGCAGACGCGCCAGCGGCGCTTCGACCTCCTTTTGCGCGTTGGTGATGGCGCGAAAGCGAATCCCGAAAGTGAATTTCACAGGTGGCATGCCGGCAAACACCTGGCGGCTATTGAGCCGGGTCACACCCGTGCGCCCCTGCAGGTCGTGCATGACCGATTTCAGTTTGTCGGAGCTGGAATTGATCGAGTCTGCTACGGCGCCGTCCTTGAACGGGCTGATGGCCTGCAGGGCGTTTAGCACAGGGACCAGGCCCCCGGTCTGCAGCATGCCCGTCAGGGTGGGGGCCTTTGTCTCAGGCCCGGAATTCTCGAACGGCGATTGCCAGTTCTGGGTAATGCTGATGCCGCCACCCTCAATGAGGGGGCCGTATACGCCGGCAAATTCAGTGGTGTCGGCGATACCTTGGGCGTCACATACAAAGATGCGCGCCATGAATACTTGGGCGAGACTGCCCCAGTCACTGCCTAAATCGTTGTTGAGGCCGCTAAGCCCCATCACAGTGTTGCCGATCGAGCCAGACAGGATGCCGCTGGCACCCTGAATGGTTTTCCCGTCGATCAGCTCGCTGACCTTCCCTTTGATTTCCCCGTAGACCTCAGACACCGACGTTTTGCCCTTGAACAGGTCAACCACAGTGCCTGAAACCTTCGTGGCGGCGCCGGTAATCGCATTCAGGTTGGCTTTACCGCCCACCATGGTCGATACCGAATCGGTCGCCGACTCAAGCACCCCGCCAGCAATGCTTGTGCCCACTTTCCCTGTGACGGATGCGACTGACCCTAGCAGCGTGTTGGACGTGCTCCCTGCGGGCGTGGGGGTGACGCCTGTGATGGTGGCCCCCACTGCCCTACCCAACGAGTCAAAGCTAAAGTCAGCCACGGGGTTACTTACCGATCAGCTTCATGCGGATGCGCATGGACTTGGCGCGGTTACGCTTCGCCGTGCCCGAAAAGGCTTTGCGCTGCATTTTACGAACGGCCGACTTCTGCCCTGCGGTCAAACGCACGGTGCCGCCGATACGCTTTTTAATGCGCACCTTCTTGCCGGCACGGATGGCCACAACCTTGCGGTAGGTGGCGTCCATCATCGAAGCGTCTTCTTCACCGTGAACGAACTTGTCGGTATCGTCCATCATGGCTTCGTCGCCCGACGGCATCTTGTCGAGCAGGGCATCGTGCACGCGGGCGGCTACGTCGTTGTCGAAGTCATCGAGCAGCGCGTCGATATCGCCGGCGTCAATGCCCTTGCCTTCCAGGTAGTCGCCTACCAACTCGCCGACGCCAGCTGCATATTCCGACTCGTCGTCGGTCAGCTCGTCGTCGCCTTCACTGGCGGTGCCAACGATCAAGGCATACAAGCGATCGCCATAGCCCTCGCCTTCGTCCAGCGTGTCGGTATCAGCCCACTCGCCAACAACTGCGGCAGCGTCGATCCGCATTTCATCGGTGTTGACCGATGTTGCGGCGTCAAACTGTTCATCCACAGCGCCAGAGCCTGAGCCATTTCCTTGGCCGTTGGCGTTGTCCATCAAGGCGCCGTCACCTGGTTGCTCGATTACCGGGATGGGTGCTTGCACTGGCGGCGCAAAGGCCGCCTCCAGCAGGGAACGGGCGCCCTGCAGGTGAGTAATTACGTTTTCCATGGTTTCCCCTTAAACCCTGACCAAGGTTTGTTGTACGACGGTGACGCGGTTGGTGCCGTCGTAGCAGATCGAATAGCTGATGTTCATTTTCTGGAACGGATCAGCAGCGTTCGGTTCTACCGTTGCGGTCCAGCAAGCGCCGCCCAGTTCGGCACTTGCTTGCAGCCAGCCGGCCGATTGCAGAGAGTCGAAAAAGGTTTTGAGGAACTTGCTCGATTTGTCGATCGCTTCGCCCATCGGCTTTTGCAAGAAGCCTTGAGACGTGGCCGCCACGGTGTCATCCACGTAAGTGGACATTTCCGCGACCGCAATCAGCTTGCTGGCGCCTTCGGTTTGTGCACCGGTCAACGAGTCGACCCAGGCATATTTGCCGCCCGTGGTGTAGTCACGGAAGATCACCGGGTTGATGTGCGACTCGGCCAGTACTTCCAGGTCGATTTCTTCGTCCAGGTCGAAAATCTGGCTGATGTTGGTGCGGTTTACACCGTAGTCATCACCAGCAATCGGACGGTTGCGCGGTGCAATGCCCTTGGCGTTGGTCTGAGCGTTACGCGCGCAGCGCAAGCCCGCTTGCATACCTGAGGTGCCGAAAATGGCCTTGCCGCCCACAACCGGGTTCTGTGCGCTCAACGGAGCCCAATACGCCTGGCTGTAGAGGCTGTCAGTCGCGCCGCCCACGGATGCGTAGAAGTTTGCAGCCGCTTCCGGCGCCAGGCGGCCAGGGATATCCCACAGCACTTGGCGGTTGATCGCTTTACCCAGGGTCAGCAGACGCGACAGCAAGGCAACGCTTTCGGAACCACCGCTGCACAGGTAAGTGAAGGTCGGACGCGAACGCTTGATGCGATCGATCGCGGCATCCAGATCGGCGTTCGCGTAGACCTGGTCGCCCTCGGTGAAGTACTTCAAGGTCTTACCGGAGTACAGATCCTTGCCGTCCTTGCGGCCGTAGAACACACAGTCAGCGGTCACAACTGCGTTATCGGCGACCGATACCACCTCGAGCACGTCAGTGTTCTGCGAGACGATATCGCCGATGTAATAGCTTTGCTGGAATTCATCCAGCGCGTTGATATCGAGCGAGCCTTTGAATGGGCCCAGGACGATCGAGTTATCGATTACGTCGCGCAGCTGGATGGTGACAATCTTGCTTTCGGTCAGCGCGCCGTTGGCCGTTTTGACCTCGTCTGCGTGAATTTCAGGGGTAACACCGTCAGAGAAGCATTCCAGGTGCTTGAGCGCGAGCAGGTAAGTGCCAGTAGGGCCTGTATCTTCGTCTACCAGCTTCCACACATCACCGGGGGCAGCAGCTGTCGCAGAGCTGGCCACCATCAGCTGGTTTTTGGCGTCCGGGCCGATCAGGCGCGAAACGATCCCCTGCACTGTGCCGGCCTGCAGGGCTTCGTAAATGTGAATCGCCGGCTCTGCCAGCGCACTGACTGCCAGGGAAACGGATTGACCGAGGGTGCGCTTAAAGCGGCCCTGGCTGACAGCGAAAACCTTGTCGGTACGACCGCGCGGGAAGCGTCCAACGATAGCGATGTTATGCGCTACGGTGCTGGTGCTCGGCTGTTCGGACTGGTCATTGATTGGATTGACCTGGACGCCGGAGCGTTTGCCAACCGTTCGAGACATTACCTGGCTCATTTAACTTTCTCCTTGGTGCCTTTGGTTTCGGCAGGGGGCTTTACCGTGGCCAGATCGATGGCGTCAGGCGCTGGGGCTTCTGCCAAAGCCACTTCGGTGGCGACAGGCAAGGGTGCAGGTTCCTCGGCAGCGGTGGTCACCACTGCGTAGTCATCTGCGTTGTTGTCAGTGCGAACGGCGTATTCACTGAGGTCGGTGACCAGGTGCCATGCCTGGTGAAAGCTCTTAACCTTCACGTCGTAGGCTTTGCCGGCTTCAAGCACGGTGTTGATGCCGCTCGAAGGCAGGACTACCGGCAAGATGTTGGAGTGGGTCAGCGACACCACGAACGGATAAGCCTGGCCACCCACAATCGCCTCAACGACCTTGCGAGGCGCGTCACCCGCGGTTCTGTTAATCGTTACTTTCATGCGCCACCTGTAGGCCTCGAACGTTGTCCCACTTGTCCAGCCGCACATGGCTGACTAAGGATTTCGCAAGCTTGAGAAACTGTTGCTCGGTCACTTCCATCACCAGTGATTCGTCAACCGGAATGCCCTTGCCCAGCACCACGAAACGGCTTGCGGTGTTGTTGGTCAGGGTCAAAGTGGCCGGAAATTCAGTGATCGTCGGAAGCTTCCACGCACCCAAAATTACAGGCTCGAGGGGGGCAGTTTCGGAAGGGGTTTGCGCGGTTTCAGTCTCTTGATCGTCATCGTTCTCCGACTCCAGATCGTCGCCCGCACCGTCGTCGCCATCAGACTTGAGGTCATCGCCCAGGCCTTCGCCGTCGGCACCTGGCTCAGGCTGGATGATTGGCGCGTCCGTGCTTTCGCTCGTTAGCGCGTTCGCGCCTTCGGTCGAAAGCGCGTTTACGGATTTGCCGGAAACGGTGGAATCAGAGGGTGCATTGCCCGCGTCAACGCCTTGCGCGCCATCAGCGGCCGCACCTGCACCGCCTTCGGGAGCGCCAGCGCCTGTGATGTCGCTAGCGCCAGGGCCAGCAGAATCGGCGTCAGAGTCGGTCGCGCTTTCGTTGTCACCGGATTGGCCTGCGCCATCTTGATTCCCCTGTTCGGTCCCAGCTACAGCACCAGCGGCCGGCGTAGTGCCGGCCTGATCCAGGACATCAGAAGACGGCGCCGAAGCGCCGTTTTCTTTGTCCGCGGCTGATGCTGCCTTGACGACTGGGGCTTTCGCCCCGGTTTTCTTGGCAGCCATAAAGCCCCCTTACGCGGCGATTACGTTTTTGATGGTCAGCAGGGCGCAGCCCAATGCGGACGGAAGGTGCGGGTTAACCTCGGTCAGGTTGCGGCTAAACAACGCAGCACCCGATTTCAGGTCAGAGTTCACCGCCAGGGGGATCAAGGTTTGCGGTACTGCGTCCGAGAACACGATTGGGTTGCGCGCAACCTGGGCGGAACGGCCGACACAGAGAATCTCGATATCGGTGTCGGTTTCTTCGACGACGTACGGGGTGTAGTACACGTCGTATTTGCCCTTGTACTTGCCGATCCGGTAGATGCCGGCCTTGGCGGAAACGCCCGAGCTGACAAAGTCGGTGGAATCCATCGACAGGAACTGAGACATACCGATTGCGCCCACGTACCAGATGGACAGACCGAATTCCATGGTCTGGTTGGCGACTTCCTGGTCGACAGCTGCAGCGAACGAACCAAAGTCGCGCCATGTGGCTGCGCGGGTCATGTTGAGCAGGCGGCCACCAGCGTCGAAGTCATAGACACGGTTGGTGCGCTTGGCTACACGCTTGAGCTTGCGCAGAGCACCGATGTAGCGCTCGTTGGCGGCCTGGGTGCGCGCGGATTGCACGGCGATGGTCAGACCATCAGCGCCCAATTCAGACTGGGTCTGGCTGCGGCTATCAGGGGTAACCTGCATCAGCACTCGGCTAGGCGAGCAATACAGGCTGTAGCTGATGGCACGGGTGTTGATGAACGGGGCCAGGTCAGGCTTGCGCTCAAAGTCGATGAACGCCTGCACTTCGACATAGGCGCTTGCCGGCAATGCCGGGTTGAAGCCTACAGAACCCACACCGTTGTCGATGTTGATGGTGCCGCTGATTGCGTATTTAGTGTCGTCGGCAGCGGTGTACTGGCCTGCCAGTTGGGAGCTGCTGCCACCGTTGTCGACTTCAACGCCGACGGTGACGCCGTCGATGATCACGCGGGTACGTCCGCGCAGCACTGGAACTGCAGCACCTTCGCCACCGATCTGAGCGGTGACCTTAAAGGTGCCAGCGGTGCGATCGGCGCCCCACTTAACGTCAAGGATACGTTCGGAGCGGGTGTATTCCAGACCGCCACCGGTGCCGTCCAGAATCATGCCTTCGGTGTAGCCACCGAAGTTGGAACCGGCGATCGCGCTGATGATGGCCAGCTTCGATTCGTTGGAGTTCAGATCCGAAGGCAGGTAGGCGCCGAACGGGATACCGTCGGACAGGCCGCCAGTGATCGCGACAGCGATTCGGTTCGGCTGGTGAGAGAGCGAGGTGGATTCAAGGTTGGTGCTGACGCTGTCGAGCGTGGCGCCGTTTGGCAATACGTTGGTGGCTTTACCGTCAGCGACGGCCTCGGCCTGGGAAATCACAGCATCGATCAGAGCAGCGTCCGGACGATGGCCATTGCGGTACTCGTAGCGTGCGATACCGTCCAGCAGGCTGTGTACAGCGATACCCTTGTTGGCGTCGCCTTCGATGCGGTCGAGCAAGGCAGCCATACGAGCAGGCAGCAGCTTGGCAGCGTCTGCTACGGAGTTTTTAATAACGCTGACAGCGGCACCGCCGGTGCTGTCGAGCATGCTTCCATCTTCACGGGCCGCCCCTACAAGGGCGTCGACCTTGGCCTCGGTGTCTTCAAGACCCTGGCCAGGCGCGTAAATGTGTCGTGGCATTTGTGTTACCTCGTTGCTGAATAAGGGCTGCGCCCGTAGTGGTGGCGTTTCAGCAACGATGGTAAGTGTCGAAAACCCCCGATTTTTCAGGGGGTTTGCGTGGTTTTTCTACTTGCGAAGCACGATTAATCTGGCGTTTGCCCCGGTTTGCGCCAAAAGTGTGTTGTCTTTGAAAGTGCCACCCTCCAAAGGCTCGACATCGGCCTCGTTTGCGTCCAGCCAGTCCCGGAAAGCGACCGCTTTTTGATCCTTTCCGAAGAAAACGCCCTCCCCGGCGATCGCGACTAGGGTGCCGCCGCTGGCCAGCATTCCGAATGCGCGCATGATGTGTGCGGCGTCCTGGCGGTTGCTGAAAGGGGGGTTCATCAGGATCGCGGGATACGGCTGTTCTGGCGTGAAACCGTCGAAGTCGTGCGCGACCACGGTGTAGCCCTTGGCGGTCAGGATGTTGCGCAGTGAGTCGGAGATTTCAATTACGTCGACCACGCCCCCCTCAGCCTTTGCAGCGTCCGCCAGGTTGCCGTTGCCGGCGCTCGGCTCGAGGACGCGCATACCCTCCCGGATGTGGGCCAGCTGTGCCATGCGCTGGGCGACGTGCGCCGGCGTTGGGAAAAAGTCGATCCCTACTTTTTGCCCGACAATGGCGCGCTCGGCCTTCTTCACCGGATCTTCCTGGGCCTTTTCTACCAGGTGGGGAATCAGCGCCTCCACGGCCGCGACCAGGCTCACACGGTCAGTGATCCCCATGCGCGCCAGCCGATCCACGCGGGCGATCGCTTCCATGGGGTCCGACAGATCCCAGCTTTCCTTCACTGTCTTGAGCACGGCCGCGGCTTTGCGCGTCAGGGCGATGGTGGTGTCATTGAGAATGATGCGCTCGGGCCCATCACCCAGCTTGATCAGAGCAGCAATCAATCGGCTGTTACCCGCCTGTGCTTTGTTGGCCATCGTCTTCGCGGCATTGGCAAAGCGGTTGCTCCACACCTCGGCACGCGGATAGGCCACAAACCTGAGGTCGTTTTCGTCGAACGGGCGCCCTTTGCGGCTCAGCTGCTCGCCATAGGTGAGTTTGCTGTCGGCGTCGTACTGGGCACGGCGCATGATCCTTTGCAGCTCGTCGAGCTGGGCGCGACTGGACAGCTTGGCCAACACACCCCCGGCGCCAGCCTCGATCGCATCCGCCACCCGGTTGAGGGTCTGCCCCGCGGCTTTGTTGGCGGCCGCTTTCTCAAGGGCTGCGCCGGCTTCACTGGCGCGCTTGGACGTATTGGTCTTGCGATCAGCATTCAGGCTACCGTCAGCGTCTCCAATGGCCTTGTTCGCCACTTGGCGCAGCTTGTCCACCTGTGTGGCCAATGCCTGCTGTGCACGTTCGGCGGCCTGGCGCGCTGCGATGGCCACCGCCTCGGCTTGCTGTTCGGCAGTCATCACCACGGGCGCGGGTGCGGCTTGGATGTGAGCGGTTTCGCCACCCAGGTGCTTTTCCCGGATGAAGTAGCCGCCGTTCATCTTCCAGGTGTAGGGGTCGATCGCCTTGGCCTGATCAAGGGTCAGATCCGTGCGGATGATCCCGCGCAGGATCTTGTCGCGCTTTGTCTTGTACTCAATGATTTCGGGCGTCGGCTCTACGGGTGCGGGGTCACCACTCACAGGGGTCGGCTCAACGTCTGGCGTTGGCTCTTTTGCCTCACGCTCGGCAATGTAGCGCTGCAGCTGGCGCGCCAGCTCTGCCCCGTCGCGGGCGCCTTGGGTGATCACAGCCGGGCCAGTGCGTCGGCCGCCGTTGTTGTCGGATTCACGGGCATAGGCCGCCAGCGTGCTGGCTTCGTCCGGTTTGGCGGCCTCCATGATCTGGCGCACCTGATCAAGGCTCATTTTCCCGTAGCGGCCGTCAAAATCGGCGTAGAAATCGGCGTCGGCTTTGTCAAAACGCTGCTCTTTGGTTAGCAGCTGAGCCGGATCTGCTTTGGCATAGGCGTCACTGCCACGCTCGATCGCGCTTTCTCTGTCGTTGGCGAACAATTGGGGAGAATTGACAGAATCGCGGTATTTCCAGCGACCGAACACCTCACGCACCAGCCCAAGGTCGACCAGCACGGCTTCTTCAATAATCGGATTGCCCTTTGCGGTCAGCGCCGGCGCAGTGTCCGGGATGGCTCTGGCAGCGCGTGCACGCTCCGACAGGTGCTCGTCCGCATACTCACGCAGGTAAGCCTCGTAAGCGGCCCTGTTGTGCGATACGCGCCCGCCTACCTTGGCCTCGAATTCGCCAACACGCTGGCCAGCCCACCCTAAAAACGCATGGTTGCCATCCTCAAAGGCGGGCAGCGTCTCCAAAGTGTCCAGATAAGCCTGGTACACCACGTTGCCCGATACGCCGGCGCCGATGGTCTTGGCAAACTCTGCTCGATCATCGGCATCACGCTGCGCGCGGATCTGCTCAATCTCTGCAGCATCGGCCGCGGCCTGCTCAGCTGCCTGCTGGCGCTCACGTTCTGGCGCAGCTGCAGCGTCTTCGGCAGCTGCAGCGTTCTGGGCTTTGCGGTCGGCGATCGCTTGTTGTTGGTCCTGGTACGCCTTCACATCGTCGGCGCCGGCGTCCTCGCCGAAAGCGGCGCGGAATTTCTCGGGGCCCCATTCCCTGGCCATGATCCCTTTGAGGTCTGCCAGGTCGCGCGCAACGCCTGAGGTTTCACCCTGATAGTTGATCGAGGCACCGCCACCCATGGCGCCGTGCTCGTAGACCACCGCCCCGCTTTCCAGCGTTTGCGCCGTTGTGGGCACGAATTCCGCCAGTCGCGCCTGGGCCTTTGCGAACACGATCCCTTCGGGGGTTTGCTTGATCTTGCTGGCGTCGAAGTTGGCCGCTACATACGCCGTCAGCGCTGCAGGGTCGCCCATCACCAGGACAGAGCCGTTTTTCTGGGTTTGCATCCCGGTGGCCAGCGCGTTGGTAGCGGCCGGCGCCGGCCCATCATCATTGGCCGCGTCGGCTGCGCGCACGGAAATGATGGTGATATTTAGGTCATCGTCTGCTAGATTTGTCTCAACGGCATCCGAGTGCAGTTGCGGCTTTTCCCGCAAGGAATCAAAGAGGCCGTTAGCGATGTCGCCGGAGAACGGCTGATTTTCCCGTTCATAATTCGGCGACTCGCTTCCGGTGTCCTGGGCTAAACATGGCTTTATCCATGTGGCGCCCAGGGCGCCGGCCTCCCCCCCTACGCTGTCCAGCGTCTCACCACCCGCCCATTGCTTGGAACCGGGGTGAGAAATGTTGTAGTACTTCTGCCCTTCCTCGTCTTCCCCCACCTGAATCCCCGCCAACACCATCAAGTCGCCTACCCGCACCTCTTTCTGGATGAAGTAGAACGCCTTCATTTTGTCGTCGCGCACTTTACTGGTGGCCGTTCGCGCGCCAGCTGCGCCCGTGGTGAGAATCTCAACGATGCACTCGACCAGCTGGGCTTTGATGGGGTCTGATTTCAGGTTGAACTTGGTCTTGCTCCAGCCCTTGCCGTTCACAATAACGGGGCCGATCACTGAATCGATCGTCTTGCCCTGCAGGTTTTCCCGGTAGAACGCTTTTGCCTTGTCGAAAGCTGCCTGGCCCTTGGATTTGGTCAGCAGGTCGCTAATCACCAGCGCCCTGGTGCTGGCCTTGGCGCGAGCAAGGGGCGATGACGCCCCCTCGGTCATTTGTGCGCGCAGGGTGAGCAGCTCGGCACTGAGGCGTTCTTGCTCGAGCGGCGCCAGCACGGCCGATTGATTGGTGTCAGTCATGTTTCACCCCAAAGATGGAATCCAGCAAGGCGGTATTGCCCATGGCTTTCTCGAAAGCCTTTTCATCGCGCAGCGCCTTGAACACCTGGTCGAATGCGGCATTGATGCGAGTTCGTTCGTCGCCCTCGGGGTAGGGCTTGAAGGGGGCGCCCAGCTCGGGCGCGTAGTGGTACTTGTTGTCAGCCAGGCAGCTGAGGTAATCGCTTTTTCGGCCCATGTCGGCCAGGCGATCCTCCAGGTAGCTCTGGAATGCACGCGCGGCCATTTCCTCGTGCGATGACCAGTATTTGCCGGTCACGCCATCGTCGAGCTGGATCGCTTCCATGTAATAGTTCGAGACGCTGGCGCCGGATTGAACCTGCACCTCAGTCGCGCCCTCGGGGGAGTAGTACGCCGCGGCAATTTCGCGCCACTGCTTTTTCTGCTTGAGGTAAGCCTTCGATGTCAGGTTGCTGAACACCTTGTCGACCGCCAGCACGGCGTCATGCACGTTGCCGGCGTTCTTGATGTGAAGGCCCACACCTCGCAGCGTACGGTTGTCGAGGTTGAGGCGTGCACGCTCCAGGGAACGGGGCGGCAGCTTGATCGTTTCCACCAGGCGCACGCCGCCCGTGGTCACAGTGTCTTTGAGCTTCACGAAGGCTTCACGGATGGCGCCGGCCGGGAGCAGCTCAGGGTTGGCGGTCGCATACTCGTTGCTGTCGCCTTCCTCACCGCGCAGCAGGCTGGGCATGATGTTGTCCAGGGCGTGGAGTACTTCGTGCCCCAGACTTCCCCCGCCATTCATCTTGGTCATGTTGATGACGCGCTCGATCGGGTCATAGGTGGCCATGGCCGCGCCCTTCCCGCCCGTGCCGCGTGCACCGAAAGCCATCGCCAGACGCCCGCCGAAACTCAGGTGGTTGTCATCGATCCCCAGTACGTCGGCCATGTCCTGCATGGCGCCCGCCGTCTGCTCTACGTGCCACTTGGCGCTGACGAAGTCGCCCAGCACCCAGTTGCCCGATTGCACCGCCCGAAAGCCGCACAGGCGCTCCAGGTCTTTGGTCGATGCCACCGCTACCGGCCGCCCGCCAATGCGCTCGAAGTTCTCGACCACCTTGAGCGTGAAGCTGATCTTCTTTTTGCTGGCGCGCTTGGGGGCGGCCTTCTCTTTGGTGGTCCAGTCCCATGACTTGGGCTCGCCCGCGCAGGCGTTGGCGACATGGCCGGCGAAACTGTCAGATCCAGCGTTACCCTTGCTGCGATACAGGGTTGATTTGACGAATCGATCACCCAGCGCCAGCCAGGCTTTTGCCTCAATGCTCTGCAGGTTGCGAGCCTTGGCGGCGTCGACGATATCGTCACGATCAGCCCACACGGTGCTGCGCTGCTTTCGCAGGGACTCTAATTCGTCGTTGGTGCCTTGAACCTCGTCGCCCCAGACCTTTTGCGCGGTGTCGTACGCGGCCTGTGCGTCGGCAACGGCCGTCTGGTGCTCAGGGTCGATCGCCCACCCGCGCTTGCGCCGATTTTCGAGTGCGTACTTCGCTTTGTTGAATTCGCCGAACGCGGTCTGCATGGCGTCGTAGAGCACCTTGCGGCCGTCCTCGATCGCTTTGGAGCGGTCCTGCAACTGCTTGAGCTGGGCGCTCAGGGCGCGGTACTGGTCGGCCTCATCCGCATCGAGACGGGTGCCGGTCATGGTTTCGCCGATTTCCACCAGCGTGCTGGTCACGTCGTCGACGGATTTGGCGCCCTCAAGGCGCGTACGGATGGTTTCCAGCCCCAAGGCATAGCTCTGGCGTGCCTCGGCGCTGTCAACGGCCGGCATCGCGCCGATAGACGCGTACAGGCGATCGATCAGGTAGCCCACCTCGGGTGGCATGCCGCCCGCCTGCAGACCTTCCCAATCGACCTGGCCGAACAGGTTGGACTTCTTGATCAGTTCTCGCGCCTGGCGCGGGTTTTCCTCGATCGCCTTGAAGTCGATATCGCTGGTGCGCAGCATTTGGCCCGCGGCTTTGGCGGCCTTGATCTGCGCTGCAGCCTGCTCCTTTCGCGATCCGGAGATATACCCGGTGTCCTTGTAGCGGTAGTTCGCGCTGTTGGGGTCATCGCTCAAACCGTCGTCGTCGGCTGCGAGCTTGGCTTGCTCGGCATCGATCGTTGCCGGCGCCACCCGCGCTTCACCGCCCAGGCGCGTATACAGATCCAGCGCCTGGGTGGTTACGCGGGCTTTCTTGATAGGGTTCAACGAGCCGGATTGCAGCTGTGCGCGCAGCCCTAACAGCTGCGAGGTCAACCGGGCTTGTTCGAGGGGGTTTAGAGCCATGAAAAAAGGGGCCTGCATTAGTGTGCAAGGCCCCATTTTGATGTTGCGCAACCGCCCTACTCGGCGGCCCTTTCCGCCACTTACGAGGTGGCGAAGTCGTCAATGCGTTCGGCCAGCACATTGCTGTACAAGCTCATTGCGCCCAGCTGGATTTCCATGGTCGCCTTTTCCTGGTTGCGCAAGGCCTTGAAAGCGTCCGTGGCAAGAAAAGCGGTCAGCTTGGTGACACGGTCATCATTCAAGGCTTTTTCAGCCACAACGCGGCGCTGGTACTGCGCAAGGTGCCCGGTGTGACCCATAGCGACGTGAGCAGACTCGAAAGTCTCTTTGGCTTGCCATGCGATCGTGCCGGATGGCGCCTTGACGTTGTAGCCTGGCTGGCCGTCCTGCTCAGCCGGCCATGCCATCACTTGGGTGACCGTTACGTATTCTTGAGTCATTGCTGCATTCCTGAATTGGGGGCGATCGAAAGTCTGCGGGCCTGGTGAAGGCTTACGCCGCTTCGGTTTGCGCGTGGCGCACGAACACGTAGGTGCGCTGGAATTGCTCGATGGTGAGCAGCTCGGTGCGGTTGGCATTCACCCGCTCGATTTCGATGTTGAGCCCCGTCAGATCACCGCCCGCGCTGACCGCGTCCATTTCTTTGATGAACCACTCACGGCGCAGGTGAGCCAAGGTCAGCTTGGGCGATTCCGAAAAGATGTCGCCCAGCTTCCAGTTGACGGGCCTGGTCATGTCAGGCTTCGGGGGGCTGGGTTTATGGGTGGCACAGTCAGCAAAGGCTTCCATGATCGTATCGGCAATGCTGGGTCGGCTCTCGACCTGCACGATAGGATCTAGTTCGGGCACTGGCGCCAGCACGCGTTCCAGGCTGGCCATCAGCTCGATGCGCTCTTGCTCGGTGGTAGGCGCGTCCTCGTACTGCGGGGACTGCGGATCACACCCCGGATCATTCATCAGCGGCGCCAGCTCTGGGCTGGCCAGCAGCTGGGCGAACGACTGAATTGGCACCCGCTCACCTTCTGGGAGAGTGTCGAAGTACTCCTGCTGGCCACGAGGCTCGATTTCTACACAATCGATCCCGATCGGCGCCAGCGCGCCGCGCAGTTGCGAAAGCAGCGCCGGCCGCATGTCACCGGTGATCACAAGCACCTTTCGCGCCTGTGCTGCGTGTTGTTCGAGCCGGGTCAGTTCCTGTACCACGGCCGCTACGCCTACGCTTCCCGCCTGTTCAACACTCATAGCCCGATCTCTTAATGGTTGGTTTGAGATTCAATTATCAGGCGCGTACGAACGTTCGCGCGTTGGCACCTTTGCGCGTTCGCGCGTAAAAAAACCCGCACTTGGCGGGCCTTCCCGTGCCTATCGTCTGATCGCCCACCCGGTCGGCTCGCTTGACTGGTCTGTAAGCGCCTCGTACTGGGTGAGCGCCAGCGCGGGGTCATCGAAGATGAACCGGTTACTTGCACCGCTCTCGGTTACGCCGGTGTAGATGCCCACGGATTTCAGCAGCTGGACCATGGCCACGTAGGTGCCATCGGGGAGCTGGCGCCAGCGCTTGTAGTACTTGGAGAATTCATTCATCACCGCTTCCACTTTCGGGAGGGGGATAGGGCTGGCTGTGCGTACGGGATCAGACATGCGGGCGCTCGCTTGAGGGGGTAGGCTTAACGTTTCTGCTGTCTTCAACGTTAAGCCACCGAACAGCGCCTACTCTGGGGAGGTTTGCGTGCTTTGCACTCAATTCACGGCAACAAGGGGAAAGACCCATGCGAGCGTTATCAGTAGATCAGGCCCAGGCTGGATTTGAGCAAGTCATAGACGCTGTAGGTCTGGGGCATGAGCGCGTGACGATCGAGCGCGAGCATGGGGGCGGGGTGGTTCTAATGTCCCTGAGCGACTACAACTCAATGGTTGAAACGGCTTACTTGTTGGGCACTGCGGCCAATGCCACGCGGCTGCAAATGTCCATTGCTCAGCACAAAGCGAGCCGCCAACGGCCTGAATAGCGCCCACAAAAAAGGCCCGCGGTCTGCGAGCCTTTCAGGCGTGGATGTATACAGCTTATGAATTCAAGCCGCTGCGAGTTTGCTCACATTGATTTTCATCGTCAAATTCGCGCCGGCCAGCAAGTTGACCAGTGCGTCGAGCGAGAACTTATCGATTTTGCCCTGTAACAGATCGCTTAAACGTGGCTGTGTTACGCCCAACCGTTTAGCGGCCTCTTTCTGCGGCAGATTCCAAGCTTTCACAGCTTTGGTGATCGCCAGCAGCAGCTGGGATCGGGCACGCAGATTTTCGGCTTCTTCTGGCGTATCTGCCAACGCATCCCACACACTCGTGAAGCGTTCGTTAGCCATTGTGTAACCTCGTATCGAGGGGCTTAAGCCCCTCACCCTTAGGGTTAATAGCACTGAAAGGTGCGCCCCCATCACGCAGGGGCTTACACACATTCATCGCCTTTCAGTCCAGTGACTTCAATCTGGCCGCGGCCAGGTCGATATCACGCTTTTCCGTCTTTTGAGTAGTCTTTTGGAAGGCATGAAGCACGAAAACCGCCTCAGGCCTATTGACCACATAAAACACGCGAAAAGCCCCGTCTTTACCTTTGATTCTGATTTCCCTTACGCCTGGTCCTACGCTTGCCATTGGCTTCCAGTCGTTCGGTTCCTCGCCCTGTTGCACCAGAAAAAGCTGGTAGCCCGCCCGTTGCTTTACTTCGGGGGGAAATTCACTAAGGTCACAGTCGACAAATTGGAGCGGCTTGGTTTCCTGATCTTTCACGGGTACTCCTTGGGCGTCTCAGACGCGTTTCATTAAATTTCACATCGACGTATTCCATTTCCTACTCCTTAGCAGTTGGAACACCCAATTTTTGGGTGATCATCTATTACCAACTTCTTTACAGTGCTCAGTAGCACCCGAACACACAGTATATCGGTATCGATATATTGTCAATCTCACGCAGCGCCCACAAAAAAGCCCGCACGCGGCGGGCTTGAAAGGGTAAGCGCTTAGGCGGCCAAGCGTTGATCGTCTCCAAAGTCCGGATCGTTTGCCGCCTTGATGGCGGCCCAGGTGACCCGTGCATCCTCGGCAGCAAGAACCATATGGCCATGGCGCTGCGGGTGTAACCCGTCGTTCGTGTTCCAGATTGGAGTGATGCCGTCCACGGCGAACTTGTAACGGTTGACGCCTCGGATCGCATCGCCATTGAGCACGTAGTCGAAGCCCGGATTGACCAGTATGAGAGCGGCGAACTCGTCCACCACCTCGCTGGGGCCCCAACCAGCCACCACCCTCTGGTCTGCCTCGGTGATGTACTGCCCGGTGTCATCGTTCGTGCAGCACAGCAGTTTGCGCACACCCACTGTCTTGATGCCTGCGGCACGCAAGTCAGCTGCCATGATTAGCAGCGTGTCCACAACCGACTGCGCGGTAGTGTGGTTGGCGTCAGACCTTCCCAGGTCGTTCGTGCCCAAGCCCAGTTCGGCGAACGTGCAGAAGCGCGCCAGCGCTTGAACGCGGGCATCGTGCAAGCCTGCCCATGCTTTGCCACCTGGTACGCCCAGATTGATGCCAGAGGCCTTGATAGGCATCAGCCCAAGCTTGCGCTGGAACATCCCTTTACCGAATAACGTGCCCACTCCGTCATCGCCTACGCCTGCGCCAATCGAGTCGCTTCGATTCAGGCCGACGTGCGCGCCACCGGTTGCGAACTTGCCCAGCACCCACGGTGTATAACCAATGCTGATCGAATCCGGCGCCGGTCCTGTCCAGGTGAATGGCCCAGGTGTGTCAACGCTCGACACCGTGGTCACCAATGGGTCGTAAACAAGTACGCGGTCGCGCTCGTACAGCTCGGTCGTGCGCGACGAAAATGGACACAGGCCGCCTTGCGGGAACGCCATTTTGGTTTTGATGTGTACGGTGTCGTCGGGCGACCAAAACGCCTTGTTGAATGCAGCTGCCGGCAACGAGTTGAGCGGCACGCCGCCAGATCCGTCGGGGATCACAAAATCACGCGTGCCTGAGGCCGTGAAGTACGCCGGCACAGTGACGCCATCACACTCGGCTGAAATCTCCAGAATGTTGCCGTCATTGGTGACGTTGGTGCCCAGCCCGGTGCTGTCCGCTGTCACCAGAAACCACATGGCGAACAGATCCAGCTCGGTGACGTTCGGCCCGCCAGCGATCGGGGCACTAAAGTCGGTCGCGATCTGCTTGCCGGCACCCACAGGGAACGTGGAATGGTTGATACCGTTCCAGGGCGTGACGGCCATGATCCGATCAGCTGCTTGCACGCCCGCCTGCTCGTTCGCCCAGGCAGTGACGCCGGCCAGCTCTGAGATTGTGAGCGCACGGTTGATGATCAGGATGGCGGACGTATTACCTGTGATGCTGTAGGTTTTGCCGATCGCCTGGCCCGTCAGGATCTGCGCGCCGACGCCCGGCACAGCTCGCACGACCGTAGCGTTGGTGCCCAGCGCCTGAGGGAAATCCGCCAGCAGTGAGCTGCCCTCGAGCATGTACAGATAGTTGCCGCGGGCAAGTGGGCGCTGGCCGTTGCTGGTCTGATACGCATGGTTGCCGTAGACAGCCACACACGTCAGGTTCGCCCAGCTGATGCCGCCTTGGCCATTATTCGCCCCAGCGATGTACAGCGGTGCGTTCGGCTGCACATTGGCAGGGGCGCGAAAGTAGACCGGTCCCGTGAAGCCGCGCGGCGGTCGGATGATTTCAGTGTCGCCAATCCTGATCGCCGGTTCAGTGTCCTGTGTCCCGTCATAGAACCCTTCCATGCGGTACCACTGATTGGCCACCCATCCCGGCGCTGCATTCAGCTCTGCGCGGTCGTAGTTGTTGCCAAAGGCGCCCGTGGCGTTGGCGGTAACCATGTTCGCTGAAACAAGGCTTGCTCTGGACTGGTCAAGCCATAGGCCAACGCTCTGGCCCTGCTCTGACACCGGGCGGGTGCCGTCGCTGTACTGGCGCTGGCTCGCAAGATCAGACGCTTTGTAGAAGCCACCCACCTCGCCATTAGCGAACAGCGCGCCCATGGTGAACGGAATGGATAGCGTGCGGGAAAGCCCCGTCAGGCCCCGCGTGATCGCCCTGGAGAGTGCCGAGGTCACCGATAGAGTGAACATGGCTTATCTCTCAACGAAAACGCCAAAGGGAATCCCGTCATAGGCGCGGCGCTGCACACGGTAGGTGCCTGGGCCCACGATCACCTGGCGCTTGCTGCCCGACAGGTAATCGGCCAGGTTGTCGGCGCCAGGCGTCTGCAGAAGGATCGAAAACGCCGGTGTGACTGCCTTGTCTTCACGGGTAGCACTGAAAATGCCAATGGTGGCTGTCGAGCCTGGTTCCACAACGATCGCGGTAGACGTAGCAGCGGTCAGGGCTGGGGCTAGAACGGTTTCTTGAGTCATTGGAAACACCTTGCAATGGAATGGCCCCCACGCATGGGGGCTCAGGGTAGGGGGCGGTTACAGGGCGCCAGCAGTGGCCTTGAGGGCGTACTGGGTGTAAGCGTCAGCAGCATCGGCAAACAGGCCGCTCAGCTCGCCTTCACCAAACAGCGCGTAGATCCGTTCAAGCTCTGTGAGCACGGCATTCGGGTCGCCCAGGGCGGCCGAACCATCAATCAAGCTGTCGAGGTAGGCTTTGGCGGCTTGCAAGGCGTCATCCTGGTTGTTGGAGACTTCGGGCTCTGGCACTGGATCAGGAATCGGCTCAGGCGGCGGGGCGGGCTCTGCAGGTGGCTGGGCAAACATGTCGGTCTGCTCGATCGCAAACAGACCCTCGCCATATTCCTGCTCGAGCTTGCGGTTCGCGGCGCCGACGATATCGGTGAAGCTCACAGGTTCATCACCGAACAGGCTGGCAGTCTGCTTGCGGGTGTTCTCGCTCTCCACGAACTGGGCCATGGCCTTAAACGCGGTGCTCATACGCTTGGCGCTGCGGTTGTTGGCGTGGATGAACACGGCCATTGCTGCCACGGCCGGATCTGTGCCGCCGAACATGTCGCCCTGGCGCAGGAACTCGTCCAGCCCCATGCCGGCGTCTTTGGCCTGGCGCAACACGTTGGTGGCGCCAATGATCGCGTTAACTGCTTCCTGGTTAAGCGAGAGCTCCACGGAGTCGGTCACCATGCCCCCGGCGTTCTCAGCGCCTACGCGGTCCTGCTCCTTGGCGCGCATGAAGTCTGGCGCCGCGCTGTTGAGGGCCGACACGATGTTGGCAATCTCGGGCTTGGCCACGTCTGCCGTCATTTCCAGCAGGCGGTCATCGGAGTAGGCGCCAGCGAATAGCGCGGCCTGCAGGCGGCTGATCAGGCTGCTGGTGGGCTTGCCGTCGGAGGTCAGGTATTGCGCCGCCTCAGCATCGCCCAGGGACTGCAGGAACGCGGCCACGAAATCACGGTTGGCGGCGCTGTTAAGGTCGCCGTCTGCCAGCTTGGCCAGCATGGCGCTATCCAGGCGTTTCGCATCGCTGCGGGCCTTCTCGGTGGCGGTCATGGCCAGCTTGTCGTCCTGGTTGGCCTCTACAGCGAACTCCACCCGATCGACAGCCGATTTACGCACCCGCACCAGCACTGGGGCTTTCATGCGGTTGATCTTGGCCACGTCGACGCCGAAGTACTCCGCGTTTTCCACCAGCCATTCCCGGTATTCATCGGCGGCGCCAATACGGTAGGCCTCACGCACTGCCATAGCCCGGCCGTTGCCCGATTCAACTACGCGGTCTGGGCCCACGATTGGCGCACCACTGTCGGCGCGCTGAGTACGCCCGAGGCTGTCCGGATCAAGGTTGCGGGCGGTTTTCTGCACCCACGCCTGGGAGGTTGCTCGAGCACGATCGCGCGGCTGAATCTCAGCGGGATAGTCCGGATTGATAATGCCGTCAGTCTCGTGGCTGATGACCAGGTTCCGCGCCTCGATCACCTTGAAGCCGGTAAGGACTTTGGTGCCTTTGGCGGTCTTGACCGTGTTATCGCGCCCCTCGGCCTCGATCGTGCCTGTGTCTTCGTTAGGATCAACCGCGGCGACTACTGGCTCGCTGGCGGGCTCTGGCGCAGGCTCGACAAGCGCCGCACGCATGCCGTCGATGTTCTCGGCGCCCGAAGCAATGACACGCTCGGCGATGGCCACGCCATCCGCCTTGCTCGGCGCAGTCGCCAGGTGAGTACTTGCCCAGCTGACGGCCCATTCGCCCGTCTCGACGTATTTGGTTTTCGCGACAGTGACCGGCCCGGCCGGGCCTTGGAGCACCACGGATGAATCGTCAGGTGCTGGAGCGGCGCTCGGGTCAACTACGCCCGACAGATCCACTTCCTGGCCAGTCATACCATCGTAATCGTCAGCGTTGAGCAGCTTGGTCATGTACTCCTTACCGTCTTTGATGAAATACACGTTCTCGGAGCCCACAGCGAGCACCTTGGCCACGCCCAGCGCCGCCACGTCCGCGTAGTCCTCCAGAATGGTGCTTCCGGCCGGCAAGGCAGGAACAACAAAGTGTCCTTTGGCATTCGCTTTATTGGATTTTGCCCAGGATCGCGCCTCATCCTCTGTCTTGAACATGCCCACGTTGTTGTAGGTGGTAGCTAAGCTGTAAGTGCCGTCACCGAGGTCTAGGTAAGCCTTGAAAAGGCCCCAACCGTTTACCATGCCCAGCTTGTCACGGCCGCTGGCATAGCCTTTGTAGCTTGCGGCAGAAAAGAACGTATTGATTTTGGGTGCAGAACTGGCGGCTTCCATCTTCGCTGCAGGAGCTGGCGCTACGGGCGTCCGTGGGCGAGACAACGCATTCAGCTGAATCTGTCGTGCTTCCAGTATGTCCTGAGCGGCCTGCTCACCCTCAGGAAGGGGTTGCCACTCAATTTCCGGCTCTGGGGTATCGGCTGTAGGCGCCGGCGCTGCCTTCTTAGCCTCGAGCTTGGCGGTCAAATCGTCGATCTGCTTATCTAGGTCTGCCAGCTCGGTGGTTTTAGCGGCTTCTGCGGCCTTCCAAGTCTCGATCTGGGCGTCACGCTCGCCCTTGCTGGCATTGGCCAGGGTGAACTTGGCGCTGTTCTTCTCGACCAGCTTCATAATGCGCCGGGCGACCTCACGCGGGTTGAGGTCTTGGCCGTTCTCAGGGGCAACCGTAATGGTCACGTCCTTTTTGTTGAGTACCCACTTCCAGCTGACCATTTCATCAGTGGGGGTGAGTTTGTTCGGCGTGGTGTCCGGGTTGTGAAAGAACACGCTGACGCTCTGGCCATCGTCCATCAGGAACAGCATGGCCAGCTGCGTGGTGCCACGATTCTTGAATGCCTTGCTGACTTCCACGCTACTGGCTTTAACGCCCGTGGCGGCCATCTGCATCACGCGCAGCAGCTGATTGGCCTTGCGCTCGAATTGGGCGACCTCGATCACCATGGCATCGAGCATGCTGCCATCGCTCAAGTACTCCACCAGGTCGGCCATGTTGGCGGCATCCATCATCAGCCCGTTGTCAGCACGGCGCAGATCGGTGATCAGATCCGTCACAGTGGCGCCCACAGGCATGCGCTGATCATCCCAGCGCGCATAAACGTCGGTCATGCTCAAAGTCTCGTCGTTGATTAGATCGCCAGGCACGAGTGGCCGGCTTAGGTCGCCGTGGCGTAGCCAGTACTTGAACTGCTTGATGGTGCAGGGGGTGAGGCTGGCCAGCCCCGTCCAGCCCTTTTCATAGCTGTTCATGTAGGCGTCACGGGCGGATTGCTCGTCAGCAAAGCCCAGCATTACCTTGTGCTCGTCAAAGCTCTGGTCTTTGTTCTGTTGGTTGACGACAAACACCAGCAGGCTTTCGGGCATGGGGCCCACGAAAATGTCTACTGCATCGCCGTCGGCGCCCACGGTGCCGTTGATGTACCCGTAATGAGCCATGCAGAGCACTGACCAGGGCGCGCCGTCGGACTTGCCGCGACGTGGCTGAAACATGGGGGTTTCAATCTTGATCGGCATGCCGTGCAGGCGCGTAGAGCCTTTGGCGTAGTTGCCGGCGCGGATCTGCTCAGGCGTGGGGGTGGCGAGGGAACCTGCGCCGAACGCGCCAGCGTGGGCCGCGCTCTGTAATGCTGCAAACGTGTCTGCCATGGCTGTCGCCTCGGATGAAAGCACACACGATATAGGGCGGTACGGGGGCGTTTAGTCGGGTGTTTCCACCGAATCACGAGCACAAAAAAGGCGCCGTAGCTGGCGCCTTGATTGGCTTTCGGTCGATCAGCCGTGAAGCATGTCGACGTTTAAGTACAGCGCCCTATTGAGAGCTTCCACGAAGTGCGAGCCGTGGCCCTCTGCCGACTCAAAGCCGCTCAGCGCGGGATTGAAGGTTGTATATCCACCAGGCGCATTGCTCGCCACAGCCATCAATGTCGGCGGCAATCCCCCACCTTGAAAGCCGACATAAAGGTCAAACTCGTCGTAGAACCCAAGAGGCATGCAGACACCCGCGGGGCGCAGCCATCGGTTGCCGGGGGAAAACTCACTTTCCCAGCGTATAGCCAACAAATTGGGATCTACAACTGACGCCCGAGCGCCACATACGAGCAGACCAGGTGCGGCGTCCAGATGTAGGCCGGTGGCTTTGGCTTGATCGAACTCGTCGTGAAGTAAGCGCTGTAGTCGTGTCAGCGTTTCCAGAGTGTTCATCGCTCCAACGCCGATCTGCAGCAGAGCACTGAGCCTTGCCCTGAACGCTGGCCAGTCACTGTTTGGTTGATCTGTAAGTTCCATTTGTCGCTTCCTTTACGCGTACAAAAAAGGCGCCGTGTAGGCGCCCTCCTGGTCAATTCTCAACGTGCCGACAAAGGCACCGGCTTGCGATTGGTCTTGCGATCGCGGTAGCGCATCAACGCGTCTTCAAAGAAAGGATCTTTCTCGCCGGCCGCCTGGCGATCGGCATACGCCTCGAGCAGCAGATTGAGCAGGTCGGATGGGCGCGACAGTCTCAGCTCTGCGGTTTCGGTGCGCATGGTCATGTTGGGAGCTTTCTGCAGGTGAGCATTGAAACGGTAAGTCTCGCCCGTTTCTTCTACTTCCTTTTCAACTTTCGCCCGGCTGGGGCGAATGCTAGTTTTCGCTCGGTCACTCATTGCTCACCTGGTACTGTCATCAATCGAAAGGCGCGTACGCGTGTTTGCGATCATAGTGTAAAAGCGCGTACGCGCCAAGGCGCGTTTGTTATGCGCTCTCAAGCATGGCCATGACGTTGGCTCTGATCAGCTCTATTTCTTCGATCGCGTCTTTGTTCTTGGGCTTGTAGTCGAAAACAGACAGCCCTCTGCCAGCACTTCTCGCATACGCCTTACGCTGGTTAATGGTGCCTTCGAGCACTGGGAGATTGAAGACGCTTAGGTCATCCACAATGTCCTTATCGATATCGGAGCTGGCAATAACGCGCGTCCACACAAACGCAGCCTTTAGCGTTCGGCCTAAGTCCTCAATGTTCGCCCGGCGATCCATGATCATGTTCACCAGATCCTCAGACGCCCACACGTCGAGGCGAGAAGGCTGGACAGGAATAAGCACCAAGTCAGCCGCGCGAATCGCCGCCTCGGATAGCTTGTTGGCCTTGGAAGCGCCATCAATGATCACGTAGTCGTTACGGATGTGCGACACCTCACGCGCCAGCAGCTCAGGGCGATCGATGCCATAGATACGGATGGACTGCTGATCGTCGGCGCGAGCGGAGACGATGTCGCGGGCCGTGCCTTGGGGGTCGGAATCGACCAGAACAACGTCCAGGCCGGCGCGCTGCATGGCGGCCGTCAGGTTGTACGCCAGTGTGGTTTTACTGGCCCCTCCCTTCGGTTGAAGGATGGCGATGACCTTTGGCATGTGAACCTCAATTATCTGGCTGATGATGCGCGGCATCATAACCACAAAGCGCGTACGTGCGAACCCTCCAAGGCGCAGAAGCGCTTACGCGCGTTGGCGCCTTCGCGCGTTTGATTCTATCATCCACAAAAAAGCCCAGCATTTGCTGGGCTTCTGTCCTCTAGGCCGGTTACAGCTTGGCGAGTTGTTGCGGCGCTTGCTCAGCTTCCCGTGCTTCGTGCTTGCACGCTGGGCGAACTGCGGACGGCCATGCCCGAGCCTTGATCATGTCGCAGGTGTACTCAACGTCTGCCACTTTCTGCTCATAGTCGGACTTGCCGACCAGGCCCAGGCACAGGGCGAATACGACGCCAAGGAGGAAACACGCCTCACGGCGCATGTAGATGGGAGGGGTACGATTCGGTGTGCTCATTGAAGCGATCCTTTCGTTATCTGGCTGATAGGTGTTGCGGAAAAGACATTAGCATTTCATTTATTTTTAGTAAACCAATCCAATAGCGATTTATTTATAAATCACCTTAAAGGGCTGCATATGAAAATCCTGGTATCGATTGGCGGATACGGCGGCATTGGCGCCAGCCCCATTACATTAGCGGCGCTGCGGGATGACGCGACGGGGGTACTTTCCGTCGCAAAAGGGGTCAAGTATCGGGATGAACCCCTTGCGGGCTTTGCCTTTGTGACCAATATGCGATTGCCGAACTACGACTGCCTGTTCACTGAGGAACACCTGCAGTCGGCGATCCTGGCCTACAAGGAAGGGGAGGGCTTGGGCACGTTCTTGATAGATGACGAGGTCGCAAAGTACCGTCCGAGGATAGAAACAGACGGTATCGACACAAATGGGCAGAAATATCGCCTCGCCCCAGATTTCAGCAATGGTGAAATGGCGGTACTGGCGCTGGCGCACTTCCAGTCGCGTCAACGCTCGATAGGCGCGCTATCCGATCAGATGGACCGGGTAGCGAGCATGTACGACATCCTTTCGGTCTAGTCCTCGCTGGCGGCGTAGGGCTCGCCATACGGGTCATAGCCGGCATCATCGAGCGCATTGGCGCCCTTGGCCGTGACCATGAACAGCCCTGAGTCGGTTTCTACCATTCCCAGCGCCAGCAGCTCGGCCAGTGCGCCCTGGTCAGCAATGCCCTCGCTCTCGGCCGCTGACACCAGGGCGATGGCCACCAGCTGCGCCAGCCCCGCGTCACTGATCACCACCGGCGCGCTGTCCAGCATGCCGATCGCCAGCTTGAATGACGCTGCCAGATCCTGCTCGAGCGCGGCCTGCTCGAGGTTCCCCGCTTCAACGTTGATGGGGTAGTTCGTCTCTACCACGTCCAGAGCAATGCGCAGCTGCGCCACAGCGCCAGCCGTAGCCGCGCTGTCGAGCATTGCAGGATCTGCCGTCACAATGTCCCGCGCCGCCACGTAAGCGGCCGCCAACGGCATTGCCGTGGGTTCCGGCTGGGGCTCTTTGAAGGCATCGAGCGACTCGACAGGCGCCGGGCTTGTGGCGCTGTCGAGAATGTCGTCGGCGGACGCTACAGCAATCGAATCTACATCGTGCAACACCGCATACATCGGCTGGCCGCCAGCAGACTCGGTGGGCACCGCCAAGGTGTAGTGCACTTTTGAAGCCCGGAAGCTGGCCCCGATCACTTTCGCGGCGATGTCCATCCTGTCGCCGTCCTGGCCCATCCCCAGGAATACGTCAGCGCCGATCTGGAAGCGTGAAGGCACGTCGATAGGGCCGACTTCATCCACAAACGCCTGATTGACTATCTTGAAGCCCAGCCACGACATCGGTTGCGGGCCAATAGGCAGTGCCGGCGCCACTTCAATGCTGTCCATCATGGCAAGAGCAGCGCGGCCTTCGTCCGTCAGGGTGTTCATACCTTCGGCCGCTGTCACATAGCCGCGATCGCACAAATCAGAGCGGCCCGCTTTACTCGGCAACTCGCCATCCTCGAGCGGGCCGCGCTTGCCCAATGCGCGAATAACGTCAATCTCGGCGCCGGACAGTTCAGCAGGCGGCTGGCGGGTGCTGTCCGTCATAACGCCAAGCTTCTGCTGCAGATCCGCGACAGTGGCTTTGCGATCGGCGATATGGGTATCCAGCTCGGTGATGCGCTGCTGCAGCACCTCGGCCATCTTGGGCTTGGGCGTGCTCAGGCCTGGGGGCAACTCGACTTTGACGCGAGCCTGGGCCTTCTGGAACGCGGCCTGATTCTTTTCTGCCAGGCTGGCCAGCTCGCCCACGGCCTTGGCCATGTCGTCGTGGTTCTTGATGGGGACCACGGAGCTGTTGAGCACGGCCTGGAAGATGTCGCCGGTTGCGTTCACGCGCAGGGTGATCAGCTGCCCGCTGGCCAGCGTCAAGGTGGCCTCACGATAAGTGATGCCGTTGCTGCGCCTGGGCTTATCGATGAACTCGGTGGACACCACGGGCTGACCGCCCCGAACCATCCACTGCTTGATCTTCTTTAGCGCGCTCTCGGCGGCCGATGCGCTGGTAAAGTCCAACGCGTTCAAAACTGGCATGGTCTGCCCCCATTGTTGATGTATGGGGACATTGTGCGGCCGTGGAATTGGCCGCACTGATGGGCGTTTGCGTGCTTAACCCACCAGCACGTCAGCAGATCCGGAGGCAGTGTGCGTACAGTTGGCCGCGTCACCCGCCCGACAGACCGGTATGCCGTTGGCGAACACCGTGGCGCTGGCGCCGACCATCACGGGGCCTGCGTGGGCGCCCACACCATGACCCGCCACGCCTGCACCCTTCACCACGATCGGGGCGCCGTTCACAAACACCGTGGGCGCCAGGTTGCCGGTGATCACGCCCCCAGCACTGTCCACTCCCACACGCGATGCACCAGGCATGACGCCTCCTATCAGTTGAGATTGACCTTGGGAGACTTAACGGTGACTGCGCTTGGAGTGATGGTGACAGTCGAGCCGCCCACCTTGAGCACGATCGTTGACCCCGCCGTGAGGTTGATCGTCTCGCCGGCGTTGATGTTCACCACCTTGTCAGCGTTCCACTCGATGTTGTCATGGTTCCATCGTCGCCAGCCCAGCCCGTTGCCTACGTGCGGGTTGCGAAACCCCATGATGACCGGATAGCGCGGGTCGCCGTTGTAGAAGCTGATATTGACGGGTAGCCCCTCCACGATGCGTATCTCGGTGTTCTTGGAGTCGTCGCCGATCGGGTAGTTGATATCCGCCAGTGGCCAGATACTCGCCCCGTCGGTGAACGGCGGAATTTCCACACGCACTTCACGGCGCGCCCGGTCCACAGAGCGCACGAACGCGGGATATAGGTCACATGGCATCGAACAGTTTCCCCAACCAAAGACGGCTGCGGTCCTCCACAGCCCCTTCGTTATTCTCCATGCAGTGCGCGGCCGTCAGCACCACCAGGTTTTCACCCGCCACGCGCAGCACGTCGCCGGCGACGATCTGCTGACAAATCATGCTATCCACGGTCTTGGTGCGCACCAGCACGCTGCTGGCGTTGCGCAGCTGGCGCAGATCCATACCAGGCTGGAAGCTCATTCGCCGCCCCTGGTTCATGGGCCCGAACACCAGATCGGCCTTGTCGTTGGTTGAGAAGTACGACGGCACCTGCTGAAACTGCTGGAATTCGCTGGTGACCTTGGCGGCGCTGTCCACCTGGCCAATGTCATCGACCGGCGATTGCGCCATCAGATCCACCAGGCGGATGGCGCTGATTTGTCCGTTGCGCAGCACCAGGGCGGCGCCTTCCTCCTGCAGGATCTGCACGAGCTGCACGCTAGGCTCAAACCCACGAAAACAGGTAAAGCGCGGCACGACGAAGTCATTGGCGATCGAGGCATAAGCGCCGCTCGATCGGTACGCAGCGCCGAACGTCTGTCCCTCTTGCACAATGGCCGTCTGGCGCGGCTTGGCCACGTTGGCGCAGTTGTAGAGCAGCCCTGTGACGTTCATTGACTGTTGCTGGCTCTTGCCCTGCACCTGGCCAAGTGGTTGCGCCTTGTCCGTGTGGACGATTTCATAGCGCAGGTTCTCCCGTCCGGACCAGAACGATGCGCCTTCCACCAGGCGATCTTCCACGCCATCGATCAGCTTGGCCGTGAATTCGACCGTGCGCGGTACCGGCGCCAGATCCGAGCGCAGCACCCAGCGCAGTACAACGTCGGTGGGCAGCTGATCGCCGTTTTCCTTGAGCAGGATGTTCAACGGGTGCTGCTCCACGTCACGCCTTCAATGGTGCCGATCGTACGCACACTGGTGGCCACGTCGTCAGCCTGGATCACTTGCACCAGCGGGTAGCCTGGCGGGGTGTGGTCACTGCCGTCGTTCGGCTCGCCCGGCTGGGGCGCGTCAAAGTAGGGGATCGAGCACTTGAGGGTGATATCGGCGGCCAGAATCTTGAGGTTTTTGGCGTCTGCCGGCACCGCCACGTTCATCCAGTCGATACGGTTGGTTTCGAGGGTGATCTGCATCGGCACCTTGTACTCACCAAACACGTAAGGGGCGTCAAACCAGCGGTTTTTCGGCTGCTGGATGAACGATGCCAGCTGAGCGGCCAGGCTTTGCGCAGATCCGCCTTCGCTGGCGATGATCACCACTTGGGCGCGTCGATCCTGCTGGACGTGCTTGTAGCCGTACCAGGAACCGCCTTCCATGATCTGCACCAGGCGCCGGCTGACGTGCTGACCGCTCCAGTCGGCGCCGGTACCGAGAAAGTTATCGTCCATGGCCAGCAGCACCACAGGCAGCGCGGCGGCCGGGCCGTTTTCACCGTTTGCGGATTTGCGGTACAGCGCCAGCATGTCCTCGGCGGCATCGATCATGCGCGCCGGCGCCCACTGCACAGCCTGTTTGAATGGTCGCTCCAGAAATGACCGCACGGCGTCGGTGTCGGCGTAGTCCGCGTAAATCCCCTTACGCCAACGTGCAAGGTAGTGGCCGAAACCCTTCTTGATCTGGTCAAAGCTGCCGTTTGAAGTACCCGCCATAACGCCCCCTGCGCCAGCAATGCGCTGGCGCGTTAAAAGTGATTGAACCGCTTAGCCCGCTGCAGGAACGGTTTCGACGTAGCCCTGCGCAGCAAGCCAGGCGTTCGTGGCGTCACCCATCGGGCTGACAGGCCATTGCGCTGCCGTAGGGTCGGCCGGCACACGACTCAGATACACCTGAAACACCTTCCAGGCCTTGAGCGTGGCGGTTTCTTCATCGGTGGCCATATCCAAGTCTGCGGCGTACTGCAGCGTAGTGATCGAGGTGGTGCTGAGCTGGGTCAACAAGGATTTCTTCTTGGCCGCCTGCGCCAGGCGCGCTCCATCGAGCGCGGCCTGATCCGGCACCCATTCGCCATTGTCCCACTCGTCAAACTCGGTTTTCGGTGCGGTTAGCGTCCAATCAGCGGTCAGCTCGCCAAGCGACTCGCATTTGGTAGGCTCGCCGGTAGCGGTGCTGTAGATCGTTTTGCCGCGATGGTCGATGACTGGCAGCCACTCGGTGCCGTCTGCCGATCTGATAGCTGCATAGCCCTCTTCGACGGTAGGCGGCTCGCACTGGAAGGCATTTGCGGGAATCAACCACACCCCTGGCTCCAGTGGGCTGTAATCAGCCACACCGGCGCCCATGAACTCCCTGGTACTCGCTCGAATGTTGCAGATGCACGGCGCCTGCACGCCCTCTGCAAGCCACCAATCCCGGACAACGACAGGGGTGGCCACGGGTGGAACCTCGATCCCCACTTCATCGCCAGTCGATGGCAAAAGGTCTTGTGTTTTTTCAGTGCTCATGGTCAATCCCTAATCAGTATTTGATACAAGCGAGGTAGGCGGTGTTGAGAGGGCGAGATTCTGTGCCGCCTGCAGCTGCAATGCTCAATGTGTGCGTGTGCGCAGCTGCCGTGCTACTCGTCATCGGTTGAATGCCGTCAGTGTCGATATCGCCTAACACTGCGTTACCACCAACTGGATCGGTGACAGTGTTCGCTGTGATCTTCTCTCGTTGAAAACTTGTAACGTGGCTGTGTGCACCTGCAGCCACTGCTGTACCTGTGTGGGTGTGGCTGGCGTTCGTAGAGTCTTGATGGGAGCCGAACGCGCGTCCGGTGTCATAGACCCCCCCATCGACCCAGCCACGGTCGAAGTAACCACGGTCATCGGGCAGGTTGAAGGTGGTAGAACCATCGCCGGCGCCGTAGGTAGTGCCAATTTTGGCGAACAGGTTGGCGTAAGTGGTGCGCGACACAGCGGCGCCGTTTCGTTTCAGGAACCCAGGCGGTGGCGTGCTCATTGCAAAGTGAGTGACTTCGCCGCAGCGCTGGTTATCCACCGAGTAGACAAGCTCCGCAGTGGCCGTCTCTTTCCATGCAGACCAGGTACCGCCCCCCTGGACCCGGAAGAACGCGCGCGGGTTTGCAGGGTCCAGAATGACCGCATCCTGACGGCACCCGTTCGAGTTAAATGGGCTTGTCAGCACCGCGAGGTATGAGGGCGACGGGGTGTTCAGAGTGGTCGAATCAGCGCGATACCAGCCGCCTGCAGTGGCGGTATTCAGGTTGGAGGTGTCCTTGGCGTCCACAGCACCGAGGCCCCAGACAGCCATTGACGCCTGCGTGAACGCGGTATTGGCCAATACCAGGCTTTTATCGCCTAATGCGGCAGTCGGAGCGGTTGGGCTGCCAGTTAAATTTGGCGAGGCGTTACGCGCCAGTTGCTCGAAGCTGCTGCGGTTGGTTACCCACCACTGATTTGCGTTTGAGGTGACTTCAACGACTTCACCGGGGGCAAGTACAAGCGTAGTGGCCGAGACGGTGGTGCTAAACACGCTGGTCGACGACAGGGTAATGTTAGTCCCTGACGCGTTGCGAAAGACGTAGCTCAAACCATCGGTCAGCGTGCTGGCTGCTACCAGGGTAGCGACGGCATTGGCGGCAGAAATGTTAAACCAACGGCCTACATCAACGGCCTGCACGTTGTATTGCGCAGTACTGATAGAAATACCTGCGCCATCATATTTGCGCGCCCACGATGAAACGTAGTCCAGCGTTGCGAGCTGATTTCCAAGCGCAGATACCAGTGCAGTCGGGGCAGTAGGCAAACCACTAAAAGCCGGTGAATCCGAATAGATAGACTCACGCCAGGCCGTCCAGCCGTTCCCGGCTTGGGTGCGGGTGAATGAACGACTAGGTCCGCCCAGTTGTGTCGCGACCTGCAGGCAGCCACCATCATTGAACGGGGCCACGATCACCGAATAGTTAGCAGCCAAGGGTGGTGGGTTTAGTGCCGTGGAACTTGCACGGAACAGCCCGCCAGTGGTTGCCTCGTTGTAATCCGTGATTGGAGTGCTGATCAGCGTGCCTACGCCGTAAGCAGCAAGCTGGGCCGCGACGTAGTCTTGGCTCGCCTGGGGCACCCAAGGGTCAAAGCCCGCCTGGTTTGTGCTGTCGTCCGTACGAACATACAGAAGGCCCCCAGCCGCTACCCCGAATTGCGTGCGCTGTCCGGCCGCCTCAATCTGGAAGCCCACCGCATCGTAGCCGGCACCGGGAACGGCGCCTGTTGCCGAGGAAGAGAACCCGAAAAACTGAGTGCCTCGCAAAGTGTTGAGGTTTGTTTCGGTTGCCGAAACTTGCGCCAGCCCATAGACCGCCAGCGCGTTCTGAACAAACAAGCACGTTGCCGCGTCAAGCGTGTTTGCACCGTCAGCCATGGTCGGGACAGTAAGGCCCTGGCTCATTGCGACTTTGCCGGTCGTAAGGTTGACCGACATAGGGCGCAAGGCGTTGTAGGTGCCGAGCGGATCGCCTGAGTTGGTCAGCATCAAGTACAGGGCGTTGCTGTCTTGCCGCCAGAATGAACCGATAAGGTTGTTGACCATGCGATAGCTGTTGGTGCTTTCGGTGATCACTTCGCCGCGGAAGTAGCCGGCTTCAAACTGAGTGGCGCCGTAATAGATTTGCGTGCCATCACTGAACAGCTGTGCTTGCTTGCCTTGTAGAACGAGCTGGCCAGCAGAACCCGCCGCTACTGTTTTGAACGTGATCGTGAATGCACCAGTAGTGCGATTGAGCACGTTCCACAGGCCAAACGCAGCGGGCACCGATACCGTGATATTGCCGGTCAGAGCGCCGGTCAGAATGATGATCCCCACGTTTGCTTCTGCGGCTGTGAGCACCACGTTGGAGCTGCCGGCAACGCTCTTGTAGGTGATGCCGTTGATCATGTTGCTGATGCCAAGCGTTACCTGCGCTTCGGCTTGGGTCGCGTCATCGAGCAGCGTCTGCATGAACGCTGGTACGCTGGCGCGGCTGTAAATCTCCTGGAAGGTAGGAGCCACTGTGTTGGTGGTCGCATAGCCGACCCACATGCGCCCGGTACCGTAATCGGTGTAGATGCCCATATAGCCGCCACCCGAATCGCGACGCCCCAGGATCTGCCAGGCGCCGTAATTTGAGGTGAACCCGACCGCCGTAGGCGTGGTGACGCCTTTAGCCCTGCTCGCGGCAAGATCAATAAAGCCACTCCAGCCGCCAGGCTTAGCCCAGTCAGCGTCAGTGGCAAAGGTCAACTTAACGCCCCCGTCGATACCCAAACCAAAGTCGCCGACCTGCACCATACGCCCAATGGTGGTGTCCAGGGTTGAGGTCGTCTTAACGAGCGTTCCGGTGTCCCACGACATCACCCACGCTGATGGCGTGCCGGAGTAGATCCCGCGCGACCAAATGCGCCCGGAGTCATATTCCTGATACGTCTGTGTGACGATCTGGCTACCACCGCGCTGCACCAGCAAAGTGCCGGCCTTGGCCACTGGGTAGTTGAGCGCCAGCGTTGCCTGGACGTTCTGCGCCTGGCCGTACAAGCCCGAAACGATCAGGTTGTTGAGGTCGGTACCGGTGGTGATGGCGTTCGCGCCCATCGTCTGGGTCACGCCCAGCCCGAAGTCGCCCACCCGAGTCACTGCGCCTGGCGTCACGTCCATGGCGTTGGTGGTCTTGAACAGGTTGGAGCTGTTCCAATCCTCTACCCAAGCGCCCCAGGCCGAGGTAGCAGAGATATAAACCCGGTGATAGATCCGCGGCGCCACGGCCTGATCAACGTCAATGAAGGTCTGACATACCCGGCCTTGGGTGCCTGCAACGTTGTTACGGCCTTCCTGCATCAGGATGCCGTAGGTGGCAGGCTTGGTGCCCGTCGTTGCGTTGCTGGCCGCGTAGATGCCGTTGGGCAGGGTTACATCGTCAACCGTGGCCAGCACGTTGTTGAGGTACAGCGCTTTGGCCCCAATCCCAAAATCGCCGACCTTGAGCATGCTGCCAAGGGTGGCGTCACTGTTGCTGGTGGTCTTGACCAGGTTACCGGTGTGCCACGACTCGACCCACTGGCTCCACACGCCTGCAGCGCTTGAGCGCTGGTAAAAACGGGTGCTGCCCTGGGTCATAAACAGCTGTTGGGTGTTGTTGCTGGCATTCGTCAGAACAATGAGCATCCCGGAGATACCACCGGCCGGCGCATTGGTCGCTGCGCTACCAGCAAAATAGAAACCGGTGGCCACCAGCGCGTTCAGATCGCCGACATAGTCGGGCAGATCCCTGCGGCCCAAGCCAAAGTCACCCACGCGCAGCACGCGCCCCACGGTTTCATCTGTGTCCGAGGTGGTGAGGTCAGCACCGGCAGCGGTACCCAGTTCCAGCGCGGTGCGGCCAGCGGCCGGCGTTGTGCCCAGCGCCAGCTGGTTGCCAGAGTGGAACAGCTCGACTTGCGACCACACGTTGTTGCTCTTGCGACGGAACCAGGTGCGCCCACTCAGGTGGCTGGTGACCAGCTGCGAGGCGTAGGCCGCGGTATCGCCCACCATGTGAATGACTTCGCCGGCGTCACTGTCGACCGGACGCCCGATAGTGGCGGCGCCCCAGCCGTAGATCCCGCTCACGGTCAGCGTGTTGATGTTGGCGAATGCAGGGAGTGTCAGACCGCCCAAGCCGAACGAGCCAGGCACGAGCAGCCGGCTCACAGCGCCGTCATAGGTCGATGCTTGGATGCGCGCGGTAATGGCTTCGCGAACGCGCTGCGGGGACATCCAGCGATCGAGCACGGCTGACGCAATGTCTTGCGCCTGCGCCTGGGTGGCGGCAAAGGACTGGTATTCACCTTTCGTGTAGGTGTCAGCGACCGCGAAGGTGCTCAACGCCACGATCGTTACCACGGTGCCGACGACGATGTTCGCAGCAGAGGCGGCCGTAAGGGTCACGTTCTGGCCGTCGGTGGCCGTGAAACCGCTTTGCGGGAGCTTCGCGCCGCCCACGAACACCATCATGCTGCCTGGGGTGTACGTGCCCTGATAGGCGACCTGCTTGGCCGTCGCTGCAGCTGTCGGGTACTCGATGTAGAACTGACCGCCGCCCACGCCGCCGTTGAGCTGAAAGCGCGTACCGTCATACACCACGTCATAGACGGAGTTGGCCTTGAGGTCGCTCGGGATCAGGGCGTTGCCACCGCTCTTGACCACAGGCTTAACGCCCAGGCCGTTCACGTTCATGGTGACGGTCGAGGTGTTGGCATACGACGACATGAAGCGGAACACCTGGCCTTTGCGGTAGGCGTTCAACACCACTTCGGCGGGCATGGTCAAGGCGATCGCGTTCGCCGAACCGCCGACAACTTCGGCCCAAAGGTCAGCTTGGGCGTCTGGGAACAGGGAGTGCTTGACGTAGTCCGGGTGGGCGTTGGAGGCGCCCTCGTGCGCGGCGACCGCCGCCAGCGCCACAGATTCCTGGGGGTCGATGGTGATGCTGATACTGGCGGCCGGAACCGACGATAGCCCAAGGTCGATGAAGTGAACCGCGGTCACACCATCAGTTTTGGTGAAGGCCGCCTGGCCAGCAGCCGTCGACCAGATGAAGGCCAGGACGTTGCCCGCCCAAAACGCGATTTCCGTGATGGCCTTCTCGCCGCCGATGTTCTCGCGCCAGGCAGAAAGCATGCGCAGCTGGTAGGGCGTAGGACGGGAGCCGCCCGCCAGGCTTACCTTGATACTGACAGGGGTTTTAAGCGCGACCTCGTTGCCGACAGGGGCGTACTTGCCCATGCCGTAAGAAATATGCGTCAGGTTGAGCGACACACCCTGATTGGAGGCTGCCAGTGCTGCCTGTTGTCCCGCCAGTGTAAGCGTGGGATTGATGATTAACGGATCAGCCATAGTGCCCCCAATTTCATAATTGGGGGAATGCTACGGGCCGAAAACGCCCCTATTTTCCGGGGGTTTGCGCGGTTTTAGCGCCCTGGCCGGATGGTGGTCGAGAACCGTCCGGCGATCACCGCGCGCGTCGGTACCGCCAGGCTGTAGCCAAAGGTAATGGTCTGAGCAATGCGCAGCTCGAGCACGAACTTTGCGGCCACAGCGGTGCGGCTGGCGCGCAAGATCCGCTCGGGCACGATCGGGGTTTGGATATCGACGCGCAGCCGACTGGTCAGGTAGTAGTCATCAAGGTTGCCGGCGATGTCCTGAATCTCGCCCAGGCTCAGTGCGTCCGTGGGGTAAACGCCGTTCTTGTGGCAATACAGCTGGGTGATGGTATAGACCGGCCCGAACAACGCATTGAGGTAGGCGCCCAGGAACGCGGTACCGCGCTGGGGGTTGTTGTAGCGCCAGGCATGGAACAGATAGCGGATCTGGTCAACCGTCGTCGTGCGCAGTACCGCCAGCCCATCATTGGAGACGTAACGCTCAATGATGCCGATCGAGCCCAGATGCGGCATACCGTACAGCGCCAGCTCGTTCACGCCGTCGCCCAGACGATCCTTGTACAGCTGCAGGAACAAGGCCTTGAATTCGGCCTCAACGTCATCGGCCACCGCGCTGCGCTGTAGGGGGATCAGCTCCATTACTCGGCTTCCTCGGTCACAACGGTCAGGCTGGCGTCCGTGATGTACCGATGGTGCTCAGGCAGCACCACAGGGATGGCGCTGGTGATGGAGTTGATCACCAGGTTACCCAGCCGCGGGTTGAGCGCTTCCACTTTGTTGCGCAGCAGGTCGTAAATGTCCTTTTCGAGCATTTTGGCTTCCCCGCGCTGCGACCAGGCGGAACCGGCGCCGTATTTGTCGAGCATAAGGGTGCGCACCTGCTCGATCACCGCGGCACCGTCGTATACGGATGTGATGTACAGGGTCAGCTTGACGGACATGATCGAGGGCACCACCGCCCGGCGCCGATATCGCAAGCTGCTGTCGGCACGATGGATGATTTCGGCGATGTTCTTGTGCAGCGTGTCGTCGTCGCCCCCATCCTTGGACGCGGCCACATAGATCGAATTGATGTTGGTGTAACTGGCGCCGCGCACTTCTTCTTCACGCGCTTCGTTCCAGATACTCAGAAAGGTCAGCGGCACCACCTTTTTGCGCACCAGAAAGTCGAAGTTCGACAGAAATACCGCGCTTTCGTCATAGATTGCGGGGTATGAGCCGATTTCGCGCATCGTGTTGATGTCCATCGGGTCGGCGCCCGGCTGGGTCACCTCCGACAGCTCGAGCACCAGCTGCGACTCGAGGTTACCCACGTTGGCGCCGGCGTAACGAAAGGCGAACTTCATGGCCTCGGTCAGCACCAGCTCGCCTTCGGTGTCGAGGATCTGCACCGCAATGCTCTCGCCCACGGACGGCTGATAGCCTGCCAGGTTCTGCACGCCGAACTGCACACTGATGATGCTGCTTTCGTCACACTTGATGTTGAACACCATGTCGCCGCCCAGCACGTTGGCGAAGGCGTTCGACAGCGTGAACCCGGTCACTGCCACGTCAGCAATGAAACCCACCTCAGCTGCTGGTATCTCGATGCTGTAGAACGCCATGGACTTGCTGACGGTGTGCGACAGGGCGCGCGATTTGACTTGTTTGGCGGTCATGTAGCCCACAGCGCCGGCCAGCATGGTGGTGCCACCTGTAACGAGCCAGTAGCGCCCTTGCTGGTCGATCAGCTCACGCCCGGCAATGATGCGCATGGTGCTGTTGGAACCGTTGGTGACCTTGATCAGCGCAATGGTGGGCGTTGCGAACGGCAAGATGCCCTTCACGGAGCCATCTGCCCGCACGGTCACGTCGCGCGACTTGGTGAAGGGCTCGGCGCCCGTGACATCGATCTGATCACTCAGGTGCGCCAGCATGGCCGCATTGGCCGCGATCATCTGCATGATCAAGGGATCGCCGATCGAGTACCGGGCCGCGATGGTCGGGTAGTTCGCGATCTGGTTGACCGCGTCCTGAATGAATTCGTCTTTAGTAACTGCCACGGTCAACCTCTCCCACGAGGGCATCAACGCTGATCGAACGGCCGTTGATGTTGATAAACAAGTTCTTGCGATCGATACCGTTGTTGGTGGCTTCCAGGTTGATGGTCCCCACAGGCAGAGCCCCCAGCACAGGGATGTCTACTTTCATCTTGGCGAGAAAGGCATCGGCGATCGGGGAGCTGAGCGGCTTTTGCAGCAGGTCGGCCAGTGGCGCGCCGTACGTGGAACCTAGATAAGTGTTCGGTTTGGTGCCCAGCCAGTGGGCGATCATCCGAAACAGCAGGTCCACATTGAAAACATCGTCAGCCAGGTCAGCCATAGAGCACCACAACGGTTTATTGACTGGGATGGTGACAAACAAAAACCGCCACATTGCGTGGCGGTTTGCGCGGTTTGGCCGTTACAGCCGGGCGTCACCCCCCATACCAATCCCACCCGTTGCGGCGTGCGCAATCGATCGATCGGCCAGGTTCTGGGTCAGCGGAATCATCATCAGTGGCGCCGGCGCCGACGGGGCCTTATTCGGTCCCATCAGGGGCTTGGCCACTTGCGGGGTGGGCGTGATGCGGGTCTGTGACGCATCCGGCGCCGGCGCGCTGTAGCTGGGCACCTGCAGCGGCGCAATGGTGGCCGGCGCAATGGTGCTCATCATAGACAGGGGTTTGGCCGTCGAGCTGGACGGGCTTGCGCCCACGGACACTGGCGCAACGGTCGCCGTCGGGATCGGCATCACGCCCACAGGCTGCGCTTGGCTCAGTTTGGTGACGCTGGCCAGCACCGACGTGGGCGCTGCCGGCACACCTGCAGGAACGCCCGCGGCCGGATTGGCAGTTGCAACCGTGCCAACGCCAGGGATAGGAATTGGCCCGCTACCTGGGACAAGCATAGGGGCTGCACCCGATCCAGCGCCTGGCTGACCCTTCACGGTGGCCAGCGTGCGGGTGATCGCATCGTTGGCCGCCACGGGAGGCGCCACACGGACTTCATTGGCCTGACGGGTTGGGGTGAGTTCGCCGGCCTGCGCTTGGACCAAGTACTTACCGTATCGGGCTTCCACGTCGCTCAGGCCGTTGCTCCCGCCATTGGTCTTGACGCGGGCGCCGACGATATCGCCCTTGCTGGCCAGCGCGTTGGCGCCTGAATCCTTCCAGTGCTGCACAGCGATTTGCGCGGAGTACTTCGGATCGGTCGCCAGCTCAGGATTATTCACCAGGTCAATGCCCAGCTTCTTGCCCATGGCCGCGTATTGATCCTTGCCCGTCAGCTGAATGTCGCTACGCCCGCGGTACTTGTACCCGTCGCCCGCCTCGGTATTGCCCATGCGCCCGCCATAGACCTTGTTGGCGATCGCCTCGGGGTTGCCGGCATCGGCGCGGGCGCTCTCGGCGTCCTTGTAGTACTTGGGGAAAACCTCCTGCAGGCGCTTGGCGCTGTAATTGAGATTTTCCTCTTGCTTGGTAAAGCCACCAGTCTCCACGTCGGCGTTGGCCATCAGCGCGGCCTTGGATTGCGGGTCAGTGATGCCGCCCGCATCCATAGCCTTGATCAGCTCAGCCTTGCGCCCTTCGGAGCCTTCTGTGCCCAGGCGCCCGCCCGTTGCCTTGTAGGCAGCGTTCTGCCCGGCATCCTTGACCGCTGCGGCCTTGCTGGCTACATAGTCCTTGCCGGTCTGAACCTTGTCCTGGACGGTGTCTTTGACGTTGTAATACGTCTCGGCGACCTTGCCCCATTTTTCCTTAACCCAATCGCCCATGTCCGACAGCACTTTGCCGCCCGCGGTGACCATGCTGTCCCACTTGCCTTGCACGTACTCAAACGCGCTACCGGCCAGTTTGGTCGCATCGTCGGCCCAGCCCTGAAACGCGGTGGTAATGCTGTCCAGCATGGTGTCCATATCGACGGTGCTGAGCCACTCGCCCACGGCGGTACCCAACTGGTCACCCAGCATGCCGCCTGCGATCGCGCCTGCAGGACCGCCCACCAGACCCAATACGCCGCCCAGCAGGCCGCCCGCAATACCGCCCATGGAGCCGTAGCGTTCGGTTTTGTTGGCCTGGCGTTCCTCGGGGGTAGCGGTAGGGGCATCCTTGGCCATCGCCGCACTGGCGAACATGCCGGCGCCCAGCAACGCGCCAATGAACGGGAGTTTGCGCAGCAGGCCCATACCCACCTTGCCGGCGCCGCTGGCCACACGCGCGACCTTCGACGGCTTGGCGCTGGCAGCAGTGGCGGGTTTGTCCTTGGGTGCCTTGGCGCCTTCAACGGCAACGCTTGCGCCAGGCTTGCCGGCCTTCGCTTCTGCCGGAGCAGCTTTGCTCTGAGTGGTCGCGCCACCTGCAGCCCCTGGCTTGCCCGGTACCAACGGTTTGCCGTCTCGCCCCTTGGCCGGTACCGACTCGAAGCGGCCCGTTTCGGGGTTGCGCTGCACCGTGCGAGCGCCGGCCGTGCGCTGGCCACGTTCATTGATGGCATCACGGCGGGTGCGCACGTCAGCACCACCCGGCCCAGCCTTGCCACCCTTGCCCGCCCGCCCTGCTTTGCCGGGAGCGCTGGCGCCATTGGCGCCACGTCCACCGCGACCACCACGCAGACCGCCCAGACCCTTGGCCAAGCCTCCCAGGGCGCCGACAGCGCGTAACAGGCCGGTCATGCGGGCCAGCGTACGCAACGGCGACAGCAGCATGCCCATCAGTGACAGAAGGCCCGTCATCAGCAGCCCCATACCTCGGCCGCTCGACTTCTTGTTGGTATCGCGCAGCTCGCCCCAGATCCGGCGATACCACATCACGCTTTGTTTCTGGTTCTTTTCCTCAGGCGATCGCCCGCGGCCAAACAGGCGCCCGAGCGGTTTAACGGTGTTGATCACAGGCGCAACAATGCCGCCCAGCTCTTTGGCAGCAGACACAGCCGGATCGATGTTGTCAGCCCCGTGCGACAAGCCCTCGGCTGCGCTCTTGATCGATTCGGAAGCTGCGCCCAACGCCTTGCTCGAGCGCGATTCTCCCGAGGGTGACTTGTCGCTGTCTTCGCTCTTGCCAAAGCGTCCGCCCTTGTCGCGCTGGCGATCGACCTTCTCCCGATCGATACGCGCCTGCACAGGATCTGCAACGACAGGCTTGGGGGTGGCGATCGACTGCTGTGCAGGTGCTGTAGGAGCGAACCGGCCGTTTTCGTCGCGTGCTCGAGGCGCCGCAAGGTGCGATACCCCCGGAACTGCTGGGGTTTGGCTGATGATCAGTGGCGTGATGTCTGTAGGAGCGAGCGACAGGCTCACACCTGGTGCACTCACAGGCGCCAGCGGGGCGTCGGGGGCAGCACCAGGCAGCGCCGGCGTCATGTCGCGCGGCAAACGATCGTCTGGCCCGCGTGGTCCCAACGCCTGGCGGGTAGGCTCAGCGGGCGATACAGCATCGATCCCACTGAGCGCGTCCACCAGACGGCCCAGCTGCTCGACGGTTTCCTGTGTGTCGCCACGGATATCGCGCAGCAGCTCCAGCTCTCGGCTGATCTTGTCCAGGTCGTCAGTCAGTCGGGGGCCGACCAGAAACCCCGAGGCGTCATGGTTGAGTTCTGTCATGGTCAGAACCCGATTACGTTTTTGACCAGCGCAATACCCTTCTGCAGCAAGCCGCGTTCCTCTTGGGTCTTGCTGTCCTCAGGTTCTTCCTCAAGGCCTGGCAGGGGCACGGTCATGTAGTGGGCGGCACTGTCCATCATGGCGTTGGCCTTGCCCGGTGTGAACGTATAGCCGCGCTCCAGCAGTGCGGGCGACGTGCTGTCGAGCATTGACCCTGCAGCCTGGCCTTTCTTGAGGGACGAAATGATGCCCAGCAGCTTGGCGTTATGCCCCACCAGGTCGTCATTGAGCTTGCACTGGCGTAGGTAGTCCTGGCTGATGTCCTCAGCGGCCGCCTCGTTGGCCGCCATGATCGCGTCAACGCTGTCCATCATCGCGCCCACTTCCTCGGCGAAGCTCTGACCCTCGAGCGCGCCGGCGCCGGTGCTGTCCAGCATCGCGTCATAGCCGCGGTTGGTGTCGTAGTTGGGGCTACGCACGAAGTCCATGCCGAAATAGTTCTTGGGCGTGCGCTTGCCGTTGATGGGCGGTGCATAGAACACGGAGCTGAAACCCCAGTTTTTACCCTGGTACAGGCGCCAGCCGATGCGCCCGGCCGCGGTAGGCAGAAACTCTTGCTGGTGCTCGATCGTGCCGTCGTTGTAGGCCTTGATCATCACCGTCTTCACGGCAGGCTCCAGGGTAACGGTCTTGCCGCTCAGTGGATCAATGATCGCCTCAGGCAGGTCCAGCCCGTACTTTTCACGGAACCCGTGGCCCATGTAGCCGTAGATATCGCCCTTGCGCACGGATTCCTGCACCAGCGGGCCATTGATCAGCAGCACCAACGCCGGAATATCGATGTCACGGTCTACGCCTGTGAAGTCGCGCCCCCTGTCTTTTACGTTGTAGCGGATTACCTCGGTACGGTTGCGCATCAGGCGGCCTCGTCGTCGTTATCTTGGGTCAAAGCGCGCTCTGGTTCTGGCGGCTCAATATCGTTCTCACCTGGTGGGCCGAAACCCTCCATGCCTGGCTGTACGGGTGGTTTGGCATTCTTGAGGCCGTCGGCCAGGATCTTCGCAAAGTCGTTGTCCAGCTCGGACTTGACCAGAATTTGCTCGTTGGCCTCCGATGGCATGCCCAGATCGCGCATACCCGCCAGCATCTGCACCAGCAGTGCGGAGCTGTTGATGGCGCGCTCTCGGCTGGCTTGCTTCTCAGCCTCCAGGGCGGCGATCGAGCCGTAGAAATTGATCACGTACGGGCGTTCGTCATCGGTCCAGGTACGCTTGTACTTGGCGATCATGTGGCGATCGATCACGTCATTGCAGAATTGGGTAAATGCGGTGCGGATGATCCGGGAGCGCTCAGCGGCCTGGCTGCTGGTGCGGTTAAAGCCCCCCTCGCCCAGGCCACCTGTGAGCTGGTCAGCAAAGCCCACCATCGACAGGTCAATGCCTGCGGTACCGGCCAGCTTTCGGGCGTGGAACATCACGTCTTCGATGTTGGTGCCGACACCGGAATTTGAGGTGCCGTTAAACGAGCTGATCTGAGTCAGCTGCTTTTCGTTGAAGGTGGGCATGACGTGGAAGTGACGCGATGTCGAGTAGCGGCCGGTTTTAACGGCTTCCTCAGCGCGGGTTTTCATGGTCTTGAGCATCTTTTCCAGCGAGGCCATGAAGCTCTGTTGCTGGTCAACGGTCATGTCCGACATGTTGGCGCCGATCATGGTTTCGTCGATCGAGCCCGCAATCCGTTGCCCCACCAGGCCGCGCAGCGCCGCCTCGAGGTTGTCAAAGTCCGATTCCGCGGCTTCAAGGAACGATCCGCCGATCAGCGCCGGCAAAGGCACCATGTCCGATGGGTCGTTGGCTTCCATGTTGATCCGCTGGGCGTTCTCGACTGCTCGCATCTGCGGCAGGTAGCCCATGCGCGGCATCTTCATGCGCGCCATGTCCATGTGGCTGACACGGCTGGTGACCTTGGTGCCCAGGGTGACGACGTAGGTGACGGTCTGGCCCAACACCTCGTAGGGCTGCACCATAGGCGGGAAAATGTCGTAATTGAGCGCAAACAGGCCTTCGCCCTTGCGCACGTACAGCCTGGCGAAAGCATCGCCATAGCCTGCCGCGTTGAAACACACCTGGTGGGCGCAACCGTTGAAGAATTTGGCAAGCATTTGCAGCTCGTCGACCATCTTTTTTTCTGCAGCGTTGGCGCCGGGCTTGGCTTCGATGAATACCGTCTCACCCGTCGTCTCGTGCCCGCCCAGCGCCATCTGTACATGCAGGCGCAAGATGGTGTTCATCAGGCCTTCTTGCACCATGTGGTGCCACTTCATGTATATGGCGATACGTGATCGGGCTGGCCGGTCGGTATTGCCCAGCAGCATTTCAACGCCCACGTAGTCGGCGTCAAAGGTAGACACAGAGGTCTGTAGCGCGGGTTCTTCCATTTCACCCATGAGCAGCTGAGCGGCGTTTCTGGTCGCGCTCGCCAGGCTGCTCAGGAGCTTGCGTTTGGGTTTCGTTTCGTCTGCCATGGGGATGGGTACGCGATAGGCCTATTTGGGCACCAGCGTACAAGCGCAAAAGCCCCCAAATTCCGGGGGCTTTGCGCGTAAATCGCGGTTTACAGCGCCTCGGTGACAGCCTCGTCCGGACGCGGGTTGAGCAGGTATTTGCGGGTGTATGGCGGGATATTGATGTTCCCGGTCACGCCCACGATTTCAAAGTTGACGATCACGCCCCCGCCCACCAGCACGGCCACCAGCATGCGTTTATCCGGTTGCACGTAGCCCGGCGCGGCAGGCTCCAGGATTGTCTCGATCGAGGCTTCTACCACGCCCTCGGAATAGTCCTGATAGCCGCCACTGTCTGCAGTGTTGCCCAGGGGCGCGACATACCCTTGGGAAAAGTGGATCACCGCGTCACAGGCCATCACCCACTTGTAATTCACTTCGTCTTCGTCCGACATCACGCCGGCGCCGCCCAGTGTGCCGGGCTCGTCTTCGAGGTCATCCGGATCGGGGGTGGCGTTGCTGCGCTCCACCACCTTGGAGAACAGCACGCACTCCAGGCTATTGGGTTCGCGTAGGGTGCGCTGGCGGTTTGCGCGGTTTACGGCGATCGCTACATTGTTGAGCATGTCTTACCCCTGCGCCTTGTCTGCGGCAGCAATAGCGGCCAATGCGGCGTCACGGCTATACCCGAGCCCCATCAGTACTTTGATTTTCTTGGCTTCATCCACCGGTTTATTCACCTTTGCGGCATGGGTTTTCTTCAACGACTCGTTGGCGGCTTTGATCCGTGCCGCGGCGGCCGCCATCGCTTTGGGCGTGCCGGCGCGCGTTTCCCGGCGCTCTGCTGATGTCGTCAGCTTGCGGTCACGGCTGCGCACCTTGGATGCCGCCTCCACGAACTTGCGTTGCTCAGCCACAGGATTGATCTGGCGCTTGTTGCTCAGCGTCTTACGGCCGTTCTCGATCATGCGGGTGGTGGCGAAGTTGAGGAACGTCGGCCCGTGGGTGATCACCTGCATGACCCGCAATACGTGTTTACAGCCCACACCGTACATGGTCGGGTTTCGCACCCTGGGGAAACCATCCTCAGCCCGGCCGTAGTTGAAATTGCCGATCGTGGCAATGTAGCGATACCAGAACGTATGACGCCCACAGTCGCAGTCAAAGCGGATCTTGCTGCGCATCATGGTGGTAGCAGCGGCCTTAGCCGAGTCGCCGCCTGCAAGAGCGCTATCGTAGCCAAGGAACTGGACCATGACGTGGTGGCGGACGGCGCCGTTATTCGGGCCGGCGTTGGTCTGGAAATGCACCAGGCCTGCGCGGTTCTGCACCGGTACCGCAAAGTGGATTTCTTTTTCAGCCCGCTTGCGGTCCTGCGCCCGCGACAAGTCAATCACTTGCCTGGGGAGGATGCCGCCATTAACGCCCTTACCGTCCTTTTGCAGGCCGTGCCTGCGCTGTACGTCCTTCACTGCGGCTTTGAACGCGGCGATGTCGTCAAGCGTCAGCAGGCGCGGGCTACCGTCGATCGTGGTGAACAGGCGCCGGCTCGGATCGTACAGGCCCGACATGTCGTCGGCTGTCAGGATCTTGTCCTGGTCAGCCAGTCGGCGGTTCAGGTCATAGGTGAACTTGTTCTTAGCTTGCTGGCCGGCCTGGTTGGCGCTCTGAATGACCGCGGCGCGCGGGTCGATCTTTTCGGATTCGTCAGCCATCAGCGCACCTTCCGCGATTCAGTGCTCAGGCCACACTTCTGCTGAGGTAGCGCAGGTGCTCAATGCTGGGCAGCACCAGGTTCTGCTCGATCAGCTCGGCGTCGACGTTGGGAAGGCCTGCAGCCGCCATGATGGCCAGCGTCTCGGTGGGATCACCGTACACACGCCGCGCCACCAGGCTCAGGTCATAGCGTTCGGTGGGGAAGGTTCGCACCACCTGGCGCGCACTCGAATACGATGGCTCTGTCGTTGCGAACAGGCGCACCTCTCGATAGAACCTTGATACCTCGATCACGTCTGTTTCCCCCCGCTGGCGCCAGCATCTGGCCAATGGGGAGAGTTTGAAGGTGGCCGGCCCGGGATTTAGGTGAGGGTTTGCGCTATCGGCCCGGGAAGTTCAGCTGCTGGGGGTTGTGCAGGCGACCCTACTGCTCGCTGCATGAATGCGATCCCTTTGGTCAGAGCAGCCAACGCCCAGTCAGGGCATGGGCGGGAGCTGCTCTTGGCTGGATCATTCAACCATGATCGAACGGTACGATCGGAACAGGGAACGCCGGTGACTGCCGCGATTATCTTGGCGGCACTCACTTTGGAATTGCTCGTTTGAGGTATTGCGTGAAGTGCTAACAGCTGTAGGAAACGCGCTCGATTATCCATGACACTCGCTATCATTAAGGACTAGGCACATGTGCCTAGGACAGCAAGATAGGCACATGTGCCTAGCGCGTCAATCCTTCGGGAGTGCCCACTGCTCGGCAACCGATCGATGCACCATGCGCAGTACCGGACCCATCTGACCTTCTTCCTCTGTCAAATCGTATTCGGGCAGGTCATTAGCCTGGATCACCTTACGCAGTATGCGGGAGAACTCCTTAAATGGTCCCATGCTCCCACTACGCTCGTAGAGCGTTTTAAACCCCCATACGGCCATATCCTTGCCGGCTGCCTTGCGCGCCAGTCTGTAGACGAATCTGGCCACGCCCTGGCTGATCTTGAAATAGTCAGGGTGCACGGTCAGCACGTCAGGCTTATGCCCCTGGGTGATTTCCTCATACATCCAATCAGCGATCTTGATTTCGACAAACTCAACCTGCTTGCCTTTGGGACTGCTGACCACCTTGAACGGACCTATCAGGTTCTCGCCCTCGGTGATGGTGATGGGCTGGTCACCTACGCTTCGTGTGCGCTCAATGCTCACATGCGTAGTGCTCAAGCGCATCAGGGCGTCTACCACGCTGTCCTTTTGGTTACCGCCCACGTTCTTTTCACAGAACGTCAGCACGTCGCCGATGTGGGGCCGAAATACCTGGCCAGGCTTGTCGCCTTTGCCGGCACGATACTGATTCATGGCCTCGGTCAGGTGAGAGACAGCCATCAGCACTATGTCGTAGTCCCACACAGATGCCATCCCGTACACGCCCGAAGAAACCTGCACATGCCCGTCAGGCAGCTCATAGCGAATCACCGAGTTGGCGCGACTTTCGTTTTTGGACAGGCGGAACACAGCAACGTCCATCACGCCCCGGCTGTCGCGGGCGCCAACGTCGTAAAGCATAGGGATAAAAAAGTCTGGCTGTATTGGGCTCGACTTCCGTGCCGGCGTAGCTTTCGGCGTCTTCGCAGCAGTCTTGCGCGCGGACGTAGCTGGCGCGGCCGCCGAGAATAGGTCTTGGGCTGGTGCGGCAGGCTTTTTACGGGATGCGATCGTAGTCAACCGCTTGGCCTTGGCGGTCTGATCTTTGTCGGTTGGCTTAACCATGTTCTGTCCTTTGTGCATGCTGCGCATCGATCATGGGGTGTTGGGTCGCTGTGAATTCGGTGGCTGTATGCTGAGGGTGGGTAAAATACAAGAATTGCCGTCTCAGACAGTCAAAACACCCGTAAATGTTGGCCTCAGGCGATGACACAGGGGCACCAATGCGCTCTGAGGCCTGTTTTCTTGTACTTTACCCACCCGCATGGGGTCGAGTTTGTACATTACCCACCAGAACCTGTATTTAACCCACCCGATCTTGTACTTTACCCACCCTCCTTTGTACTTTACCCACCTGTCCACAGGGTTATTAGACCCCTACACCCCAGACAGGTCGCGGCTTGCAGGAGTTATTCACAATGCCCAAAACTATATATAAAACTGTTTTAAAACTTTAAAACTGAAAACCACCGGAAAAGGGCGTGTGAAACCACGTAATTCACACACCACCTTCATCGCTGTCCGGGGCATACGGTGCAGGCGTCAGCTCCATTCCCACCGGGAATTTCACGAACAGCGACTGCACCAGCGTCAGGGCAACACGCATCCCCTTGGCCATGTCCTCGTTCAGCTCAAACTCTGTCGATTCAGTCCCATCATTCTCTAAGCGAATCACCACACCGGGCCTAATCGCGTCCTTGACTGCTCGGAGCTGCTCAATGCGGCTTGTGTACCACTTCTCAAGAAAACGCAGCCCCTCAACCGAATCCGGCAGGTGGACCACGCGACCTATCATGTTTTGAAACTCGTGCAGCAGACGGCCATGTTCGTGTATCGAGTCTTCACCGGCGAACGGCCCGTCAATCAAACTCCAGGCGGAAGAAACCACCTGGTGCTGCTCCATGACTTCATCAATCAGGCGCTGGCGTACGTCTTCGCGCGTTTCCTGATCCAGTTGGGCAAGTACAGATCCTGGGATATCAATCAGTTTTGGTGAGGCGTTCATATGTACCCTTAGTGCTGCGTGGGTGCAGCGCTGATCGGAAGTTCCGCCAGCGCTTGTAGTGTTTGCTTTGCGCGGTGCGTGGCGACCCTGGTGCGGATATCTTCAAGCCCCTCCAGGTGCGCGAACGCCCGATCGCTGGTTTCTGGTGTCAAGTAGCCGACCATGAAGCTGTTGATCAGGCTCTTGAGCAGGCCCGCCACGTCGTGATCCTTGAGCGCGGCCGTGATGCAGAACTGCTCGAGCGCAATCACTGGCGTCATTTCAAGGAAGTGCAGCCCTACCCGTTCGCCCACGTCAATCATCGCGCGGCGCAGGTAGTCCCCTGCTTTGGCTTTGTCGCCTCCCAGCTCCAGGCGCCGACCCGACAGAACGCCTACTGGGATGGTGGCCAGCTCGAGCAGCTTGGCATCGACCACGGCCGCTATCTGGGCGCTGTAGTCCGGCTGTTGGGTGGCGGTCATTGCTGGCCACCTTCGGACGAAGCGAACACGTTGCGCGCCAGCAGCGCTTCCAGGGCCAGTTCCAGGGTGACACCTGAGCCTTTACCCCGGCCCTGGCAGTATTCGCTGAGAGTCACGCGATTCAGGCCAACGCGATCGGCTACGTCGCCTTGTGATACGCCGAACTTGCCTTTGATCTTCGACACAAGGCGACCTACACGCTCGGCCTGGGTACCTTCAATAGGCGGCGCAAGGCGTGCCTTCCACCATTGGTAGTCCTCGGGTGCGAGGCGCTGAGCATTGAACTCAACCCAGCCCATCAGGTGGTGGTACTCGACGCGCAACATGGCAAAGGAACCCCAGATTCCATTGGCGAAGCGCTCGATGCCAATGTAGTCGCCCCCTGCTGCTACAACGGACAGCTCAACTTTGTACACGGCAGTGTCGCCGTGGGGCGTGAACACAAGAGCAGAGCCCTTGAGGTCGATCACGCCTATGTCTGGTTTATCTGGCATTTGATGATCCTTGTGAGAGCCGGGAGCAATCCCGGTACCGACAAACCCCCAATCAAGGGGGCTTGTTTAAAGCATGGCGGGCGCTTACTTGCCGGCCGCCATGACAGCGTCAGCCCAGGCGGCCGGCCATTGCACAAGGGCCTGTTTGCTCCGTTCCGTTTTCCACGCAGTAAGCTCCTTTTCACGGCGGTGCCATTCCTCAACCCAGGCGATACCCTCGGATGACGGTGGCGCCTGGTCGTCGAGTGACCACTTATTCAGCTCAGGCCGCAGGTGTGTAGGCGCTTCTTGTACCGAAGGCAGCCCAGCAGGTTCCGGCGCTACTACAGGCTTAAACCAGGACTGAGGCATTTCCGGCGCATGCGCCATGAAGTACTCACGCACGGTCATGTCAGCGAGCTTTGGGACT
>Ga0247730_1000233_pt1 | contig 50447 bp, 46 predicted proteins | sample UWRJL073202C2_FD_180959 | JGI IMG/M metagenome (GOLD analysis project Ga0247730, IMG submission 180959) | Plant litter microbial communities from Arlington Agricultural Research Station in Wisconsin, United States - UWRJ-L073-202C-2 | ecosystem: Environmental > Terrestrial > Plant litter >... | reverse complement strand
TCTTCCAATTTTCTCTCGGTCAGACCTTCTAATCGTCTGCCCTTCGATAACGACAACGGATTCTGTAGGAGTACATCGTGCGTAAGTTGACCCAATTGGCATTACTGGCAGCGGTTTTGATTTCCACTCCCGTATTTGCCGACATGAAAATCGCTGTTCTGAACTATCAGATGGCACTGCTGGAATCTGACGCAGCCAAGAAATACGCTGTTGATGCAGAGAAAAAATTCGGTCCACAACTGGCCAAGCTCAAAACCCTGGAAAGCAGCGCCAAAGGTATTCAGGACCGTCTGGTTGCCGGTGGCGACAAGATGGCTCAGCCAGAGCGCGAGCGTCTTGAGCTTGAGTTCAAGCAAAAGGCCCGTGATTTCCAGTTCCAGTCCAAAGAGCTGAACGAAGCCAAGGCCGTTGCCGACCGCGAAATGCTGAAGCAACTCAAGCCTAAGCTGGACCAGGCTGTAGAAGAAGTGATCAAGAAAGGTGCCTTTGACCTGGTGTTCGAGCGCGGTGCAGTGATTGACGTCAAACCTCAATACGACGTTACTCGCCAAGTCATCGAGCGCATGAATCAGCTGAAGTAACTTCATGACCGCGACTATCAAACTCGGCGAGTTGGCCGAGTTCCTCGGCGCCACGTTACGTGGCCCCGCGGACAAAGCAATATCCGGGCTGGCCACGTTGCATGAGGCGGGTCCCGGTCAGGTCAGTTTTCTGGCCAATCCGCAATATCGTAAATTCCTCGCCACAACCCACGCCGCTGCAGTGCTGCTCAAGCCTGCAGATGCCGAAGGTTTTGCCGGTGACGCACTGCTCGTAGATGACCCGTATCTGGCTTACGCGCGAATCTCCCACCTGTTCGATCCAAAGCCAAAATCCACCGCGGGCATTCACCCAAGCGCTGTCGTTGCTGATGATGCTCAGGTTGATGCAACTGCCAGTGTTGGTGCTTTTGCGGTCATCGAAAGTGGGGCGAAGATCGCAGCAGGTGTCACCATTGGCGCGCATTGCTTCATTGGCGCGCGCAGCACGATCGGTGAGGGTGGCTGGCTTGCCCCCCGTGTGACGCTCTATCACGACGTCAAAATCGGGCAGCGCGTGGTTATTCAGTCAGGCGCGGTGCTGGGCGGCGAAGGTTTTGGTTTCGCCAACGAGAAGGGTGTCTGGAACAAGATTGCGCAAATCGGTGGCGTCAGCATCGGTGACGATGTCGAGATAGGTGTGAACACTGCTATCGACCGCGGCGCGATGGACGACACGCGGATCGGCAACGGGGTGAAACTGGACAATCAGATCCAGATCGCGCACAACGTCCAGGTCGGTGATCACACCGCCATGGCCGCCTGTGTAGGGATCTCCGGCAGTTCAAAAATCGGCAAGCATTGCATGCTTGCAGGCGGGGTCGGACTGGTCGGGCACATCGAGATTTGCGATGGGGTTTTCATCACCGGAATGACCATGGTCACCCGGTCGATTACCGAACCGGGCGCTTATTCGTCAGGTACCGCGATGCAGCCCGCCGCTGAATGGCGCAAGAGTGCGGCGCGGATGCGTCACCTCGATGACATGGCCCGACGCCTGCAACAGTTAGAAAAGATTGTCGAGGCAGTGACCTCAGGCGGTAAAGCTTCATCTGATGGCTGATACTTTTTTCTTATCAAGTGTGCACAGCCGATAAACTGCCTCCTTGATTTGCTTGAGGAGTGCTGCGCAACCGTCGCGCACTCCCAATCTTTACTACAGGCTTGCTCTCGAAATGATGGACATCAACGAAATTCGCGAATATCTGCCCCACCGTTACCCGTTCCTGCTGGTGGACCGAGTGGTGGAGCTGGATGTTGAGACTAAAAGGATTCGGGCCTACAAAAACGTCAGCATCAATGAGCCGTTTTTCAATGGCCATTTCCCCCAGCATCCAATCATGCCGGGCGTGTTGATCATCGAAGCGATGGCGCAAGCTGCCGGTATCCTTGGCTTCAAGATGCTTGACGTGAAACCTGCCGATGGCACTCTTTATTACTTCGTGGGCTCCGACAAGCTGCGCTTTCGCCAGCCAGTGCTGCCGGGCGACCAACTGATTCTTGAAGCCAAATTCCTGAGCTGCAAGCGTCAGATCTGGAAGTTCGAGTGCCAGGCTTCGGTAGACGGCAAGCCGGTATGCTCCGCAGAAATCATCTGTGCGGAACGTAAACTATGAGTTTGATTGACCCTCGCGCAATCATCGATCCGACAGCCATCCTGGCTGACAACGTTGAAGTCGGCCCTTGGTCGATCGTCGGAGCCGGTGTGGAAATTGGCGAGGGTACCGTGATTGGTCCACATGTGATCCTTCGCGGGCCTACCAAAATTGGTAAGCACAACCATATTTACCAGTTCTCCTCGGTGGGTGAAGACACGCCGGACCTCAAATACAAGGGCGAGGAAACTCGTCTGGTGATCGGCGACCACAACGTAATCCGTGAAGGCGTGACGATTCATCGGGGGACTATTCAGGACCGCTCTGAAACCACTCTCGGTGATCACAATCTGGTCATGGCCTATGCCCACATCGGTCACGACAGCGTGATTGGCAATCACTGCATTCTGGTCAACAACACTGCGCTGGCTGGCCACGTCCACGTCGATGACTGGGCGATCCTCTCTGGTTTCACCCTGGTTCATCAGTATTGCCGTATCGGCGCCCACAGTTTTTCCGGCATGGGCACCGCAATCGGCAAAGACGTGCCTGCGTTCGTTACGGTGTTTGGCAATCCTGCCGAGGCGCGCAGCATGAACTTCGAGGGCATGCGTCGACGCGGCTTTTCAGAAGAGTCCATTCACGCTCTGCGCAGTGCCTATAAAGTCGTCTATCGCAAGGGGCTGACGGTCGATCAGGCTATCGCCGATCTGGTGGAGCCTGCTGCGCAATTTCCTGAAGTCGCGTTGTTCCTTGAGTCCATCCAGACTTCGACTCGCGGCATTACCCGCTAATCATGGCTGCTCTGCGTATCGCACTGGTTGCCGGCGAAGCGTCCGGCGACATTCTGGGTTCGGGGTTGATGCGCGCCATCAAGGTTCATCACCCGGATGCCGAATTCATTGGGGTCGGTGGTCCGCTGATGGAAGCCGAGGGGATGAGCACTTATTTCCCCATGGAGCGCCTGTCGGTGATGGGGCTGGTGGAAGTGCTCGGGCGGCTGAAGGAATTGCTGGCCCGCCGCAAGGAGCTGATTGAGACGCTCATCGCCCAAAGGCCCGACGTCTTCATCGGGATCGACGCGCCAGACTTCACCCTCAATATCGAACTCAAACTCCGGCAGGCCGGCATCAAGACCGTGCATTACGTAAGCCCGTCGGTATGGGCATGGCGGCAAAAGCGCGTGCTGAAGATCCGCGAAGGCTGCGATCTGATGCTGACCCTGCTGCCGTTTGAAGCGCGTTTCTATGAAGAGAAGGGCGTGCCGGTGCGTTTCGTCGGTCATCCGCTGGCAGACACCATTCCCCTGCAAGCGGATCGTGAGGCTGCGCGCACTCAGCTGAATCTGGGCGCCGGTCCAGTGGTGGCGCTCATGCCTGGTAGCCGAGGCGGTGAAGTCGGGCGCCTGGGTGCGTTGTTCTTCGACGCGGCCGAGCGACTGCTGGCTGTACGCCCCGAGATGCGGTTTGTGCTGCCGTGCGCCAGTCCCCAGCGGCGCGCCCAGATAGAACAGTTGCTTGAAGGGCGCAACCTCCCACTGACGTTGCTCGACGGTCAGTCCCATGTCGCGCTGGCTGCCTGTGACGCCGTGCTGATCGCCTCCGGTACCGCGACACTGGAAGCACTGCTGTACAAACGACCGATGGTGGTCGCCTATCGCCTGGCACCGCTGACCTTCTGGATACTCAAGCGTATGGTGAAAAGCCCGTACGTATCCCTGCCCAATCTCTTGGCTCAGCGCATGCTGGTGCCGGAGCTGTTGCAGGATGCGGCGACCGCCGAAGCCCTGGCCGCAACCCTGCTGCCGTTGCTGGACAATGGCGCAGCACAGACCGCCGGTTTCGACGACATTCACCGAACCTTGCGTCGCGACGCATCCAATCAGGCCGCCGATGCGGTATTGAGCCTGATCGGCGCCTTGCCTTCACAATGAGTACGCCTCACATGCAAATGGGTCTGGACTTCAATCTGGTCGAGGAATTGGTCGCAGGCGTCGATGAAGTGGGTCGAGGCCCACTGTGTGGCGCAGTGGTGACCGCTGCAGTAATTCTCGACCCCAAGCGGCCCATCCTTGGCCTCAATGATTCAAAAAAGCTCACGCAAGCCAAGCGCGAAAAGCTGTTCGACGAGATCTGCGAAAAGGCCCTGTGCTGGCACATCGCACGGGCCGAAGTCCATGAGATCGACGAACTCAACATCCTTCATGCCACGATGCTGGCGATGAAGCGTGCCGTCGAAGGCTTGCTCATAACCCCGAAGCTGGCACTGATCGATGGTAATCGGTGCCCGCAGCTGTCTGTGCCCAGTGCGCCGGTGATTCAGGGTGACGGGCAGGTTCCTGCCATCGCGGCGGCGTCGATCCTGGCCAAAGTCAGTCGTGATCGCGAAATGGCCGCCCTGGAACTCATGTACCCGGGCTACGGCATCGGCGGGCACAAAGGCTACCCCACGCCGGTGCATCTTGAAGCCCTGGCCCGGTTGGGGCCCACGCCTATTCATCGTCGCTCATTCGCTCCGGTACGTGCCGCTTACGAGGCACGGGACATGATGATCGCCACTTCGTTTACGCCATTGCCGTTCGCGTGATCGCGTGCTGATGTTTTCATAAGAGGCCGGTACAATCCGGCCTTCGTTTTCTGTGCTTGATAGGATCACCCATGCCGGCTTCTTTCGTTCATCTACGCCTGCACACCGAATATTCCCTGGTTGACGGCCTGGTCCGGGTCAAGCCCCTGGTCAAAGCCCTGGCCGGAATGAATATGCCTGCGGTGGCGGTGACCGATCAGAACAACATGTGTTCGCTGGTCAAGTTCTACAAAGCAGCGATGGGGGCGGGCATCAAGCCCATCTGCGGTGCTGACCTGTGGCTCGCAGGCCGGGACAAGGATGCCGCCCTGAGCCGGATCAGCCTGCTGGTGATGAACCCCAAGGGCTATCGCAATCTCACCGAACTGATTTCCCGCGGGTTCATCGACGGCCAGCGCAATGGTCTGGTGATCATCGAGCGAGACTGGATAGCCGAGGCCAATGAAGGCTTGATCGCGCTTTCTGCCGCCAAAGAGGGCGAAATTGGCATGGCGTTGCTCGGCGGCAATCCGGGTGAGGCAGACCAATTGCTCAAAGAGTGGATGGGCGTTTTCCCGGACCGCTTTTACATCGAGGTGCAGCGCACCAACCGGATCAATGATGAAGAGCATCTGCATGCGGCTGTTGCCCTGGCTGAGCGCCACGGTGCGCCGCTGGTGGCCACCAACGATGTGCGCTTCATCAAGCAGGAAGACTTCGAGGCCCACGAAACCAGGGTTTGCATCGGTGAGGGCCGCGCCCTTGACGATCCCCGTCGTTCACACAACTACAGCGATCAGCAATACCTCAAAAGCGCCGCTGAAATGGCCGAGCTGTTCAGTGATCTGCCGGACGCGCTGGAAAACACCGTCGAGATCGCCAAGCGCTGCAACATCGATGTGAAGCTGGGCACGGCCTTCCTGCCCAACTTCCCGATCCCCGATGGCATGACCATCGATGAATACTTCCGCAAGGTGTCGTTCGACGGTCTCGAAGAGCGCCTTGCCGTGCTGTGGCCCAGAGAGACCACGCCCAATTACGAAGAAAAACGTCAGGTGTACGTCGACCGGCTGAATTTCGAGCTGGATATCATCATCCAGATGGGCTTTCCCGGTTACTTCCTGATCGTGATGGACTTCATCCAGTGGGCCAAGAGCAACGGTGTGCCCGTGGGCCCAGGCCGTGGTTCGGGTGCCGGTTCGCTGGTTGCGTACGTGCAGAAGATCACCGACCTGGACCCCCTGCAATATGACCTGCTGTTCGAACGCTTTCTGAACCCGGAGCGGGTTTCGATGCCCGACTTCGACGTCGACTTCTGCATGGACGGTCGTGACCGGGTCATCGATTACGTGGCCGAGAAATACGGTCGCAACGCGGTGAGCCAGATCATCACCTTCGGATCGATGGCCGCCAAGGCTGTTGTCCGTGACGTGGCGCGGGTGCAGGGCAAGTCTTACGGGCTGGCGGATCGTCTGTCGAAGATGATCCCGTTTGAAGTCGGCATGACGCTGGAAAAAGCCTACGAGCAGGAAGAAATCCTGCGTGACTTCCTCAAGGTCGATGAGGAAGCCGCGGAAATCTGGGAAATGGCGCGCAAGCTTGAGGGCGTGGTGCGTAACGTCGGCAAGCACGCGGGTGGCGTGGTGATTGCGCCGACCAAACTGACCGACTTCTCGGCCATTTATTGCGATGAAGAGGGTGGCGGTCTGGTCACTCAGTTCGACAAGGATGACGTCGAAGCCGCGGGGTTGGTGAAGTTCGACTTCCTTGGCCTGCGTACGCTGACCATCATCGACTGGGCACTCAAGACCATCAACCGCGACCGCGCCAAGGTCAATGAGCCGCCGCTGGACATCGCGTTCATTCCCCTGGACGACGCGCCGACGTACGAACTGCTGCAGAAAGCCGAAACCACTGCGGTATTCCAGCTTGAGTCGCGCGGCATGAAAGAGCTGATCAAAAAGCTCAAGCCCGACTGTCTGGAAGACTTGATCGCACTGGTGGCGCTGTTCCGTCCGGGCCCGCTGCAGTCAGGCATGGTTGACGACTTCATCAACCGTAAACACGGTCGCGCAGAGCTGTCGTACCCGCACATCGATTATCAGTACGAAGGCCTCAAGCCGGTGCTGCTGCCGACCTACGGCATCATCCTGTATCAGGAACAGGTGATGCAGATCGCTCAGGTGATGGCGGGCTATACCCTCGGCGAGGCAGACATGCTGCGTCGTGCGATGGGTAAGAAAAAGCCCGAGGAAATGGCCAAGCAGCGCGGCGGCTTCATTGAGGGGTGCAAGACCAACAATATCGAGCCGGACCTTGCCGGTAACATTTTCGACCTGGTGGAAAAATTCGCCGGTTATGGTTTCAACAAATCTCACTCGGCGGCCTATGGCCTGGTTTCTTACCAGACTGCCTGGCTGAAGAAGCACTATCCTGCGCCGTTCATGGCGGCGGTGTTGTCAGCGGACATGCACAACACCGACAAGGTCGTGACGCTGATCGAGGAAGTGCGCAACATGAAACTGCGCCTCGATCCCCCTGACGTGAATACCTCCGAATTCAAGTTCACGGTAGATGCCGAAGGCCGCATTCTTTACGGCCTTGGCGCGATCAAGGGCGTTGGGGAAGGCCCGGTCGAGGCGATCACCGAGGCGCGCATGGACGGGCCGTTCACTGACCTGTTCGACTTCTGCGCCCGGGTCGACCTCAAACGCGTCAATAAACGTACCCTCGATGGCTTGATCCGCAGCGGTGCACTGGATCGTCTCGGGCCATATTTCTTCGATGAGCCCAAACCGTACCAGGCCAACATCGATCGCAACCGCGCGGTATTGCTGGTTGCGCTGGCAGAGGCGATCCAGGCGGCCGAGCAGACCGCCCGCAGCCATGACAGTGGTCATGCCGACCTGTTTGGCGGTTTGTTCGTTGAAGAAGATACCGACGTATACGCCAACCATCGCGCCGCCAAGGAAATCACCCTCAAAGAACGGTTGCGCGGCGAAAAGGAAACCCTGGGGCTGTACCTGACCGGCCACCCGATCGATGAATACGAAGGCGAGATCCGGCGCTTTGCCCGCCAACGCATCGTCGATTTGAAGCCTGCGCGCGATACTCAGACCGTTGCCGGCCTGATCATCAACCTGCGGGTCATGAAGAACAAAAAGGGCGACAAGATGGGTTTCATCACCCTCGATGACCGCTCCGGACGTATTGAAGCCTCGCTGTTTGCCGAAGCTTTCCATTCCGCTCAGTCGTTGTTGCAGACCGATGCGATGGTCGTGGTGGAAGGGGAGGTCAGTTCGGACGACTTCTCCGGTGGCCTGCGCTTGCGCGCCAAGCGGGTGATGAGCCTGCAAGAAGCGCGCACCGGCCTGGCCGAAAGCTTGCGCCTGACCGTGCGCAGCGAGTCGCTCAAGGGCGATCGTCTACGCTGGCTGGGCGAGCTGTGCAAAAAGCATCGCGGCGCATGCCCGATTACACTCGATTACACCGGGCTGGATGCAAAAGCGCTGTTGCAGTTTGGCGAAGCGTGGCGAATTGAACCCGCAGACAGCTTGATTCAAGCGTTGCGTGACCAGTTCGGACGAGAGAACGTCTTCCTGCAGTATCGTTGAACGCACAGGCGCCGTTACGAACGCTGGCCGCGAAGGTCGGGTTCTAGCAGCGCCTGTTCTGTGCCCTGAATTTTTAATCTCGACCTGAATGCGCCATCTCCCTTATGGTATGGCGTTTACGGATCAACCGGCCGGCCTCTTGGCCGTCGACCCAAGACGGATGCCTATGAACCCGAATTTTCTGGATTTCGAACAGCCGATCGCTGACCTGCAAGCCAAAATCGAAGAGCTGCGTCTGGTTGGTAATGACAACTCGCTGAACATCGGCGACGAAATCTCTCGTCTGCAAGAGAAGAGCAATACGCTCACCGAAAGCATTTTCGGCAACCTGACCAGTTGGCAGATCGCGCGCATGGCGCGTCATCCGCGTCGTCCTTACACCCTTGATTACATCGGGCATATCTTCACTGAGTTCGATGAGCTGCACGGTGATCGGCACTTCTCCGATGACGCCGCCATCGTTGGCGGTATTGCCCGCCTGGACAGCCAGCCGGTGATGGTCATTGGTCATCAGAAAGGCCGCGAGGTGCGCGAGAAAGTTCGCCGCAACTTCGGCATGCCGCGCCCTGAAGGCTACCGCAAGGCTTGCCGCCTGATGGAAATGGCCGAACGCTTCAAGATGCCGATCCTGACGTTCATCGACACGCCAGGTGCTTACCCTGGCATCGACGCCGAAGAGCGTAACCAGAGCGAAGCGATCGCCTGGAACCTGCGCGTGATGGCCCGCCTGAAAACGCCGATCATCGCCACCGTCATCGGCGAAGGCGGTTCGGGCGGTGCACTGGCGATCGGTGTTTGCGATCAGTTGAACATGCTGCAGTACTCCACTTACGCGGTTATCTCCCCGGAAGGCTGCGCTTCCATTTTGTGGAAAACCGCTGAAAAGGCCCCGGACGCAGCAGAAGCCATGGGCATTACGGCTGACCGCTTGAAAGGCCTGGGCATTGTCGATCAGGTCATCGGTGAACCTTTGGGGGGCGCTCATCGTGATCCAGCGGGCGCCGCAGCGTCGATCCGTGAGGAATTGAGCAACCAGCTCTCAATGCTCAAGGGGTTCAAGACCGACGAATTGCTGGCTCGCCGCTATGATCGCTTGATGAGCTACGGTATTTGATCAAGCGTCATTGTTGATTGTCGTCCGGCCAGCGTAGCGCAGGGTCTTCCAGCATGAGCAAGCCGGACTCCATCAAGAAAGAACTTTCCACCCGATTGCTCTCGCGCCTGGCTCCCTGGCGCGAGGCAGCCGGTTGGCGCATTGCCTTCTCCGGTGGTCTTGATTCCACTGTCCTGCTGCACCTGCTCGCTGATCTTTCCAGATACGAGTCGCTTCCTCCTCTCCACGCGGTACACATCCATCATGGTCTCCAGAGCGCAGCCGATAATTGGCCCGCGCATTGCCGTCGCGTCTGTCAGATCCTGGACGTTCCGCTGCAAGTCATATCGGTTCAGGTTCTGGCCGGGCCCAGTATCGAACAGGCAGCACGCGAGGCTCGTTATGCGGCATTCAGTGATGTATTGCTGGAGGAGGAGGTTTTGCTCACGGCGCAGCACCGCGACGATCAGGCCGAAACCTTGTTGTTCCGGCTGCTGCGCGGGGCGGGGGTTCGAGGGCTGGCGGCGATACCTTTTGAGCGCGAGCTGGGTGCAGGCCGATTGCTGCGACCGCTGCTCGATGAGTCCCGCGAAAGGCTGGAGGCTTATGCGCGTGAACAGGGCTTGAGCTGGGTGGAAGATCCGAGCAATGAGAGCGGCCGTTTCTCGCGCAATTATCTGCGACACAGGGTCATGCCGCTGCTGACTTCGCGCTGGCCCCAGGCCGTAGCGAGCATGGCACGTACGGCCAGTCATCTGGCTGAAGCGCAGACACTGCTAACCGAATTGGCCGAGCAGGATCTGGCCCAGGCTGCCACGCCTTCGCCCTTCGACTGGCTCGGCATCTGCTCGCTTGAACTGGCGCCACTGGAGGCGCTATCACCGGCGCGGCAACGCAACGCATTGCGCCACTGGCTGGGTTCGCGCACGCGTCTGCCCGACAGCGATCATTGGGTCGGGTGGGACAGCCTGCGAGATGCCGGCCCCGATGGCCGTCCGATCTGGCGCCTGACCGATGGGCAGTTGCACCGTGCCGAAGGGCGCATCTGGTGGCTGACGGGCGTCTGGATGCGCAACGTCAGCGGCGCCTATGCCTGGCCTCTGCCCGATGATCCGCTGATCCTGCCGGGTAACGGGCAGCTGGCGTTTATTGGGGACGCGCCCAAAGGCGGGCTGCACGTGCATTACCGGCAAGGGGGCGAAATCATGAATCTGCCCGAGCGTGGGCGGCGCGACCTCAAAAGGCTGCTCAACGAACGCGGTGTGCCTGTGTTCCTGCGCGGCCGATTGCCGCTGCTGTATCGCGGCGAGGAGTTATTGGCAGTCGCCAGCCTGCCCGGGCTGGACGCCGAGCCCCGTGGCCATTGGCGATTGCACTGGTCGCCACCGACCAACGACCAAAGTTTGAGCTGAAAGGGCGTTTCCGGTAGACTACGCTCCCTTCTTGATACAACTTCTGTCGACCCATCTGGATCGATGAAAGTTGCCGGTTACCAGCCAGTCTTTACTGGGCGATTCTCAAATATGTGGCGAACTATGGACAGGCCTTCATCCGGTCAGCCGTTTCCAGCGCACCAGTTTCAGGAATGCACTGTGAAGCACGCAGGTCATCGGGGGCTTCGGCCTTCCTTCGCTTTCCCCGGCGGCTCTGACCGCTTTAACGCAGACTTCTAGGGTTTTTCATGACGCGCTACATCTTCGTCACGGGCGGTGTTGTTTCTTCATTGGGGAAAGGCATTGCTTCGGCATCATTGGCGGCCATCCTGGAGGCGAGGGGACTTAAGGTCACCATGCTCAAACTGGACCCGTACATCAACGTCGATCCGGGCACCATGAGTCCTTTCCAGCACGGTGAAGTGTTCGTCACTCACGACGGCGCCGAAACCGACCTGGACCTGGGTCACTACGAGCGTTTCATTCGCACCACCATGACCCAGAACAACAACTTCACCACTGGCCGTGTGTATGAACACGTCCTGCGCAAAGAGCGCCGTGGTGATTATCTGGGTGCGACCATCCAGGTCATTCCGCACATCACCGACGAGATCAAGCGCCGCATCATCAAGGGTGCAGGCGACGCCGATGTCGCACTGGTCGAAATCGGCGGTACCGTGGGCGACATCGAGTCGCAACCGTTCCTCGAAGCGATCCGTCAGCTGCGTTTTGAAGTGGGCGCACGCCGCGCGATGCTGATGCACCTGACACTGGTGCCATACATCGCAACCGCCGGTGAAACCAAGACCAAACCGACTCAGCACTCGGTCAAGGAATTGCGTTCCATCGGTCTGCAGCCTGACGTCCTGGTCTGCCGTTCCGATCACCCGATCGATATCTCGTCGCGTCGCAAGATCGCGCAATTCACCAACGTTGAAGAGCGTGCGGTCATTGCGCTGGAAGACGCCGACACCATCTACAAAATCCCAGGCATCCTGCATTCACAAGGCCTGGACGATTTCGTCGTCGAGCGCTTCGGCCTGCAATGCTCGGGCGCTGATCTCTCCGAGTGGGAAGCAGTAGTCGACGCCAAGCTCAATCCTGAGCACGAAGTCACGATCGCCATGGTCGGCAAGTACATGGAGCTGCTGGACGCCTACAAATCGCTGATCGAAGCGATGAGTCACGCCGGCATCACCAACCGGACCAAGGTCAATCTGCGCTACATCGACTCCGAAGACATCGAGAATCAGGGCACCGGCCTGCTGGAAGGCGTGGACGCGATTCTGGTTCCCGGCGGCTTTGGCCTGCGTGGCGTCGAAGGCAAGATCACTGCCGTTCAGTTCGCTCGCGAAAACAAGGTGCCATACCTGGGCATCTGCCTGGGCATGCAAGTGGCGGTCATCGAGTTCGCACGTAACGTGCTGGGCTGGAAAGATGCCAACTCCACCGAATTCGATCGCAGCAGCCCGCATCCGGTTGTCGGTCTGATTACCGAGTGGGAAGACGCCACCGGTGCAGTCGAAACCCGTACCGAAACGTCCGATCTGGGTGGCACCATGCGTCTGGGCGCACAGGAATGCCAACTGGAAAGCGGCTCGCTGGTGCATGACTGCTATGCCAAGGACGTGATCGTCGAGCGTCACCGTCATCGTTATGAAGTGAACAACAACCTGCTGCCGCAATTGATGGAAGCCGGTCTGAAAATTTCCGGTCGTTCCGGTGATGGCGCCCTGGTTGAAGTGGTTGAAGCGCCGGATCATCCATGGTTCGTCGCTTGCCAGTTCCACCCGGAGTTCACCTCGACACCCCGCGACGGTCATCCGCTGTTCAGCGGTTTCGTCAAGGCAGCCCTCGTTCAACATCAGAAAAAAGCCTGATAGGGAATTCATTACATGGCACAGAAAATCATCCGCGTCGGTTCCATCGACATTGCCAACGACAAACCAATGGTCTTGTTCGGTGGCATGAACGTGCTGGAATCGCGGGACATGGCCATGCAGGTCTGCGAAGAATACGTACGGGTCACCGAAAAGCTCGGTATCCCTTACGTGTTCAAGGCCAGCTTCGATAAAGCCAACCGCTCTTCTGTGACCTCCTATCGCGGTCCGGGCCTGGAAGCGGGCATGCGTATTTTCGAAGAGATCAAACGCACCTTCAATGTGCCGGTGATCACTGACGTGCATGAGCCGGAACAGGCGGCCACGGTCGCTGAAGTCTGCGACATCATTCAGTTGCCAGCGTTTTTGTCCCGTCAGACCGATCTGGTGGTGGCGATGGCGAAAACCGGTGCGGTGATCAACATCAAGAAAGCCCAGTTTCTTGCACCTCAGGAAATGAAACACATCCTGTCCAAGTGCGAAGAAGCCGGTAACGATCAGTTGATCCTGTGCGAGCGTGGTTCGAGCTTCGGGTACAACAACCTGGTGGTGGACATGCTCGGATTCGGCATCATGAAGTCGTTCGAATACCCCGTGTTTTTCGACGTGACTCACGCCTTGCAGATGCCGGGCGGCCGTTCCGATTCTGCAGGCGGGCGTCGTGCCCAGGTGACTGATCTGGCCAAGGCTGGCATGAGCCAGGGTCTGGCGGGTCTGTTTCTGGAAGCGCACCCGGACCCGGACAATGCCAAGTGTGACGGTCCTTGTGCCTTGCGCCTGGAAAAACTGGAGCCGTTCCTGACTCAGCTCAAGACGCTGGATGATTTGATCAAAAGCTTCCCGCCCATAGAAACCGCGTAAGACAGGCTTCTCTGGCGCTGCACCCTCCGGTAAAGTGCCGCTCGTTCAGTTCCCGACCAATGGGTCGGGAATTTTGTCGTTTCAAGGCCTGCCCGTTGTCCTAGAGCCTTGAGATGCACAGCCGTTTCCCAGCTGCGTCGTTTTCGTCAATCTTGGAGTGTTTACAACAATGGCAAAAATCGTCGACATCAAAGGTCGTGAAGTTCTCGACTCCCGTGGCAATCCCACCGTGGAAGCAGATGTGCTCCTCGACAACGGCATCATCGGCAGTGCATGCGCGCCGTCCGGTGCTTCCACCGGCTCGCGTGAGGCACTTGAGCTGCGTGATGGCGACAAGAGCCGTTACCTGGGCAAAGGCGTTCTGAAGGCCGTGGCCAACATCAATGGCCCGATCCGCGATTTGTTGCTGGGCAAAGATCCGGTCGATCAGAAAGCGCTGGACCAGGCGATGATCGCGCTGGACGCCACTGAGAACAAAGCCAGCCTGGGCGCTAACGCGATCCTCGCTGTTTCTCTGGCTGCGGCCAAGGCTGCTGCACAGGATCAGGATCTGCCGTTGTACGCGCACATCGCCAATCTGAACGGCACACCGGGTGTTTACTCGATGCCGGTCCCGATGATGAACATCATCAACGGTGGCGAACATGCCGATAACAACATCGACATCCAGGAATTCATGATTCAGCCAGTCGGCGCCAAGACCTTCTCCGAAGGCCTGCGCTGGGGCACCGAAATCTTCCATCACCTCAAGGCCGTTCTCAAAGCCCGTGGCTTGAACACTGCCGTAGGTGATGAAGGCGGTTTCGCGCCAAACCTGAACTCCAACGCCGACGCGCTGGACGCTATCGCAGAAGCCGTCGCCAATGCCGGTTACAAACTGGGTACTGACGTGACCCTGGCTCTGGACTGCGCCGCCAGCGAATTCTACAAGAACGGCAAGTACACGTTGAGCGAAGAAGGCGAGTACGACTCCGCAGGTTTCGCCGACTACCTGGCGGATCTGGTCAGCAAGCACCCGATCATCTCCATCGAAGATGGCCTGGACGAATCCGATTGGGCGGGCTGGAAAGTCCTGACCGACAAGATCGGCGACAAGATTCAGCTGGTAGGCGACGACCTGTTCGTGACCAACACCAAGATCCTGAAAGAAGGCATCGACAAAAAGATTGCCAACTCGATCCTGATCAAGTTCAACCAGATCGGCACCCTGACTGAAACCCTGGAAGCTATCCAGATGGCCAAGGCTGCCGGTTACACCGCCGTGATTTCCCACCGTTCGGGCGAAACTGAAGATTCGACCATTGCCGATCTGGCTGTGGGTACGGCGGCCGGACAGATCAAGACTGGCTCACTGAGCCGTTCCGACCGTATCGCCAAGTACAACCAACTGCTGCGTATTGAAGAGCAACTGGGCAGCAAGGCGAAATACAATGGTCGTGGCGAGTTTCGCGGCTGAGTCGGAGATGGTAAAAAGGCAGTAGGCGTTGTAGGGGAATTCTTTAGTTTAGGGAGTTTCCTGACGTTCTGATCCGCAAGCCCGGTGACCGCCGGGCTTTCGGTCGTTTTGCATGGTCGCTTCTGCTGTCTTTTTATTCACCGGGTAACTGATATTTCACATGCGCAGTCCTAACTGGTTGTTCCTTGTTCTGCTTTTGCTGCTGGCTGGCCTGCAATACCGTCTGTGGGTCGGTAATGGCAGTCTTGCGCAGGTGGCCAGTCTGACTCAGCAGATCGCCGATCAACACGCTGAAAACGATGTGCTTTTGGAGCGCAATCGGGTCCTTGACGCCGAAGTGCTGGAGCTGAAAAAAGGCCTTGAAACCGTCGAAGAGCGTGCCCGTCACGAGCTCGGTATGGTCAAGGACGGCGAAACGCTGTACCAGTTAGCACAATGACGTGGCTGCAATGACACACTCCATTCCTGCCTTCTGGGCAGTGATTCCTGCGGCGGGCATTGGTGCTCGCATGGCGGCAGACCGTCCCAAGCAGTACCTGCAATTGGGCGGCCTCACTATTCTGGAACACAGCCTGCTTTGTTTTCTCGATCATCCCCGGCTCAAAGGCCTGGTGATCAGCCTGGCTGTGGACGATCCCTACTGGCCGACATTGCCTTGCGCCCTGGACTCGCGAATTCAACGCGTGGACGGCGGCAAGGAACGTTCGGATTCGGTGCTCAACGCGCTGCTGTTTCTGCATGCCCAAGGTGCGGATGACAACGATTGGGTGCTGGTGCACGACGCCGCGCGGCCCAATCTTGCGCGCAGCGATCTGGATAATCTGCTGGGCGAGCTGGCTGATGATCCTGTCGGCGGTCTGCTCGCGGTGCCAGCGAAAGATACCCTCAAGCGCGCGGACAGCAATGGTCGGGTCACTGAGACCGTGGACCGCAGCCTGATCTGGCAAGCCTACACCCCGCAGATGTTCCGCCTCGGCGCGTTGCATCGGGCACTGGCCGATAGCCTGGTGTCCAATGTCTCGATTACCGATGAGGCTTCAGCCATCGAGTGGGCGGGGCAATCACCGCGGCTGATTGAGGGACGGGCGGACAACATCAAAGTGACGCGGCCAGAGGATCTGGAGTGGCTGCGGCAGCGGCGTGGGGATTTCAACCGGTAACCGGCCTTTTTGGAGGGCGCTTGGTGGGAGGGAGCTTGCTCCGCGATTGCATCGTCTTGACGCTCAAGATACGCCGGATGGGATGGCCTCTCGCGAGCAAGCTCCCTCCCACAAAGCCTGCCACCGAGCGCTCCTACAACGTTGAGTGTTCACTGCGCCCGATACTCCTCCCGCATCGCCAATCCTTCCTTCAGGTAATCCACCAGCTTTCTGACTTTCGGCGACAGGTGCCGTTGTTGTGGATACAGCCCCCAGACTGCAGTGTTAGGTGGCTGATGCGCCTCAAGCAGTGAAATCAATGCACCGCTTTTCAAATGGTTGAGCACGTAATAATCCGGGAGCTGGCACAGGCCTGCGCCATGCAATGCCGCATCAAGCACCGCCTGACCGCTGTTGCAGCGCCAGTTGCCATGAATCCGTTGCGAAAACTCCTTGCCCTTTTGCTGGAACAGCCATGTGTCGGAGCTGCCGATCAGGCAGTTGTGTTGGCTCAGCTCTGACACACTGTGCGGCCGACCGTAGCGCTGGACATAAGAAGGCGAAGCGCAAAGGTACATCTGGCGCGGCGCCAGGCGGGTGGCTACCAATCGCGATTCCTGCAAACGGCCCAGCCTGATGGCCAGGTCCATGCCTTCGTGCACCAGATCCAGTGTGTCGTTGGTCAGCTCAACGTCCACGCGCAACTGCGGGTATTGATCCATGAAGCGAGTCACGAGCGGGGCAATGAACCGTTCGCCGTAAGCAACAGCGCAGGTCATGCGCAGCAAACCTTTGGGTTCACTGGTCAGGTCACCCACTGCGCGCAGTGCTTCCTCGCGACCGTCCTGCAAGCGCTGGCAGTGATGCAGGAACGTCTGACCGGCTTCTGTCAGTGCTACTCGCCGGGTACTGCGATACAACAACTTGGTCTGCAAGCGCTCCTCAAGGCGGGCAATCTGGCGGCTGATGTGGGACGAGGACACGCTCAGACGTTCGGCGGCCGCAGTGAACTGGCCGCATTCGGCCACTGCGACGAATTCGTCCATGCCTTCCCAGCGATTGGCGTACATGGATTATCCCTGTATGGCATTAATGTTTTGCTTTCGGCCGGATTATTCACCTTCTGGCGATGTATTACACTCCTTGGCTTGAATTGACCTCGCTGGAGAAGATTGATGATCAAGTCACGTGCTGCCGTAGCCTTTGGGCCCAACCAACCGTTGCAAATCGTTGAAGTGGATGTCGAGGCGCCCAAGGCCGGAGAGGTGTTGGTTAAAATCATCGCCAGCGGCGTGTGCCATACCGATGCCTACACATTGTCGGGTGCTGACTCCGAGGGTGTGTTCCCCTGCATCCTGGGCCACGAAGGCGGCGGCATCGTCGAAGCAGTCGGCGAGGGCGTTACTTCGCTGGCAGTGGGCGATCATGTGATCCCGCTTTACACCGCTGAATGCCGCGAGTGCAAATTCTGCCTGTCCGGCAAAACCAATCTTTGCCAAAAAGTTCGAGCGACCCAGGGCAAGGGCCTGATGCCCGATGGCACCACGCGCTTCAGCTACAACGGCGAGCCGGTTTACCACTACATGGGCTGCTCAACCTTCTCCGAGTACACGGTGCTGCCGGAAATCTCCCTGGCAAAAATCCCCAAAGAGGCGCCGCTGGAAAAGGTCTGCCTGCTCGGCTGTGGTGTCACCACCGGCATTGGTGCGGTCCTGAACACCGCCAAAGTGGAAGAGGGTGCGACAGTGGCGGTCTTCGGGCTGGGCGGTATTGGCCTGGCAGCGATCATCGGCGCGAAAATGGCCAAGGCCTCGCGCATCATTGCCATCGACATCAACCCGGCCAAGTTCGATGTCGCGCGTGAACTGGGCGCCACTGACTTCATCAATCCCAAGGACCACGACAAACCAATCCAGGACGTCATCGTCGAGCTGACTGATGGCGGCGTGGATTACAGCTTTGAGTGCATCGGCAATGTGGGCTTGATGCGTGCTGCGCTGGAATGCTGCCACAAGGGTTGGGGCGAATCGGTCATCATCGGCGTGGCGCCTTCGGGTCAGGAGATTTCTACCCGGCCGTTCCAGTTGGTCACTGGTCGCGTCTGGCGCGGCTCGGCGTTCGGCGGCGTAAAAGGCCGCACCGAGTTGCCGAGCTATGTCGAGAAATCCCAGAGCGGCGAGATCCCGCTGGATACCTTCATCACCCACACCATGGGACTGGAAGCCATCAACGAAGCGTTTGACCTGATGCATGAAGGCAAAAGCATTCGCACTGTCATTCACTTCTAACAGCAGCCACAAGCTGTAAGTTTCAAGCTGCAAGGGGAAGCGTGTATGACTTCTTGCAGCTTATAGCTTGCGGCTTGCAGCCGGGAGCCCACGACCATGACCCTCGAAAACCTCTCTTGCCAGAAAAGCTTCGGCGGCTGGCACAAGCGTTACAAGCATCACTCCGATGTGCTTGGATGCGACATGACCTTTGCCGTCTATCTGCCGCCGCAAGCGGAGCAGGGCGGCAAGCTGCCGGTGGTGTACTGGTTGTCTGGCCTGACCTGTACCGATGAAAACTTCATGCAGAAGGCGGGCGCGCATCGTGTGGCGGCCGAGCTTGGCTTGATCATCGTCGCGCCTGATACCAGCCCCCGCGGACCCGATGTCCCGGATGATCCGGAAAAAGCCTGGGACTTCGGTCTGGGCGCCGGTTTCTACCTCAATGCCACCCAGCAACCCTGGGCCCGGCATTACCGCATGCACGATTACGTGGTGAACGAATTGCCGGCGCTGGTCGAGGCGCATTTTCCGGCCTCCGATGTGCGCGGTGTCAGCGGGCATTCGATGGGCGGTCACGGCGCGTTGGTCTGCGCGTTACGCAACCCCGGTCGGTATAAATCGGTGTCGGCGTTCTCTCCGATCACCAATCCGATGGACTGCCCGTGGGGGCAGAAAGCGTTTTCCCGGTATCTGGGCGAAGATCGTTCGCGCTGGCGTGAATGGGACAGCTGCGTCCTTATCGCCGAGGCGGCCGAGAAGCTTCCGATCCTGGTGGATCAAGGTGATCGTGATGATTTTCTGACCACTCAACTCAAGCCTGAGGCGCTGGTTCAAGCCGCGAAATCTGCCGATCATCCCCTTGAGCTGCGCATGCAGCCAGGCTATGACCACAGCTATTTTTTTATCGCCAGCTTCATCGACGACCACTTGCGACATCATGCACGCGCCTTGATGCGCTAATGCGCAACAAAGTAGGTAGAATCACGCCCTGACTTTTTCAGGGCGTTTTTTTATGCGTATTGGCCACGGCTACGATGTGCACCGTTTCGCTGAAGGCGATTTCATTACCTTGGGTGGCGTGCGGATTGCGCACAAGTCCGGTCTGCTTGCTCATTCCGACGGCGATGTTCTGCTGCACGCGTTGAGCGACGCGTTGCTGGGCGCGGCTGCATTGGGTGATATCGGCAAGCACTTCCCCGATACCGATCCGCAATTCAAGGGCGCCGACAGCCGGGTGCTGTTGCGCCATGTCCTGCAACAAGTGCAGGGCAAGGGTTGGAAAGTCGGCAATGTCGACGCGACCATCGTTGCGCAGGCACCCAAAATGGCCCCGCACATCGACGCCATGCGTGCCTTGATTGCCGCTGACCTGCAAGTCGACCTCGATCAGGTCAACGTCAAGGCCACCACTACCGAAAAACTTGGCTTCACTGGCCGCGAAGAAGGCATTGCGGTACACGCCGTTGCTTTGCTGATTGCCCGATGACCGAACTCGAACTGTTGGGCCCGCGCGCCTATGGTGACGCGCTGGGCAGTGCTGTGCTGAAGGCCACTGCTGAAGACTTCCAGGTCGACGAAGTGCTGGACATTCCGTTGTCCGGCGATGGCGAGCACCTGTGGTTGTGGGTCGAAAAACGTGGGTTGAACACCGAAGAGGCCGCGCGGCGACTGGCCAGGGCGGCCGGCGTGCAATTGCGCACGGTGAGCTATGCGGGGCTGAAGGACCGTCAGGCGCTGACCCGTCAGTGGTTCAGCATTCAGCTCCCGGGCAAGGCTGACCCGGACCTGTGCGCCGCTGAAGACGATACTCTCAAGATCCTCAAGAGCATCCGACACAAGCGCAAGTTGCAGCGCGGTGCCCACGCGGCCAACGGCTTTACCCTGCGCCTGACGCAATTGCAGGCTGACACCGAAGCGCTGAACGCCCGGCTTGAATCGATCAAGCTCAAAGGCATTCCCAACTATTTCGGCACCCAGCGCTTTGGTTACGAAGGCGGCAATGTCGGGGAAGCGCGTCAGTACGCTGAACGCAAGGCGTTGCCCGAGCAGCGCAACGTACGGTCGCGATTGCTCTCGACGGCTCGCAGCTATCTGTTTAACAAGGTGTTGGCAGCGCGTGTTGCCGATGGCAGTTGGCAGCGTGCCCAGGTGGGCGATCTGCTGGCATTCACCGACAGTCGCAGTTTCTTCCCGGCTGGGGAGGCCGAGTGCAACGATCCGCGCCTGGCGATCCTCGACCTGCACCCGACCGGACCGCTGTGGGGCGAGGGGGATTCGCCTGCTTCGGGGGTGACCGCCGATCTTGAAAACGCCATTGCTGGCGATGAGTCGGCGCTGCGTGACTGGTTGATCAGGGCAGGGATGGAGCACGAACGGCGCATCCTGCGACTGCCCATTGGGCAGTTGACGTGGCATTATCCCGAGCCTGACATTCTGCAACTGGAATTCGTTCTACCGGCCGGATGCTTCGCCACAGTTTTGGTGCGCGAACTCGTCGATCTGGCGCCGGTGGGGCAGACGGATAGCTCATGCGTATTCTGATTTCAAATGACGATGGGGTCACTGCACCCGGCATCGCCGCGCTCCACGGAGCGTTGGCCGATTATGCCGAGTGCGTGGTCGTGGCCCCCGATCAAGACAAAAGTGGCGCGAGCAGTTCGCTGACGCTCGATCGCCCGTTGCACCCGCACACGCTGGACAACGGTTTTATCAGCGTCAACGGCACGCCCACTGACTGCGTTCATCTGGCCCTTCATGGCCTGCTGGATGTCGAACCGGACATGGTGGTTTCCGGTATCAATCTGGGCGCTAACCTGGGCGACGACGTGTTGTATTCGGGCACGGTGGCTGCCGCGTTGGAAGGCCGCTTCTTGCAGCGTCCTTCATTTGCTTTTTCATTTTTGTCGCGTCAGGTCGATAACCTTGCAACCGCTGCTCATTACGCCCGATTGCTGGTCCAGGCCCATGAGCAACTCGATCTGCCACCGCGTACAGTGCTGAACGTGAATATTCCCAATCTGCCGCTCGAACACATTCGCGGTATTCAACTGACCCGTCTGGGCCATCGCAAACGTGCGGCAGCGCCCGTGCGCGTCGTTGATCCGCGCGGTAGGCCCGGCTACTGGATTGCAGCAGCGGGCGACGCCGAAGACGGCGGTCCGGGCACTGATTTTCATGCGGTCGTACAAGGTTATGTATCGATTACCCCGTTGCAGCTGGATCGGACCTATCAGGACGGTTTCAACAGCCTGAACGCTTGGCTTGAGGGAATGGCCTGATGTCGCGTGAACAAGATGACCTGCTGCGTCGCGGCGTAGGGATGACATCCCAGCGCACGCGCGAGCGTTTGATTCAACGGTTGTACGAAGAAGGCGTCTCCAACGCGCAAGTGCTGGACGTGATTCGCAAGACCCCCCGGCATTTATTCGTCGATGAAGCCCTGGCCCATCGCGCCTACGAAGACACCGCTTTGCCGATCGGCCATAACCAGACCATCTCTCAGCCCTACATGGTGGCTCGGATGAGTGAACTGCTGCTGGCGGCAGGGCCTTTGGATAAGGTCCTGGAGATCGGCACCGGCTCGGGTTATCAAACGGCCGTGCTGGCACAGTTGGTGGAGCGCGTGTTTTCGGTTGAACGCATCAAGGTGCTGCAGGACCGGGCCAAGGAGCGCCTGGTCGAGCTGAACCTGCGCAATATGGTTTTTCGCTGGGGCGACGGCTGGGAAGGCTGGCCGGCGCTGGCGCCATACAACGGCATCATCGTCACCGCAGTTGCAACCGATGTGCCTCAGGCGCTGCTCGATCAACTTGCGCCGGGTGGGCGGCTGGTAATTCCGGTGGGGTCGGGTGAGGTGCAGCAACTGATGCTGATCATTCGTGAAGAAAACGGATTTTCCCGACATGTGCTGGGCGCCGTACGCTTTGTGCCGTTGCTTAACGGTCCCTTGGCGTAGTGCTCGTTTCATTGAGTAATGAATTCTCGCTGATGCCGTTTGTCTACAGGCTGGCATTTTGACGCTTGGCATCATCCAAGTGCCGTTAATCGTTACAACGCGTCTCTATACCAGTAATCGTCAAGCTGTCCGCCGTACTATTCGGCACCTCAGGCAGCTTCAATTCAGTCACCAGTAAAGGGAGTGGCGGGTGAGTCTCACAGTCATTCGGCAGCGTATGTCTTCAACAAGTTTTCAGCGGCTGGTGACTGGCATTGCCCTCAGTGTCCTGTTGGTCGGCTGTTCCAGTACTCCAACGGGCGGTGTTCGCGTCGTTGACCGCAACGGCAAACCGACCGCACCTCAGCGCCAGCCTGTGACGACAGGACAGTATGTGGTCAAGCGTGGCGATACGCTGTTTTCCATTGCTTTCCGTTACGGTTGGGACTGGAAAGCTCTGGCGGCGCGTAACAGCATCCCCGATCCATACACCATTCATGTGGGGCAAACCATCCGTTTCGATGGCCGCTCCAGCGCTTCGTCGGGCAACGTCGCTTCTGCCGCGCCGCAGACCACGACATCCAGCACGTCATCACCTTCGGGGTCGCTGAAAACTACCGTGATTTCCCGCCCGGTCGGCGTCACGCCGTTGGCGGTTCCACCTGTTGCAACAACGCCTGCGACCACGCCAGTCATGGCTGGCGTGAAGTCCGCAAGCGGTTGGGCGTGGCCAACGAACGGCATTTTGATTGGCAAATTCTCTTCAAACGGTAGTTTGAATAAAGGAATTGATATCGCTGGAGATTTGGGACAGCCTGTTTTGGCTGCGTCTGATGGTGCGGTGGTTTACGCCGGGAGTGGCTTGCGGGGCTACGGCGAGTTAATCATCATCAAACACAGCGATACCTACGTCAGTGCTTACGGTCATAACCGTAGGCTGTTGGTTCGGGAGGGGCAGCAGGTCAAAGTCGGGCAATCAATTGCCGAGATGGGGTCGACGGGTACTGACCGGGTGAAACTGCATTTTGAGATTCGCCGACAGGGTAAACCTGTAGATCCTCTGGAATTTTTGCCGCGTCGTTGATCAGTTGTCAGCCTGTTCCTGCCGTAGAGGGAACAGGCTCAAGCGTTGCCACGGAAAACACAGGCGTCGCTAGAGCTTGAGGTCGAACTCACCAAAGGACTATAACAATGGCTCTCAGCAAAGAAGCGCCGGAGTTTGACATAGACGACGAAGTTCTCCTGATGGAGCACGGAATCGTTCTGGATTCGGCATCGGACAAGAAGGCAGCTGCACCTTCGGTTCGTGCCAAGGCCAAAAACTCCACAGCGCTCAAACAACACAAGTACATCGACTACACACGGGCGCTCGACGCCACTCAGCTGTACCTCAACGAAATCGGTTTCTCACCTTTGCTGTCCCCGGAAGAGGAAGTCCATTTTGCGCGTCTGTCGCAAAGCGGATGCCCGGCCGGGCGCAAGCGCATGATCGAGAGCAACCTGCGGCTGGTAGTCAAGATTGCCAGACGTTACGTCAACCGTGGCCTTTCACTGCTGGACCTGATCGAGGAGGGCAACCTTGGGCTGATCAGGGCGGTTGAAAAGTTTGATCCGGAACGCGGTTTCCGCTTCTCGACCTACGCGACCTGGTGGATTCGCCAGACCATCGAACGCGCCATCATGAACCAGACCCGGACCATCCGGCTGCCGATTCATGTGGTCAAAGAACTCAATGTCTACTTGCGTGCGGCACGTGAGTTGACACAAAAGCTCGATCACGAGCCCTCTCCTGAAGAGATCGCCAACCTGCTGGAAAAACCGGTGGGTGAGGTCAAGCGCATGCTGGGTCTTAATGAGCGGGTGTCGTCGGTCGACGTTTCCCTTGGGCCTGACTCGGACAAAACCCTGCTCGACACGCTGACGGACGATCGCCCGACCGATCCGTGCGAGCTGCTGCAGGATGATGACCTTTCGCAAAGCATTGACCAATGGCTGTCGGAGCTCACCGATAAGCAGCGTGAAGTCGTCGTGCGTCGTTTTGGCTTGCGCGGACACGAGAGCAGCACGCTCGAAGACGTGGGGCTGGAGATTGGTCTGACACGCGAGCGTGTCAGGCAGATTCAGGTAGAGGGCCTTAAGCGCCTGCGCGAGATCCTCGAGAAAAACGGCCTGTCCAGTGAGTCACTGTTCCAATAATGTGTTGAGTCCAGGTGTAAAAAGAGCCCCGATCATTCGGGGCTTTTTTATGGCCAGTGTGTCGCCAGGCATCAAATGCTCGACCGACTGCCTCGTATGTATTTGCATGGCGTCATTCATATAAATTGGAAGGGGCGGCATGTGCTTACTCGGCCTGTAAGCGATCGCTTACCCGTGCTGTAAGCGATATCGATATCAGTGGGGGCGTTTTAAGCTCCTAAGCCGTAGGAAGCGTCTTATCTATTTGAATTAGAAAAGATATTTTTTAGGCTCGGGAGGGGCGGGGTATTTTTTTGAAAGGTTTGACGGGTTGCCACTGTCGCTCAAACCACTAATATCAGAACTGTGTCGAGGGATCGACGCAAGCGGTCAAGGAGGACTGCTCAAGGACATCGCAGGATGCGATTCATCAGGATGATGAGAAGGATTAAAGGGATTAAGGAAAAAATGTGGGCGGGTCATACCGCCCCTTTTTTCGCCTGCAGAAAAGTGCTCAGGGCGTCTGAAAGCACGAAGGGCCCGGAAGGCCCTTCATGGATACCGCCCGGATTCAGCGTTCCAGGTCGGCGATCTTGCCGGGCTTGCCATCCCACTCTTTGGCATCGGGCAACGGATCTTTACGTTCGGTGATGTTCGGCCAGATGTCCGCCAGCTCGGCGTTCAATTCGGTAAAGCTCTCCATGCCAGCGGGCACTTCGTCTTCCGAGAAAATCGCATTGGCCGGGCATTCAGGCTCGCACAGTGCACAGTCGATGCACTCATCCGGGTGAATCACCAGGAAATTCGGGCCTTCGTAGAAGCAGTCCACCGGACATACTTCTACGCAATCGGTGTACTTGCACTTGATGCAGTTGTCGGTGACGACGAAGGTCATTTCTAATTCTCTCCTCAGGCGGCGGCAGCAAAGCCCTACATGCGGGCTGCTAGGTTCGGGAAGTCCCCCGGCCGTTTAAAACTCAGCTTTGCCGGATAGCACGCTGGCTGTTTGCTCAACTGCACTATCTGGCCCTGGTTCGCTGCGTTTAAACGCGGCTCGGATTTTCTGTGAAGCCAGGCTAAAAGCTCACAGCATCCCAAACCGCGCGGGATTCTAGCAGCTTGTTACGATTCTCGTTAGAGCCGTGTTTGCAATGCATACAACAAGTCCAGTGCCTGACGCGGGGTCATGTCGTCGACTTTGATCTTCGACAGCTCCTCAAGGACAGGGTGCGGCAAACTTGCAAACAGATCGCTCTGCATCGGAATCGGTGGCTTGCCGGGTTTAGCCTTGGGTTGTTCGTGGGGCAGGCTGGTGGTTTCAAGCCGATGCAGGTGTTCCTTGGCGCGGGCGATGACTCTGGAAGGAACACCCGCCAGTTGCGCCACCGCCAGACCGTAGCTCTGGCTGGCAGGGCCCGGCAGCACGCGGTGAAGGAAGACGATGCGCTCATTGTGCTCAGTAGCATTGAGGTGCACGTTAGCCACCAACGGCTCGCTTTCCGGTAATACGGTCAATTCGAAATAGTGCGTCGCAAACAGCGTGTAAGCCCGCAGTTGCGCCAGACACTCCGCTGCCGCCCAGGCCAGCGACAGGCCGTCGAACGTGCTTGTGCCGCGCCCGACCTCATCCATCAGCACCAGGCTTTTATCGGTGGCGTTATGCAGAATGTTTGCGGTCTCGCTCATTTCCACCATAAACGTCGAACGACCGCCCGCCAGATCATCGCTTGAGCCGATCCGGGTGAAAATCCTGTCAACCAACGACAGCTCGCAACTGGCCGCAGGCACGTAACTGCCGATGTGCGCCAGTAGAACGATCAGCGCGGTCTGGCGCATGTAAGTCGATTTACCGCCCATGTTCGGGCCGGTAATGACCAGCATGCGCGTGCTGTCATCCAGGGCCAGGTCGTTGGCCACAAAGGGCGAAGCGAGCACCTGTTCAACCACCGGATGACGACCTTGCTCGATGCGCATGCAGGGCTCATCGACGAAGCGCGGGCAGTTAAGGTCAAGATTCAGAGCGCGCTCGGCCAGGTTGCTCAGCACATCCAGTTCCGCCAGCGCCGCTGCGGTGTCCTGCAAAGGCGCAAGGTGGCCGATGAGGTCTTCGAGTAGCGCTTCGTAGAGCATCTTCTCCCGCGCCAGCGCACGGCTTTTGGCGGAGAGGGCCTTGTCTTCGAACTCCTTGAGTTCGGGGGTGATGAAGCGCTCGGCACCTTTGAGTGTCTGCCGGCGAATGTAATCGGCGGGCGCCTGTTCGGCCTGCTTGCTTGGCAGCTCGATAAAGTAGCCATGCACGCGGTTGTAACCGACTTTCAAATGCGACAGCCCGGTTCGAGCCTTCTCGCGGGTTTCGAGATCAATCAGGAACTGACCCGCGTTTTCGCTCAGCGATTGCAGCTCGTCCAACTCAGCGTCGTAGCCGGTTTTCAGCACACCGCCGTCACGGATGATGGCAGGCGGGTTGTCATTGATCGCGCGCTGCAGCAGATCGGCCAGTTCCGGGTAGGTGCTGGTGGTCGTTGCTAATTGCTGCAAGTGCGGGGTATCGAGATCCGTCATGGCCAGTTGCAGTTCCGGCAGCGCGCCGAGTGCGTCACGCAACCTGGCCAGGTCGCGAGGGCGCGCGTTGCGCAAACCGATCCGCGCCAGGATTCGCTCGATATCGCCGATCTCCTTGAGCTGCGGCTGCAGTTTCTCGAAACGGTAGTGTTCAAGCAGGCAAGTGATCGACTGCTGACGCGCCTGCAGAATTTTCAGATCTCGCAGCGGGCGATTGAGCCAGCGGGTGAGCAGACGCGTGCCCATGGCGGTCTGGCAGCGATCCACCACCGATTGCAGCGTGTTTTCGCGACCGCCGGACAGGTTGGTGTCCAGCTCCAGGTTGCGCCGGCTTGCCCCGTCCAGCACCACGGTGTCGTCCAGCCGCTCATGGCGCAAGCTGCGCAAGTGCGGCAGGGCCGTGCGCTGGGTTTCCTTGGCGTAACCCAACAGGCAGCCGGCAGCGCCGATCGCCAGTGTCAGGGTCTCGCAGCCGAAGCCTTTCAGGTCCTGAGTCGAGAATTGCTGGCACAGGCTTTTGTGCGCTGAGTCGCGCTCAAAATCCCATGGCGCGCGACGACGAGCGCCGCGACGTTTCTCCGCAGGCAACCCTTGAGGCCAGTCGTCCGGGATTAACAGCTCCACCGGGTTGATGCGCTCAAGCTCAGCGAGCAGGTTCTCCCAGCCCTTGATCTCGAGCACGCTGAAGTTGCCGCTGGTAATGTCCAGCACGGCCAGCCCGAACAGGCGTTCATCGCCGAGTACTGCCGCGATGAGGTTGTCGCGACGCTCGTCGAGCAGGGCCTCGTCACTGACGGTGCCCGGGGTAATGATGCGCACTACTTGCCGGTCTACCGGGCCTTTGCTGGTCGCCGGATCGCCGATCTGCTCGCAGATCACCACTGACTCGCCCAGCTTGACCAGTTTCGCCAGATAGCCTTCTGCCGCGTGGTACGGGATGCCGCACATGGGGATGCTCTGGCCCGCTGACTGGCCTCGTGCCGTCAGTGTGATGTCCAGCAGCTTGGCGGCCTTCTTGGCATCTTCGTAGAAGATTTCGTAGAAATCGCCCATGCGATAGAACATCAACTGGTCCGGATGCTGATTTTTCAGCCGCCAGTACTGTTGCATCATCGGGGTGTGTGCGGAGAGATCGGAAATTGCTTTATTCATCAGGTCTTTAGGCAAATTCGTTGGGAGGTGGGGGCAAAGATGTGACAGCTGACTGGAATACCACCTACATGGCCCGTCGACGTGTCTGATTGCTTTTACGATGGGCGCAAGGTTAACACGCACGCCTGGGGGGCGCCGAGTCGCTGCAATCGTCACCCTTCATTTCAAATCGATATTTTTTTTCTCGTGCTCGCTAGTCTGTCCAGACCGCCGTCGGATTCTGTACGGCTCATATCAAAGGGACTTTATATGAAGAGAAAGCGTGGACGTGATTCAGTGAATGGGCGTTTCATTCCCCTGGAGGAGGCCAAGCGTCGTCCAAATGAAACCGTCATCGAAACCGTGAAAAAACCTTGCCCGCAGAAATCGAGCAAGGATGAAAAGGAGCCTGCGTGATCAGGCTATCCACGAGCGGCTGCCCCGGTAGTCGCTCCCTGCCTTGCACCGGAATCTGCCTGGTGTACGGTATTGTTTTCCAACCCCTCTACAGGAACATGCGTTGTGGATGAAATCTCGCAACTGGCCGCGGCGTTGGGCAAATCCCTGCAGGCTTCAGGCGCTCAGGTGACCACGGCCGAATCGTGTACCGGCGGCGGTATCGCTGAGGCGATCACCCGGATTCCCGGCAGCTCTGCCTGGTTCGAAGCAGGTTATGTGACCTACTCCAATGCTCAAAAGACCCGACAACTGAATGTACCGAGTGATTTATTTGCCACGGTAGGTGCCGTCAGTCGGGAAGTCGTGGAGGCTATGGTCCTCGGCGCACAGGAAAAAAGCGCCGCCCGATTTGCAGTAGCGGTCAGCGGTGTGGCTGGCCCGGATGGCGGGTCGCAGGACAAACCGGTCGGTACAGTGTGGATTTGCTGGGGCGCGGGCGAGCAATTGATGTCCCTGCGCCAGCAGTTCGACGGTGATCGAGACGCGGTTCGTCGGCAAACGGTGAAAGCTGCACTGGAGGGGCTGATACAGCTCGCCTCCGGAGAAATACCAGGGCAGGGGTAGGCGCGCGCTCAACCCTGTGGAATAATACTGGCTACTTATACAGTTATATCGGCCGTCAGGCCCCCAAATTATTACGTGAGGACTTCAATGGACGACAACAAGAAGAAAGCCTTGGCTGCGGCCTTGGGTCAGATCGAGCGTCAGTTCGGCAAAGGTGCCGTAATGCGCATGGGTGACCATGACCGCCAGGCTATTCCTTCTATCTCTACCGGCTCGCTCGGTCTCGATATCGCATTGGGTATCGGCGGCCTGCCAAAAGGCCGGATCGTGGAAATCTACGGTCCTGAATCTTCCGGTAAAACCACTCTTACCTTGTCGGTGATCGCCGAGGCCCAGAAAATGGGTGCAACGTGCGCGTTCGTCGATGCCGAACACGCTCTCGATCCCGAATATGCCCTCAAGCTGGGCGTCAACGTTGACGACCTGCTGGTTTCGCAGCCGGACACCGGTGAGCAAGCGCTGGAAATCACCGACATGCTGGTGCGCTCCAACGCGATCGACGTCATCGTTGTCGACTCCGTGGCGGCACTGGTACCCAAGGCTGAAATCGAAGGCGAAATGGGCGACATGCACGTCGGCCTGCAAGCCCGCCTGATGTCCCAGGCACTTCGTAAAATCACCGGTAACATCAAGAACGCCAACTGTCTGGTCATCTTCATCAACCAGATCCGTATGAAGATCGGCGTGATGTTCGGTAGCCCGGAGACCACCACCGGTGGTAACGCGCTCAAGTTCTACGCTTCTGTCCGCCTCGACATCCGTCGTACCGGCGCGGTGAAAGAGGGTGATGAAGTCGTTGGTAGCGAAACTCGCGTCAAAGTCGTGAAGAACAAAGTGGCTCCGCCGTTCCGTCAGGCCGAGTTCCAGATTCTCTATGGCAAGGGCATCTACCGTAACGGCGAAATCATTGACTTGGGTGTGCTTCATGGCTTCCTGGAAAAATCGGGCGCCTGGTACAGCTATCAGGGCAGCAAGATCGGCCAGGGCAAGGCCAACTCGGCCAAGTTCCTGCAGGACAACCCTGAAATTGGCGCCACTGTCGAGAAGCAGATCCGCGAAAAACTGCTGACTGCCGCACCTGACGTCAAAGCCCAATCGACCCGCGTTCCGCAGGATGATTTGGCTGAAGTCGAAGACGCCGACATCTGATCACATCTATGTCAGCGGTACTTGATACACCCGTCGCCGTACGGCGCACTGCAATGGACCTGCTCGCACGTCGCGAGCATGGTCGAGTCGAGCTGACGCGCAAGTTGCGTCAGCGCGGCGCTCCCCCCGAGTTAATCGACGCGGCGCTCGACCGTCTGACGGAAGAGGGGCTGCTCTCAGAGTCCCGCTATCTTGAAAGTTTTGTCTCGTATCGTGCCCGTTCGGGTTACGGTCCTTCGCGTATTCGCGAAGAGCTGGGGCAGCGCGGTTTGCAGCGCGACGATATCGAGCGGGCGCTGAAAGAGTGTGGTATCGACTGGCAAGAGAAGCTCGAAGAAACCTGGAACCGAAAGTTTTCCGGACAGCTGCCTACCGATATTCGCGAGCGGGCTCGTCAAAGCCGTTTCCTGACTTATCGTGGCTATCCGCTGGAAATGATCGGCCGCCTGTTGAGCGGCCGAAGAATGGACGACTGAGGCACCTGCTATTTGCTTGCCTCAGGCTTCGCGCAAAGGCTCACGGCTCTGCACGGTGTCAGGCTGTGAAGCCGTTTCCCAGTTTTCCGGCTGGTTGATGAAGTTTACCAACTCGCGCAAGCGTCCCTGAGCCCGGCCGTTGAAGCTGAACGCCAGACGCGTCAGGTGGCTGAACTGGACATCATCGTGCTCCTCCCCCACATAAACGTGCTGATGAAAGTCATCGTTCAGGCGCAGGTCGGCAAACGCGTCATGCATATGGGCTAATGCCGCCTCGTTTAGTGCATGGCGCATCCGGATGACAAACTTCTTTTTCAGCCAGCGGGTTGAATGGAAGTTGCTGTAGAACTGATTGATTTCCTCAACTGCCTCATCCGCGCTGTAAGCCAGCCGGAGCAGGTTCATGTCGGCGGCCAGTATGTAATGGTTGCCTTCCAGCTCTTGCTTGATGAAATCGAGTGCACTTTTCCAGAACGTACCGCCCGGCGCATCCAGCAAAACGATCGGCACCAGCGGGCTCTTGCCGGTCTGGATCAAGGTAAGCACTTCCAGGGCCTCATCCAGCGTGCCAAAGCCGCCCGGGCACAGGACCAACGCATCCGCCTCCTTGACGAAGAACAACTTGCGGGTGAAGAAGAAGTGGAAGGGCAGCAGGTGATCCGTGCCATCGATGGTAGCGTTGGCGTGCTGCTCGAACGGCAGAGTGATATTGAAACCCAGGCTGTAGTCCAGACCTGCGCCCTCGTGAGCTGCAGCCATGATGCCGCCACCCCCGCCGGTGATGACCATCATGTCCGAAGCGGCCAGCCTGGCGCCCAGCGCTTGAGCCAGTGCATAGACGGGGTGCTCGCGGGGAGTGCGTGCGGAGCCGAATACAGTCACTTTGCGCCGGCCCTTGAAGGCGTCGAGCACGCGAAAGGCGTTCTCCAGTTCACGCAGCGCCTGCAGGGTGATTTTAGCGTTCCAGCGATTGCGATCATCCTGTGCCATGCGCAGGACGGTCAGCATCATGTCGCGATACAGGCCGACATTCGGGCTGTCGGGCGCCACCTGATTGATTTGCTCTTCGATCTTGCTGACAAGGTCAGCGCCGTTGCTTTGGAAATGGGCAGACAACACGTCATTAGGTTCGTACGGCATTCAAGCGTTCTCCTTGTGCAGAATCTTCGATCGGTCAGTCATGACCGGATCGCGACGCATCGTGCGTCGCTGCTGGCAGCCTCTTGGGGCGAAGGGGCGCACGGATGAAATGCCACATTCATCCACATTGATTCTGCCTTGGTCCTGGGTTTAAAGAAATTCAACGGCAGGGGGAAGGTGTCTGGCAATTCCCATATGCCTGCACTCCAGCCACATTGGCCAACGACCACTGTGGACGATGACATCGATGATGTCCCTATAACCTCGAATCCGGCAAGCGTCGCCGAGCAGGGCGTAACGCGTGGCCGTTTGTCAGGCAATCCGTTTGGATGGCTATTATCTGTTTTACTGAGCTAACGGCATGGTTGCCTATGGGCCTGGATAGTGCTGAGGCAGGTACGCATGAAATGTACGCTGTCTCGCAGGGCATTGATCGAGGTCGGATCGTATCTGAGCATACGACTGGCCAAGGAGGCATGAGATGGAAATCATCGAACTTGAAGTGGATCAGCAGGTTTATCGTCTGTTACTCGAGGCAGCGAAGAGCAACCACATGACCCTTGAGCAGGAGTGCGTGCGCCGATTGGCATCCGGAGGGCGAAGATCGTGCTACATGCAGGCGTTGCTGGCGGACATGCGCGCCGAAGATATTCAACGGCGCGCAGTCAATCATTAGCGTGACGAGTTACTTTTTCGCAGGCTTTGCGGCGCAGTCAGCAGCAGTAAATACCTGGCTGGTGATAGGGCGATTGGTCTTGTACTCAGAGAACTGATACTTGAGCGTTGCGCCTTTCGCCATCAACTGACGAAATCCGGTGTTATGGCACACGCTGTTGCCCAATTGATTGCGCACGGCGTCTGGGTTGGTGCGCATTTGCTGGGCCTGACCCGACTGCACGCTCAGGTGGTTGATCAGTTCTTTGCCGTTGACGGTGTAACCCTGATCCAGAATGTCCTCGTTAATGGCACGAGGCGTACCGACGCTGCTTTCCGTCGCAACTTTTTCCAGCATTTTGCTCAGTTCGAAATCCTGCTTCGACGCCGCCTGGGCGCAAAGTGGAGCGACGAGTAAAAGCGTGAGGGTAGGGGCGATGAGGCGCAGCATTAAATTCTCCTGGTTCAGTGAATGGGCGTTGGACCCAACATAGGTGCAGGCGTTCACTGGCGGCAATAGTGCTTTTCAAGCGCCGCAGTATAGGGGAGTCGCCTGCCAGGACACCAGCCAGTGCGCAGGGTCTGCTAGACTTCGCCGACCTTTTCACCTGAGCTTCCCTCCTTGATTCGCATCCGTTTGCCGATGAACCACCCATGCCTGAGCGCGCAATGAGCCACGCCGTCTCTCGTCTGCGTACCGAACGCCTGGCTCGCAGTACCAAGCCCTTTATCGCAAGAGGATCGCGCGCCCCACGCTGCGCCGGTTGCAGGGTCATCGACAGCTACTGCCTGTGCGCGTGGAAACCTGCAGTCCAGGCCCGTTCGGCGATGTGCCTGTTGATGTACGACACCGAGCCGCTCAAACCAACCAACACCGGTTGGCTGATCGCTGACGTGATCAAAGACACCGAAGCCTTCGGCTGGTCACGCGTTGATGTCGACACACAGCTGCTCGCCTTGCTCGGCGATCCGCAGTGGCAGCCTTATATTGTCTTTCCGGGGGAGTTCGTCGCGCCGGAGCGAGTGGTCACCGACGTCTGCGTCGAGCAGGGCAAGCGCCCGTTGTTCATTTTGCTGGACGCCACCTGGAACGAGGCGCGCAAGATGTTTCGCAAGAGCCCGTATCTGGATCAGCTGCCGGTGCTAAGTCTGGCGCCAGAGCAGATGTCGCGTTATCGCCTGCGGCGTTCCAAGCGCGACGATCATTTCTGTACCGCTGAAGTGGCCGCACTGTGCCTGGAATTGGCAGGTGACAACGTCGCGGCGGGTGTTCTGGACGCCTATCTGGACGTGTTCAGCGCTCATTACCTGGGCGCGAAGTTCCAACGTCCGATTGACCTGGACGACGTTTCGCACACCCACCTCAAGGCTTTTCTATAAGCGCGTTGGTATTGGCCAGGTGGTCAACGTCTTTGCGTGGCCACAACTGCGCCAACAGCATGCCGGCGAGCATTAAGGTGCAGCCCACGTAACCGCGCATTTGCAGCGATTCACCCAGCAGCCAGGCACCTGCGATAGCCGCGAACACTGCCTCCATCGAGAAGATAATGGCCGCATGAGAAGCGATGGCATCTTTCTGAGCCACGACCTGTAGCGTGTAGCCGATGCCTACAGCGACTACGCCGCCGTAAAGCAGCGCGGGAATGGCACTGATGATCGAAGGCAATTCGATGGGCTCGAAGCAGACCGCCAGCAACAGACTGACGACCGCACAGGTGACAAATTGCAGAAACGCCAGACGGATTGGATCGTGACGGCTGGCAAATATGCCCACCAGCACCACATGCCCACCCCACATGAACGCGCCAATCAGTTGCAACCAGTCGCCTGAGGCAACGTGAAAGTTATCGCCGACACTGAGCAAAAACATGCCTACCACCGCCAAGGCGCAGCCCATCCAGGTTCCGATCCCGGTTTTATGCCCCAGCATCAACCCCAGAAGCGGCACTACAATCACATACAAGCCGGTGATGAACCCTGAGTTGGTCACGCTGGTAAACAACAGGCCTACTTGCTGAAGGTTAATACCCAAGGCCAGTGCAATGCCCATGATCACGCCACCTTGCAGCACCCCACGGCTCAACAGGGGTTCTGGCGGTGGTCCGTCGGCAGGACGGCGCAGAATCAACGGCAGCAGGCACAGCGAACCCAACGCAAAACGCAATCCGGAAAACAGGTAGGGTCCGATATGATCCATGCCAGCGGTCTGCGCAACGAAGCCGGAACCCCAGATCATCGCTGTGAGCAGCATCAGCAGATCGGCGCGCAGGGCTTTTTTTCTCATGGCGGGGGCTCAACAGGTCAGGGGCCGCAGACTTTGCCGTAAAGCGTCGAACTTGACCACCCCGGTTTCGCTGGGCATCCTTGGCGCCGCGTGACAGCTTGAACGCCTATTTCTGCCTTTCTGGCGTTGAATGTGCCCCGTTGGCGCAGTATGCAAGTGCTGGCATTTGCGGATGCCATCGCGATGGCTGAATCCTTCAGCGATCGCCTATAAAAACAGGATCACGAAATGACCTACGACATCCTGATCGCCGATGACCACCCTTTGTTTCGCAGTGCTTTGCATCAGGCATTGACGCTGGGCCTTGGCCCCGATGCACGCCTGGTGGAAGCCGAGAGCATCGCCGATCTGGAAGCGCGCCTGAACGAGAAGTCGGATTGGGATCTGGTCCTGCTGGACCTGAACATGCCTGGCGCGTATGGGTTTTCCGGACTGGTGCTGTTGCGCGGGCAATATCCCCAGGTGCCCGTGGTGATGGTTTCAGCCCAGGAGGAAGCGTCGGTGGTGGTGAAGTCCCGAGAGTTCGGCGCCAGCGGCTTCATCCCCAAGTCGAGTTCACTGCAGACCATCCAGCAAGCGGTTCGGCTGGTGCTTGAGGGCGATGTCTGGTGGCCGCCGCAGGTCAACGAGACAATCAGTGTTTCACCGGAGGCCAAGGCAGCGAGCCAGGGTCTGGCCAGCTTGACGCCACAGCAGTTCCGCGTGCTGACGATGGTGTGCGAAGGGTTGCTGAACAAGCAGATCGCTTACGAGTTAAGCGTTTCCGAGGCAACGATCAAGGCTCACGTCACTGCGATATTTCGCAAGCTGAACGTCCGCACACGCACCCAGGCCGCGTTGCTATTGCAACAACTGGAGTCGATTTCTCCCAACTGACGGGACTTTCATCCAGTATTTGCGGGCTATTGGTGGGTCAGTCTTCACACTTTTTTGACCGCTTGTGCACTAGCCTCCCTCGTCCTCATTACTAGTAGCCTTATTTATGTCGTCACCCTTCAAAGGCCAGACCGGCCTCAAACGTATCCTCAACGCATCGGGTTACTCGCTCGACGGCCTGACCGCCGCTTTCAAGGGTGAGGCTGCGTTCCGTCAGTTGGTCATGCTCAACGTGATCCTGATCCCCATCTCGTTCCTGCTGAATGTCAGCCGGGTCGAGCGAGCTCTGTTGATCGCAGTCTGCCTGTTGGCGCTGATTGTCGAGTTGCTGAACTCGGCGATCGAGGCGGCGATCGACCGGATTTCCCTGGACCGCCACCCACTGTCCAAGAATGCCAAAGACATGGGCAGCGCTGCACAGTTCGTTGCGTTGACGATGATCGGAGCGGTCTGGCTACTGATTCTGCTCGGCTGATCACGCGATGCTGGGCAGAACAATCTCATCACTGCGGCGCACACCCGCAGTGAATGAGCGACACAGGTCGAGGAATTCGCGAATTGCCGAAGTCTGGTATTTCTGCTTGTGCCAGATGAAATAGAACTGCCGTACCAGATCAAGCTCCGGCGTTTCCACCGCCACCAGGCTTCCCCGTCGAAACGCATCGCGCAACGCCAGGCGTGAGATACAGCCAATCCCCAATCCTGATTCCACTGCACGCTTGATCGCTTCGGTGTGCTCCAGCTCGAGTCGGACGTTCAGGCTATTGAGGTGGTGGCGCATGGCTTGATCAAAGGTCAGCCGGGTGCCGGAACCCTGTTCGCGCAGAATCCAGGCTTCCCGGGTCAGCTCTTCCAGGCTCGCCTTGCCCCGTTTGGCCAGCGGATGTTGCGGCGCGCAGAACACCACTAACTCATCCTCGACCCACGTCTGCACCTCGATGTCCGGATGACTGCAATCGCCTTCGATCAACCCCAGATCGATTTCGTAATGAGCCACTTGCTGCACGATGTTGGCGGTGTTCTGCACGTGCAGCTTCACCTGGCTTTCCGGATGACGCTGCATGAAGCTGCCGATCAATAGTGTCGCCAGATAGTTGCCGATGGTCAGGGTGGCGCCCACCGCCAGTGAGCCGAAGCCCGACTTGCCGTTGAGCAGATCTTCGATCTCCTTGGCCTGATCGAGTAGGGCGACGGCCTGCGGAAGCAGTTGCCGACCCGTGGCATTGAGGCTCAAGCGCTTGCCGGCCCGATCAAACAGCTGGCAACTGGACTGACGCTCCAGTTCGGTGATTGACGTACTGGCCGCCGATTGCGAGAGAGAAAGCAGCAGCGCGGCGCGGGAAACGCTTTCCTGCTGAGCGACGGCGACGAATACCTGGAGCTGACGAAGAGTAAATCGCATATCTATATAACCGATAACCCATATCTTAATAATTCAGTTAACAGATATTGTGTCTGCCACTAGAATGTCGCGCAATGGCGCATTCACCGGCGCAGGCCTATTTCAGGAGTTCCCACGTACCATGAGCAACATGAATCACGAGCGTGTCCTCAGCGTCCATCACTGGAACGACACCCTCTTCAGTTTCAAGTGCACCCGCGATCCAGGCCTGCGCTTTGAGAACGGTCAGTTCGTCATGATCGGTCTGCAGCAGCCTAACGGGCGCCCGCTCATGCGTGCCTACTCGATTGCCAGCCCCAACTGGGAAGAGCATCTCGAGTTCTTCAGCATCAAGGTTCCGGACGGTCCGCTGACCTCGCAACTTCAGCACCTGAAGGAAGGCGACGAGATCATCATCAGCAAAAAGCCTACAGGCACGCTCGTGCTGGATGACTTGAAGCCTGGCAAACACCTTTATCTGCTCAGCACCGGTACTGGTTTGGCGCCTTTCATGAGCGTGATTCAGGACCCGGAAACCTACGAGCGCTTCGAGAAAGTCATCCTCTGCCACGGCGTGCGCTACGTGAATGAAGTCGCTTATCGCGAGTTCATCACCGAGCACCTGCCGCAGAACGAATTCTTCGGCGAATCGCTGCGCGACAAGCTGATTTACTACCCGACCGTTACCCGCGAGCCATTCGAGAACGAAGGCCGCCTGACTGATCTGATGCGCAGCGGCAAGCTGTTCAGCGATATCGGTCTGCCACCGATCAACCCGCAGGACGACCGCGCCATGTTGTGCGGCAGCCCGAGCATGCTCGACGAGACCAGCGAAGTGCTCAACAGCTTCGGCCTGACTGTTTCGCCACGTATGCGCGAGCCGGGTGATTACCTGATCGAGCGGGCGTTCGTAGAGAAATAATTCCGGCTTGCGCCGCTGACTTTGTAGGAGCTGCCCAAGGCTGCGATAAGACCTGAATGGTGTTTATCGATTCGATTTGATCGCAGCCTTGGGCAGCGCCTACAAGGGGAATGTGGATTTCACGTTCCGCGTCTTACAAAAAAACCGCCTGGAGGTCACGGACCAGGCGGTTTTTTTGTGGGCGTAGATTTTTCTAGATGTGGGCGTCAGGGCGCTGCCTGCACCACTTCCAGCACCCGGATCAGGCCCGGTTGTGGATAATGCCAGCGCACATCCACGTCCCAGAACTGCGCGCCGTAACGACGCTCTGGCGTCGGCGTCTGATACGCCGGCCGCGGGTCCTGCGCCAGGCATTGCTCGATCAGTGCGGTCATCGGCTCGTTCAGGCGCAAAGCGTGATCGCGAGCCTGAGCCAGCGCCGCCGGTTCCCACTCCACTGTAATCAATACGGGCGCTGCGCTGGCCATGGTATTGGTCGCGTCGCCAATGACGTCGGCATAAGGCACATAGGGCTTGATGTCCAGTACGGGCGTACCGTCCAGCAGATCGATGCCCGACAGCCAGAGCCTGCCCGCCTCGACTTTGTCCAGTTTGACCACCGATTGCCCGATGCCGTTGGGCCGATGGGTGGCGCGCGTTGCGAACACGCCCATGGATTGATTGCCGCCGAGCCGGGGAGGGCGCACTTTCAAGCGGGGCTTGTCTTGCAGCGCTTGATGGAACACGAACAGCAGCCAGACATGACTGACGTGTTCCAGACCCTGCACGGCATCGCCCTGATCAAACGGCGGCATCAGTTCCAGCACGCCACGGGCAGCCGGCGCCAACTGCGGCTGGCGCGGGATCGCGAACTTTTCCTTGAAGCACGAACGAACGTAGCCGACAGGAGAAACGCTGAACGTGTCAGACATCGCCAGTCAGCAGCCGTCAACCACGAACGCGCAGGGTCAGGCCCTTGAGGAAGTTACGCAGGAACTGATCGCCGCACGCGCGATAGTTGGTGTGGCCGAACTTTCGAAACAGCGCGCTCAATTCAGGTTTGGAGACCGGAAATTCAGCGGCCTTGAGGATCGCGTGCATGTCTTCCTCCTTGAGCTCGAAGGCGACACGCAGCTTTTTCAGAACGGTGTTGTTGGTCATCGGCAATTCGGTGGCGACCGCAGGGCGGCTCTCATCTTTGCCACGCTTGAAGAACACCAGGCCGTCGAGGAAGGAGGCCATGATCTCGTCGCTGCACGGCTCGTAGCCTTCTTCTTCGTCTTTCTTGGTGAATGCAATCACGTCGGCCTTAGTCACTTCGTGGCCGCCGAGCTTGATGATGTCCACAACCTTGGCGTCGCTGATATCGAGCATGTAGCGAACGCTACGCAGTACATCGTTGTTCATCATGGTGCTGGTGTCCTGAGCAATCGGGTTGAGCGGCGCGCAACAGTGCGCGCATCACTGAAAAAGAGGGGTTTGATCGGTTAGAACTTTTCTTTGTCGGTCATGTAACGCCATTGGCCTTCCGGCACCTTGCCGATCGACACGCCGCCAACGCGGATCCGGCGCACTGAAACGACTTTCAGCCCGACTGCTTCGCACAGCTGTGCAATCACGCCCGGCTGGGGGTTTTTCATGGCGAAGCGCAGGCGGGTCTCGTTCTGCCAGCTGGCTTTGACCTTGGGCAGTTCCTTGCCTTTGTAAGTCATGCCGTGGTTCAAGCGGTTCAGGCCGTGGGCAACCATGTCGCCGGAGACCTCGACCACGTACTCCTGCTCGATCTTGCTGCGATCGTCGGTCAGCTTGCGCAGGATTTTCCAGTCCTGGCTGAAGATCATCAGGCCGCTGGCGTTGGCCTGCATGGTCGATATCGGCTCCAGCCGCAGGAAGTGACCCTTGAGCGGGCGCTTGCTGAAGCTGTGGTCTGCTGACAGCGAGCCGGGTGTGATCAGCGCCAGGGCGACGTCGTCAGCCATGCCGGCGGGCTTGTTCAGCAGAAGGGTCACCGGCTCCGGCGCATCGGCTTTGGCGTCCGGGCTGAGTTCGACCTTCTGGTTTTCGACCTTGAACTGCGGCTCTTCGATAACCTGGCCATCAACAGTGACCCAGCCACCTTCAATGAACAGCTCGGCCTCCCGACGGGAGCAGCCGACCAGTTCGATCAGGCGTTTGGAAAGGCGAATGGGGTCAGTCATGAGAAAAGCCGTTACAAAGAGGAAAGGCGCCCATTGTACCCGTGCAAGCACCGTTAATCGCGGCAACATTGAAATTGCGCAGGCAATGGGCGTCCATTCGGAGGATTTTTTTCGGGAGCATCGCAGCCGACTGTGGTCTGTTGCTCAACCCACGACACTTTCGACCCTGGAGTTTTCACATGGCCAAGTGGCTTCCCGCCTTGCTTCTGACCGTCAGCCTGCCGTTGATGGCTGCTGAAAAACCCGTTTATGGTCCGCAGCTGGAAGGCTTCGAATATCCGTTTGCGGCGCAGAATTTCAGCTTTGAATCTCAAGGTAAAAACGTTCAGATGGGCTACATGGACGTCAAACCCACCGGCGCAGCCAATGGCCGTAGCGTGGTGTTGTTACACGGCAAGAATTTTTGCGGGGCGACCTGGGAAGGCACTATCAAAGCGCTGAGCTCGGCGGGGTATCGGGTGGTGGCGCCCGATCAGATTGGTTTCTGCCGTTCGAGCAAGCCTGCCGATTACCGATACACCTTCGAGCAACTCGCGCAGAACACCAAAGCGCTGCTGACCTATCTGGGCATTGATCATGTAACGGTGGTCGGGCATTCCATGGGCGGCATGCTAGCGACACGTTTTTCGCTGCTGTACCCCGATCAGGTGGACCAACTGATGCTGGTCAACCCGATTGGTCTTGAAGACTGGAAGGCCAAAGGCGTGCCCGATCGCAGCTTCGATGATTGGTATGCCCGTGAGCTGAAGACCAACGCCGACAGTATCCGCAAATATCAGCAGTCCACGTACTACGCCAATGAGTGGCGGCCTGAGTTTGATCACTGGGTGGACATGCAGGCCGGGATGTTCAGCGGCAACGGCAAGGAAGAAGTCGCGCGGGCCTCGGCGCAGACCTACGGCATGATCTTCAATCAGCCGGTGTTCTACGACTTTGAGAAGCTGAAAATGCCGACCGTGCTGTTCATTGGCCAGAAGGACAACACCGCGATTGCCAAAGACGCGGCGCCAGAGGCATTGCGCAAGGAGCTTGGCAATTACCCTGAGCTGGGCAAAGCAGTCGCCAAACGCATTGCGCAGGCCACGCTGGTGGAGTTCGCCGGGCTGGGTCATGCGCCGCAGATTCAGGACCCGGAGCAGTTCAATCGGGTGCTGATCGACAACCTGAAGCATTAACACTTGTTGGCGCGGGCAAGCCTCGCGCCACCGGAATTATCTCGGTTGCCGTAACCTCATCCTCAGCATGGGATAGGGCCTCCCCAGCCCATCCACTTTCGAGCGACCCACCACCTCAAATCCTTGCTTGATATAAAAGCCCAGGGCTTGCGGGTTCTGCTCGTTGACATCGAGCTGGTCAATACCGAAGTGCTCAATGGCGTATTCCAGCAACCTCTTCCCCAGCCCCTGGCCGCGACATTCAGGGGCAATGAACAGCATTTCGAGTTTGCCAACAGTGGTGCCCGCGAATCCGGTGATCTTCAGGTTTGAATCGCGCAGGCAGAACAGGTTGACTGCGTCCAGGTATTGGGTGAGCAACAGGTTTTTGAGCAGGGCGATATAGCCGTCGGGTAGAAAGTCATGGGTTGCGCGCACTGACTCTTCCCAGACCCGGGTGATTTCGGGGTAGTCATACGCTTTGGGCAAGTAGATGACCGAATGGCGGGGCATGATGCCGGCTCTCCTCTGGCAGAGATGTCGATGCTCAACCATCACAATAGCCAGAAAAAACAAACCCCGCCGTTTGAGGGGCGGGGTCGGTGTTACCGAGATCGCTTAATGTAATTCCGGCCTTTCAGATCAGATTGTCTCGGCCCACAAATCGTACTCATCAGCATCGATTACGCGGCACATGACCTTGTCGCCGGGCTTGAGGTTCTTGTCGCTTTCGACGAACACGCTGCCGTCGATTTCCGGTGCGTCGAAGAAGCAACGGCCGACAAAGCCTTGCTCATCGACTTCATCGATCAGGACTTCGATTTCCTTGCCGATCTTCATCTGCAGGCGCGCGGCGCTGATGGCCTGCTGGTGCGCCATGAAGCGGTCCCAACGCTCTTGCTTCACGTCGTCCGGAACGATTGCCGCATCCAGCAGGTTGGCTGGCGCGCCTTCAACCGGGGAGTACTGGAAGCAACCGACACGATCCAGCTGCGCTTCGGTCAGCCAGTCCAGCAGGTACTGGAAGTCTTCTTCGGTCTCGCCGGGGAAGCCCACGATGAACGTCGAACGGATCACCAGATCCGGACACTGCTCGCGCCAGTTCTTGATGCGCGCCAGGGTCTTGTCTTCGAAGGCCGGACGCTTCATCAGCTTGAGAATCTTGGGGCTGGCGTGCTGGAACGGGATGTCCAGGTACGGCAGGATTTTGCCTGCTGCCATCAACGGAATGATCTCGTCGACGTGCGGGTATGGGTAGACGTAGTGCAAGCGCACCCATACCCCAAGCGAACTCAGTGCCTGGCACAGTTCGGTCATGCGGGTGCGGACCGGCGCGCCGTTCCAGAAACCGGTGCGGTACTTGATGTCTACGCCGTAGGCGCTGGTGTCCTGAGAGATCACCAGCAGCTCTTTGACGCCGGCTTTGACCAGACGCTGCGCTTCGTCAAGCACATCGCCTACCGGGCGGCTGACCAGCTTGCCGCGCATCGAGGGGATGATGCAGAAGCTGCAACTGTGGTTGCAGCCTTCGGAAATCTTGAGATAGGCGTAATGACGCGGTGTCAGCTTGATACCTTGGGGCGGCACCAGGTCGATCAGCGGGTTGTGATTGAGGTTAGGCGGCGCTGCGTCGTGGACGGCGTTGACCACCTGCTCGTACTGCTGCGGACCGGTAACGGCCAGCACGCTTGGGTGGACCGTGCGGATGACGCTCTCGTCCACGCCCATGCAGCCGGTCACGATGACCTTGCCGTTTTCAGCCAGAGCTTCACCGATCACTTCCAGCGACTCGGCTTTGGCGCTGTCGATGAACCCGCAGGTATTGACCACAACGACATCAGCGTCTTCGTAGGTCGGCACGACTTCGTAGCCTTCCATACGCAGCTGGGTGAGGATGCGTTCGGAGTCGACGAGTGCCTTCGGGCACCCAAGGGATACGAATCCAACCTTCGGGGCGGAAGGCGTGGTAACGATGGACATGACTAACCTCGGCGTAATGTGCCCAGGCTGTTGGCCGAGACACTGACTGGGCGCTTGGGGCGCCTCTGATCAAAAAGTGCGCAATTCTAGCGATGAGTCGGGCGATTGACCAGTGTTATACCGAGAATTACGACGAGTGCTGCGCTATGCTTCGCCGCGTTGCACCCAAGGTACAGACTGCGGGCGGCATCTGAATTTAACGGTAGGGCGCAGGTCAATCTCACAATGCGCTATCGCGACGCTCGAGTCATGGCTTCAGGAGTGGTAAATGGGTCACGCAAGCAGTTCGGCAGAAGCCGGGCATCAGTCCGCCAAACCATTGAGTCTTTTGGTCGCAGCGGTTGGTGTGGTGTATGGCGATATCGGCACAAGCCCGCTTTACACGCTCAAGGAAGTGTTCAACGGCGGATATGGCGTGCAGGTCAGCCATGACGGGGTGCTGGGGATTCTGTCGCTGATTTTCTGGTCCCTGATTTGGGTCGTTTCCTTCAAGTACATGGCATTCGTCCTGCGCGCCGACAACCAGGGCGAGGGCGGGATCATGGCCCTGACTGCCCTGGCGCGACGGGCGACCGCCAAATATCCGAAGCTGCAATCAACGATGATTGTTTTCGGCCTGTTCGGTGCGGCGCTGTTCTATGGGGACAGCATGATCACCCCGGCCATCTCGGTGTTATCGGCCATTGAAGGGATGGAGCTTGCGTTCGACGGGCTCGAGCGTTGGGTCGTCCCGATTTCGTTGGTGGTGCTGGTGGGTCTGTTCCTGATCCAGCGTCACGGTACAGCGCGGATCGGCATACTGTTCGGCCCGGTGATGGTGACCTGGTTCGTCGTGCTTGGCGTGCTGGGCGTCTACGGGATTGTGCAGCAGCCGGAAGTGCTGCACGCGATCAACCCGATGTGGGCCGTGCGCTTCTTCATCGTGCATCCAGGCATTGGCGTGGCGATCCTCGGCGCTGTGGTGCTGGCGCTGACCGGTGCCGAAGCCCTGTACGCGGACATGGGGCACTTCGGACGCAAACCCATTTCCCGTGCCTGGTTTGCGCTGGTGCTTCCGGCTTTGGTGCTCAACTACTTTGGCCAGGGTGCGCTGGTGTTGCAGGACCCTGAAGCGGTACGCAACCCCTTCTATCTGCTCGCGCCCAGCTGGGCGCTTCTGCCCCTGATCGCCCTTTCTACGCTGGCAACCGTTATCGCCTCGCAAGCGGTTATCTCCGGCGCGTTCTCGATGACCCTGCAAGCGATTCAGCTGGGTTACATCCCGCGCATGTTTATCCAGCACACTTCAAGCGACGCCCAGGGCCAGATCTACATCGGCGCGGTCAATTGGTCATTGATGGTCGGGGTGATCCTGCTGGTGCTGGGCTTTGAATCCTCCGGCGCACTGGCGTCGGCATATGGCGTTGCCGTCACCGGCACCATGTTCTGCACCACGATCCTGGTGTCGTCGGTGATGCTGCTGCTGTGGAAATGGCCGCCCTTGCTGGCTGTGCCTATCCTGCTGGGGTGTCTGTTGGTAGACAGTCTGTTTTTCGCCGCCAACGTGCCGAAAATCTTTCAGGGCGGCGCTTTTCCGTTCATCGCCGGTATTGCGCTGTTCATTCTGATGACCACCTGGAAGCGCGGTAAGCAGTTGCTGGTGGAGCGTATTGACGAGGGTGGCCTGCCGTTGCCGATCTTCATCAGCAGTATTCGCGTGCAGCCGCCCCATCGCGTTCAAGGTACGGCGGTGTTTCTGACAGCCCGGCCTGATGCCGTCCCGCATGCGCTGCTGCACAACCTGCTGCATAACCAGGTCCTGCACGAGCAAGTGGTGCTGCTGACGGTGGTGTATGAGGACAGTCCTCGCGTGCCAGCGTCCCAGCGTTTCGAAGTGGAGGCTTATGGGGAAGGATTCTTCCGGGTAATTCTGCACTTTGGCTTCATTGACGAGCCCGACGTACCTGCCGCTCTGGCGCTGTGCCATTTGCCGGAGCTGGATTTCAGCCCGATGCGCACTACCTACTTCCTCAGCCGAGAGACGGTCGTGTCCTCCAAGCTGGTGGGCATGGCGCGCTGGCGCGAAGGGTTGTTCTCATTCATGTTGAAAAACGCCAACGGCAACCTGCGGTTCTTCAAGCTACCGTTCAACCGGGTGATCGAACTGGGGACGCAGGTGGAGATGTAGTCCGTACCGTGGGCCTGAGTCCGGGATTCAGGCTGACGACTTCGCGCGCAAGTCCTGCTCCAACAAAAATCCCCGCAGTCTCACGAGTGCGGGGATTTTTTTTGCTACGGTTCAGCGCTTACTGGGTTGCAGTCTTGTTCTGACGCTTGTTGATGGCTTCAATCAAGCGCTTGGCCAGGGCAGGGTAGTTCTCGTCGAAGTGATGACCGCCAGGCAATGCGAGTTTCTCGCCCGGCGCAGTGGCTTCGGTGCAGCCGCTTTCATCTTTTTCCTCGAGCCCGTACACGCACAGTACCTTCGCAGCGGGTAGCCTGGCCATTTCCGGGCCGGTAGCCGCTTCCTTGCCTGCAGCGCCCAACCAGCCTTCTACGGCGATTTCGAAACTGCCCGAACGCGCAAAAGCCAGCAAGACAATCGCGTCAACGCGGTTTTGATCATCAGGGTCAAGGCGGTTGTAGATCGCTGGCAGCACGTCGGCACCAAACGAGTAGCCCATCAGGATGAAGCGCTTGGTGCCCCATTTCTGACGGTAATGGGCCATCAGGTCCGCAAGATCCGTGGCGGTCTGCTCGGGCGCTTTGTGCTCCCAGTAATAACGCAGCGTATCGATGCCCACAGTCGGGTAACCCACTTTGGCCATTTCGCCGGCGACGTCCTTGTCCAGGTCGCGCCAGCCGCCATCGCCGGACAGGAACAGCGTCACGGTATCAGTGGGCTTCTGCACCGGTACTTCGACCACCGGGATATGCAGGCCGCCGTCATCATCACTGCCACCGACCAGTTGATGACGCAGCTCGTTGTTCAGCACTTGCGGCAACTTGATGTCGTAATCGGTGATGCTGGTCTGGGCGTTGGGTTGGTCGCGAGCGAGCTTGGCTGCCGTGTCGTCCGGCCAGTCGTTCCAGTCCGCCAGCCAGTGCCCGTGTGGGGCAGACTGCGGCAGATTGTCGTGGCAACCCGGGTCTTCGAGATTCATGCCGACGGAAATGGCGATTGCCTTATCGTCCGTCTGCTGAGCCAGCCAGCGCCAGGCCAGAATCGCGCCGGGGCCAATGCCTGCGACAACGGTGGCAGGCTTATCCAGCTTGCCCGCGGCCTGCTTGAGGGTTTGATCCTGCAGCGCGCAATCGTCTTTGGGCAGTGCGACTTGTACGATCTGCGCTGAAGCGTCACGGCTCAACGCCAGCAACTGCTTTTCACTCAAGGCGTCTTCGGTTGTCACGCCTAAAGCGAGGTATGTCTTGGGGGCTGACGGCGGCTTTGCCATTACCAGCGCAACGCCGTTGTCCAGTTTGAGATTTTCCAGCGTGGCTTGGGGCGCCGGACGGTTCCACAACCAGGCCGCCAGTGCGACAGCGAGAATAACCAGGCCCGCGAGCCAGAATCGCCAGTAGCGTTGAATCATCAGCGTTTCACCAATCCAGTCAAGCCGCCTGCAATCAGGGCGGCGGTGTCAGCCAGTGCGACCAGCGGATCGAGTCCGGCGGGCACGGCCATATAACGAGGTTCCCAGTCCGGCTGGAATTTGTCTTTGAAGCGACGCAAGCCCTGGAAGTTGTAAAGCTGTTCCCCGCGGCTGAACACCATTGAACCCAAGCGCTGAGTCAAAGGTGCACCACGTCGCGGCTGCAAGCCTGATAACGGCACCATGCCCAGGCTGAAGCGTGCGTAGCCTTCCTTTTTGTAATGCAGGATCAGGCCGACCATCATGAACTCCATGGTCAGCTTTGGCGCCTCGGGGTGAGCGCGCATCAGGTCCAGGCTCGCCAGGTCGTGGCGCGAGGTTTCCAGCAGATTGGAAAACGCCACCGGCTTGCCTTCGAAGTGGATGATCGCGATACGGAAGTGCTTCAGGTATTCGGGGCTGAAACGGCCCAGCGAGAAGCCCTTTTCGCGTACGTTCTTTCCGGTCAGCCAGGCGTCGGAGATGACTTTCAGCTCATCCAGAGGCGCCTGGCCCACTTCGTAGATTTCCAGGGACAGACCGTCGCGACCACCTCGGTTCCAGGTGTAGCGCAGGTCTTTCATCTCTTTGCCTTTGGCTTCGATGTCGAACTTGTGCAGGTCGACCCGGGCTTCTTCGCCCAACTTGATCGCCGTCAGGCCAATGTCCATGTAGAACGGCAGGTTCTCGGCGCGGACCTGATAGAACACAGGTCGGGCATGGTGGACGTCGCACAGATCACGAAACTGCCAGATCAGCTCGGCGCGCTGCTGCGTCGGGCCGATGGGGTCATACAGCGCCACCAGACTGCGGCCGCGATGGGCGTACATAAGAAACGCGTTGCCGTCGGGGTGCATCAGCACCGCTTTGTCGCCGGTCAGGACCAGACCACCATCAGGCTGATTGGAGGCGTTGATGATCTGCGCGGCTTTGGCCAGTTCTTCGGCGTCGGGCAGATGAATGACCGGACGTGCAGTGCGCAGCAGCCAGGTCAACGACACGATCACCAGCAATACCGCGCTGCCCAACGCTGAGCGCAAACCGCGAGGGGCGTCGGCATCAAGGGTGAATTGCCACCACAGTTGATGGCTGTAGGGCACGTCCTGATAGGCAAACAGCAAAAGCCAGAATGACGCGCCCAGCACGCAAATGCTGGCAACCAGATATAGCGGCGAAAACGGCAGCTCCAACAGACGGCTCGGGCGGTAGAAGGAGCGTCGGAAGATCGCCAGCAAACACGCGGTCAGCAACAGCATGCTGGCTTCTTCCCAGTCGAACCCCTTGAGGATCGAAAGGATCGAGCCGACGAACAGCAGAATCGTGGTCAGCATCCAGGCTGCAGAAAGGCGACGGCGCAGGCCTTGGGCCAGCAGCAGACACAACACGCCAATCAGGCTGGCGCCAAAATGCGACGCGTCGATCAGGCGATGGGGGATCAGGAACCCGAGGCTTTCCAGACGCGTATCGATCTCGGGTGTCGCGCCGGAAAACAGCAGTACCACGCCCGATAGAAATACCAACAGCGCAAGGATTGGCGCGCCAAGACCCGATGCGACGCGGATGGCCTGTTGCGCGAATATCAGGCGTTTGGCTTCGCTGTACAGCAAGACCAGACACGCGACCAGCAGCGGCAGCACCACGTAGATCAATCGGTACAGCAGCAGGGCCGCGGCCAGAGGTGCCGCGCCCAGTTCATCGGCGAAGGCGGCCAGCAAAATGGCTTCGAACACGCCGACGCCGCCCGGTACATGGCTCAATACGCCAGCGGCAAGCGCTAGCAAATACACCAGCAGAAATGCGCCGAGGGGCGGGGCAGAGGGCAGCAGCATATAAAGAACGATCGCAGCCGCTGCGACGTCCAGTGCCGTGATGACCAGTTGCATCAGGGTCAGGCGCACACCTGGCAAACGCAAGGTACGGCGTCCGGCGCGAACCAGCAGGTTGTGCGGGAGCGTCTGTTCAGGCAGGCGGCGACGGTAGACCGCAAAGCCCAACAGTGCACTCAAGCCCAGGATGATGACTGAAACAGTAGCCAGCACCGGCACTGACAAATGCAGCGCCAGAGAAGCAGAAGGCAGATCGCTCAATGTCGCCAAGGCGGCCAGTGGGGGGAGGGCGCAGCCCAGCGAAAGACTGGCGAACAAGGTCATTCGCGCGACTTCGCCGGCGCCCAGGCCATGACGCGAATACAGTCGGTAACGTACCGAGCCCCCCGAGAGCATCGACAGGCCTACCGCGTTACCGATGGCGAACGCGCAGAATCCGCCCATGATGAGCGTCTTCTTGGGTAGATCCACATTTGCATAGCGGCTGGCGGACCATTCGTAGCCCAGCAGAATAATGAAGCCTGCGACAGTGGCGAGCCCGGCGCCGATCAGTGACGGCGCGGGCACGCTGAGCAGCGAATCCTGCAGGGCGTAGATATCCAGCTCCGCCAGCATGTGCCGGCAAGCGATCAGGGCGACTGCAAATAGGAGAATCGTGACACCGAGCCCGATGGACTGACGGTTCTTGCCGAGAAAATCAAGCAAGCGGCGTCGGGCAGGGTGAGGCGATGTTGGCGCCGTGACTGCTTCGGCGTTGTTGTCTGACGGGTTGGCGCGCATCAATCACTCCTTGGATCGTGCGCGACAGGATGGAGGTATACAGCCAAGTTACCAATCCCTACGCAAAAAATAATTCAGGATGTTAGCGCTTCAACGTCTAACGGGCGAATAAGGCAGAAACGTTTGGGGAGCTATTCAGTCTAGGTTCAGCTGATCAATACCCTATCGGCAGCACAATCGGAAACTGCTGCTCTGTTGAAAATACAGTTCAACGCCGCTCCAGGCCAACGGCCTGTCGTTGTCTGACACCCTTGGGCGTGTGCTGTTCGGGTACTTTTTATCCGGGCAAAAAAAAGGCCACTCTTTCGAGTAGCCTTTCTTTCTAACGTTGGTTGCGGGAGCCGGATTTGAACCGACGACCTTCGGGTTATGAGCCCGACGAGCTACCAGACTGCTCCATCCCGCGTCTGTGTGGCGGCATTCTACAGTCGAACGCCCAAGTGTCAACCTTTAATGCACAACCTGGACAAATTAGGCATTGCCGGCAAGTGGCGCTCCTAAGTCGCGGTGTTCCAAGGTTTTTATCCGCCGGCCTTGATCGGCCCTTTGTCGCGATAGATGCAGGCACCAAGAGCGCAGTGGCGGGGCAAAAAGACACGCGCACAAAAAAGGCCACTCTTTCGAGTAGCCTTGTTTGATGTTTGGTTGCGGGAGCCGGATTTGAACCGACGACCTTCGGGTTATGAGCCCGACGAGCTACCAGACTGCTCCATCCCGCGTCTGTGTGG
>Ga0247730_1000232_pt1 | contig 51101 bp, 66 predicted proteins | sample UWRJL073202C2_FD_180959 | JGI IMG/M metagenome (GOLD analysis project Ga0247730, IMG submission 180959) | Plant litter microbial communities from Arlington Agricultural Research Station in Wisconsin, United States - UWRJ-L073-202C-2 | ecosystem: Environmental > Terrestrial > Plant litter >... | reverse complement strand
AATCCTTCAAGAAAGAAAGCGGTAGCGGACCCGATTTGTATATATTGCATTGCATGACTGATTTACATTCGGCACTCATTCCTCAGTGCTATATTTTGCCCTTTATAAACTACATATCCCGAACTCTTGTTTCGTAGCTACAGATGCTGCTATTTGTATAAATTTCACCTTGAAAAGTCGTACGGATCATGACCTGGAAAGATCGCTCCTCTGGTCGAGATTCTCCGCCCTGGGAGAATGGGCACTACCTTGTCCTCTGGTCCCACAAGTGATTCCTCGAATAGTTTCACCTTCTTCGCAATAAGAGAATACTTCTAAGAAGGTAGTGAGACGACTTGAGGATATCAGAGAGAAATAAGATACTCACCATATCTACCGCGGTCTGCGTTGAGTACTTCTGACAATGAAGAACGACTTTGCACATGACCAGGGATCCAGGTCTGAAAGTGGCATGCATAGCCCACGGAGGAACTACATTGCCGCTTTTGTCGACGATGTCAAGCTGCACCAGCCGCGCATTCCGATGGGAAAAAAAAGGCGGCTCATGGTCGTCCAGCGCTTTCACGTTGTAAAGCTGACCTGGCTCATCCGACCGATTATAAGCCTCCTCGCCTTCGACCTGCAGAACTATCAGCGCACGTAAGAGTAGGATTCTCGGGACGACATGCACCGGAACGCGATATATCGGACCAACTTCCACATTGATCTTCTCTCCGACGTCTATGCTTTGGTCGTCATAGTCAATCAGACATTCGTTGTCGAAGAATAGGTCAGGAGATGTCTAACGTGACAAAAGTCAGCTTGAAAGCTTACAAGAGAGCCTTGAGCGTACCGTGGCCTCGGGATGAAGTTCAAACGATCGACCAACAGAGAAAACGTGAGAAGCAATCAAGTCCTCTAAGTTATGACGTTGGCGCTTGCAGAAACGTCCGAACGGATGAGCGTCTGATTGTTCCGGAAGACAGAAAGTCAACCTCCAAAACACAGGCGTTTCGTCGCTTATTCCCTGGTAAGATTGAGAACAACTTGAGAACGCCATAAACCAGACAGCTTACTGATCGGTAGTCCTTCGCCTCGTGTGTTCCAGCGGCTCCCAACCTGGTGCCGTCCTTACATGCCCCAAGTTGGCCCACCAATAGAAGAAGAGCCCTCCTTCCATTTTTCTTTAGCAAGTCACAGTGTCCATGAGCATCAAAATCTGAGAACGCTACGTCGTCTACGTATCTCGCGCTTGCCAGCGTTTTTGATCCCGGTTGTGCTTTTACAATTCTCCAGAGCGTATCATATCCTGATCCTGGGCTGAAATTAATGCATCCCATCTCAGCAAGCGCATCTTCAGGTCGCTGCGACAAGGGCGGTGTACTTCTTTCGACATTCGCCATGGGAGTCGGTAAGTAAGAGGAGGTTGTTTGCCGTTGTTTTGACTTCATAGCCTCAAACAGGTATCACCGAAAGGAGCAGGTCATTTGGATTTGGGAATGGCTCCGATGGCTCAATGGCCTTGATGTAGTGCTAGCAGTGCCATATTAGCATTAAATCTACAATAGCTTTTATATAAATTATGTCTGATATCGGGGTTTCCCATTAATTCTTTATTGCCTGCGTAACTCGATTCGTTTATTTCTTATAATATGGAAGCAATAACGACTGTCTTTACGACTTCCCCAAATCTATCTAGAGGTACGGATTGTATGAGAGGAAGTGATACTTGAGCGGAACCAAAGTATATACTCACGCGCCGTCTTCTTTTTCGGCAAGGCAGCACCACTTTCCACGCCAAATTCGTGCATTGCCAAATTGAATAGACTGTCGATTTTCATCGCACAATCTTGTATTTCCGCTAGATGGCTTCAACTGTCCTTCCAGCTACGCCTGCACTTCGCTGCCTTCAGAGATTGGAAGGCTAGTTTCGAACTACTGGTATTCATATTCATACGGTAACAAGAGCGATCGCTTCTGCCGAGCGTGATGTAGTAAAGGAGAGGCGTCTGTAATAGAACCAACTATTGGGATTTTCCTCCTCGTCAAGTATGCAAGCGGAAGCGGACCCTCCTCGCATCCAGGCCTTCATTTTCTCGCATCTATGACAATCATGGAGGAAAAGATGATCGAAAATGGATGCACTGACACGTCCCGAGATCACTCCTTCTCGGTAGTCTTCCCAGCGAATGAATTTTTTTAGAGCAAAATCCCAAGCTGCGTGGTCGTCCACTTCAGCGTACGATTTCATGCCGAGGTACTCCCACGCTCTGTCGGAGTTTTCAATAAGGGCCAATGGAACGAACTAAAGATGCTGTTAGACAGTGCGTGAGGGATTGCACAAGCAAACGAGAGTGACATACGGTGGCAACGCGTCCGGAAAACGTAATTGAGGTAAGCCGAGGACATAACGCTAGAATCTCTACCATCGGGATTAGCGCAACATTGGTATAGGAGCTTCAACATAGGCCCACCGATCCAGTCGCCTTGTCGAAAGGCGTAAAGACCATCAATCTTCGTAAGCATCGACGAGAGAAGGCCCCCCAATGTGCGATAAGACTGAGGATTAGGGGCCACGCTGACACGGAACCCTGGGCCAACTTTCAAAGTACGCAAATTGGGGAAGAACTGTTTTGAGCACAGCTCTCGCGCTTGCCCTATAAGTACAAGATTGACGACCTGAGGAAGCACAAAGTTTCTGCGCAAAAAAACCTTGTTCAACATGGAAGCATCGCGAGGCGAGTCGAGTTGAAGCGTCAGATGCTTCAAGCGAGGGAGTGATAGCAAGATTGTAAGGAATGTGGAAGTCCTGAGATTCTCATGATATCCAATTTCCATCGTCCTTTACATTGCTAGTAAGCCTGGCTCAGGTTCAAGAAAAGAAGGGAAGTCTCACCGAGTCGGAAACGGAGCCAAGCCATCGTCCTTATGATAGTGCTTCCACTGGCGGACTACGTCCAAGAAAAGTTCAGTGCGCCGTCGTAGATTCACGTCATCTTCTGCAGAGAAAATCAGTGGCATGATACTTGGACCAACGACGAAGTGCTAACCTGCAAACCGAGTCCTTAGGTTGATTGATACAAGAATGTCTGTTCCTATGGCCGCGTTGAGGGCTCTGCAAACGGATGCTAGACGCACAAGGGTTAGCGGTTCACCATCACAGATCTTGGTGACGAGTTCAGCTGGTAAACAAAGTAAACCAGTCATGGTGAGTGTAGAAAGGGAAAGAGATTCACCCGGAAGCTTGGTTTATAATTCCCGGCTATGCGGTATCGGCCGTTGCCGTGGTGCTCTGTTTCTGCAATTGGAGTTGTCCGGTCGCTGAAGAGTTTGTCAGCGATTGTTTGGGAGCTTGCTAAGGGTTTGAAAGACCTGAATAGTGATAGTATGCGAATAAGCGGGTTAGCTGAATCTGAAGATCATTTGGATACTGCGCCAATGAGTACCGCTGCATAACACATTGAAAAGCAGATTGGACAAACTGCCACAAAATGACCTTTGAGAGCTTGGTCAACGCTGTGCTATGTAAAAATACCAGGATCTAGCACATACATTTGTCCCTCTCACTTCGTATGTATTTGGCAAGTCGTTATGTTTTTCACCAGACAACACGTCAGTCAAAGAAGGATCGAAATTTGTAGTTACATTAAGTGGCATATCCTTGACAGTCGAATGGAACTACGATATCGGTGAGACAATGCAGTCTTTAGACATGCGCTCCGAAGTCATTTAACAACGTCTCTAGCGTCTGTCTGGGGCCATACCTCCGCTCTTTCATCTCATCGAAGGCGTCCACATCTTCCTGCGAAACCGCTGTGAAAATGTCTACCAAGTAATCGAAGACCTTTAAATGCTCCGGCCTGACAGGAATGACGTCCTCGTTGTCGAGTGCATGCTAAAAGACAAATGTCAGACGCACACACACGCACACGCACACACACAGTATTGCAGAATCAAGCTTACGTTGAGTATGGTAGGGTACGAGTTCGTAAGAGTGTAGCTCACAGGCCTAGAGGACATCACAAAGGTCTGTTCTGATTCAGGCGGGTCTGCTTCCAACATATCCAACGGGTCGCGGTTGGCCAGTACGTCGCTAATATTGCCATCAAACTCGGACGAGTTATCCCAGTACTCATCGTCAAACACAGGTTGCTGGTCTCCCTGCTACAAGAGTGAAGGATTAGTGAGACTTTCGACTGGAAGTAGAAGTAGAGGGATAAGCGTACCTGTAGCTCTGGCATTCGTCCTGGCCAGATTTTGCGGTATTGCCAATACAACCCCGGGGTCCAGTCTTCATCATTATCAGCTGGACGATGGAAGGCAACGAGAACGCCTTCGATTTCTTCCGCAATTCCTCGCATGGAAGGTGCCGTCCAGCAATGATTGAAGCTAGAGCTCCCAGCCCAGAAAGCAGAGGTTAGCCACCACATGGCAAGGGCAGTGGCAGTTTGGAGACGATTGGGAGATCGGTATATGCGCGTAATTTCAGTGGGGAAAGAGGCGCAACATGCTGCAAGGATGCGATGAACAAGCTCGCGCCTGTCTTCGTATGCCAAAGGAACCAAATTGCCGTCAGGCAATCCAAGTCGATAAACAGCTTCGGTTCTCACTCTTCTGGAACACCAAAGGCGCGCCGCCTCCTCCGGAGGAGTGTTGGTGACGCTGCTAAAGTGCAGCAGCGTTCTCATCACTGTTCTCACCCCCTCCTTCGAGATTGGGGGACGATAGATGTATTGTGAGAGCCAGTCGGTTGTTGGTAAGGGATTACCCTGGAATGTCCACTTCACAGCCGAAATGGCGTCGCGTCCTCCATCTAGCACGGCTGCAATTATCTGTGGAACAATGGTAATGAGAGGAAAGAAATGGGCTGTAGAAATGGCAGGAGCTACCGATCTTGTTAAGTCTTCCGGGTCTCCGTCTGCTTCTCTGGATTTCTTCATGACACGAAGGCCTGCCAGAATACCCTCGGCACCACAGCACAGCGCTTTCCTGGCTTCAGAATTGGAGGACGCCTTCTGAGCTGCCTTGTACCACCTAGCAACGGAAGGACTGATCGAAAAAGCCACCTGTATCAGACAAATAAGAGAATGTATTTGAAGAGGAAAAGATACACGAACCACCCATAGAACCTCCGCGAACTCAGGCAAAACCGCAGAGAGGTCTTCGCACCAGGTTTTCCCACCAAAGGGCATGCCTAGATCGTCGGAGACCGACAGCCACTCTGGACTATGGAAGAGCTTGTTGTGAAGTATCCATTCGGCTACGAGGTTTCGGGCTTGGTCCCGAGCCGTTAGCGACATGAAGTTTCGGAGTAAGGTTTTTGTCGCGCGACACCATTTCTTGTACAACTGGTCTCGAGCGGACTTGTCTAAAAGGAGCCACTTCCCATGTTTATAGTTCGGGTTCCTGGTGTAAACATCGATGTACGCTGTCTCGCAGCATTTCACGAACCGATTCCCTAGAGCAACGTCATACTCGTCTCTAGCTAAGGGACCGGTTCTGCTCGCGAAAGCCAAAATGCGCAGCTTCTTGCGGTTGTTGAAAGGGGCAACAAACTCCTCTGAGACCGAGTGAGAGGCGTACATATGGATTGCATGTACATATCCACAGAAAATGGAGAACAAGATCTTAATTCGACAGGATATTCAGTGACTTGGATACCACATTCCACGAGTACCACTCACAAAGGAAGCTCCAGGCTCCCGTCTGGAAACTTCGACTGGATCTACTAGGATCCGAGAGAGAGGGAACTGGGTCAGATTGAAGATCAAAGAAGACGTCTTAGAAGTAGAGTCTTTCAGCAGGTTCAGCACCTGTTCGCCGCCTTGTAGATGGCCCAGTCGAGCGCCGAACACGGTCAAGAAGCCTTCTTGAAGGCCAGGGAGAGCGGCAGGACTGACCAGTGCTTGCAAAAGCAAGTACTTGGTCTGTATCTCAGCGGTGCCTGGAGGATTGTCGAAATCTTGAGTGATGAAAGCCAAAGTTGCCGCTCCTGAATGCGTCGAAAAGAGATAATCTGACAAACTGTAAGCATTCAAACCAGTCGAAGCATTGTATCACTGACCATAGTCGTAAACTGCCATTATAGAATGCTCCCCACCTTCAGTCGCGTTGGCTAGCGAGCGAAGACCCCGCGCAGACGAAGAATTAGAACCTAGCCTGAAGCTTTGTGGACAACGACCCTTCAGTACCGTGCCAATGAAAGCGTCTTCAGTTTGTTGGACTTCGAGACAGCCTGAAATACGGGAGAGCTTGATCCAGTCGGTGTCTTTGTTCACGATAGGGCAGTTTCCCGTATGAGCAACGGTAGCGCGCTTCAACGCAAGCACAGCCACGCTGACAGCAATCGATTGCTTCCGTGTGTTATATCTAAAGGTGAAGTCGTGGGCATTTCTCGAAGCCAGAAGTTCCCGGGAGCTGTGAGCTTCGGCGGGAAAGTCGTGTAGGTTCGCAAGAGATCCACGGACGAGATCAGCAGAGAAGAAGCCTATGCTTTGAGGAGACGTCATGGCATGCCAGTCACAGAACTATAGGGTGAATGGACAAAGCGAAAGTCAGATTTGCATATTGACGCGGACAAAAGAGAACATACCTTGGCTATACTATCAGATTTGCCTTGAGACTAACGCATCGATGAGCGAATGAGGAAAGAATGTGGACCTGACGTCTGTGGCTCACCATTACTGTAGAAGATGAACGGTATCACCTGGGGGACGTGAGTTTCCTGTTGGATGCTTGTGAAGAATGAACAAACTCACTTTACGAAGCTCGGTATGTTCGACGAGTATGATAAGCGCCAGAAAGTACTAAGGGTGAAGATGATAAGGGTGAAGATGAGAGAGAGTGCAAATGTGGAGGTAAGAGTTACGGACGTTTCGCTTATATGAGGGATACCTTGTTTCTTGACCAAAGGCATACAAACAAACAAAGTATACATTCCGCGTGGAAGACCACCGCATGACCAGACTCCAAAAGACTGGCACTGAGAGAGAGAGAGAGAAATGGCAGCAAAAGGAGAAGAACACATCTTCCAGGATTTCCAGAAGGCATTGGAGGTGGCATGATTGAATGGAAGGGAAAGCAGTCGTCGTTGTAGTCCTAAGCGCTCTTCCACAACCAGTGGGAGAGCAAAATGTAACGGAGAATGACGATTGGTATAAGTAAAGAACATAGGGTCTACCACAAGGATAGCCGCGACAGGGTCAAGTAAAGTAGAAACGGAGTCAAAATGACAGTGGGAAAAAGGGACAACAGCGACTTCAAGATGGTACGTAGTGCAGTCAAAGAAAGAAGGAGAGGAAGGAGAAGAGGCGAATGCGTGATATGTCCACGTCAGGATCTAGGTCTATCGATAGAACAGAGTGAGCAAAAACACTGAGACAAACAATAGCTGCTCCATGCACCTGTTGCTTTATGCGCGACAGATCATAGACTAACAATGCCTCTCCAAGTTCAAGAAAACCAGCGAAATCAGCGAAGCAGCAAAAGGAAGATGAGAGATGCAGATGACGCGAGGGGTTGGTTAGGTGGTGGTCTTTGCGATGAATTAGTGCGCGCCAAGGCGCAGCTGAAGCGGAGTGCGAACTTTGAGGTGCCGCGATGCCGGAGTGCCGACAGGCCGACAATAACGCACTTGGTCTGGTTGGCTGATCAACAACGCCTGCCGTGTATTCTTCTCTCGTCGAGTCTACTGTGCTCCCAAAGTACCACTTCTATGGCTTCATTTTGCTCTGCAGAAATTGAAGCCCCCTCAAAAGATCTAGAGGTGAAATGGGGTCCAGTCACTGTGGTGGACATAGCCTCACGATCCCCATCCCCGGAACCACGCTCACGCCGTGTAACTGCACGTATTTCCACTGGACGCATTCGACCACTGGAATGGAAAGAGGTGGAACTGAAGAATCAGCAGTGTGAGTGGGAAATCAGAGAGAGGATTTCTGGAAATTTTGTTCGGACCCTCGATTTACTGGTGTGTTCCAAGCGCGTTTCTAGGATGACACTTGCTGCTGACGGATCGGCAGCATGACTACACTGGCACTTATTCCTTCGTATGGAATCCTTCTGGATACTGCATTACATGCTGGGGCATGTTTAAAGTCCCATTTCGCGAGTGTGCTTGCGGAGTTGGGCGATACTGTGTGCGTACTCGCGGCTGACGTTGGCTCATGGGAAGTAGCTGATGACACAAAGTCAGAGATTTGCTATCATCTTGCATGTAGAGATTTAAGCCATTCTTCCCATCACAGCTGCTGTTTGTATGAGTCACGAGGATGGGTAGAGGTCGAAGATCGATACAAACCCAGCCTGTACTCTCGAATCCCGCTTGAAAAGCCTTCGAAGATCCTGATAGCCATCCTCAATTCATCAGTGACGGAGTCAGACGACTCGAAGAAGCAGAGAAGGTGGCAAGATGTGGCTCAGTAGCGCTGGACGTTCGCGAGCTAGAGAGCGATGTTCGATCCGATAATATGGTCTCATACGTCTACCCTTTCGGTACGTAAAAAATAAGCGCGCGTGTCTCTGCTTTGAGTCTGAATACTCACATTTTAGGATATAATCAGGAGGAATCCTCCTTGCATTGCCCTCGCGCTATGCTGGAGCTCGTTCCGGAAAGGACGAACCTTGTCATATCTTCCTCGATTTTCCCTGCTGTTATTGCGCAAGTCAGCCTGATCTACGACTGTTTAAACAGTAACAGAGCCTGCTGCTTCTCAGTATGTGAGCAACAGTTCCTGGATGGAGAGTTGTCTGCCTCAGGCTATGCAGAGTGCATCTTCAAGCATTTAGTTGACTTGGATGCAGTCGATTTACCCTTACGAGAATAAGTCCACAGTAGTTACGGCTTTAGTACCACGGTCCATCAAACTCCACCCTAATCTTCCCTGTCGCGGTAATTACTTACTAATTCATCTCATTGAAAATGTCCGGCAGCACAGAACTGCAGTACGGCTACTAAACACGAGTGAATCAATATGAAACAAAAGCGAAGTGAAGCATTTGTGAAGGTATACATTAGGGATCAGACTACAGCATCTCCATTAGCAAACTGAGCCGAAATATGATTTGACCATATTGTGAGTTAGTATCGATGCTAAAAATTCATTATTCGAACAGGTTTGTCATACAGATACATCAAGCGTGATTAGTGGTCCAATCGATGACTACAGTCCCTTTTCTCGCGTCTTCATCATCTGATCCATCGTATTGTGTGCTCGGCTCTGAGCTTCCATCGAATCTGGGAGAGGAAGGTGGGGAGAATGCTGCAACGGGAGCATCATCGGCGCGTTGATCGCCAAACGTGTAAATCCCTTGTCTGGGCAGCTGCCAGACGTCTTGATCTGGCACCGATAACGGCTCACCCCGCTGAGAGGCAAACACACCGACACTGGGATTGAAATGTCCCCCAGCAGCCCGAAACTGATTGAGTTTGAGCGGAATGTAGGTGTATTGCAGAAGGAGCGGGTGATAAGCATCTACTTTATAGATGAGAAGAAAATCCTACAATAAGAGTGTCAGTCAGAAGAGTACTTCAAGAGCTGGATCAAAGTAAACTCACGTAGCGAGGGTTGAGTAGATTCATGTCAGTGCCATAAGAACATTGTGACAGAAGTTCGAACGTGTATGCTAGCTTGACAAGAACGTTTGGGGTCTGCGGTGCAGGCGAATGAACATTTTTGAGCTCTTCGTAGAAAAACTCTCGGAGAAGGCCCTAAAGACCCATATTACTCGGCTCAGAAACGGTGCTGAAAATAACGAGAGGAAACGAACCACAGTAGGGACATCGCGAATGAGTCCTGCACATTGAACTGATGTCAAGGACTGAAAGTCGACTGGAGAGCGATAAGGAATCAGGCGGTCAACAAATGTTCTAATATGTTCGAACAAATTTGTGTGCGCCATATTTAATGACAACTTGCGGGGCGAAATGAGAGGCAGATAAAGGATAGAGGCGCAGATTAAGCCCATATGGAGCAGTGGGGTAGTCTATATAGTGGCCACTATTTATCTCTGTTTACTCGAGCTTGGAGGTAAACAATAGTAAGTAACGCTCGGAAGGAATGTAGCCCAGGGGATCAATTGGAAATCGGCGCCTATCAGCGTAAGAGGGAGAAAGATTGCTATAGCAAACCACGCTCTACACATCCGGAACGTAGTCTGGGCAGTTTGGAGAGCGGCATTCGCAAACAAACCCCTTGGCACAAAATTCAGCATCAGTTGTGAAGTACGAAATCGTCAGCTCCTCTCCGGCTGCGATGTCGCGCCCAGAAAAGAACCAAAGCCTGGCTCTATCTCCACTTTCCAGACTTGAAATCATGCCGCGACTCAAGAGATTGGGCTCACAGCTATGGTTCTACTCAGACAGATGATCAGTATCGAAGGAAATAGCAGGCTTGTGCAAATAATGACATACCAAGTGCCGGCAGATCTGGATATTTTCGAAAGATATAAGCATGGAGGGCAGAAATAGCCAAGAATGAGAGGCTCACATTGCCATACTCTGTTGCATCTATAGCTAGTCCACGCTCCTTCATCCAAGGAAAGTCGAGTGGGAACACATAGCCTTTGATTCCGAGGTCCGCATACTTTCTGACTATATAATCAGCGACGTGTGCAAATATCGTAGACATCTGACTCGCCGCTCGCGGGTTTTGAGCTGCTCAGACTTAATCAACTCGCCCAGATACTCCTCGACAGGGAAGCCTTTCGGGATAGCTGTTGTGGTCACGACACCTGCAGAAGAAGTAAGCTAAATCGCTCCAAATGCAAGGAGAAAAGCAGAAGAATACCTTGTCCTTTGGTGCCAAATGAAGAGACTGTCAACGAACTCGCGTAGACGAGTTCTGGTATGGGATGGAAACATGCCGGGCCTGTCACGGAGCAACGACATCCTTTTGCGCAAAAATACATTGCGCAGGAAGACGAAGAGGAGTCTCTGATCCGACCCAGGGAGTCGAGCGTTTGTCGCTCCAGTGAAGAGTTTAGATCCGACGAATGAGCACATATGCAGCACGCAGCGGCGGCGCAAAAGGCTCCTGCTGTCAGGCAAGTGCACCTCGCGCGGGGTCCAAAGCGTGGACCGGGAGACCCGGTTGCGTTCAACATGTGGAGAAGTGAATGATAGGACATGAAGGCAAGAATAAGCGGAAGGGAGACTCGATTGAGGCGCTTATATAGACCATGTAGACGTAGCATCACATTATAAACATGTACAAATATACGTCCATTCATAATTTCTTCGTAGGCCTGCTCAGACCAACTATTCGCCTAGCATCATTCGTTCCTGCGTATTACGTTAAGCATTTTGCGGTCTACTCACTTTTTATATAATAATAGAACATCATACCTCCGAGCTTTCCTCTTTTCCAGTTGATGCGACCACGGGGAAGTATTGCAGATTTCCGCGTCTGTGAGGTGTGAGCAGAAGATTTCCTCTTCACAGAAGCTCCTTTGAGATGAGATTGGCTCACTGAGGTAGCCAACGAAGAGAAAACATAGAATATTGAGTTACGTTTAAAAGGGAGAAATTATTGGAACTGACATGAAGTAGGAGACGATGTACCCGATGGTTCCGGGTCCATATTGGCGCTGTCTGCCGAGAAAAGAGTAGCAGTAGGAGCTAGGCCAGCGTGAGAGTATGCCGACGAGAAAGCAAAGGAAGAATCCAGGGCTTGATTCTTTGGTGCAGATAAGTCCGATGGGCTGGGCTTGTCGTCACACGAACCCGTCGGAGTCTCTGCAGCACGCTATGTGTATGTAGGTTGCAGGAGGAGCTCTGAAGCTCACCAGGACGTGCGTCATCGCTCTCCTCGTTCATGCTCAGGGTGTCCACTTGAACGTTACTAAAATCCGCTGGTGTGCAAGGAGTATCAAAATCGTCATCGGCTTCGTTCCAAAGATTAGCTAGTGATTGAGAGATGTAAAGACCACTTGCCATGTGTAGGTGTGAAAGATCGAGAAATGTTAAGGGCCACGATTTGGTCAACATGCGAGGCTTGGCGCTCATGTGTACTTTGCAGGATCTACATATGGAGATTAGCAGGCAACCATGATTGTGGATAAAGTGCTGAAGAATACAGTTGAGATTTCTCCTTCTCTTGGTTCACACGAAGAAACAGGTTGGACTTGATCAGTGTCTTCAACTCTACTGCGCTGTGAGAGCTGATCGGCTGGACAGTGCTGAGCTTTAGTGGAGCTTAATGGCCCGGTCTCTTTGTCGATGTAGATCTGTCAATTACTCAGGCCTTTGTGCGGAAATTGGAAGGATACCACGCACCGATGGGTTGATTTCGAGCTGGGCTCTCACTAGTGCCTCCCGGCCCAACAGATCGAGCATGTACAGCTCCGTAGAAGTGAAGGCTTCAGGCGATCTAAAAAAGTCCATCGCTATAACCCAATCAGAGTTCGAATGCGACTCGGAAAATTCACGGATTCAGAGACCTTGAGAAAGAGATTGTACATCTTCTACGATCTCGGGGCTGCGTTCGCTCATGGGATCGCGTTTGAGAACACTGGGTGGCAGACATTGGGTTATTGATGTAGGCGGAATCACAGAAAGGTTTGGACCCTCATGCGGCAGCTCTTGCACGACTCGACCCTCGATGATATCTAGTGCTCTATGAAAGCTTGGGGAGAGAAAATGGGAGTCTTGACAATTGGACGGAGGCACATCCAAATCGGATCCCTCTCTTTCCTGCTCAATCACTAGTCAAGACATCTATAACGGAGTTCATGTGAGATCCTTACTTCTTGTTGAAAGGGTACATTGTTGGATGTTGCGTCAGAATGATTGGGAGCCTCTCCTGGTCTCTCTGAAACGTCGGACAGTTCTCTTTCACGTGAAATGCTGTGAAAAGCGGACTCGGTCTCGTTCAGACTCTGCACGGCGAAACCTATCAGTGAGATATCACGAGGAAATAAACACTTACCAATGTGGCACTTGTACTTTCGTGCCCAGCACCGTCAAAAGCTTCGCGCTCTAACTCGTCCAATGCAGCAAGCTGCTGTTCTGTGAGATCTGACATCTCAACATCCGCCCAATCATCATCGGACTGAGTTTCACTGGTATCTGAGCTTTGATAAATCCTGTGGTCCTGGTCCTGCACAGAGAAAGAACGTCACCGACCAAGAATCGGAAATAGGAAAGCAACTTACAGATGAAACAAGATTAGCAGGATGCACGACTTGACAAGACGAAGGAGGCAATAAATCGGTCGACTCAATTCTGTCGAGTGCCTCTTCTGCACGATCTCTAGAGTCATCAGAGCAGTAATGGTCCAGAGAGTCGCGCTTATCAGGAAACAAAGCAACGCCCAACGTTGGTGTCTAGCACTGAAAATTAGCCGCTATTTTCTCGGAACTAATGGAAGTGGTACCTTGACAATTTCGTCTCCAGCCCAACACTGACGATAGTCCCAAAACACGCCGACACAGTTCTCGTAGTCTACTGGCCCTATACGCCAATACTGTTCGACGATTCTTCGCATGGCTTGCTCAAGCTTGCGCATGGCTAGAGCACTCCAGCAACGAATATATTCCGGACTCCGAACCCAGTACGATGCCGCAAGCCACCACATGCCCCATTTTGTAGCGTCTCGAATGCGATTCGTAGATGAGAAGGATCGGAGAGTGTCGTTGAATGAGCAAGCAGCAGCAGCTCGAGTCAACGCTTGAACCACCTCTACTCTGTTCATATATGACATGGAGCTGGAGTTTCCGCCTGGCAAGCCGAGATGACACACCGCCTCTTGCTTCGCTTGAGGTGAGTTCCAGAACATGTAAATGTCGTTACCAGCAACTTTAGCAGCGTCGCTAGAACGAAAAAGGGCTTTGAAGATGGTCTTGACTCCAGTCTCACTGATCTGAGGTCTTTCAGCGTGGGTTGAGAACCAGTCGGCAGTAGGAAGGAAATCTCCTTTGAAAGCGAAAGAAACGTGGGAGATAGTAGGGTTTCCGGACTCCAGCACAGCAGCGGTGATCTGTGGCAGCGCTTGAGATATCGTGCAAACGTGACGATATGAGTGAAGCAGAGTACACACCCGTCGAGTCAGTAAATCCGCATCTCCCAGAGGAACTGTCGAAGATGACATGCCGTTCATCGCGGAGCGGATGGCAGCTACGGCGCAAATGGGAATAACTTGATCGCTAGCTTTGCGTCCGCCATTTTTGGACATGTGGAACCAGCGAGAAGAGGAAGGCGTGAAAGCGAATGCAGTCTGTGTACATGATGGTTCAGCACAGGTTTGAGAATTTTCTGGAAGAAACTCACTAGCCAAAACAATTGACGGAATTGAGATAGAATGACCGAGAGGTCGCGGGACCACGTATACCCACCAAATGGGAAAGGACTGCCTTCTGGAATACCCATCCACTCGGGCGCATGAAAGAGCTTCTCCTTCAAGACCCAATGCAGCACTGTAAGTCTAAGTCCTCCGTGACTCGGGGCAACATCATCGAGTAAATTGACCACAGTGTTGCACCACTTGACGTAGAGGCTATCTCTTTCGCTCGACGAGAGAAAAAACCAAGCTCCATTTGCTAAACGTGGGTCCGAGCCATAAATGACGATGTAGGCGGATTCACAGGAGGCGATAAAGCGGTTTGCCAGTGGCACATCATATGAACTGCGAGGCAAGATACCGTTCCTACGAGCTCGGTCCCGCATGCGAGCAAGGCTGCCAGAGTTCCGAGGAAATTCCATTTCGTCCGCAGTGTGATTCATCGAGAAGAATTGCATAGAGTACACCAATCCGCTGAGGAAATAGACCATAACCTGGATAGGAATCAAGGTGTTTAGTTACGAGACCGCGCAGGAGGCAAAAGCTATCGTACCGTGGTCGTACTTGCGTCCCAAGATCCAACATCCAGAGGGCCAATGATTCCTCTCGAATCAGGGCACTGCGTTAAGGCAGAAATAATCCTAGCATTAATAGAAGGTCCGCTGTTGATTATATCCAACACTCTACGTCCTCCAGGAGACGTCCTTAGAGCATCGCGGTGGAACTCTACAAATCCATCACGGAGACCATATTCAGCTTGCTCAGAGACATACTCCCGCAGAACAAGATAGCGGGTCTGAATCTCATCTGCCCGTTCTTCCGAAGGTGGGACAGAAAGAGATCTGGTTATGCAAGCTAAAGTTGATGCTCCACGAGTGGTACCGAATAGGAGGTCTTGAGGAAGAAAGTCAGAGAACAGTATATTCAAAGGATAGAATCACACCGAACCTATGTCGTAGATTGCTACGATAGCTTGACGATGATCCCTGGAATCAAATAATTCGTCAAGCCATTCGAGGCAAGTCCGGCCTTTCAAAAGCAATGCTTCAGTTCTAGGCGCGTCGTCGTTAAATCGTAAAAGCGGGAATCGTTTCCAGAGGTTCAGGAAGTCGCCGTCGCATTGATGTTTATATCCAACACGAGGCTGAAGGACAACGCTGCGCTTGACAGCAAGCACAGTTAAAAACCAGTCGCGTGGATCGGCGTCTGGGTCCTTGTGTGTGCGGTCAAACTCCTCGTTACGATGGAACAATCCTCTACTGCCCTGCAATTCCAGAGTCAGGTCGACGATGGACGGCCCGCCTTCGAGTTTCCCGCCTCGAAATTCGGCCAGGAATACACCCAAGGCATTTTCGCACGCCTTAGAGAACCAAGTCGGAAGCTGCAAAGACGATTTAACGGCAAGTCAGCGCAAGAAGAAAAATTTGTAGCGCACCTTGGAAGGATCCTGGGACGAGTTCAAATCGGGATCAGCGGTCGTAAGAGTGTGAGAGGTATTAGCCATCATGTAAGATTCAAATTGCGTGCCTATAAGGATGATGGTATGAAAGGGAGAGTTGGAAAGAGTTTGCTAGATCCCAAGAGCGGATATTAACCAATTCGAACATTGTCACTGTGTCACACTTTCTCACGCTCTTTCTTTGAAATATGAGAGAACCCACAAAGAATGAGCAGAAAGGATAACAGATGCATTGTAGATACAGATGGGAATGGTTCACGCTACACAATATGGATGTCAATACAGGAATAGACAGCGAGAAGCAGCTGCACAATGGACAGGAAAAAGACAAATTCAATAGTAGCGAAATAACAAGATTCAATGACTGCCGCCCATCGGAAACGCGTCCCACGATTGCTTGCCATAAGTTCGACACATGGCCTCCATTTGCTTTGATGTATTGGTGACATGAGCGCCACCCAAGAGATCGTTGAGTGTCCTGCCATGAACTTCGCCTACGCAGGACCGTATAAGCATCGTATTAGGAAGAGAGAGGAAAAGACGAACGAAGGGATGGGACCGGTGTTAATGGTGACGAGCGGACGTTGACTTGATACTGTGGACCCTGGTACAGGTACGAAGACAGTCCATGCGGGAGAATTTCCTCTCGCCATTTGCGGAGCATGGACTCCTTATCATGGCACGGAAAGTAGAAGTGGCGATCCAGTGCCTTCAACAGGACAGTGGGGGTAAGTCCTTCGGAAATCCCGGTTTTGTCTGATGGCCTATCGAGAATCGCTTTCATGAGCGTAGCCCCAACGCTCGCCAGATATCGATCAGCAACTGACGCCAGGGAAAACTCTTCGGTAGGGTTCGCGCTGAGTGACAGAAAGTACCTAGAATCCCAGATCTTGGTCATGCGCCGGACATGAGCACGGGCTAGGCGAACAGAACGTATGACTTCGAGATACGCCTCATCGTGAGGAGCCCCTTCCTCGTCCCAAAACTCTGGCAAAAAGAACAGTTGGAATTCGATCATCACCACCATGCTGAGATAGTCCACCAATTGAAGCATAGACTTCATATTTGGCATATGGTCTAAGGATGGCGTGAGTAAGAACGACTTTGACTTTCTCCCCGAGAAGCAACATCGACGAACCTCGAGCAGCCGCAAAGTTGTCGTTGTCTGAGATACCGACGGAGTCGTCCTGTTGAAAACGATCATGCCAGGAACAAACCATCCGTCGAAGTTGCGAAAAGACACAAGGTTGAGAGGCGTTCGAAATCTGTTCGTTTCCGAGCATGTCATGCATGAGAGCAACCATGCTCTGCCTCAGGGTGCTTGTGCAGAAAAAGTGAGAACCCTGCATCACTGTTGGTAGTATTCCCAGCACGAAATGCAGCGTATTAGGTTGCATCCATCTAAGGAGAGTCACTCAATCAGTTGAGTCCTTCACAATGGGCAATACACATACAAACGATCTCCTGGTCGAAGCCATATAAACTCGACTATCGTTCCTAATTTCCCGACAATACGAGGACCGTCCTCTGGTTTGTGACCTTGTAAGAAAAGATCCTTCCACACGAAGTCATAGCGAGAACACAGTTCAAGTAGTTCCTCGCGAGTACCGTCAAGAAGGTTGATGACTCCCCACCACTTGCCACCATCGTCGTTCCGAACAACGCATTCCGTTGCTACTCCACTTGCGTCAAGATGTCCTGGGGAGAACACCCAAGACAATCCTATCACAAACCACGATAGTGCGTGCTGGAGCAGCGTGGTGACAGCATTCCCGGGCGTATCGGACAGACTTCCTGTTGATCGAGCGTAGAGAACACGTCCACTGTCGATTGAGTCGTCAGGTGCATGGCCAGGAGTGGGAAGGTGTAAGGCATTTAGCCACTGCCCGTTGTTGATATCATTCTCGCGAGCGAAGTCCACCAGCGTTTGCAGAGGCAGTTCATCTCGAATGCTTCCGAATTCTCTATTCGGAGTGAGAAGCGAAAAATCTGGAAGGTACGTTAACATTCAGTGGGCGAGGGAGAGAACGCGAAAACTTACCTGACACCTCCGAAACCCGTGAGAGACCTGCTGCCAAGCCAACTTCACGACGCACAACAGCCTCAAAAGGTTCGGTTTCAACAGCTGCAGTGAAAACGATGTGCTTCTCTCTAAAGATCTCTTGGACTCTCTGCGGAGTTATTGCACCCTTCCAGATGTAGAACATCGACTTATCAGGATCAGACGCCCACCATCCACGAGGGCTATTCTCGATGAGGACCTTCCAGTCTTCACAGTCGTCGAGTACCTAGCGGAAGATATCGTTGGAAAGGCTGAATTGAGAGAATGCAGTAACGAACGTACTGTGAAGTTCACCGGGAAGAGCACCTCATCCAATGTTGCACTTGGAATAGAGGCTGAGAAGGTGTAGATGGCCTAGCACGCTGTCAGTTCACTACGTAGAGACTCTGGGAGACTGGGCATACGCTTTCGACTAGCGGAGGTCGTTGAAACCGCTCCATGTGTTTCTTCTTCTGCTAAATCAACGCAGACATGAGCAAATAAGCAGCAGTAGGTCATTGTGTAGGAGGAGCTACCTTCTTTATGATACGACTACCGCTTGGGAAGATATCCTCCAGAAGCAGTAAATCATGTTGGAAGCTACCAACAGGCAACACGGCCTGCTCGTCTGTGCAAAGAAAACTTGAGAGGTATGGGAGGAGAACATGGATCCAAATACGAACCCAACTCTACGTGTTTCCTCTTGCGCATGGAACGGATCTTGCCTCCGTCACGAAAACGAAATCCCAGGAGAGTAATGTCCTCTTCTACAATATCCGGAAATTGGCCATTGAAAACGCTGGATTCGTCCAGCTGTTGGGCCATGGTAATGTCGGCAGAACCATTTCCCTCTGTCTCTGGAGGAGCCATTGAAACATTTGATAGCGAAGACGAAGTTCGAGGGGGCGATGCTATGTGTACTTCGGAAACCGAGGCACTTGCTTCCAAGGGAATGCTCGTAGGCGACTCTGATGAAACAGCATCAGAGTGTTGCTGAAACCGTACTAAGTCATCCAGTCGCTGACCTGATTGGTGCCGAATAGCTTGGTAACAATTATACTGGGACCAAGTTTGCACGGGATTCTCTGCAAATAAACGTGAGCATAAAGAGAAACACTTGAGAACAAAGTTGGGTTTACCAGGGGTCAGTGGAAGGTCGGCAGCTGAGCAAAAGTCAGGGTAAAAACAGGCAGGACAACGAACAGACTGCAAGCACTTACGACGAACAGGCGATAAACCGAGTACGAGAGAATTATCCGGATCTATGAAAGCGAAATAAGGATTGAGACGCATTGATGAAGGGACGACGAAAAACATACGTGGTGTTCTATATCCTGGCGCTGTATGATCGAGACCTGCAGTCGGATAAAGTACGGGATCATCCAAGTCATTGCAGGCATCCATGTTGATATAGCCCCACATGTATTCAGCAGAGGGTGATGGCAAAGGAGTAGACGTCGAAGGAGAGGGTGCAGGTAACATGTTGCTGCATAGATCCAGCAGCCGGGCAAGGAAGGGATGCGACAAACACGAAGGCGTGGCTGCGAACGCTCCCGTCTGAAGATCAAGCTCCGACGGAGAAGACACCAATGACCTGTGAGTTGGAGGAAGAAGTATTGAATCGGGAGGAGAGTTTCCGTGGCCTTCTCCAGTGGCAGGCAATTGCTGAAGACGATGCTCAGCAGCTGGCTGGCCAATGTCCTGTTCTAGCAGGAGGCAAAGCTCAAGCAAAGCTGCGTCATCAGCAATGAGTTGCGCTCTCGTTTGTGCAGAATGCCCTTCCACTTCCTGCAATCCGATGTGGTCGGCCGTTTTAGCTTCCTCCTGTCGCAAACGCTCAAGTTCTTGCTCCTGCTCGACTCTCATGCGCTCAGCTTCCTGCTGTTGCTCTACTCTGAGCCGCTCCGCTTCCTCAAGCCGAAATCGGTCAGCTGCACGTTCTTGCTCTGTTCTGATGCGCTTGACTAGTGTGTCTAGTCTGGCACGCTCAGTTACTCGCTTTTGCTCCAGTCTGACGCGCTCAGCTCTTTGCTCCTGCTCCAGTCTGAGGCATTCAGCCTCACGGCTTTTCTGTTGCCCGATAGATGACATGGGAAAGTAGATTTCGTCTAACGTGGCAAGGGAGTTAGAGAACGAAAGGCACAGTAATGGAAATGACTAACGGGATTCTGGCTTTGAAAAGGGCACTATGTTAGACCAGATGCTGAAGGTGAAATGGGAAGGGTCGAGATCTAGTTGCCGAAACTTTTCAAAGCAATTGGATACGGCGGTATTGACAGAGATGCCGAAGTCAAACAACTGCGTCCACAGGAAGTGCTCAAATTCAGCTGTCATTCGATCGCGAGGGCCCGACGTCGAAAGATGTGTCTTAAAGAAAAGGATGAGAGCCTGCACAACTTGACGCATCGGACTGACACGTACATAAACAAGCCGAGCTCGGCTGAAACTCAAGTTGGGTAAGGAAAGATTGACATTGGAGAATAGGACAATGGGAGATGTCGTTAAGCTAAAACTCAATGGAGTTTTTGCGCCATGGAGTTTGTCCTTCTGAGGGGAGTAGCCCGGGGAATTCGCAAGAAGATTCGCGTCCTGCAGGATTTGGACCACTTCTTCTCGAGGTTTCCTTCTAACGAAGAAGAAAGCAAGGATGTCAGTCTTCTGTGTATGAGAGAACTTGAGAATCAGGGACGAACTCTGTCTCTGCACAGAAATCCACGAGATCCGCACCAGTTTTTGCTCCAGGGTGTTCCAAGAGAAGCTGCAGAAACAAGCGAGCGACGGAAAAGTTGAGCAGCACCTTATGCACTCTTGAGATGGACGTTGCGTTGCGCACAGACTCTAATGTTGAGCAGGGCGGGCCTGGTGCAACGTCCTGCTGCCGATGGGCAAGACCTAGTGCTTGGTTTTGCATGACCTTGACAGAGCGAAGCAGAGAGCGCATCTGCCGCTGCCAGTCGGACAGGAAAGGGACAACCTGCAAGTGGCGGCGTCAGTGGGACAAAAGTGGCTCCCAATTGTAGTGCAACGTACATGTGGCGGGGCTCGAACTGGAAATGCTTCCTGGACGTTGATAATCTGAACAGGCGCTGACAGACTTAGGCCGATATCCAGGATTCTCAGGCAGGTAAACTGCGCAAACTCGCTGGGAGGTTCCCAGTTTTTGGGCGGTTTTTGATCCAAATTCCACCGCATGTCAATTAAAAGCGAAGCAAAGTCCTGGATGAAACATCAGCGGGAGGGGAAATGGCGCATTCGACGCGACGCACCTGCAAATAACGAGGCCACTGAACGGAATCAAGGTCCTGTCGACCGCTTAGAACGTCGAGAAGATTGTCGTTCATCCAAATCATGTCACGAAGAGAACGCTTTGACCCAGGAGTCTTGGAGGTAGCCATGCTCTTGGCCAAAGAAGAAAGAGTGTTGTAGCTCGTAAAATGACAGTCGAAGGAAAAAGAGTGCAGTGAGACGTAAGTGGGGGAATCCCTCCATTAGCAACTAAATATGATGATGAACAACGCCGCGAAAGGAAAACGCGCTATCACCCGGAGATCCCCGCTGCTTATCGAGGTCGCGCGAATGACCATACCCGAAGGCTGAGAAAGGAATGGTATCCGCTGGCGATGGTGGATGTTCAATTTGAACCCAACGTGGCAGGTGTCTGCGACGAAAAAATTGATGTTCCATCAGTGGCTACCTCCTTTGGGTCAAAGTACACCGTCTCCAAGCAATGTTCAATTGGACAGAAAAAAGAGACGGAGATCACAAGAAAAACAGCGTGGGAGTGGATAAGATGTTTCCTTACGAGTAAGGAGAAGAAACACGGCTGGTAGACAAGCTACGAAGGTCACCACCCTTCCCTAGCCGAAGCCCGCTTGGAGGTCCACAGCGGGGCCAGGGGCAATTGATCGCAATGGGGATCCCGGAAAGACACATCTGAAATATCTGTGGATCCAAATCGAAATATATCAATCTCAGATGTATAGGAAACCAGTCTAAAAGGCGACTTGCGAGTTCGGCAAACGCTGTGAAGACTGTCGGCAAATTCCGCGAGGATCCTCGCGGAATTTGCCGTACGGCGTTTGCCGATGATCTTCACGGCAATCAAATGGCGCATCAGTCAGACGCGTATGCTCCGCCGTCGGAAAGAAATGGCGTCTCAGTCGCCTTTCGTTTGTGGAGGAACCAAAAACAATATTTATTCAAGTCCTAGACGACTGGTATTGTTCTACAGTGGGAACCACAAGCATACCGGCCTCTATGGCGTCAGCATCCTTCATCACAGTTCGGGCATATTCCCTAACGAGCGCGGTCAGCTCCTGTCGACGCATAAACTCGGCACTCCTAAGGTTGAGAGACATGGTTGTGTACTGGGAGAGGCGCAAATCTGATGACGGTGCGTATTCCGCTTTGTTCGGGCGAGACCTGTTCCTCAAATGTCAGGCTCATGTTGCACACAGCTCAACAACGAGTATTGTCGCGTACCTGTCTGTTGTCTGAAGAAGATTTCCGTCTTGCGCAGTGCTGCCATCCCAATGATTACGCACTTGTTGTGTTCCATCCGTATGCATGCCGAGTCTGTCATCGAGAGAAGGTCAAAGTCGTACGGACTCTGTTGGTCAGACTGACAACACACCCATGATGCTCAGAACCCGGGCCTTGAAGAGTTCCTGCAGCTACCATTCCTTTAATCCTGGCGTTCTCTATCGCAACAATGCGATCTCGCCATCGTCCCATCACAGTTTGGTGACCCAGTCTTGCGTGGAGCTGCAGCGAAACCTGCCCCTCTCCGGTAAAGTCTGCTGCAGGCGTGTCCCTCCTCTCATACCAATACCAACACAGAAAGCAAAGATCCAGCACTCGCTCTCCCTGGTTGCTCTCGTGTCATCCAACAGTCGTGGCCGCGACCGAAAGGCAAGTCGTACTCACGGTGAGGCCTTCCACTACATCATTCTCGTGGCCAGAACTCCCGTTCATCTTCCTTGAGAGATGGTCAGAACGAAGGAAAGTGGTCGTTGAAAAGGAGAGCCTACCGGTGAGCCCTGATCAATCGATATGGCTGAATATGATTGTACGCGTGACTTACCTCGTGGTGATGGCGGGTCGTGGCATTAGTCTCTCGACAGCGAATGGAATCCGGAGGGTATGCACACAGAACAGTACGTTGAAAATTCTTCCATTAATGACATAGAACATGCTAATGAGAAAGTGCCTATGCCGCAGATGTGAACCAAGAAAATGACGATGCAAGAGAGATACACACAAAATAACTAATCAATAGGATAGCGTGGCTCAGCGATAGGAGTTGAACTGTTGTGGATGGACGTATGACATGGTAGCAAGGTCTTCCTCTCTAATGACCTGGACCACTCGTCGCTCTACAAGGCGCTTCCACACTCTATCGAGCTTCTCGATATCTGTCAGCAAAACCGAGTCCCATTCCCGCCTAATGCATTGCATCTCCTTGTTTCGAAAGGCCATGAAGTCCAGAACATTTCCAACAGCAATCTGGACACCTGGAAGGAGCGCGAGAGGATACTGGACATCGTGAAGGAGTGGACATATCTCTCGCATAGCTACCTTTTGGTAAGGGCGGTGAGTGCGGTGTTCTATTGGATATTCATCCTCGTCGTGCACTAAATGCCTAGTCAGTCCGAATTGATCAACTTTGAAAGGCCCGGGTCCACTTACCGAAAGTGTAGTTCACAAAGTTGCCAAAGACAGGGATCATGCGTTCACTGGACGTCTTAGAATAACAAGAGGTTTTTCCTCCCACTATCTCCATCGCAAGTGATGTTCTCAGCTCTGCCGAAAGAGCTCGAAGTGGGATCGTGCCGGCGAGGAACGCTTTCTGATAAAGGACCCTGGCAAGCATGCCAATCACGCGAATATCCTCTTCGCTGTAGTCGCATGGCTTACACAACACAGCGTGAGTGGATTCAGTCGACGTATATGGCAGCTTGCATTCTTCGTCCTGTGCTGAATGTTAGCAGACTCAGAACAATAGTCATGTCAGCGGCATTGACGTACGCAGTAGAATGCGAGGCCGCAGGGGCATTGGAGGAGGTCTTTTTTCGATGCCTCACGGCCACAACAGAGACAACTTTGGCACTGGGATAGTTCCAGTGGTTGTGAGCACCCAGACCACGGGGCGGTCATTCTACAGTACGCACCTCGACGAGCTGTTCTTTCCTTTTGGACCTTTTGGCCTTGACGAACGGCCGAATCAATGGCTTGTATTGAGTGAGCCCCACCGGTGCAGGCCTTGCGCCTTTTTCTTCATACGTTACTATGGTGTCCGTCTGTATGTGACATTCTTGAGGATTCTGAGTGTCTCGGTGGAAGAGAGAATGGAAGAAAGTATGCATGCTTGTCGAAGCTGAAAGTTTATTCAGGCAATACATTGAAAACGAATGTAATGTGGGGACTGGGTGGTTTTTGGTGGTAGTAGTGGTGGTGGTGGTGTCAGCCAAGAAGTGTCCGCTATGCCTGAATGAGTAATCTCCTAATCCTTCTTGTCTTTCGCCAGCACAGAGCAAACCAAGCCCCCGTCACTACGCAAGCTCGGCTCAAAGAAATCTTAGTGAGCATCGCGGACGTTACCAATGAAGTATCTTTCTTTTCGACACCCAAGGACGCGAGTCTTGCAGCGGCAAGCAAAGGTAAAGTCGTCACATTCGTGCTTTCCAGTGTCCTTGAATTCATCGTCTCCACACAGGATCTAGCTGCTTCTAGTTATCCTACATTCTGAATTATGTCGTCCCAGACCCCGACACTGCCGCCCATTTCTCTTTCGCTTTCGCGCCGCATTTCTTCCGCAAGGACGGCTCTCTTCTGCGGATTCTTCGCTACCCATGTCAGGATTTTGGACATGCGGATTTCAACGTACACCATGTCAGCAGCTGAAATTGCCAAAGGAGACACAGGTCTTACAGCTGAGTGGACGTTCAGCCTACTCGTCAATCAAGAGGAGCTAAATTGACATAGATACCAGGAGATGGACATTGAACGCCTACCAATACCTTGCGGGGGCGGTAGTCCACGACATTCTCCAATAAGAACTGCCGCAGAAACATGTTTCGCTTCGGGGTGCTAGCAGTCCCTATCTCGTCCAGTCCCTTCTTGTTCGCAATCATCCGAGTGACCAAGGCCTTGCAGTTGTCCCACTGTCCCAAGACTTGTAGTTCAGGAAGGGTGGAATCTCTGATTTCGGGAGTGCAGTAGACGTGGTGGATGAGAAGGCCTTCTGTACGACAATCTATAGACTGGCCAAACGTATGTCAGCAGCGTGTGTGCGGGAAAAATATTCATGACTTTACACAGTAGACATTCTGGTAGTAGACCTCGCATTGAGTGTGGTTATATAGCTGGATTTCTTGACCGCAAAGATTGCACGTCTTGATTGCGCTCTATCTTACGTTTATTATATCAAAAGGAAATATTTTTCTCGGGGAGCGTCTGCACTACTTGCCATTTCATTCGAACACGTTCAAGGGAGTATCGCTCAATTGTTATTATTCCCCAATCTAGTTGGTGGCGTTGGAAGTAGCAGTCTTTGAGCATAGTGAATACGCGGCGCTTGTTCCTTAACCTCATGGCTTCTGATGTACGGGATCTTCCGTGCTGATTGAATTAAGCTGAACCTGTAGATCGAGTAAGATATACAGTTGATTTTATCCTGTGTCATTTATTTTCCCAATACTACTAGGTAGATCCTACGCACATTTTACGTACCGATCATGCGTGCTAGTCCCTGTAGTTCGTATGACACTGGCTACTTGTTGGTACGCCAACGTATCTTTAAGCGAATTAAGATCGAAAATTGTAAGCCCTCGCGGCACGGTCCACAATCGCCAATGCGCTCCAGTAGAGCTTGGGTGTACTCTAGAGACCAAAACCATGCTACGAGAACATCGGGATGAAGTAAGGCAAATCCTGATGAACTTGAAGAATCCTACCAGGAAGTAGTCCCTCTACTCTTGTTCGAGCAAGGATCGAAACTATGAGTGTGAGCGTGACCAAAACTCCGAGGCTTCGGTTCCGGAGATTACTAACCTGTTTTCCCTGTAGCCTCGAACTAGTAATATATCATTCAGTAGTTTTGAAAAAAGGTATGTCGGTATCGCTGGCTTGGGAGTTAAACTGACATTACAGTCTTAGCCAACGCAACGTTACTCGTTCATGTGCACTTTGATTCCTCAGCCGCAGTCTCCCCCATCGACCTTCCCAATTGTTCCATGCAGTCTCTGCTCGCGAGTCAGTAATAGCAAATTAGTTTAAAGCTATGCAATTCTACACTTCAACTACGAAACAAGATCGCGTTTGCATACAAAAAGATGTAAAAAGCACTGCAGACGAGTTCACTTCAGCATCCGGTAGCCAGCAGGGTTTGAGCTGAGCGCAAAAGTACGACGGTATCAGAATGAAGTTTGATTCAAACCCCGTTGACTGGTATGTCTGACAGCATTGTACCGTGTCCTAACCGGATCATGAATGTTCATAGAGCGATGGAACACAATGTATTCAAGTCTGATGATGTGTAGAGAATCTGTAGTATATTTCCGAGGGACCGGTAGGAAGTATTTATACGTTATATTTTAGAGTGGCTCATCTTCAGTTGTTCACCGCTTTAAAAAAGTATCTCCTCGGTTTACGATCACGACTGACTAGAGAGAGAAGGCGAAAGAGAGAAAGAAGTAAATTAAGACTGAGTAAACAATGGTTGCTACGACGAACAACAATGTAACAAGGCAAAGCGATATATACCACGAATTCAGGATTCGAGAATGGGCGCATGCTCCCCACGATTTTCTCCCGCCCAGACTACGAGCATCATCAAGTTGGTTACAATATCAATGTAGCCAGTCGTCACAGGCTTCCTCACAAGCCAAGACGAGTACATGTTGTCGTTAGAAAAGTTGATGCCCGCAAACGCTTGGAGAGCGCTGCGAACAGGCTCCGCCTTATAGGCTACGAAAGCAATTACTGCGGCAATATCACTGTAGTCGCAGTTACCTGGGCCTCCTGTCATAACAGCATGAAGACGATCTCCCAAAGCTGGAACTCCGCAGTAGTAGCAGCAAGTTCCGGGGGTATAGCGCAAGGACGCCTTGAAATCAACATAAGCGTCCCACCCCAGTTCCTTAATGACGGGACAGTCTCGAATGTTCCGATGACGGTCAGTGGACTTTTGGGTGAGGAAGCAAGCAGGGCAGAACGCCTGGAAGAACTTCAAAGGTGAGAGGTACCGCTCTGCAAGTGCGTCCATCCTCTTCGCGGACTTGGCCTTTCGATCCCTGGACATGATCTGCTGTCTGCCGAAAGCAAGCTCGTGGGTTCTCTTAATGCTAGCTCGATCTTTCTGCGGCTCGTTTATGAACAGAGAAGATGAGGAAGGTGGGTCGACGATTTCCTTGGTGGATAGTGGTGTTTCTGATTAATGCACTATTAGACAGGAACGAAGCAGGGAACTGAAGATAGACACTCACTGGAGACAAGTCTTTCCGATGCCTCGCGGCACCTAGAACACCGTTCCACCTTTCCCGGGTGCGACAAACAGTAAACAGCTAAATCTTCCCCGTCGATAAAGTAGGACACAGCATAACGAATGCAGCGCTTTGGGAAATAGGGCTCGGGAGCGAAAACGATGTCTTGCATCTGTGATTGTCCAATGAGATCCTGGGATTCATTCGTGCTCGAGCGACGACGAGAGGTTTGTAGAGGAAGAAGAATGCAGTCCGCTGGCTTTCCGTCCCGTCCAGCACGCCCAATTTGTTGGACATAGGTTAAGACGTCGGTTGCATGCATAACGTGAATGACAGCGCGAACATGTGGGTGCGAGATGCCAGCTCCTAAAGCTGTGGTGCCTACAATGACATTGGGACCAGTACCATCGTACCATGAACGGTAACTAGCATCGCGTCCCTTACGGATTTCCGCATTGTCAGCAGGGCCACCAAAGAAGAAGCAGTTTAACAGAGCAGCGAGATGGCGTCCTTCATCGACATAGGGGGAATAGACAATGATGCGCTCCTCTTCAGATAGCCGGGAAAGATATTGCTGCACCAACTCTTTGGCGAACGAGAACAAGCTTCAAAGAACACGTTAGAACAGGGTAGATAACAGAATCGAAAGAAGAAAGTCGTACCTTTGCTGATCATGGAAGATTGGTCTGATATCGAGCCGGAGCTCGGGTCTGGATGACCGGGAACGGATAACAACTGGGTTCTCCATCGCAAGCATCTCCGCAATCGTGGATTCCGCTTGAACAGGTAGAGACCCTGACAAGGCAAACAGTTGAGAGTCATTCCACCGCAGGGAATGAGCGCGGGTCAAGGATTGTCGATAAGATGTTCCAATGAGAAGTTCCTGGCACTCGTCCAGACCTGAGCGAAGAATAGGCTTCTGGGTCTCGAGAGAAGAAAGAGCTTGCCTAAGCGAAGTGTGCTCGGCAGATTCTATGGAACAAAGAACGAGGCTCTTTCGGGTATCAATTGTGGAATTTTTGGACGAATAAGAATGGAAGGGAACCCCGGCTTCCTCAAACTTTCTCTCGCTGTCAAGGTACACAGCGCGGAATGGAAGGTACAGAACGGTTGCTGCATGCGGTTCGAAGACATGTAGTACTTCGAAAGGGAGACTCTTCCCAGCCCCTGTCCCCATGGCACAGATAATGTCTCGTTGATTATCAAGAAGGACGGAGAGCAACTCCATCTGATGTTCTGACTTCCACTTCCAAGCTGGGTCGCGCTTGACCGCTCGAATAACAGCGAGAGCGTCAGCAGTGGGGGCATAGCCGCGGACCTTCGAAGGTTTATAAAACTTCGAGATGTCGATGTCCTCCTTATTCACTGCAGAAGAAGCGGTAGATGACGCGATGACGGGCGGGCTTTGCATTGATGGCTTTGTCTCAGAAGCTTGTAGAGCTTCCGACCAAATTGCTCTCATCTCCTCTTCGCTGATGGCATTTGTGCGTCTAGCCGATCGCCGAGGAATGCTTCTCGATTGTGATACAGCAGGAGAAGGCGATTGTTGCTCTGTTCGAGTAAGGTGGAAGGCGGTCGAAGGAGACGGGAAGGTGGAAGACCCCGATGGGCTCTTTGAAAACAATGTACGGGGTTCATCATCTTCTGAAGTAACGGGGATCGCAGCAACAGAAGCTGATAAAGCGAGAGATTCTAAGCAAGACGCCTCATTAGCTCACCAGTGAGCACGGGAGGAAAGAAGTTCACATACCTTCAACGCCAGAGTTGACTGATTTAGGATCAACGGAAGAAACCAACGCTGGCTGAACGGGAGACCGAAGACGAGAGATGCGCGGAGGAAACAGATCAGGCGTGAAAGGCTCCTGCTTCACCGGAGTGAGAGGATGTTCAAGAGATGGAGGGGCAATCGTGACGCTAGAATAATAATAAGAAAGAAAGAAATAGTTCAGGAGGCAGTCACACTAAATTGAAATAATTCTCACTCGGCAGAAGCACACCACTCCAGCAGGCGATCCAGCTTCTTCTCGGTCTCAATACGAAATGCGTCCAGTTTCGTCGTAAGGTTCTTCTCCGTATCAACAAATTGAACCTTCGAAGCCGCGTGGCTGCGACGAATCTCCAACAGCTGTTCCGCAACAGCTGCAAAGTTTCTCGGTGAGGGGACAGTAATCGGACTAGGAATAGCACCCAGCGACAAATATTCGTCGAACATTGCGGGCATCACCTCTGAGTGGTGAATCCCACCTGTAATTCCGGTAATAGTGCGATGAATAAGATGACCATGGGTGGAAAGGCGGCGTAGATGGACCATCCTGCGCTCAGATAGGCCAAGGTCGCTGGAACTGGCTGTTACACTGTAGTGGTGAGCATTTGCGGAGACGCTGTGGCCCATCGCCATTGCCAGAGGAGCAACACTGTCGTCAGAAGGGTGTTCGGTGTCGTCTGGGAAGGGAGAGAGGGTTGGAGACTCGCTAGTCTCGACGGCATACTGTGGACAATGCTCTCGATGAAACCCGTGAATAACCTGGCGCCCGCTCTGAACTGTCAAGGGCCAGCCAAGTAGTTGAGATGTCGCGGAACTCAACAGAGAAGAAACATCACGTGTCTCAAATCGACGAGTTCCGTTGACGAACAAAATATGAGAGTAGAGATAGTTGATATCAGGTTTGTTGCCGAAGATCTTGGAAGCTAGATATGTCGCAAAAGGTCTCAGAATAACCAGATCCTGGACCAGAAGATCGGAGGTGACGTTGTCGAGCTGTGATGGAATGAATTTATCCTTGCCAGTCATTGACGACGTCTTCGAATATCGCCGTAAGAGGACTGCAATGCATTCCACAAAGGTCACGCTCGAGTTTCTCCCGCCTGTGTTTAACAGTAGCAGGTGTGCCAACTCGGGGATGCGTGGCAATCCACCAGAGTTCATCCATACTATGGTGATCAGAAGAGTCTGGAAGGTGGCATAGTTGCACATCCAGTCGTAAGCCTTGACATGATTGAGCGCGATGGACTGATCAGTGGATATGAAGAACTGATCCCGGACCGAAGGATCATCTAGGACGGCTTTGATGAGAGCAGACTTGGCAAGAGCAATGTTGGGACTCCGTGCATCGGTGAGGAAAGAATATGATGGGGTAGTATTGGTGAGATCGTGAGGGAGACTGGTGTACGAAAATTGTAGATCCTTCGAGAACAAAAGCTTCGACTGCAGAAGAGAAGCTGCATCAGCCATAAATTTGTGGATAAGCGAATTGACGTCGCTAAGAGAGATAGAATTCCCTTTGTAAGTCATTGAGAGGAAAGAATCGTCGGTCCATACTGTGGCGGAGTCGGAAGTGACCTCCATAGCGGCAGATGTCAGCATATGCTGAAGGAATCTGATTCTGTCATATGGCGTAAACGTCCCCTCTCTGACAAAGCGTATGAACGAAAGGGCTGCCTCCTCAATAGTGATACCATTCTCCTTCGCGTAATGAAAGCTTGTCGAGAGGACGACCAAGCGAATTGATCGAGACAAGTGAGCAAGAATAGATGTTATATCTTTTGCTTTCTTGAACGAGGGCTCGGATGAAAATCGATCAAGAGATCGAAACATCACAAAGAGCTGCGATGGGTCTTTTGCAGGATGAAAAGGAGCATCTGACATCCATAGACGAACGAATATCTCGCCGAGCTTGTTCTCCGCTTTGAAGAATATCTCTGCAGTCTCGCCATCGCACAATTCATGGAGAACGAGATCGTACTCATGCACAAGAGCACGTAGGTCCTGCGGAATATTCATGTGAAACTTGGAAGGAGGGTCGAGCAGGACGTGTACGAGAGAGATGGCAGTCTTGGCATAAACGTCAGCAGAGCTCTGGAGATGCCCAAGGGGAGTATTGGATGTGCTGAAAGCATATTAGAGTTGTAGGTTGGCAAATACAAGTTTATAGCAAACTTACGAGCCATCTGTCCGAGTTTCCGATGCGAAATGCCGTAGGAGTGTCGGATGAACCTCGTCAATCATATCCTCGTACTTCTTGAAGAGAGCCAGTCCCACTCGTAATTCCATCTTCACCAAAGGATTATCTGATGGGAGATACGAGGATAGCGCAAGCAGGGACCCATCGTGTCCAGCGACAAGATCCAACCACCTAGTGCGCCTAAGATACGGTTCCACTTCCTCTGCCGGCGCCTCACTGTGCCAGAGCGTCGAATGTACTTCAGCATGGTAGGACGAAAAGGAATGCAAAATAGTGTCTTTAATGTCGGGCGATGGAGATTCGTCAGAGTAAGAGGCTGGAGTAGGTTCTAGGACTTCAAAGTATGGGCAGTTGGCATGAAATCGTTGACAACGCAGAGATCTGAACGAGTCCAGTGGACCAATGGTGATATCCAAATGATGGTGAGAGTAGTGACGTTTGAGATGTGAATATTCCCTGACTCGGGTATGACAGACGTTGCACTCAAGCACTTGAACAACTGGGAGACCGTTGATAGGCGGAACCGGGATTGTAGGAGGTGGAGGAAGGGGTCCACTGATGTTGTGCTTCAGAAGCGTTGCCTGAAGCACAGAATCCGATACAGGAGGAACATGTTCGGCATCAACCTTGTGAGAGGTCGATCTCAGGTGGCCCCAGACACCAGTGGAAGAGACGAAGGCGCGACATTTGAAGCAGAAGAGCGAGCGCAAGTCATTGTGAACGCACAAGCCAAGTTTGTCGAGCACGTCGTCGAAGACGAGATATTTGGGAGGTTTGGAAATAAGCAAAGACATGAAAACTTGAGATATTGGTCAGAAATAAGTATCTGTGAGGGAGAAACCGAACGTACAAGCGTGAGGAGATTAAGATGGGTTGTGAGTGTCCAGATTTCGAAGTAGGATTGTTGTTGGCTGAGGTCGAAGCTGTGGAAGGGCTTATATATAACAAGAGATTCGGAAATTGCCGGAGTGCTGTCAACAAGCCGCAGCTGGGTCTCAAGGTCTCTGCGATGAAGAAATCGTCAAATGGAGGAATTTCAACCCAACTAACTCTAGCGAAGATCGAACGCGAGAAAATGTGGCCGTGAACCAGGAGGCCGTCGCAAGTTTCGGGGGTGAAACATACAATTTATGAGAAGATCTCAGCAGATTCAAGCTCTCAACCAGATTCTTTCGAAAGCCGTTCGCAACTGGCATGATTTTGAGGGTGGATGAGATGGCGAAACAATCGCGCTGGGGGTCCATGATGATAATGTGGCGTGAAAGACAAGTGGGTCACGATCAGACCTGTGGAATAGAAGCCAAGTAAATCTCCGTCAGAACATTGGTGGCCTGTAAGAATGGGGAAGTTGGCGAAAACAGAATTGGAACAAAACATCGCCCAATGAATGTTCTGCTTTCAAGGGTGGATGAGACCTTGGCCTAGTCTGATCAGATAGCGCATGATGCCCAGATAATCACAAGACAGAGAATGGGAAAAGCGAAACAGAAAATTTAGACTCCTGTCTGCAGTTAACACCGAACCGAACACAAGTAGGGTGAGCCAGTTGGGCAATTCGAGCGAGAAAGAGGTCCGCAAGTTCAAGACGGGCGAGAATCATGAAGCAAAAGCCGAATCTGATAAACATGATAAACCTAAATAGACCACGACTTTAGGATGGACGAAGGGAGAATGCCATTCAGGCAGGGTGATCGTTGACGGTAAGTTGAACCATGGACTTCCGTGTGTCCCGTGGCATTTATGTAATCACGGCATTTGCCGCTCGGTAGCGATTCTGGAATAATCGAGTGAATTGCACCGGTGGTGAGAAGTTGCCTACATATGTGTCCATTTTCGGTATTCGGATATGGGAAGCGCGCACTAAGGAACAACAAACCAAAATCTCTTAAGGGAAATGGGATGGTGATTTCCATGGCGCACTATCAAACCGAAGAAGGAAAATGACATATAGGTACGAGTATAACCTGACACATAACATACAAGAAAAATGGGGAAAACGGCTGTAAATGCGAAGGCATAGTAAGACGATAGGGAGCAAAATACAATCAGCGCAAAGAACAATCAGCGGGTGGAGCGGGTAGGGCCCCAGTGCTTTCTGATGGGCTCAACATGGTGGAAGATAGGGATGTTGTCTCCGTCTACAAAGCGGCGATGCTGGCGGGTGAGGAGAAGAATGGTGCTGTCTACCTTCTCCTTCCAAAAACTGTCGACTTCGGAGTATGCGTACTGCAGAGTGGAATCAGAGGAAGAGGGTTTGAATGGTAGGGGATACGTCCAGTACGTGAATGTGGCCCGGACAGGTTGATGCTGCCGAGAAAGTAAAAGGTGAAGGCTGCGATCAAGAAGATGAAGATGCTCATCGTACTTGCTGAGCTCTTTCAAGTAACTGTCGTCATGGATAGAAAATAAGGAGTTTGACCGAACGGGAGGGAGGAAGACGATAGCAATTCCCTGAACCCTTGCATTCTTGAGCGTGGACAATAATCCAGCAAGCGCTGTCAGATATAGGCGATTGAGTCGATCGCCGTGGTTCAAGCTGATCAGGATCTGGAGGGTGTCGATTCGTTGGAACCTCTCGAGTGAAATCACCGCTGTAAAGAACATTAGTATACAAGGTTAAGAAGAAATAATATAAAGACAGACGCACATTTTCCAGTGGACGGAAAATTTTCACTGGTCACTATGACTGGCATCTCCATTTGAGTAGACAACGTCAAAAGATGAGTGAATAGGAACCGATCCACGATGACATTGGCAGGGCTACCGATTTCACTTCGTGTATATGGTATTTCGAGACACACATGTCTGGATCCCACCATTGACTTCATGCGCATCGTGATCTGCTCTAGGTTAGGACCGATGGACTCCGAGTGGATATGAGTGACGTTGGGGCTGACATGGTGGGAGAGGCGAACCATGGTCTCTAAATCCATGACGCACGAAATAATATCGACGGTGACTCTCAAGCGACCGAGAAGATTGTGGACAGCGTCGCAAAATACGACGGAGCTCACAGGCGAGAAAAAAGAGAGAAAGGTTAGAGTGACCGAAGTGATGGACATGACCGAGAGGCGAGAAAGCTCCGGCGATAAGGGAGCTGTTTGGGTGCGGAGCCAGACCATGGCTCGTGCGCTGGCAAGCGCGAGAATCAAAGATTCTCGCCTTCCCTGGAAATAGTACTCGCCATCCTGTGCGTTTCCTATAGCGAGAGATCCCACGTTCAACACGCCAGAAAGAAGTGCTGACGAGATGTGATCGACGTCAATGTCCATTTCGAAATACTGAGCGGGGATATAAAGCTCAGAGATGTATGGGACAACGCCGTGATGAAGAGAGCTGCGAAGGAGATCTTTGACGTCGCTAGCATCGTGCTGCGTCGGAATCTCTTCCATTTCGGCGCAGTAGACGCGCCAGTCAACGACAAAGGCAGATTGCTCGAAAACAGCTGCCTGATACCGCTTTCCAGTGAGAGCAAACGCTGCAGAGGCATCGCTACGTTTGCCAGAGTTGCTTTTAAGGTGGTAAGCGATGCGGAGGACGATATCGTAGGGGAGATCGGAGAATGTGATAGAATGTACGGGGGGTGGATTAAACAGCACAACTTGGCGAGTAGTGCTTTCTTGCGAGTCACGGCGAATGGCAGTGATCAGCGATGCTGGGGGAATGAAAAATCTGGAGAACATGGTGGAATCTGACTGTTGAATTCGATGTTGATGTTGATGAGCGAAGAAGTGGATGTAGACGACATAATTCAAGGGCTCAAGTATTTATATGGCAACAAACCTTGCTTGGGTTTGACATATATTTACCATTAACATAAGTGTTGGTTGGGTCAAGCCAGAAATAGGTAGTCTGCAATCCTGAGAAAGGCTTAGACTTTGAGGAAAACAAATGGTCACAGGGGCAGTTTGAACATTCGATTGTCGTATCCCACAGATCTACCAGAGGATCTAATCAGAGGAAGGAACCTGTAAGGATCTTGTAAGATAGCCCCTCAAAGCATAATAATTGAGCCACCATGGAGAAAGTCAAGCACCGCACAAATTGTGTCAATTGTGATAAGCTGATATCTCTTGAACGTCCTCAAACATGTTCTACGTTTTTCGGAACAGAAAAATACCCAAAAACACTGCACGGAGTAAATAAATAAAAATGGAAAGAGATTTTAAAGTGCAACGGAACTTCTCTCTTCAGAGTATATAGCGATATTCAAAGGGATTATGGAGTCCAAGGACGTGAAATCTTAAGACCTGCAAGATGCCTTCCCTGAGAGATAAGAATCGGAGGAAAGAGGAGGAAACATACTCGACAAGTGAATGAGAGAGCATCGATGGTGGAAAAGTGGATAGGACCTAATTGAAAAGAAGGCGATCAAATCGTCGCAATGTGACCAATGCAAAGCGGAATGAGATTGAGGACATACAGAAAAGAGGTAAGCGCATACTTTGGCCGTATTCAAGAGTGAACCAGGCAACGAGATTGAGAACAGAGTCGATAATCCAAATCAGAAATGTAAAAAGCCGCCAGAAGGTTGTGGAGCTGAAGCTGAGGAAAGAATGAAAGGCAGGACGAGAACGAACAACGTGCAAATTTGTTCGGGATGATATGCGTCGTGGGGTATTGCAGAAAAATCGGGGTTTCGAAGCAGCTGCGAGCAGGACAATTCCGAACAAATGAATCTCGAGATTTCAAGACAAGATTTGCAAGTTCGTGGAAGTGGATTGGTTTCGTCCACATGCTTGGGAGATCGATGAGAGAAGCGAAGCAGAGAATCTCAATAACAGAGAACGCAAGTGCTAAAGCTCCAGAAATAGGATAGGTGAAAGGACGAATGGATACGGAGCCAATTGAGGGCCATATGTAGGAAAGAATGAAGCGAAAAGCTGACGAAAGCAAACTGCCTCTGGCGAACGTACTATAATGGGATGGATTTCGACCACTACATGGCTACTGAGAACCTTGAATAACGCAGCTTCAGGCCGAATCTTAGGCACAGGATACCCCAAAGGTCAAAAAACGAACGGAAGGAAGAGAGCAACAAAGATAAGACCAACAGAAGTTGATCCCCCGACTCGAGAGGGATAGTATCGCAGAACATTAGAGTTCACTTGGACCAGAGCACCGTGAAAGGGAAGTTTTGCAAGAGTGATATCGGCTGAAGCAGGAGAGTAAATTGGTTGCGAGAAGGAGAGAGAGAGACCAGACATGAAAAGCTAGTTCTGGTGAGGTAAGATGAAGATCGGTATCTCCATAGAATCCATCCAAACGCAATAATCCTGAAAGGCATGAAATTTGATCCACAGACCGACCATCGCGTGAATCAATATAACGGAACAGTGTCGAATGGCCTAGTTGCATCGCGACGCAGGGATTTCGTGCCTGCCTATGGACGCGGCACTGTAGTTTGACGGTTAAAGGGTGTCACCAGACATTTCATTGAAGATATTACTCCGGTCAATTTGACTCTGGAATAGAGCTAAGGCTAAGGAGGAAGCATGTAAGATACGGCGCGACGGTTGGAGTTGAAGTGGTCGTTTGGAATGACCACGTGCGGTAACAGCATTGACGCACAGCCACTCATATTCGCTTCTTCCTTCACGACGACTTCCTTCCCGAAACAAACTAGTAGCAGTGACTTTTCCGCCAGACCAGCTGCCATTCTCCTGGACCTTGTCCAATCCTGCTTTCATGAGGGATACTGTGCCGAACGGAAATCCAAGGAGGTTGAAAGCATGAAGTCGTACGTCGCGTTTCGTCTACTATTCCAAGGCACCAACGCTGACTTGAGTACAGGAAATGGTGGTGATGCCCTGTAGCCATTATGGGTCTCAGGAGCCTCGGCCAAAGCAGGGACAAGGAATCTTGAAGACGAACGACGAATTGGCGAGATATACCATCTCCAAATCTCATCTCCTGTCCTTCCAGCGATGATATTCACTGCCTTTCCAACGCTTTTATCCACCATCCACTCCTCCACTTCTCCTTTCACCTCCTCAAACATGACCTAGACGCGAATTCGGACCACGACTCGGAAGATATGGACCTTTCCGGCACTTTCCAAGTGGCAGGGGTGTGGGTGTGGGTGTAGGTTGCACTGTATTGTAGAGAAGAGGCGAGATTCAGTCAGAATGAGGAAGAGATGGTCACTGCTCCGACTCCGCGTTGAGCGAAATGTACGTTCTCACTTGGATAGAGTTGAACTTCGAGCTAATCGTATTCTCAGAGCTGCTATCATTCTCATACCACTGAACCGCCGGGGATGTCTATCGCACGCAAATGAGTGCCTTCTGATTAGGGTGACCGTGAAGGAAAGGTCCTTCGAAGCGCGTCACTCTTATCTGGCCGTTAGGTCTCTTTGGGAGAATGGTAGATGGTACGTGCTCTGCGATACCAGCTGTAGGGTTTGACTAAAACTTCAAACAGGAAGTTTCTTCCTCAGCGTTCCCGGAAAGCCAAGGGCACAGACGAACATCTAGATATACGTCACGCTGGAGCAGGACAACTATGGGAGTGCGTAGAATGGCCACGACCATGGCATCGAAAACCACATCCGACCGGACATCTCGTGTTCGCCACGGCCGCGTGTGGTTAGACAATAAAAGGGAGACAAGGTACCCTGTCCTTCGGTATAGCTCATCTGTTGACTTTCGCTGATTGTCTTTGCCTTTCAGACAAGCAGTGTAGGAAGCCAAGCGCTCCTCCATTCCCAGCATTTCAAGGTCCGACAAGAAAACACTGACGGATAAGGACGGAGAAGGCAACTTGGAGAATCTCGTTTCTCCCTATATCTACTTATTATCTATTCATGTGTGAAATATGAAGAGTGTTTAACCCCTACGCTTTTGCTGTGATCGATGTCCGGAAAGGGGAATCTGCCTAACCCCTAGGGTTGTTTCCAATGCACCCTGTCATTTGGTAAATTGCAAAGTGAAATGACCGCTTTCTCTCTGCTCTCTGAAGATTACTTGCATGGACATAATAGTTTATCACTGCATCTATGAACCCAATGCGCTTACTACCTTTCCCGCTGCGCTGCTTCGCACTCCAGGACTGGAGCATTCTAGTCTCTGTCGAAGTGTTAGCGAGCCCATTGTTGTGCTACACGCATCGGAAGAGCGCCATATTTTTCATCCAGCTATTAGAGTCCGCATTGAAATGACCATATGAATGAGTGAGTCTGAATACTAATAGGAGCCAACAAACTTCATTCCACTTTACTTTACTTGAACACGGACACAAACCCAATCCTGTATATCTTTGACTACAACTCAGTTTTTCTCATGCGCCATGGTGCTCTCGGTCCAAGTGAAGTGTCATAACTGGAGGCTAAGGCCCGTGTTTCGCCTCTGATGTTGAGACTGCATGGATTGCATAAGGACTCATGTCTGTTTCGCGCTCGTCAACGTTTGAAATAAGCTTTCAAGACCATGGGGCTCACCGTTCATATTCTGTTTTGCTATTGTGGACCTTCGATGGCTTTGGGAATTTGATGTTGGAATTGTTGCTGTCGTTGCTACTGGCGTTGAAGTAAGTGGAGAAGAGGACAAAAGGACCACCGGCTTTAAAGTGGACGGCAGATCCAAGGATGGTATTTGCTTGAACATTGGAGGTGGATATGGCTATATTGGATGTAGGGTGTCAGTACCGTAGATTCATGCTACTTCGAGGACCAAAATCTACGCACGAAATCAAAGTACATTGTCAAGACACCGTTGCGAGGAACAGTGCAAGTGGATTGCAGTATAGATCCGCTCAAAGCCATCGTGCCCGCTCTCCCTTTTGCAATGCATTCTACGCTATCGTGCTCCTTTGACAAAGGAATGCTAATATAGACAGGTGCTACAAGAGTAGATATTGGGGAGAAATTACGAGTTGGAATAAAGAGATATGCTCACTGCTGCCGACGAGTATGAACTGGATAGCGTCCAAGACATTCCTGGTACTGACATGGAAACGGCCGTCTATCTTGCTCTCACCATACCAGGGATATAGAGAGATCGGAATAATGAACTTGGTGTGAGGCTTCGTGCGGCGATCCAGCAGGAACAGGATGATACGACGAAGTTGTACGTATCGCTGGATAGAAACTCTCGTCAAGCTGAGTTGTTCTTACGAGGAGGAAAGAGAAATTGTACCTCTTCGGAATCGATTCCACCACTAGAGTTGGTGGAAGGACTCGTCGAGATCAGAGTCTTGCCGTTGAGATCCATCCCGGAAGCGATGGTAGCTTTGGAGTATGGTTTGATGTCTTTGTGGGTAGTAGATCTGGAGGGTTTTCGGTCAGCAGACGTCGATAATTGTCATCGGAAAGCTCACCTGAAACGGGTGGGAGCAGGTTTCATATTGAGATTTTACCCGAGAAAAGGTAAAGCACCAGCGTATATATGAATGTCTTACCCAACACCGACGGATCTGTGGAAATTCGTGCAAATGTTGGCACGAGGGATTGAATGGAGGAGATCAGAAGGAGAACGAAAGAAGCTGGCGAAATTGAAGTAAGCCAAAAAAACGAGAGTAGCAAGAGCGAAACGAGGGTAGATGTGGGGAAGCGATACCGAACGCGAGATGAAGTCGAATCAAGGAAAATCAGGGAAGGAGATCATCAAAGGTGAGCCACGCAGAGAGATTAGATTGAGCTGGGTTAAGAGCGGAATTCAGACTGTGACAAGTCAATAGGAGTTTATTAGCGTAACGAACATAGGAAGAAGGGCCAAGCGGTGAGGCTGTAGGAGGCAATGATGAGTGCCACCGCGTCAGCATTTGCAGCTTCGGGGACTCATACCAGTATCGGCTATAATTTTTTCTCACTTAATGATTTACCTATGATATTCCATTCGCCTTTGGATCCTTCGAGGGACGATACCTCCGCTCATCGTTCTAAAGACATCGAGCTGAAATACCGGAACTTTGTATCGGTGATACTCCCCATGGAGGATGGGTCTTCAATCTTTCTTGCTTCGAACTCGAGTGGAAACTAAAGCTCCCGACGAGCATTTGTCTTTGGCTAGCGGAACTAGCGATATTCAATAAGCAACGAAATCTGTATGAAGAATTGTCACCAATCTTGCGGGTGCAATACGAGATCTAACTTACTGGAACTGAGAGGGTCTTGTAGTCGAGATCCATCTTACAGGCGATTCAAGCGTGCGAAAACCCTTAGAACTACTGGTTGCTCTGTCAGTGAACGGAAGAGGCGACAAATCGACGATGAACAACTCACCTGATCGTACGAAAGTCGGATCCATGCGCTGCATCTGGTCAGAGTTCCTTCCTACTAATTCGTCGGAGCTATATCAGCGAAGAAGCACCTCTTCGAATTGATGAGAGGAAATCAATGGAAGATTTGCGGCAAAAAGAGGGTGGATGCGGATGAAATAGACTGAGTGACCAAGAGCAAGGCAAGGCAACGAACGAGAATTCGTAAGGCACGGATGAAAGCGAGCTCCAAATACAGACAGATTACGAGTAAAAGCAGTCACGAAATTTCCTACATCAATGGAGAAGGCATATCATTCGGCTGAAGAAAGCACCACGGAGAGAACAGCAGAAAGAACGAGCAGCAGGAGTATCCAGGTACTTGTGTAGACCACACGAGAGAACGTCTCATGCAAACGCGGCTCAAGAGTTTCGCTTCCAGCGTAGAATCACGCTGCGAAGTTCATGGTATTTCATGGCTATGTGGTCAAGAGCAAGGAGCGAGTTCAGTCGAACGAACTGAAGATGACAATGCGATGATGGCCAGGGTTTCGGGAATCAGAAGCAAACGGGGCCGTGCCGACTCTCTTGTCCTGTGACCACCACTATCTGCTCTCCCTGTCGACCACCCTCTTCGTTCTGTCGCAGCGCGATCGCTTCTGACGACTCTACCGCAGTGCAAGCCGGAAATACGCCATACTCTTCAGTCTTGCTTGGCCAGACTGGGTATCTCCTCGCTGCCGTCGCAAGTCTCTATTTACTCCAGCGCGACTTGAAAGCAGAGAAAGCGGATCCTTGTACTACACCCTGCAGTGAATTTGCCAGTCTCTCGAATTGGTTGGCGACCCGAAGATGATAGGACCGAGAGATTCTCCCACAGGACTGACGAAGGTGGTGATTGTTCTGGCTGGCTGACTACCTTTGGAGGAGGCGTCAACAGAGCACAAGGTACGTACGCTCAACATCAGTCGTTAATATTGCACTAACGTCCATCGTAGATCTTTTGGCCATCGTTTTCGAGCAGTACTACAGACTTGTACTGTTGTTAGCGCTACCGAGCACATGGTAGCCAGCCGCCACCGCCCCCTTTTGAAATACATGATTTCCTGGTAAGCGGTCCTTTCCTTTCCCCCCTCCACCCGCGGTTGGCCTGAATACGAGGTTTGGGCATAGTCTACACGCCTGCCCATGGGATTTGCATATGTTTTGAATCTGCGCAAGGCGATACCGCGGTCTTTCCGCTTGCTCTTAACCTGATACCCCCGTGCTGTACTTTACTGACACATTTTTAGACCTCTACCTTCTGTACATCAAACGCGAAATCATAAACTCCTTTACGTCTTATTCCCAGGCTTACAATGCCACCCCCCTGCCTTCAACTTCTACCTTCCATACAGCCTTTATCTACCTGTAGCTATTATACCATTACTTATATATGCAATGCTATTCTGCTTTGATCAAATGCAGAATTTCTCGAGAAGAAAATGGGCAAGCCCCTGAAATGAGCAAAAGCAAATGAACGAGACCCTTGTACACTGCGAACGTTCGCTACGTACCATGGCCTGATAGCCTACATTTTTGCACCGCGTAGGTCGTTTTCGGTCGGCCAAAGGATATTCTCACAGAGTGAATAATGTTACATTACGTTCGTTCAGTTACAGCTATATACATTTAATATAGCTATTGAAAATGACAGACGAGTTCAAATTGATGCTTCTTGGGCCTCGACTCCATTCTCGGGTGGTCGTATACGCTTTCACTCTTGCAGTGAATATTCTCAGGGACCAGGACATAGTTGTATTTCGTTCGTGTAAGTATAGCTATATACGACGACCACAGCAATCGAAAATAGCCAACAAACATTCGAGAAAATGTTTGCAAGCCATTTTCAGGCTCTCAAACGGCAGCCCAAGGCACTACGACGATAGCTATTCCGTATTCTCAACTTTAGTTCGAAGAAAACAAATTACATTCACAACATCTAACTACGTTCGAGCTATCCAATAGCTATAGCGCCGTAAGTGGCGCTATTGCGTGAGGAAAAGGCCTATGTAAAAAAACGTCTTACTCCGGAAAGTAGGGCAGCAATGCCAGCGCCTTGAATGGCATTGGCACGCTATCAAAAAGAGGAGAGAAAAATCCTCACTCCGGAGAGTGAGGCAGCGACGACAGCGCCTTGAATGGCAGTGTCGTGCTTGGAAAGAGAGGGAAGAAGCAAGCGGTCGAACGAGGGAAGCCAAGAGTCGGAGTTGTAATTGTTTCAAACTCCGCTAGCTGCAATTTCGCCTCATCGCTGCATCTCCTGCCTCTGCCTCAGTGCTGCTATGGCGGCCCACTCCCCTGGTCTCTCGTGTACTCATTTCGTTGAGCATATTCTTTGCATGGCTTCTTGAACTCGCGCTGCCTCTTCTTGAGTCGTCTGGTGCTCAATGTTAGACATCTATCCAGTCAGACAGGCTATCTGGCAACTCGAGCGTGCCTTTCCCTCCTTCCACCACTCACCACGACGCATTCTGGGTACCTCACCTTCATCTCAGCCTAGCGCGAAACCGCCCAGGACGCATATTGAAGGGATAGCGTGTTGTAGATGTAGGATTTCGATGGAGATCGCGCGCTATAGAGCTGTGGGGGATATAAACGCAGGAGGTTACAGCCACTCTCGGGCTGAAGCCAGCAACTCAAAGGTACGTTGATAGCTTGATTGTTTTCCAACTCACATCCACTAACAAAAACTACAGTTTTATATGGTCTACCCGCCAGCGGGGGACCTGCGATTGACTGCTACCCCCCACCATTCACAGCTTAACCACATGGTACTTGGTACTGCAGATGGCTTGCGTCCTTGCCCACCAAAGGGCGCAAGCAAAGTCACGAAAGCAGGTACGCGAGTACCTGTGCATGTTGTATCTTTTGCCGACTAACCTTCCGCTGCAGCAAGTAGGGAGTTTCAAGGCGGACTCGGAAGTGCATCCCAATTCCCACTACTTACCCCTACATATAGCTCACTGCTCCTCTTTGTCTTGATACCAACTGTCTCCTGCTCCTACATCCCTACGCTCGATAAACGCTTGCCCGCGGTTTCCACTACTTACCTAGGAGCGACCTATTCTCTTACCTTTAGTAATGCCACTTATTGCCAAAATAAATAAAAATTCCATTTCGTTGCCAGTTTCGCGTGAAATTTTGAACGTGCTTCTTATGTCCAGCCGCTATGCTCACGTCTTACGAATTCAGACTTGTAATGTTGTGTGCTAACGTTCAGACCAGACTATAGATGAGCTCAATGTGATAACAAATCGAAGTTTGTAAACTAGTAACTATATAACTCTACAAAAGGTTTATTTCTTTTCGTTGACGTGACTGCAGTCTGTGAGCGTGAACACGGGAATGCGAGCGCTCCCGCTCGCTCGCATTCCGTCACGCTCACGTGTCTGAGTCGCGTCAACGAAAAGAAATAAAAGGGGAATAGCGCGATTGATAGGAAGTACATACTGGTGGAGGAGGACCAAACACAGGTGGATGTGATGGAGAGGATGAGTCAAAGTGTGATGGATGGAGGGTGGATGTGTGATAGACAGAGGGTGGATGTGACAGTGAACGGACGCAAAAGGGTGGATGTGAGGGTGGATGTGACCATGTTCATCTCAAAAATGACGGAATGCAGTGCATATGGTTACGGGCTCATTTCAAATGGCAACAGGAACCAGGAACACGGATCTGAGTGGGTTTGCTCATCTCAAATCATGATTACTCCTTTTAGACTAGTCAGGATGAGCTCATCCTCGTCCATTAGAGAGATAGGTTTCACTCTAATACACACGGAATACACTCACTCTTGACTCTAATGCTGTGTATATTCACTCTATACTATGTCTCTATGCTCTCTGTACTTCACCTTGTGTCTATACTCTGTATTACCTGCTTACAATTTGGTTGTCTACATATTCTTACTTCCTTATACACTCCGCCTATTGTCTATGTGTCTGTCTTGTATGTTGTCTTACTGTTTGTATCTTGTATCTCTGTCTTGTCTCATTGCTTCTGTTGGTGTTGCTGAATTTGACTACTGTGTCTTACCATGGCTCTATCTTGTATGCTATATGGTCTGTTGTCGAAACTCGGGTGTCTGTTGACGTTGAGCTGTGACTTGTTAGCGTGTTGTCTTTATGTCTGATACTACTCGCGCTCTTCACTGGGTTATCTTATCTTGTCTCTATGCATGTGAATGTCATTGACTTTACGGTTTCGTATCATCTATCATTGCTCATGTGGCCTCTCGTCACTACAACACTGTACCTATGGTTGTCTTTGCGTTGACTGTCTACTTAGCGCTACTGGATTCGATTGGAATTGGATATCGTTATGCTAGTTCTCGTTAATAGATTCTTTGGACGGAGTGGTGGTCACTTCATTGTCACTCTATCGTAGCGTTGTAGACGTTCTGAATATTGTGATTGGCCGAGCGCGTAGACAGTCACGGACTTGCTGAGAGTTATTGAGTCTTATGCTTCGAGAGAGGAATATGCCTACCTTTGTTGGGTACTTTCTTTCGACGGAGTCTTGATAAGCTCTACGTTACTACCTCATACTATTGCAGACGTTATGAAGTGTTCTGATTGGCCGAGCGCGTAGACAGATCTGCTCCCAATCGTTGCCTCTTATGGTTCGAGTGAGGAGTATGGCTGCCCTCGAGCTGCTTTCGTTTCCGCCACGTATTCAGTTCTGTTTTATGTTACGCTTCGAGTCCCAAGTATGGACTGCCATTCAGTGGTCTTTCGTTGCTCATATAGCTCAATTCTTAACTGAGCGAACGTTCCTGCGACTAATCTTAAATGTGTCGGGGCTTCGTTGCTCTAAAGCCTGCCAGCGCATCTTACGATATTTGAACTTCGCGCAGACTTCGAGCGTCGTTATGATGGTAAAGGCATTGGAATTCGGCATACGTGCTACGCTAAGACAAGGCATGTACACTAGCATGAGTCGATGAAGGGTAGAAATTGAGTGGGAAAGAGATAAGTAGGTCATATGGTCGGTAGATAGAATGAGTTCTCAGTACGAGCGGATATCGTAAGGCATATGAGAGGAGTCAATCAGGCCCTGCGTTTCCTCGTAGCCATGTAGTAAGGTCCGTGCGATACAGAAGGAACTGAGTGTCAAAGAGAACTGCCGCTACTCCAAGTCAATGAAGAGTGGAAGTGGAGAGAAGAGCGGTTGCCGTAAGGCGCTCGAATTCGGGCGTAGTCGATCTTGCATGTCCTGCTTTCATACCCTCCAGCTATTTCTGCTTCTCCTCCTTCGAATCTTCTTGCGATACGCTGAGCCATGACATCCCTTCGGTGACAGGAATGTCGAGCTTGGGTATGTAGCCATACTCGAGCTCGTCGACCTGAGTCGTACGCGTTGGATTGTGGCGTCTCCAGCGGCAACTCTGACTGGCTGTCCGTAGATGAACTCGGAGTGGGAGTTCCGGTGGAGGGAACTGTGGGGGAAAGGAATAGCCTCGCAATATAAAGGAATCTTCCTGTTGTAAGGTCTCCTTCCATTCGGCTGAAAGCGATGGTAGCCACTGGAGTCGAAGCCGAAGTGCTGTGGCGCTACGAATGGACCGAGTACGTCTTCGTCGCCATATGCAGGTAGCAAGCCCGTTGGTAATGCGAACGCTGCTGATCGACGAACGGCTTGGGGTCTGTGGTCGGGTATGCAGCACATACGAGAGCGGATTAAAGCCTGTTAGAATTCGATGGTCAGTGTTGCTGCTTCCATGGTAAGACAAAGTGACCTACCATTCTCAATGGTCAAGAGGGAAACATCGAAGGATTCTCTTCGATGAGAGAAGTGTCGTTCTAGCATTCCAAAGCCTCAAGTGAAGGCGAGAGCAGTGCACCTGGCTCATGCAAGAACAGAAGGGGCTGTTCCTTCTTCTCCTCGTCGAAAGAAAAGCCCAAGTCGATATGCAGAAGGTCGGGTTCGAGTACGTCAGCGGGGAGATTCAGAAGATAATTGGAAGGCGAAGGCGACGACGGTGGTGGCGCTTCGTCAAAGACCGACCACGGGGTGACGATAAGAGGTCACTGTCGAAGTCGTCACAGTCGTCCTGCCCTTACTGGCAAGACTCGTCGAACGGGACCTTGGAGACAGAGGATTGTGGCGTCTCCAGTGGCAGGAAAGCGTTGTGATATGGAGGAAGGCGAGTGCGTCTAAACTGCGCCTTCGTCGTTCACTCAGCAATCGAGACACCTGAGAGACCCGTACTGTGGGGGAAAGGGATAGCCTCGCAATGCAATGGATTCATCCTGTGGTAAGGTCTCCTTCCATTTCGATGAGAGCGATGGTAACCGACTATTTAAGTCGAAGCCGAAATGGTGTGGGGCTGCGAATGGACCGAGTGCGTCTTCGTCGTCATCTGCGGGTAGCGAGCGCGTGCCATTAGCGATGAGAGGGGAGAGTCCAGGAGGTGGCCTTGACTATGGCGAAAGACATGGTGGTGCGAATACTGCTGATCGACGAATGGCTTGGGGTCTGTGGAGGGCTATGCGGCACAAACGCGAACGCATTTCGTGCTTGTGCTTCCTGTCTTCAAAGGCTTGTTAGTATGCTATGGAATTACAACTAAAATGCAGAAGCTTACCTGGTTCTCGTCAAGACCGTAGGCGATAGCAGCAGCGATGGGCTCGTTGATGATACGGGGTGGGGTGGTGATGGCGTAGGCAACGAAATGGAAATGGGTGAACGATGAAGTGTGCGCAGAGGCGTGGGATGTTCTCGCGGCTGTAATGAGTGGGATGGAGGGTTGGAGGACAAGTGATTCTTGATTTATCCTGTCCGAATGGGTTCCGTCAGTAAGAGATAGCGTAAAAATAAGAGATCAGTTCACGTACCTGTGCAGCTAAGGCTGATGTGCTATCCAGTAGGCCAAAATGGGGTCCAAAGAGGGCGCATCCTCCGGTTTCGCGTGCTAACCAGCCAAAGTCCAGCGTCCCCAGCAGTTGAAAACTGCCATACATCTGAACTTCTTCGGTAGCTTGCTACCCCTTCGGCTACTCCCGCAATGGTGGGTGCTTTGTCGCGGCGGCGACGAGCTCAAGGCTCCATCTGCCCGCCATATGCGACGCAGCACCAAAGGAAAGAGACCACCAGGAATGGGTGAGCCGAGACAGCGGCTGACGGAGTTTGAAAGAATTCAAACTCCGACCGCCTCAGTCGTTCGCAGCTACCCATCGCTCCTCGAGACTGGTGCTGCTATCTTCTGACCTCTCCGTCCTCCCCTACTCGCGCTAGCTGGAATCTTCTTGGACAATCGACTCGGGATTGGGGCTGCAACTGTAGCTGGACTTGGTGCTGGACTTGGGTCGGATGGCGGTTGGATATGGCTTGTGTGGCGCAATCGCTTAGGTGGTGTAAACCGAGTAGGTAAGTCTTCGTTCGTATCTTTGCATTGAAATTTCGCTTACTAGAACCCGCAGAGCGCGATTACCATCCTTCTCCCCATTACAATTCCTTCCCCCTCCCTTTCTCGCTCGATGATGCCATTCAAGGCGCTGTCGGTGCTGCTCTACTCTCCGGAGTGGAGCATTGCTCTTTATCTTCCGCACGAGAATGCCATTCCAGGCGCTATCGCTGCGTCCTCACTCTCCGGAGTGGGGCTTTTATTCCCTGTCACTCTCCAATCGCTTCTCCCCCTCCCTATGTTCCTCTTGGTTCAGAACCTTAGCGCCGACGAGAGAACATCGACTTCGGATCTCATAGCAACGACGTAGACAAGAGCATGGACGACCTGCGCCCTCGCACTGCCAGTGTTCACGAAGAATGGCGGGTGGGTCTTTCAAGGATGCTCAGTAATCGTATGTTTCTCTCTTTGCCTCGCTTTTACTGCCTTCCCTAATGCTCTTTCAGCGCGACTAAAAGCTCGTCTCGGCATATTCCAACATGCTGTGTGGAAGATATCGCAACTATCTTCGCGGTGCCTAAACAGAGGCGCTCCATTCGTTCCCTATTTACGTTGCTTATATTTCGGTTATCTCCCTCTTATTATCGTCTTACCTTGCTTTCATTCTCCTTGCTTCGTACCGCTATAGTACTCCCTAGCGCCACTATACGTACTAGTATACATGTCAAATTCAATCCTTTTTTACAATCAAGTTGTGATGTCTGCGATTAGACTGGATACTGAATGGTGGGTGAGCAAATGATGTCTGCTGCAGCGTTCATTTCAATGAAGTTCGCATGGTACTCGATGAATTTGGTAGTATTACAACTACGGGAACTACAGCAAATTACACTATTGAGAATGATAGCGCATCCAATACCATGCAACCAACTCCAGTCCTTTCCAGTGCTCGCCGATGTTCTCTTCCACAACGAAATACTCGGCGAAGCGTTCGTACGTATCCCGATATTCGCTCAGACCTGCGAATCTCGGCTGTGCCATTGCTTCAGTCATCAGACTCGGGGTGTTGTAGATAAATGTGAGTATGATGGGGACAAGACCCTCGAACCAACATCTAGAGACAATGAGTTAGCGTGTACGAGAAAATGTAAGAACATGGTCGTACGGTTTATTTACACCTTGTTCCCACGGTCTATGTTCTTCGGGGATGAAACGACCTTGGGGGAGTAAGCAATGGTAACAAACCTTGTACTTCTCGTTGTTCCCCTTGAAGATAGCATTCACGGCCTTCTTATACTGAAACATTTGGTTCATCTTGAGAGAACCGCAATTCGCTAGGCAAGTCTTCCAAATCGCGGCGTGATGAGGAACATCATCTTCGACTTCGATGAGACCGTGGCCATGCAAATAGCACACCAGACACCTCTTCCGAAACTTCTGAAGAATCGTGTTGATGAGTTGAATGACCTGGTCCTTCCTAACGTCTCCCAAGCTCTGTTGAGCGTTAGCAAGCTGCAAAGGGGTGACGCCGGAAATTGGAGGTGCGAATGGCGAGGAAGAGGGGATAAAATCGGTGATGAGTGGCGTAGAGGACGGTATAGGGGATGGCGACGCGCTAAAGAAGTCGATATCGTTGATGGGAGCTGCATGAAGGCGAGATGGTCCAGGTACGGGTGTGCGTTCGTAGTCCGTAATTTTCTGTGCCAAAATGGCTGCTCTAGTTGAATAGACGGGCGTGGTTATGGTGTTGGCGCCAGTCGGAATAGCGGAAGTCGAAGCTGTTGGAGTAGATACTCCTGCTAGCGAAGTCCGAGGTATTGTAGGCCCACGTTTCGGATCTTTCCTAGATGCTCGAAGGAGTCGTTGGATAAGACTTGGGAATACTGGCTCTTGAGAGTCGCAGTTGTCGCAGGGAGGAAAGGTGGGGTCTAGCAGGTGCTCCTGGAAATCGAAGCAGTCGCGTTCGTGGTCTTCAGAGTGATTAAATTCAACCGAAACAGGTTTTCGGCGACATTCTGTAGTCGCGATAAAGTCCTGTCCTGCCCCTATGAGTGTGTGGTCGTCTTTTTTCGTAGGTGCCCGGGACTGAGTGCGGCGAGGATTATGAATGAGAAGCACTGTTGCTTCTACTTCAGAGGATCTTCCGGCTCGTCCAGCGCCCTGTACGAAATTGATGAGGCCGAAAGGCATATCTGGAGATGAAGAATGTTAGTGTGTTACAGAATCCACAAGGTATATCACACCTATGAACACTACTAGACCCACGTCTGGCATATTTATGCCACAGATGAAACCGCTTGTGGCAACGAGGAATGGATTTCGGCCCTCCTTCCACGCGGTCTCATTTGCAGTCTTCTCGTGTCTGGGAACATCGGAATGAGACATACTGCCACCAAACACGGCCCCGATTGCCTGACAGGCCTTGATGGACGTCACAAAAATAATGCCCTTCCAACCCTTCTCTCGTAGTATTGGCGTGGCTTCCTCCTTAATGAGAGTAGCCAGATCCTCGTCGTTCATAGCAGCAGCTCTGTTCTTCACAACATAGCGGACCCTTTGCCTCAAAGGCTCACGAAGAACCGGTGTCGATGCTGGTAACCCAGAAGCTTTGATGACAAACTCTTCGTGAACATGGGGTAGAGTGGCGGTGAGGAGGAATCGTGGTTTAGTGCAGTATTGGGTGAGCCTCTTCAGCTTCCGATACGAGTCGGCGCGGTGGTCATCCGTCAAGACACTGTGAGCTTCGTCGATGGCGATCCCACGTATACGGCGTGCATTTTCGTGGTAATATCTGTAGGTTGTAGTTATTAGCTATGCAATAATGTAGAAATAATAGAAAGACTTACCTTTCGAACCCAGCTGAGATCAAAGTTTCCAGCGCAACAAAGACCACCTTGGTCTTTAGCATTGGAGGAGATCCCATACTGACACTCCACGTTTCGCATGGAATTCCGAGTGCTTCTGTTGAACGCTTTTGGTCCTCCATGAGCGAACTCGTATGGTTCATAACAACTGTGAAGCTGTCGTCGTTTGTCATTCCGATGACATTCCAGAGCATAGACTTGCCCCCGCCGGTCGGAAGAACAATAATAGCTGAGCTATATTGCTCTAGAGCATGCTCGACCATCTGTTGCTGGGAATTTGACGAGAAGGATGGACTCGAAGATTTCAAGACGCGGTTAAGGAAGTCCAGCGCAGTTAAACCTGTGTTTGACATTGTTTCGAGCGCAGTTGGTACGCTAGAGACAGAGAGTGATGGTGCAGAAGGGATGGTGATATTGGTTGACGAAGCGGACGAGTGGTTGAGGTTGGATGTGGTA
>Ga0247730_1000230_pt1 | contig 51230 bp, 59 predicted proteins | sample UWRJL073202C2_FD_180959 | JGI IMG/M metagenome (GOLD analysis project Ga0247730, IMG submission 180959) | Plant litter microbial communities from Arlington Agricultural Research Station in Wisconsin, United States - UWRJ-L073-202C-2 | ecosystem: Environmental > Terrestrial > Plant litter >... | reverse complement strand
CGACTTCTCGGTGCAGCAGATGAAGGACCTGTCGCTCGTGAGCAACGCCGGAAACGACACCCTCGGCGACTTCGACCTCGACCGCGTGCAGGAGATCATCGACACGATGACCCCGATCGCGACCGACCTCGGCACCCCGCCGGTCGAAGGACTCTCGGTCGACGACCTCGTGACGAACGAGTTCATCGACGACTCCATCGGCCTCAAGTAGTAGAGCCCCGGAAGAAACGACGATGCCACCGGTGACCACCGCCCCCGCCCAGCCCCGGCTGCTCGGGCGACGCGTCGTGGTCACCGGTGGTGCCCGGGGAATCGGCGAGGCCATCGCCCGCCGGTTCTCTGCCGAGGGCGCGACGGTCGCCATCCTCGACCGGCTCGAGCCCGAGGGAACCGCCCTCGCCGCCGAACTCGGCGGGCATTTTGTGGCCGCCGATCTCTCCGACCCCGCCTCGATAACAGGGGCGATGGATGTCGCGATCACTCGCCTCGGCGCAGTGGACGTTCTCGTCAACAACGCGGGCATCCTCAAGAAGGCCGCACTGCTCGACATCACCGTCGACGACTGGGACGCGGTCTTCGCCATCAACGCCCGGGCCATGCTCGTCACCACCCAGATCGCGGCACGTTCGATGCGCGACGCGGGCACCCCCGGCAAGATCGTCAACCTCGCCAGCATGGCGGCCAAGACCGGCGGCGCGGGCCAGGCCCACTACGCCGCGTCGAAGTCCGCGGTCATGGCGCTCACCCGCGTCTCCGCGCTCGAGCTCGGCCCGCTCGGCATCACCGCCAACTGCATCTGCCCCGGCTACGTGCTCACCGAGATGGGTGCCGCGGGGCGCACCGACGCCGACGTCGCCGAGTGGAGCACCTACTCGCCGCTCGGCCGGCTCGGCGAGACCTCCGACGTCGCCGCGGTCGCCGCCTTTCTCGCTTCCGCCGACGCGGACTACCTCACCGGCCTCGCGGTCGACGTCTCCGGCGGCATGACGACGTGCTGACCACCCCACACCCACGACTAGAAAGCACCAACCCATGACGATCGAGAACCTCCACGCCGAACTCGTCGAACTGCTCGGCCCGCGCGGCGCATCGATCGAGCTGCGCGCCCGCGAGAAGGCGTCGGTCGACGGCGCCAAGATGTCGCCGATCATCACCGAGCTGCTGCCGCTCGGCCTCGCCGACATCGTCGCCTTCCCCACCAACGCGGCCGAGATCGCCGCGGTCGTGGCCGCCGCCGTGCGGCACGGCATCGCCATCACCCCGCGCGGCAAAGGCACCGGCAACTACGGCCAGGGCATCCCGCTCGAGGGCGGCCTGGTGCTCGACATGTCCAAGGCGCGCAGCATCATCTCGGTCGGCGACGGTGTGATCACCGCCGAGGCGGGCACCCCGATGATCGCGCTCGAGCAGGCGGCCCGCGAGACCGGCCAGGAGCTCTGGATGTACCCGTCGACCGCGCAGTCGAGCATCGGCGGATTTCTCTCCGGCGGCTCCGGCGGCACCGGGTCGATCCAGCACGGCGCCAACCACGAGGGATTCGTCGCGGCGCTCGACGTCGTGCATGCCTCGCTCAACGCCGAACTGGTGCACGTCGACGGCGACAACGCCCAGCCCTACGTGCACAACTACGGCACGGCCGGCATCATCGCGACGGCCACCGTGCGGCTCGACCCGATGCACGAGTGGGTCGCCTTCTACGCGAGCTTCGACACCTTCGCCGACGTGCTCACGATCCTGCGCGACGTCGGCAAGCTCGACCCGATTCCGCGCCTGGTCTCGGCCGACCTGCCGGAGATCGCCGACGCGCTGCCCGACGACCCCGCCATACCGAAGGGACGCGCGAGCCTCCGGGCCATCCTGGACCCTTCGACCGTCGACGCGGCCCGCGCCCTCGTGCTCTCGGCGAACGGGGTCGTCGAAGACATCCGCGAGGGCCCGCAGGCGAGCGTTCGCCTGAGCACGCTGTCGTACAACCACCCGATCGAATGGCTGCAGAAGACCTCGCCCGGCACCTACTTCCACCTCGAGGTGGGCGGCGACGCGCTCGTCGACCGCATCGACGAGGTGCACGCGGTCTTCCCCGGCGGAATGCTGCACATCGAGGCGCAGCATCGCGGCCCCATCGGCATGCTCGCCGGGGTCTACGAGTCGCCCGAGCAGGTCTACGACGGCATCGACGTGCTCTTCGCGCTCGGCGTCGGCGTGCACAGCCCGCACCAGTGGAACGTCGACTTCGAGATCGCGCGCACCGTCGAACTCGCAAAGACCACCGACCCGTCGGGATTGCTCAACCCGGGCAAACTCGACCCCGACTACGCGGGACCACGCAAGGGAGCCATCCGATGACCGGCACACGCAAGCTCGCAGAACTCTCCGGCCCCGCGGTATCGGCCAGCCTCACCGCCGACTCGGTCATCATCATCCCGACCGGGGCCATCGAACACCACGGCGCGCACCTGCCGCTCAACACCGACGCGCTCGTCGCCGAATCGGTCGCCTCCGCGGCGGTCGAACGTGGCGTCGCCGAGGGGCTCGACCTCTGGCAGCTGCCCACCCTCAGCTACACCAAGTCCGACGAGCACCACTGGGCGCCGGGCACGATGTGGCTCAACTGGGAGACGCTGATGTCGACGCTCGTCGACCTGGGCCGCTCGGTCGCGGCGACGCCCGCGCGCAAGCTCGTCTTCCTCAACGGGCACGGCGGCAACACTGCGCTGCTCGGCGTCGCGAACCGCGAGCTGCGCCGCCGGTTCGGCCTGCAGACGTTCACGATGGGCGCGGGCTACGTGCGCGCGGCCACCGGCACCGACGGCGAGCCCGACGAGATGGGCTTCGGCATCCACGCCGGCTTCGGCGAGACCTCGCTCGTGATGCACCTGCGCCCCGACCTCGTCGACATGAGCCTCGCGGAGCGCAACATCCCCGAGCACATGGCCGACCTCAAGTACATCGGCTTCAACGGCTTCCCGGTGAGCTTCGGCTGGCTGAGCAACGACTTCGGACCGTCGGGCGTCATCGGCGACCCGACCGGGTCGAGCGCCGAGCTCGGGGCGCAGTTCTTCGAGCAGTCGGTCACACGCGCCGTCGCCGCCCTCGGCGAGATCTCCCGGTTCAGCCACGCGGGACCGGTGCAGTGATCTCCGACCCGATTCAGCTGGCGCTCGACTGGCTGCCCGCCAACGACGATCCCGAGCGCCCGCAGATCACCCTGTCGACGGTGACAGAAGACGGGTGGCCGGATGCCCGCACGGTGCTGCTCACCGCGGCGGGGCCGGAGGGCTTCCAGTTCAACACCGACGCGAAGTCGCGCAAGGCGGCCGAGCTCGCCGCCAACCCGCGTGTCGCCATCACCGTGCTCTGGCCCGGCTTCACCCGGCAGCTGGCGATCGTGGGCGTCGCCGAAGTCGCGCACGTCGACCACATCGCCGCCGCCTACCGTGCGCGCTCGCCCTACCTGCAGCAGCTGGCCTGGCTGAACACCGCCGAGTTCGCACGCCTCCCGCTCGCCGAACGCGAATCGACCTGGGCGCAGTTCGAAGCGGCGCACGCCGGCGCGTTCGAGCAGCCCGTCGACTGGACCGGCTACCTCGTGCGGCCCGTGCGGCTCACCTTCTGGGAGAGCAGCCCCACCACCGCGAGCCGACGTCTCGAGTACACGCTCGTCGACGACGTCTGGCGCCTGGACTACCTGCCCGGCTGACCGGCTTCCCGGCTAGGGGCTAGCGCCGCGCGACCAGCACGGCGTCCACGGCCTGCGCGTCGCCGACCGGGCGGAGCACCTGCTCGCAGCGTTCGATCGTGAGGTCGCCGGCGGCCTCGCGCAGCGCGTCGACCGAGTGCAGCACGGCCGGGTCTCGCGGCCCGCCGACCCCGCGCTCGAGGTTGTCGACGTCGTGCCCGATCAGAACGAGCCGGCCGCCCGGCTCCAGCGTTCCCGCCGCCACCGCGATGACCTCGGTCAGGTCGGCCGCCTCGAGTTGGAGGTACGCGATGACGACGAGGTCGACCAGCGTCGGCGAGACCCAGTCCGTGACATCCGCCTTCTCCCAGTCCACCTCGAGACCGAGCTGTCGCGCTCGCGACCGGCCGGTCTCGAGAGCGACCGCGGAGAAGTCGACGGCCGTCACCTGCCAGCCACGCTGCGCGAGCCACAGGGCGTTGCGTCCCTCGCCGCAGGCGAGGTCGATCGCGGTGCCGGGCTGCAGGCCCAGTTGCTCGATCGTCGCGGCGATCCAGGCGTTGGGCTCGAGCGACCAGACGGTCGATTCGGAGGACGCGGCGGAGCCGTAACGGGCGTCCCAGCTGGCGCTGTCGAAGGTGGTCACGACAGAATCCTCTCACCGATCTGTGCCAGCGCCTCGGCGAACTTCAGCTCGCCGCCGCGGGCCGTGCCGCCGGAGAGGTCGACGCCGACCACCCCGTCGATCTCGAACATCGCGCGGCTCAGCGCGACCGCCGCTTCGACGCCCGCCGCGAACGGGTCGGCGGCCGACAGGATGCCGTCGATGTACCCCTCGGGCAGCACGAGCGACGTGAACGAGAGCAGCAGTTCGGCGCTTCCGACGTCGAGCACGACCGGCACGCACGGGATGAACCGCAGCTGCGAGCCGAGGCGGCGGGCCGCAGAAACGAACTGGCGCACGGGCTCGGCGCCGCCCGCGTGGTCGACGAAACAGATCTCGGCGCCCGCGTGCTCCTTCTCGAGCAGGCGCTGTGCGCGGCGTTCGACCGGCGGCACGCGCGGCGACTCGGCCACGGAGACGAGGTGCCCGGCTGCCCGCGCGAGCGAGGCGAGCTCGGTGGAGTCGAGGTCGAACACGGGCGCGGCGTCGGGGCGGTGTCCGGTGAGGGTGTGGTCGCCGGTGACGCAGTGCACCCCCGCGACACCGACGTCGGCGAGGCCAGCGAGTTCGCCCTCGAGCGCGACCCGGTTGCGGTCGCGGCAGTTGAGTCCGGTCCACACCCGCAGCCCGGTGGCCTGGATGAGCGACGCGCGGTAGGTCGGCGAGAACTGCACGCGCTCGGCACCCGAGTCGCCCGCGAGCACGGCGTCGACGCGGCCGGCGAGGATGGCGCCGCACTGGGCGATGGAGGCGGCGTCGAGGGCACGGGCCGGGAAGTCGACGACGACGATCGGCCGCTGGTCGAGCAGGTCGCGGAACGCGGTTGCGGGGGAAGGGGCGACGGGCGGTGGTTCGGCCGCGCGGTCGACGCCCTGCCAGCGCACGGTAGGCAGGTCGAGAAACACGCACGGATGCGGCGCCACCTCGCACGTGCCGTCGAGCTCCACACCGCCGCACGGCCCGTACTCCATGTGCTTGGGGCAGGTGGTCGTCATGTGCGCTCCGATCTGTAGCAATAGTATCGGCGCGCCTCGGCTCAGCCGGTCAGCTCCAGAATCCGACGTGGCTCGCGATCGCCTCGTCGACGAGGGCCGGCCCGCGCACCGCGATCGGGCGGGTGCCGGAGTTCAACACGAGTTCGCTCGACAGCGACATCGTCGGGTTCTCGGCGTGGTCGCCGGTGAGTTTCGCGAGATCGGCCTCGGTCATGGCGAACACCATCGCGCCGATGCCCGACCAGTAGATCGCGCCCGAGCACATCGCACACGGTTCGCAGCTCGTGTAGAGCGTGTACTCGCCGAGAGCTGCGGGGCCGAACTGCTTCCAGGCCGCGCGCACGAGGTTCGTCTCGGCGTGGCCCGTGCAGTCGTTCTCGGTGGTGACGGTGTTCTGAGCGCTCAGCACGACCTGCCCCGACGCGTCGGCGAGCACTGCGCCGAAGGGATGGTTGCCGTTCGCGACGGCCGCGTTCGCCACCTCGATCGCGTCGCGCAGTCGGGAGCGGTCGAGATCGCTGATGTTCGGGTCGTCGAGAATCGCGGATGTCACGGGGTGCTGCTCTTTCGGTGCTGGGGTGATCAGCGGCGAGCGCCGCGCGTGATCAGTGCCGCGACGGCGGCGATGGCCACGGCAATACCGATCTTGCTGACCAGCGGGTTCTTGCGGTAGAAATCGCCCGCCTTGTCGATCGCTGCACTGACGGTCTCGTTGCCGAGAGCGGTTCCGACGGCTCCGGCGACCGTTTCGGCGGCGGTCTGGGCGGTGTCGATGATTCGTTCGTTTGCCACTGTGGATTCCTAACGTCGGTCGCTGGTCGCGATTTCGACCGTACCACCGCGCGGCACCGCCGTATGGATCGGTCAGCCGTCGGCCTGCAGGATGACGTGGGTGCGCGCGAGCACGTCGAGCTGCGCCGGGTTGTAGAGGGCGACGATAGCCTCGCCGACGAGGTTCTCGGTCGACTGCTGTCCGCCGGCGGCGTGCTCCGCCGGTGCGTCCATCCAGGGATAGCGCGCGGTGAGTTCCCGCACGTACGGGGCGTAGCGCTCTGCCAAATCTTGACGCTCCGATTCGGGCGCGTCGGGGGCGAGCGCGTCGAACTCGGCGTCGATCGGCCGGCGATTGCCGTCGTCGGACATCTCGCGCAGGTCGTCCATCACCGTCGAGGGGAAGACCCGCGAATAGATGAGCAGCATGGCGCGATCGGCCTCGCTGATCTCCGCCGTGCCAGCACCGAATCCCGCCGGCAGATCGGTCGGGGTCTGGTAGCGCAGGATGAGCGCGAGCTCGGCCCTGACCCGCTGCAGGCGTTCGATGCTCGCGGCGAGTTCCGCGTCGATGACCCGCAGGGCCTCGTCGGGCCGGGTATCGGGGTCGGTCATGGTCGCGATCTGGGCGAGCGGTACCCCCAGGTCGCTCAGTCTTTTGATCCGTAGTACACGTAATAGGTGCGGAACGCCGTACTTCTTGTATCCGTTCGGCGCGCGCTCCGGATCATCCAGCAGCCCGATCTGGTGATAGTGCCGCACCGTCTTCACGGTCGTTCCGCTGAGTTCGGCCAGCTGGCTGGTGCTCCATGGCATGCTCCGGTCCCCTCTCTCGGTCGGCGGCCGCGAGTGCGGCCCGCCACCAGTCAAGACCATGCCCCTGGGGCAGGGTCAAGCACCTCGTCGCTATCGGCACCACGCTTGACCCTGCCCCAAGGGCATGGCCTGTAGTGGGGACACCGACCCTCACCCACTACAGAAACGAGTCCCATGAGCGACAACCCCATTGCCAATCTGATCGCCGGCTTCCAAGACCTGGTCGGCCAGGTGCCCGAGCTGCTGCAACCCGTGATCGTCGCGGCGGCGGGCGCCGTGCCGTTCGTCGAGGGCGAGGGCGGCGCGGTCGTCGGTGTCGTCGGCGGGCTGCATCCCGTGGTCGCCGGCCTCGCCGCGGCGGTGGGAAACCTCCTCTGCGTGACCGTCGTCGTGTTGCTCGGCGCCCGCGCCCGCGCAGCGGTCGTCGGCCGCTCGACGCGGGTCGCGGCCGCGAAGCCGCCGTCGAAGGGCCGCCAGAAGTTCGATCGCTGGTTCGTGAAGTTCGGTGTGCCCGGCGCCAGTTTGCTGGGCCCGCTCGCGATACCGACGCACTTCACCGCGGCCACCCTCGTGGCATCGGGTGTCCCGAAGGGCCGCATCCTGCTCTGGCAGGCGATCGCGATCGTCGTCTGGACGACGATCGCCACGGCATCCGTCACCGGGGCGATCGCTATCGCGACCTGAGTGCACCACTGTCGGCCGGATCGGCGAGAGAATTGACGGTGTGAAGATCCTCTCTATCCAGTCGGCCGTCGCCTACGGGCACGTCGGCAACTCGGCCGCCGTCTTTCCGCTCCAGCGCATCGGGGTGGAGGTGCTGCCCGTTATGACGGTGAACTTCTCCAACCACACCGGCTACGGCGCGTGGCGCGGCTCGCTCATCTCGCCCGAAGAGGTGCACGACGTCATCCTCGGCATCGAGGAGCGCGGCATCCTGTCGCAGATCGACGTGGTGCTCTCCGGCTACCAGGGCGGCACCGGCATCGGCGGGGTGATCGTCGACGCCGTGAACCGCGTGAAGCAGGCCAATCCCTCGGCGATCTACGCGTGCGACCCGGTGATGGGAAACGCGAAATCCGGATGCTTCGTGGCACCCGAGATCCCCGAGCTGCTGCGCGACCGCGTGGTACCCGTCGCGGACATCATCACCCCGAACCAGTTCGAGCTGGGCTACCTGACCGGCACCGAGCCGCTGAGCCTCGAGTCGACCCTCGAGTCGGTCGACCTCGCCCGCGCGATGGGGCCGTCGACCGTGCTCGTGACGAGCGTCGAGCGTCCCGACCGCGACGCCGGAACCGTCGAGATGCTCGCGGTCGACGACGCCGGCGCGTGGATCGTCCGCACGCCGCACCTGCCGTTCAAGGCCAACGGGTCGGGTGACGTGACGGCGGCGCTGTTCTCCGCCCACTACCGGGCGACCGGCGACGCCGCCATCGCGCTCGAGCGCACCGCGTCGAGCGTCTTCGACCTGATCGAACTCACCTACACGTCGGGCGACCGTGAACTGCAGCTCGTGCAGGCGCAGGAGACCTACGCCAACCCGCGCCTACAGTTCAGCGCCGAGCGCGTGCGCTGAGACGAGGGCTCCATCGGCCAGAGTCACCGTGTGATCGGCCATCTCCTGCAGGGTGAGGTCGTGGGTGGAGATGATCGCCGTCATCCCCTCCGCTCGCACCACCGACTGCAGCAGCGCCATGATGCTCGCGCCGCTGTCGGCATCCAGTTGCCCGGTCGGCTCGTCGGCGATGAGCAGCCGGGGCGAGTTCGCGAGCGCCCGCGCGATCGCCACGCGCTGCTGCTGCCCGCCCGACAGCTCCCCCGGGCGTTGATCGGCCTGAGCGCCGAGACCGACGAGGTCGAGCAGGTGCCCGACCCGCTCGACGCGGGCCTTGGGCGCCAGCTTGCGCAGGCGCAACGGTAGACCGACGTTCTCCGCCGCCGAGAGCATCGGCAGCAGTCCGAAGGTCTGGAAGACGAATGCGAGCCGATCGCGCCGCAGCGCCGTGCGCGCCCGCTCGTCGAGCGCTGTCACCTCGATGTCGTCGACGACCACCGTTCCCGCTGTCGGCTCGTCGAGCCCGCCGACACAGTTGAGCAGGGTCGTTTTGCCCGAACCGGACCGGCCGACAAGCGCGGCGATTGTGCCGCGCGGAATGCTGAACGACACGTCTCGGAGCGCGTGCACGTCTCCGCCCGCCGAACTGTAGGTGCGGCTCAGGCCCCGCACCACGACCATGGGTGTCGTCACGTCGCTCATTTCGCCTCCTCGTCGCGGGCTCGGTCGGGCCAGACGCCTACGTGGTCGGACTCGAGGTCGAGCCGCACCCTGCTGCGCAGTCCGAGCGCCGAGCGGTACTCCGCGGGCAACTGCAGGCGGCCCGCGCGGTCGAGCATCGCGTACTCCTCGGCGATGACGGCCGACCCGCCCCACTCGTCGAACTCGGTGCGGCGCAGCACCTCCGACGAGGTGCGGCCGTCGCGGATCGCCACGGTGCGCTGCACCTGCCCCGAGACATCCGAATCGTGGGTCACGATCACGACGGTCGTGCCGAAACTCTCGTTCGCGGTGCGCAGGGCGGCGAACACGTCCGCGCCCGTGGCCGTGTCGAGCTCGCCCGTCGGTTCGTCGGCGAAGAGCACCTCCGGCCGGTTCGCCAGCGAGACCGCGATCGCCACGCGCTGCTGTTCGCCGCCCGACAGCTCGCCCGGCCGACGGTTCGCTTTCGCGCCCATGCCCATGGCGTCGAGCAGTTCGGCGGTGCGGCGGCTCCGCGCGCGCGAGCGCACACCCGCGAACGACATCGGCAGGGCGACGTTCTCGGCGGCAGAGAGATAGGGGAGCAGGTTGCGCGACGTCTGCTGCCAGATGAAACCGACGACCGATCGGCGGTAGGCGAGACGGTCGGCCGCCGACATCCGCAACAGGTCCCAGTCGCCCACCCGGGCACGGCCGGCGGTCGGCACGTCGAGCCCCGAGAGCACGTTGAGCAGCGTGGACTTGCCAGAACCGGATGCCCCGACGATGGCGACCATCTCGCCGCGGTCGACCAGCAGGTCGAGCCCTTGCAGCGCCTGCACCTCGATCTGCTCCACCTGGTAGATGCGTACGACGTTGTCGCACACGATGAGCGCGTTCGCGCCGAACTCCGAAGCCGTCATGACGTCTCTCCCACTCTCAGTACTTCTCCGGGCCGGTCGCGGCGATGGGCCACGATGTCGACCGCGATCGCGATCGCCGCCAGTGCCAGACAGCCGGCGATCACCAGACCGACTGTCGCCGGGTCGAGGTGCAGCGCCGGTTCCGCCACGCCTCCCGCGAGGATGCGGAGGCCCAGCGCCGGGCCCACGACGATCAGGATGCCCGCGCCCGCCGCTGCGCCGCCGAGCAGCGCCGCGACGACGAGCGGGGTCAGCTCGGCCAACGCGAGCACCCAGCCGAACCCACGCGGAACGCCCAGCGTGCGCAGCAACGAGAGCGACCGCGAGCGCGAACGACCGCCCGAAGCCACCGTCGTCACGAGCGCGAGGGCCGCGAGCAGCGCCACGGCCGCGACGGCGAGCCGCGTCATCCGATCGACACCCTGCACGAGGGGCTGGTCGCGCCGCTCGTCGAGCCACTCCGCGCGCGTGATCACCTCGTCGGCGCCGTCGACGTCCCGAGCGGCGGCCGCAGCCCCCGGTCCCATCACGAGCAGCGTGTCGGCCGTGGGCGGGTTCGCCATCCGGTCGCCGAGTGCGTCGAGGTCGGCGTACACGAAGGGGTCGGCGAGATAGCCGTCGGGGCCGCCGTCGACGGTCGCGACAACCCGCACGGCAATGCGTTCGTCGTCGATGACCAGAACGGCGTTGTCGACGTCGACACGGGACGCGAGGCGTCTGTCGACGATCACCGCGAGGGCTTCGCCGGTGTCGGATGCGGCAAGGGAGGCGAGAGCCGCCTTGTCGGGCGCGGCACCCGCTGGCAGCAGGGCCGCCACCGCCGCGAACCCCTCGTCGACCGCGATGACAGTGGCCGGGGCGGTTGCCGCGCCGCTGTCGACTTCGACGCTGGTGCGCGAGAGCAGCGCGCTGGCGGCGTCGACGCCTGGTGCATTACGCACCTCGGCGGCCGTGTCGGCGCCGATGACGCCCTCCACGCGGGCGTCCGCGCCGACCCTCTCCCACGAGGCGTCGACCTGACCCTCGCGCACGGTCTGCACGACGAGCGATCCGCCGACGACGAGCGCCGCGCAGAGGGTGAGCGCGAGAAGGGGCAGCACAGCGACGGATCGCTGGGCGTGGGCCGCGGCGAGAAGCCCCACCGCACCACGAGCGCGTGCGGCGAGGGCCGTGGCGAGGCGAACGGCGAACGGCTGCAGCCGCAGAACCAGCACGGTGACCGCCACGGCGAGCAGAAGGGGTGCCGCAGCGAGCAACGGATCGGTTCCGTCCGTGCGCGCTTCGACGAGGCCACGGCTGCGCACTGAAGCGAGCGCCGCCGCCGCGAGCAGCACGACGGCGACCTCCAGCACTATGCGACGGGCTCGGGCCCTGCCCGCGATCAGCTGCCTGTCGCGCCGGTTGGCGGGCTGCCGTCGCCCGTTCCACGCCGCGCGCGCGACCCACACCGCCTGGATCGGCGGGGCGAGAACCGCCACCGCGCAGACCACGACGAGCGGCCATCGGTCGTTCAGGCCGCCCGGAACGAACAGTTGTGCCAGCACGACGCCGGCGCCGACTCCCACGACGGCGAGCACCGCCGACTCGGCGACCCCGCGCGCGGCAACCGACGCCAACGACGCGCCGCGCGCACGCTCGAGGCCCAGGTCGGCAGAACGCCGGCGAACCAGCAGACCTCCGATCAGCAGGAGCACCACGGCGATCGTCCCGAACAGGCCGGCGATCATCAGCGTCATCTGCGCCACCGAGGCCGCGGCGCGGTCGCCGTACGTGCGCATCGCGTCCGGGAAATCGGTGCGCGCATCGACCGACGCCGCCGAACCCTCCGACAGCGCCGACGCGTTGGCCTCGAGAACATCGGTCTCGGCGACCACGTCGTCGACCAACCCGGCCGTGAACAGGTGCGCACGCAGCGGAACGCGGATCGATGCGTTCAGCGGATCGAGGGTGAGTGGTCGGATGCTCTCCATTCCCGTATCGGTGGCGAGCAGGACCAGTTCGGCGGTGCTCCCGCCGCCGCGGGAGTCCGTGAGCTCGGGCTCCCACATCGTCGACAGGTCGCACCATTCCGCGGCGCACCGCGTCGTCGGAGCGGGGTCCGCGGATGCCACGATCCCCACTATGCGCGCGGTGACCCGCGTCGTCGTACCACCCGCCGTGGCGGTGACGGTCGTCGCGGAGAGGGCCGAGCCGATATCGAGAGACGCGACGTCCGCCGCTTCGCTCGAGACGACCACCTCGACTTCGGCGCCGTCGGCGGATTCCGCGGGCAAGCTTCCGGCGACCAGGGTGAGTCCTTGCTGCTGGTCGGGGCCGAGCAGGCCGAAGTGCGCCTCCACCCGCACTCCTGCGTCGTCGCCTGCGGCACGGTTCATCCGGACACCCTGGCTCTGCACCGATGTTGCCGGGCGTCCGGCCACACGCGCGAGCGCTGCGGGAAGATTCCCCGGCAGCAGGGCGGCGAGTTCGTCGACCTCGGCCAGCGAGACGTACTCGGGCGACATCGCGGGGTCGCCGACCTGGGCGCGCACGACCAGGTCGGCGGCGGCGCCCACTTCGGCGACCGCGTCCCGCGCGCCTCGGTCGACCGTGTCGAGCACGAGCCTCGGTATGGCGAGAGCGAGGAGGGACGCGAGGCAGAGCAGGGCGATCCACCCGACGAGCAGGGGCAGATCGCGGCGCGCGCGTCGACGCGCGAGCAGGAGTGTCGCGGCGGTGGTCGCGCGCAGGCGCGTGACCCAGCGCGCTCGCGCCGACGGCTCGCGCCGACGACGACTACTCTGCGGAGAAATCACGGCTGCACCCCCTCGCGCAGTAGCGTCGCGGGCTCGGTGAATCGCTGGGTGCGGGCGACGAACGACACGACGAGCCCCAGCACCGCGACCACCTCGGCGACGAGCAGCGCGATGCCGACGACGGGTACCTCCACCACGACCGACGGCACCGTGGGCGCGCCCGTCGGCGACACCGCGACGAGCGGCCCGACGAGCAAAGCGAGCAGCACGCCGATCGAGATGCCGAACACCGCGCCGAGAACGCACATCAGCAGCGATTCCGTCGCGATGAGCCCGACGAGGCGGCGGCGGGAGTAGCCGATCGCGCGCAGCTGCGCGAGTTCCAGGCGGCGCGAACGCAGTCCGGCGGCGCTGTGCACCCCGAATCCGACGGCCGCGAGCAGGGTGCTCGCCGCGATCGCGACCCACAGTGCGGCCTGAGTGGCTACGCGCAAGGGCGACTCTTGCAGCCGCTCGGCGAGCCGTGCCGCGCTCACCGCGACGGCGTCGTCGGGAAGATCCGCGAGATAGGACTCCGCATTGCCCGCCGCCACGTCGACCCACCACTCGTCGACCAACGGGCCGGTCGCCCCGGTCTCGACGAGCGACCGGGCGAGCCGCGTCTGGTCGACGACGACCACAGGGGCGGTCGCTGCACCCAAAGCCGGGGCCGGGCCGGCGAGGTCGTCGGAGCGCGCGGCACCGGGCACCAGGGGAGCGACGGCGACGACGTGGATCGATGTCGGCGTACCGCCCGTGCGCACGTCGAAATCCGCGCCCGCGTTCGCCCCGAGCCGCTCAGCGAGCGCGGCACCCACCACCGCGGGAACGGGCGCATTCGGTCGCCAGCCGACGAGGGCGTAGCTGACCGACCGGCTGCTCAGGTCCATCGGGATGACGACGCCGAGCCGCAACTGCCATCCCTCTGGCACGTCGTCGGTCGGCGGCAAGGTCGCGGCCCGCGTCGACGACGATCCGAACCACTCGTCACCGGCGCCGGGTGCGAGCGCGACGGGCTGCCCGTCCGCCATCAGCCCCGCGAGGTCGGCCACCAACAGGTCGGCCGACTGTGGCGACCGCTCTACGGGAGCATCGTCGTCGCTCGTGTCGACGAACTTCGCTTGCAGCCCGGCGAAACGCAGACCGTCGCGCGGGGCTCCGTCGACGAACTCGGCGCTGACCTCGTGCGACGCTCCGTCGCCGTCGACGCGCCCGAGCGGCAGCAACGCCAGCCGCCCGTCGCCATCCTCGATGACGGCGGTCAGCTCTGCCGCCACCGCTTCGAGCGGTTCATCGGGATCGCCGATGCGCACGGTCGCGCTGAGACCCGACGCCCCATCGGGCAGGCCGATCGTCGTGGCCGCACTGGTGCTGCCCAGCCCGTCGACGATCGCGTCGCCCCCGAGCTCGCCCAGCCGCCCCTCCACGAGGAGATCGCGGGCACCGGGCGTCAGAGCGAGCACCGTCACTCCGCCGCCACCACTGTCGGTCTCGCCGCCGAGGCCGCCGATGAGCAACGGGCGGCGCATGACCGGCTCGCCCTCCGCACCGCCGGGAGCGGTGGGTACGGAGTCGGTCACGGCTCCGGAGGCGGTGACACGCACCGCAGCACCGACAGCGAACGCCGCCTGGTCGGCCTGCGCCTGTTTCCACGTGGTGAGGAAACTCAGGCCGAACGTGCCGACCGCGAGCGTGAGACTCAGCAGCAGTACCGCCGCTGTCGCGCGTTGCGAGCGTCGTCCGATCTCCCATGCCGCCAGTGCGACGGTCGCGCCGCGTGCGCCCGAGCCGACGCGCTCGAGCAGTCGGGATGCCGCGGGGATCAGCCGCACGCACACCAGCGCCATCGCGATCAGCACGATCGCCGGTCCGGCGACCAGCACCGGGTCGACCGCCAGCGACGCCGATTCCTGCACGGGCGTTCGGTACGACTGCAACTGCCAATAGGCGAGTCCCGCCAGCACCACCAGAGCGACGTCGATGCCCGAACGCGCAATGCCGGATGCCGAGCGCTGCCGTCCGGCCGCCTGCGTGGCCTCGACGAACGAGACGTCGGCCCGGGCGAGCGGCGCGAGCAGTACGACCACGAAGATCGCCGCGATCGCCGCCGCCAGCAGCCAGGTCACCGGGGGCAGCCCGGCGTCTGCCGGCATGCCCGCCGCCACCATCGGGCCCTGTGCGGCGAGCACCCGGTACACCAATGACGCGAGCGGCGGGGTCAGGGCCGCCACCACGACGCCGACCGCCGTCGATTCGACGGCCGCCAAAGCCAGGATGTTGCGGCGAGACGCTCCCCGGGCGCGCATGAGCTGGCGCTCCCCGGCGCGCGAGTCGCTGAACAGCCGGGCGAGCTGCGCCATCGCCGCCACCGCCAACACGACGAGCAACAGGCTCACCACCACGACGGTCGACCGGGTGACGGTGAGACCGGCCACGACCGCGCTCACCGCGGTCCCGGCATCCGTGTCGACGAAGATCGCACCGGCCATGCCGTTCGAACGGAACGGGATGTCGACGTCGGCGGTCTGCAGGCGGTCGAGCAGCGGCTGCACCTGGGCGACGGTGGTGCTCGAGAAATCGGGGGCGAAACGCAAGTCGGCGAAGGCGACGGGGATGTCTGCGGCGGCGAGCCCTCCCTCCCCCGCGACCAGCGGACCGAGAGCGACGGTGGGGTTGTAGAAGCTGCTCGACGGGTCGGGGAAGGCCGGGTCGTAACCGCGCGCCGCGAGTCGGTCGAACCCCCAGAAATCGTCGTCCGGATGCCGCGGCTCGTACACTCCCGTGACGGTGGCCGTGACATCCGCCCCACCCGCCTCGGCAACGAGCGTGTCGCCCACCGTCAGTTCGAGCGCCCGCGCGGCCGCCACCGGGACAGCGACCGACAACCGCGGCCCCGCCGTGTCTGCCGGCGCCGGCCAAGCGCCGTCGACGAGCACCGCCGCGTCCGCGATGCCGTCGAACTCGCCGAAGTAGGCGAGCGTCGGCAGCGGACCGTCGACCGCGGTACCGGCCAGCGAGGTGACAGGAGCGAATCCCGACATCGCCATGCCGCTCGACGTGGTGGTGGCCGCGGGAGCGAATACGCTGTCGACCGCCTCGGTCACGATCGCCCGGCCGTCGGCCAGATCGATGGTCGGATCGAGCAGGCGAACCTCGAGCTCGGTCTGCTCTGGCGGCACCGCGGCGAGCGCGCCGCGCACCCCGCCCTGTTCGGTGGCGGAGACGAGCAGGCTGAGGGAGGTCACGAGCACGTTGGCGAGCACCGCGACCGCGATGACGCCGAGCAGAAGGCGCCACTGGGTGCGGGTGCGGCTGAGGGTCGTGCGCAGAAGCCACGACCCGGCGCGCGCTTGGCGCACCCGCAACCGACCACCCCGCGGCGCGATCCGTCGTCCTTCGTGTCTCACGTCGGTCGATCTCCGTCATCTTTGACCCGGCCTCACGATTGCGACCAGAGCACACATTACAGCGCATTTGCGCAGCACAGCGGCCTCGAGATGGCGGAAACGCGGCGTGTCCGTCCGGCCCTCAACCGGCGCTGACGAGAACGTTCTCCGCGGCTTCGACGATCACGTCGGAGACAACGCCTGCCTGCGTCAGATAGAGGGCGTGACTGGCCGGCACGTCGGTGATCTTCGCCCCCATCCGGCGGGCCATGTGCTGCAGCATCGCCTGGTCGAAGGCTTTGTCCTCGGTTCCGATGACCGCCCAGGCGGGCTTGTCGCGCCAGGCGGCGGTCGTCACGACCGAGCCGAAGACCGACATGTTGATCGGCACCTGGCTGTCGCGTAGGAAGGCGGCGTCGGCGGCGCTCGCGTCCGCCGCGAAGCCCGCCGCGAACTTCTCCGCGTTCACGAAGCCGTACCCGTCGTCTCCCACATCGATGACGAAGTCCGGAGTCGGCGCGAATCCCTCGTACTGCTGCGCGGTGGTCTCGCCGGCGTCGGGCGCGAGAGCCGAGACGTAAACCAGGCCCGCCACGTTCCGGTGGGATCCGGCCTGGGTGATCACCGTTCCGCCCCACGAGTGGCCGACGAGGATCGCGGGTCCGTCCTGCTGCTCCAGAACGCGCGCGGTCGCCGCCACGTCGTCGGCGAGCGACGTGAGCGGAATCTGCACGATGGACACGCGGTAGCCGCGCGCCGTCAAGCGGTCGTAGACGCCCCGCCATCCGGAGCCGTCGGCGAATGCGCCGTGCACCAGCACGACGTTCGTGATTTCGGTGTTGCTCATGATTCTCCCTTTCTCTCGTTGGTTTGATCTTGCGATATGCAATATATTGGATGTTTCGGAGTCGATTCGAGATCTTGTGCAGAGCCGCGCGGGCCTCGATAATCGGTCGGATCGACGTCGACTTTCCAGCTCGCCGCCGCGATCGTCGCGTCCAGTTATGGACTAATACCGACGGCTGCCCGAGTTCAGTTCCCGCCGACCGGCCCGGACGTCGGCTGGTCGCCGAGGTGGTCGCGCAGCGCGCGAGTCACGTCGTCTGCCTTGCCTAGCAGGTCGGCGTCTAGGGCGTCGACGAACAGCTCGCGCACCGCGCGCAGGTGCGCGGCGGATGCCTGCCGGAACAGCCCGGCGCCGACCGCGGTCAGCGCGATCTCGGTGCCCCTGCTGTCTGTCGCGAACTTCTGCCGCTCGACCAGCCCCCGGGATTCCATGCGGCCGAGGTGATGCGACAGCCGGCTGCGCTCCCACGAGATATGAGTGGCCAGATCGGAGGGGCGCATGCGCTTGCCGTCCGCCTCGGTCAACGCGAGCAGCACGGCGTAGTCGCCGCTCGACAGGCCGGACTCGGCCTGCAGCCGCGATCCGAGAAGCGATCGCAACCGATCTCCGGTCTCAACGAAGTCGCGCCAGACCCGCAATTCGTCGGCGTTCGGCGACCTACGACCTGAATTCACGACATGCCTCCGATTGACATGTCAACTATATGAGAAGATGATTGACACGTCAATTACTGGAGGACCCCGTGACCGCATTCCCGTTCGAAATCGGACTCAACTCGTTCGGCGATGTCCCGACCGACAACGGCCGGCTCCTCTCCGACGCCGAGACCGTGAGGCTGCTCATCGAGGAGGCCCAGCTGGCCGAGTCGGTCGGCCTCGACGTATTCAGCATCGGCGAGCACTACCGCGAGGGGTATGTCGACTCGGCGGGGGCGGTGATCCTCGCCGGCATCGCGTCGGCGACCAAGCGCATCAAGCTCGGCACCGCCGTCACGGTGCTGAGCACCAACGACCCGGTTCGGCTGTACAACGAGTTCTCCACCCTCGACGCCATCTCGAACGGCCGCGCCCAGATGGTGCTCGGCCGCGCCTCGCAGACGCAGTCGTTCCCCCTTTTCGGCTACGACATCGCCGATTACGAAGAGCTGTTCGAAGAGAAGCTCGAGCTGTTTATGAAGCTCCAGCGCGAATCGCCGGTCACCTGGTCGGGAACGGTGCGCGCGCCGCTGACCAACCAGACCCTGCACCCCACGATGCGTCCCGGCGGAATCCCCACGTGGATCGGTGTCGGCGGAAGCCCGAACTCGGTTGTGCGGGCGGCGCGCTACGGCCTGCCGCTGATGCTGGCGATCATCGGCGGACAGCCGGAGCGGTTCGCCGGCCACGTCGACCTCTACTACCGCGCTCTCGAGCAGTTCGGCATGCCGGTGCAGCCGGTCGGCCAACACGCCCTGGGCCTGATCGCGGACACCGACGAGGAGGCCGCCGACCTCTGGTGGGAGTCGTGGAGGCCGGTGGTCGAGATGATGGGCAAGGAGCGCGGCTTCTATCCGCCGACCCGGGAGCGCTACGACCTCGAGCTGGCTTCCGGCGCGCTCTTCGTCGGCTCCCCCGAGACCGTCGCGCAGAAGATCGCCCAGATGACACGCGTGCTCCACATCAGCCGTTTCGACCTGAAGTACGACATCGGCGGCCTCGCGCGCTCCGCACGGGCGCGCACCATCGAGCTCCTCGGTACCGAGGTCGCTCCGCGGGTGCGCGAGATCCTCGCTCAAGAGCAGTGACGCGAAAAAGCCCCCGGCAGGGAGGCTTTGCTAGTCGGCGTATTGCGCTTCACCGCGGCCGAACGACCAGTTCTCTTTCGCAACTTCCACCAGGTTTACGACGACGTCCTCCGTGCGGAGTCCTACTCGGTCGCTGAGCCCATCGGCGATGGCCCGATACAGCCGCCTCTTTACTTCGACAGTTCGTCCGGCATTGAGCGTGACCTGAACGACTATGGCTGCGCTCGACCTCTCCACGAGGTAGTGAGGATCCATGACGAGCGCGCCGGGATCGTGCTCGGTCACGACAAAGAACTTGTCGTGCTCGGGAGCGTTCGCGACGTCGACCAACGCTCGGTAGACGACGTCTACTACCGCCTCCTTGTATGCGTCGCCGTTACCTGAAGGCAGATCGATTCGGACTAGCGGCATTTCTCTCCAGACCTAGGTAACGGACGGGGCACCAGAAGCTGACTTGCCAGACGCTAGTCCGGTGCCGCGTCATCCGCAACCCTAAACCGGGGTGGCTCGGATCGACGTCGACCGTAACGCCCGAGAGCCTGGCCTTCCACTGGGCATTCCCTGTGAGCAGTCAGAGGTGCCTAACTTTCATTTGACAATCCAGCTTGTTGGGCGGATGCTTCCTTTCGAAGAACATCCCGTTCTTCGGTCCTCCGCTCGCGCCGGACTCTACCTTTGACCGCCGCAAACCTTATCCGCGGCAGAAAAGACATTCCCCATGTCGCACCCAACCCCCATCTCTCGCCGGTGGCGCACCGCCGGTATCGCCGCAGCAGCGGGTCTCGTTCTCGTCGTCGGCATCCCCGCCGCAGCCACGGCCGCGACTGCCGAGCAGACTTCCGCCGCCGCGAAGCCCGCCAAGCCGACCATCGTGATCGTGCACGGCGCCTGGGCTGACGGCTCGAGCTTCGCCCCCGTGACCGAGGAGCTCCAGCACGACGGCTACAAGGTCTTGGTAGCCCCGAACCCCCTTCGCGGCCTCGCCAGCGACGCGGCGAACGTCGCCGCGTTCGTGAACCAGGCCACTACCGGCGACGTCATCCTCGTCGGCCATTCGTACGGCGGCGCCGTCATCACGAACTCGGCACTGCAGTCGCCGACAGTGAAGGGCCTCGTGTACGTGGACGCCTTCGCACCCGACGCCGGTGAATCCGTCCTCCAGCTGGTCGCCGCGCAGCCCGGTTCCGCCCTCGCGGTCGCGGACCCCTCGACGGTCCTGAACTTCGTGCAGTACCCGGGAGCGACCGGCGGCGACGTGGACACCTACGTGAAGCCCGAGCTGTTCGGCAAGATCTTCGGCGCCGACCTCAAGAGCAAGGACCGCGACGTTCTGGCAGCCGGCCAGAGCCCCGTTACCCTCAGCGCCCTTCAGGCCACGACGACTAACCCGGCCTGGAAGTCACTCAAGAGCTACTTCTTCGTCGGAACGAACGACAAGGTGATCCCGCCGGCAGAGCAGCTCGCCATGGCGAAGCGCGCCAACGCGACCGTCGTCCAGGGCAAGGCCGACCACCTCTCGATGCTTGAGACGCCCAAGCCGATCGTGAAGCTGATCGAGACGGCCGCTTCGGCAGTCAAGTAGCACCCCGACGGTGGCGGCTCGATCCTTTCGGAACGGGCCGCCACCGTTTTCACACTCCCGGAAACATCCCGCTACCGATCGAAAAGGGAAACGCAATGAGCGAACACAGCACCGCCAAAGACCTCGGCCTCGACCTGGCCACCGACGACGGACTCTACGGATGGTTCCTCGCGAGCCTGCTGTTCGGTCGCCCCGTCCAGGAGTCGGTCGCCATCCAGGCGTGGAAGGTCTTGAACGAGGACGGTTTCTCCAGCCCGGAGTCATTCGTCGGCGCGAGCACCAGCCGCATCGACACCGACCTGTGGAATGCGAACTACCGCCATCTCGTCGGCGTCATGACCGCGGAACTCCCGCGCGTCATGGAAGACATGATCACCGCATACGGTTCGCTCCGCGCCCTGGTCGCCACAGCGGAGTCCCGGTCACAGCTCGAAACCCGGTTAGAGGGGTTCAAGGGCGTCGGCCCAAAACCCGCCGAGATATTCCTGCGCGAGATCACCGACGACATGATCGGTTCCAGCGCAGCGTGAACCGCCGGTCGCACCGGAGCGGTCGATCGCCCGGGGGGGGTCACAGCCACCCCTGACTATACTTATGCAAGTTAGACACGTCCCGCGATAGGGATGCGGTCCGCACGTTCGAACAACCACACATTGGGAGCGGCATTGCGTTACACAACTTTTGGAAGCAGATCAGGACTGAGAGTCTCCGAGTACGCGCTCGGCACGTCGAACTTCGGTACGAGCTGGGCAACCGGAGCCGACAAGACCGGGTCGCGGGCGGTGTTCGACCGGTACGCCGAGGCCGGCGGCACCTTCATCGACACGGCCGACACCTACCAGCAGGGCGACTCGGAGACCTACCTCGCAGACTTCCTCGCGAAGGACCGCGAGCATTTCGCTGTCGCCAGCAAGTTCGCCTTCGGCACCAAGGGGCAGACCGGCGTGAGCAAGACCGGCAACAGCCGGAAGACCATGAGGCTCGCGCTGGATAGGACGCTCGCGCGACTCCGCACCGACTACATCGACCTGTACTGGGTGCACAGCCCCGACTTCGTCACCCCGATCGACGAGATCGCGGAAGCGCTGGACGACGCCGTGCGCGCGGGGAAAATCCTCTACGGCGGGCTGTCCAACTTCCCGGCCTGGCAGGTGGCAGAGGCCGTTACGGGCACCCGTGCGCGTGGCCGCAACCCGATTATCGGCGCGCAGTTCGAGTACAGCCTCGCCGCCCGCGATGGCGAACGGGATCTGATCCCGATGTCCGAATCGCTCGGCCTGGGAGTCGCGATGTACTCCCCGCTTGGCGGAGGCCTCCTCACCGGGAAGTACCGTCAGAGCGCCGAAGGCCGCCTGACGACGATGAACGCGATCATCCAGCGGGAAGACACCCCGCAGAAGACTGCGGTCGTGGACGAACTCCTGTCGGTCAGCGCGGAGCTCGGCGCCGACCCGGCCGTGGTGTCTATTGCATGGCTGCGGGCGCGGAACGACCGTTCGTCGACGTCGCTCGTGACCGTGATCGGCCCGCGGACGGTGCCACAGCTCGACTCCTATCTGGAGGCCCTGGATCTCGAACTCGCCGACGAGCACTACGACCGGTTGGACGTGGTGAGCGGACCGGTGCACGGCATCCCGCACGATTCAGGACGTCAGACGGCGGCGTCGGTTCTCGGCGGTTCGGACGTGGACTTCGTTCCAGCGACGGGCGGAAGGCTGGCCAGGCAGTAAGGCCCGACTGCGAGAGGCCCGGTGGCGCTGACGACGGTCGGCACCACCGGGCCTCTCCTTCTTAACCGTCCCCCGTTCAGAGGAGTTGCTGGCCGCCGTCGATGTCGTAGACCGCACCGGTGACAGCCGTGTTGACCATGAGCAGTACCGCTAGCTGTGCGACGTCCTCGGGTTGGACGATGCGGCGCACCGGCAGTTCTCGCGCAAGCTCGGCGCGTCGCTCGTCCAGGGAATCCCCCAGCAGTGTGGCGGATAGGGGGGTATCGACGAAGCCGGCGGCGATGAGGTTTATTCGCGCCGGTGCGATTTCAAGCGCCAGGTTGCGCATGGCGGCCGTCGTCGCTGCGATCATCGCCCCGATCACTGTCATTCCCAATGCGGGTTGCCGAGCGCCGGTGCCGCTCATGAACAGCAGCGTTCCGCCGACGCGCATCTTTGCGGGAGCCTGTTGGGCGAGATCGATCATAAGCAACACCGGTGCGCTCAGCGAACGGCCCGCATCCGCCAAATCGATGTCGGGCAAGAGCGCATAGTAGGGGCCGCCCGCGGCAACGAACACGTGGTCAATCTCATTGGGAAGCGCATCGAAGAAAGCCGTCAGCGCGTCGTGGTCGGTCGCATCGAATGCGAATCCGCTCGCACCCGGAAGTCCCGCCACTGCGGCATCCAGTCGTTCGCGATCGCGCCCGGTGACGATGACGTCCGCGCCTTCGGCTGCGGCCTGCCGGGCGACGGCGAGGCCGATTCCGGACGTTCCGCCGATGACGAGCACGGTGGCGCCCGCGAGGCCGCGTGCGCACTGGACTTCGTCGGTGTGGGCGTTGTCGGCCATGGTGGGTTCCTGTTCTCGGGTCTACGCGGAGAGGCGGGCGTCGATTGTGACCGGGCAGGTCAGTATCCGGGAGATGCTGCATCCCGAAGCCGACGCGGCCGCCACGTCGGCGAATTCGTCTTCGGTGCAGCCGACGACGTCCGCCACCACCGTTATGTGGGAGTTGTAGATTGTCGGCCGTCCGTCGTCGATGCCGTAGTCGATGCGCACGCTGGTCTGAACTGCGCCGGTGTCGAACCCTTGCCTGTCGAGGTTGTGGGCAAGAGCTTGGTTGAAGCAGGAGGCGTGGGCTGCGGCCAGGAGTTCCTCCGGTCCTGTGCCGCCCGGCTCTTCGAACCTGCTGCCGTATGTGTACGGGGCACCGTTCAGCGCCTTGCTCGTTGTCGAGATCGTGCCCGACCCGTCATGCCAGGTGCCATTCCATGTGGAGGTGCCAGTCGCGTTCATCGGGATCCTTTCGTCGCAGACGCGGGGCGTCTTCTATTGGACCCTAGTACCCTGACTATACTTTCGCTAGTTAGCATGGGTGGATCTGGCCGCACCGCGGCGGACCGCCTCCGGGCTTCGGATAAGGAATCGCACATGGACGTTTTGAGCAAGGTCGTATTCGAGGGGCTCGCGCGCCTCCTCCAGTCGCAGCCGGGGAGCGATGTGACGCTCGACGCCGGGCGGCTCCAGGCGAAAGGGCACGTGTTCGCGCTGTTGACCGGGCACTCGTTGACCTTGGATCTCGATGCCGACCGTGCGCGGGATCTCCTGGCTCGCGGCATTGCCCGCCCTGCGGAAGGACCACGCGTGGCGCATGGTCGCTGGGTCGGGATCGCCGATGCGGAGGACTGGCCGGAGCTCGCTTCCGAGTCCCGTGATTTCGTTGCCGCCCGCGCTGTCGGCGGACAGTCGTAAAAGCGGCCCTCCGTCCCGGACCGTGAGGTGCGGGACGGAGGGCCATCGGTGCGCCGGTACGACTGGCGCGACCGCGCACCGGCCGTGGCGCTATCAGCCGTTGGCGCGGACCGCTTCGAGGATGACGTCGGCGACTTCTTCCGATCGGGAGATCGCGATGGAGTGAGATCCGCCGTCCAGCTCCGTCACGGTCGCCCCGATCTTCTTGGCGATCGCGCGCTGGTAGTCGGGGTTGATGGCACGGTCGTCGGTACCGATCACCCACCAGGTCGGAACGCGCTTCCATGCGGGTTCCACGGCGAGAGGTTCGCCGAGGCCCGCGGCGGAGACCGGGCGCTGAGTAGCGGCGCCCAGGACCGCGTCGGCTTCCGGTACGTCGGCGGCGAAGACACGGTGGTACTCCTCGATCGCGATGGACAGGTCAGGGACATCGGTTCCGGGAACGGTCCATGGGCGCAGCGCACCGATGAGCGGGGACTCGGGGAAGTCGGCGCCGGAGTTCTGGGCGTTCTCCCCCTTGTCCAGACCGAACGCTGCGACGAAGACGAGGGACTTGACGTTCTCGGCGTCGCTACCGGCATAGGTGATGACCGGGCCGCCGTAGCTGTGGCCGACGAGCACGACGTCGCCTTCGGTCTGCGCGACGACGCTCTTCACGTATTCGCCGTCGTTGGAGAGCCCGCGGAGCGGGTTGGCCACCGCTTTCGCGGTGACCCCTGCGGCCTGAAGTCGAGCGATGACATTGTTCCAAGCGGATCCGTCGGCGAATGCGCCGTGGACCAGGAGGACGGTGGTTGACATGGAATTTCCCTTCTCTGCGGCGGCTGCCGCTCGTGTCCAGAAACGGGTCGAGTCTGGCTTTCATTTTGCTAGTCAGAAGATAGCAGACACGTATGGGTCGATGGGGATCGGCTGGGATTTGACTCTGTGCACACTGAGTATCAAAACAGTAGTCAGATGTTACGCTCGCTACTTGTCCACCTACGAGCGCAGCGTCGCGTCCGATAAACGGGACCTGCTCGCTGTCTGCGGGCGGAATTTCAGATAGAAACGGAAAGTCAATGAGAAACACTTTGAGCGGTGCCGTAGTACTCGTCACGGGCGCCAACGGCGGTCTCGGCCAAGAGTTCGTGAAGCAGGCGCTCGAGCGCGGCGCGGTGAAGGTCTACGCCAGCGCTCGTACGCCTCGCGAGTGGGATGACGCCCGCGTCGTGCCCCTGGCGCTCGACGTCACGAGCACCGAGTCGATCGCCGCCGCGGCCGCCGCCGCCGCGGACACCAGCGTCGTCATCAACAACGCCGGCGTGTACAGCGTCGTCGACTCGATCACGGGCGGATCCCTCGACGACATCCGCGCGACATTCGAGACGAACTTCTTCGGTGCGATCCAGATCGTCCGCGAGTTCGCCCCTGTCCTTGCCCGCAACGGGGGCGGCGCCCTCGTCGACGTGCACTCCGTGCTCAGCTGGCTCGGAGGCGCAGGCTCGTACAGCGCGTCGAAGGCCGCCCTGTGGTCGGCGACGAACTCGATCCGACTGGAACTCGCCCCGCAGGGCACCCACGTCGTGGGCCTGCACCTCGGGTACACCGACACCCCGATGATCGCGGATGTCGTCGCACCGAAGAACGACCCCGCCGATGTCGTCCGCGCTGCGTACGACGGTCTCGACGCCGGAGAGTACGAAGTCCTCGCCGACGAGCTCAGCGTCAACGTGAAGGCCGGCCTGGCCGGCAAGATCGAGCACCTCTACGAGGGTCTAGCCGCCGTCGAGCAGAGCGCCTAACTCGCAACGGGAAACGGCGGCGGACTCGCACGGAGTCCGCCGCCGTTTTAGTTTGAGAGATCAGTCTTCGGTCGTTCCGAGCCATTCCAACGTGTAGTCGGCCACAGTGCGCCATCCCGAGTCGAAGACGAGGGAATGGCCGCGGTCGGGGAATACCTTGTACGCGGTGGGCGCGGGCGTGTTGTAGAGCTCGAACGCCTGGCGGCTGACGACCTCGGGAACGGTGTGGTCCTTGCCACCGCCGATGATCAGCAGGGGGCCGCGGCTCGGGAAGGTCGTGTCGACCGCAGTAGGCGAGTTCGGGTCCTTCTTGGCCTCGGTCGCCTCGAACAGCGGACGCCCCGGTCCCGGGATGCTCCACTTCGTCCACAGGTCGGTCGCCTCGGCCTTCGACACCGCGTTCGCGAAGCCGAAGCGGAACTGGCGTTCGCTGAGCGTGACCGTCGACGCGCGGTTCTTCTTGCTCTTGATCACGGGCAGCGCGGTACGGATCTGTGCAAACGGGAGCTTCGTGACGCCCTTGATGGGGCCCGGATCGATAGCGATCGCTTTGGCCGCGAGGCCCTGGGCGAGCAGTTTCTGCGCGACGAGACCGCCGAACGAGTGGCCGACGACGATCGGCTGGACGTCGAGGGTCTCGATCAGGGCGGCGTACTTCTTGGCGATCGCGTCGATGCCGACATTGTTCATACCGGTCGGCTGGGCACGGGTAGCGGAGACGGTATCGCGGTCGCCCGGCCATCCCTCAACGATGGGCTGGTAGCCGGCCTCGGTGTAGAGGTCGACCCAGGGACGCCAAGCGTCCGAGTGGACCCAAAGGCCGTGGATGAACAGGACGGGGGTGGGTCTGGATTCTGCCATGTGGAGCTCCTTGAAATAGATGCGGTGCGCCCGAGGTCCTCAGGCGGGAAAACCTGACTTGCGCTTTGCAAGTTATCCTATCCGGGGGCTCCTGTCCAACCACGACCTGGCGGCGATGGCTCCCAAGAACGTTTTGACGTTTTGTTTACCCCTGCCGTGTTTCGATCGGACAGGACCGACTAGGAGGAAACCACGGTGCGCGTACTGCTGGTCGAAGATGAAACGGTGCTCGCGGAAGCGCTCCGCGGGGCGCTCACGCGGGCGTCGATGGCGGTGGACGTCGTCCATGACGGGGCTGCCGCGCTCGAGGCGGTGACGGTGAACGACTACGACGTCGTGGTCCTCGACCGCGATCTGCCGCTCGTGCACGGCGACGAGGTCGCGCGCCGGATCGCCGCCGGGCCGTCCGGCCCGCGGATCCTGATGCTTACCGCTGCCCGCCGTGCGCAGGACAAGGTCGCGGGCTTGCACCTCGGCGCCGACGACTACTTGGGGAAGCCTTTCGACCTCGCGGAGCTGACCGCTCGGCTCTGGGCGTTGGGTCGCCGGCCGGCACATGGCCAGCCTCCCGTGCTCCGATTCGGTTCGGTCGCGCTGGATCCGTTCAACCACACGGTCACCCGCTCGGGATCGGTCGTGGCGCTCAGCAGGAAGGAGTTCGCGGTGTTGCACATCCTCATGGCCGCCCGGGGAGGCGCGGTCAGCGCGGAGGAGTTGCTTGAGAAGGCGTGGGACGAGAATGCGAACCCCTTCACCAACTCGATCCGGGTGACTATCTCGACGCTGCGGCAGAAACTCGGTGCTCCGTTCGTGGGAACGCTGCCCGGGGTCGGATACCGGGTCGAGAACGATGAGATCTGATCGCCGGCGGGGCCCGTCTGCGCGCACGCGCATTACTCTCGCCAGCTCGCTGGTAGCCGTCGGGACGGCTGCGATCACAGTAGCCGCAGTGGTCATTGCGATGAGGTTCATCCCGAGTTATCAATTCACGTCGGTGGCCGCGGTGGGGACCGTGGATATGCCGGCCCTGCCGTCCGATGCCCCGGCGACTGTGCCGCAGCCGCTCGGAGCGGTGGTGGTCGCCGACCCGCAAAACCTACTGCGATTGCTGTTGGTTTTCGCTGCGCTGGCCTTGGTCGTCGTGGGCGGCGGCGGCGTTCTGGGGAGCTGGATCATTGCAGGACGCGTCCTACGACCCTTGGCGGCTCTGAATGCCGCGGCGAGGAAAACGGCCGGCGGGGCGTTCGACCATCGGGTCGGGCTGGTGCGCGCCGACGACGAGTTCAGAGAGTTCGGGGAAGCGTTCGACTACATGCTGGAGACTCTGGAACGGTCGTTCGACGCTAACGAGAGATTCGCGGCGAACGCGTCGCATGAATTGCGCACACCGTTGGCGACGACGAAGCTCCTGCTCGAAGTGGCCGGCAGTCGCGACCAAACGGCGGCCAACGCTCTCCTGCTCGAAAGACTCACGGCGATGAATGACAGGACCATCCGCATCGTGAGCGCGTTGCTGGATTTGGCCGATACGGCAGCATCCGCCCCGCAGCGGGAACCGCAGGATCTCGTCGCAGTCGTGTCCGACGCGGTCGACGAGCTCGTTCCCTTCTCCGAAGAGCGAGGCGTGGTCGTGGAGAGCCGGATCGCGGAGACCACCGTCACCGCGGACCGGGTTCTGTTCGAGCGGGTGGTCGCCAACCTGGTCCGGAACGGGATCCAGCACAACCACGCCATGGGCCACGTGTGGATTTCCGCCGCTCGCGAGCGATCGGATTCCACGGTCGTTTCGCTCCGCGTCGAGAACACCGGCCCGATCGTCGCCTCGGAGGACGCGGCGATGCTGGCGGAGCCGTTCTACCGGCCGGGCGGCAGGGCAGCGCAGCCCGCATCCGGCGACGCGGAGCAGCCCCACGGTCTGGGCCTCGCGTTGGTGAGCCGGATCGTCGACGCGCACGCCGGGTCGTTGACCATCGAGCCTCGGGCCGGCGGCGGTCTCTCCGTCACGGTGGAGTTCCCCGACTGACGACACCCGGTCGGCCGTCCGCCGCACAGGCAACGGACGGCCGGCGATCGGTTACTGGGCCGGTGTGACGGTCTGCGTGCCGGCCCCGTCGGGGATCACGGAAATCGGCGCGGAGTCGATTTCGACCGGGGTGCTGATCACGACGTTGGACAGGTCGGGAAGCGCTCCTTCGACTGCGGTCACGCTGGTCTGGACTGCATCCGATGCGGGAGCGGCAGGGACTTCGGCGTTCGCGGTTGCGGCGATCGCAAGACCGCCGATGCCCACGACAGCGGCGACTGCGATACCTGCGGTCCATTTGGTGAATGAGATGTTCTTCGACATTGCTTGTACTCCTTGACGTCCATTTCCCTTGCGGGGCAGCACCTGACCGGCCTGCGATGCCAGTCAAACAAGGGCGGTGTTATGGCGACGTAAAGACCCTTGGATCAATCGGCTGCCACCCGTGCACGCAGCACGGCGACGCCCGCGAGCTCTACCCATCGCTCCGATTCCTGGCCGGAGACAAGCACCCAGTCGCGGAACGGCCGTTCGCGTCGCGTCGGATCCCACAGCTTCGAACCCCGCAATGCCAGCGCGGTGTCGTAGACGGGATCGGTTCGCCCGAGCCTCACGGCGAGGTCGCCGTGGTACAGGCAGGCGACCATCTTGTTGCCGACGAGGAGCGTGCGGCAGCCGAACATGGTCGTCTCGTGAATGTCTGGGCCGGTCGTTGCGCCGACCACCCGCTCGAACATCTGCTCGGCTGCGTCCACCGGCTTCCGGCTCACGGGTGGAGCAGCTCTCGCCAGTCCGCCGGCACCCGACCCGCGGGTCCTGGCGCGCTCTGGTTCTCAGGATGCGACTGCGGCGGGGCGAGGGCGGGGCCCCGATACATGGTCTCGGTCCCGTAGTCCCAGTACCAGTCCTCTCCGGGCTCGAAGCTCTGGATGAGACGGTGGCCGGTGTCTTCGGCGTGCTGTGTGGCGTGCTGGGATGGAGAGTTGTCGCAGCAGCCGATATGGCCGCACTCCACGCAACGGCGGAGGTGGAACCACCATCCGTCGGTGTGCTCGCAATCGAGGCATCCGGTGCCTGTCGGCGGGATGGTCGTGTCGATGTCCGCGGTGGGGTTTTCGCTCTTCATCAGCGTTCCTTTCGGTCGATTCGTAATAGGTCGGCGGCCAGCGCGGCGTGTGTGCTGGCGACGGCGCTGGCACCTTCTCCAACGGCCGCGGCGACGCGCTTCATTGAGCCGTGGCGGAGGTCTCCGACCACGAAGATGCCGGGGATGTTGGTCTCGAACGGCAGCGGTCGACGGCCGTTGGCGTCCCAGGCCGGTCCGAGCGCGTCGGTCGGGACCGAAGCGTCGGTGTAGACGAATCCGTCGCCGTCGCGGGCGACGTCGCCGAGCCATTCGGAGGCGGGGACCGCGCCGATGAAGCAGAACAGCGCGGCGGATTCGTATTCGGCCGTCTCGCCGGAGCTCCCGGTGAGGTCGAGGGCGGTGAGGAAGGTGTCGCCGTGCAGCGCGGTGATCTGGGTCCCGGTGTGGATCGTGATGTCCGAGTCGGCGACGATGCGGTCGACGAGATAGCTGGACATTCCGGCGCTGATGTCGGCGCCGCGGACGACGATCTCCACCTTGCAGCCTTTGGACGCGAGGAAGATGGCTGCCTGCCCGGCGGAATTGGCGCCCCCGACGACGGTGACGGGGAGTCCAGCGAGCCGGCGCGTCTCGATCTCCGTCGCCGCGTAGTAGATGCCGGCGCCTTCGAAGTCGGACCAGCGGTCGAGCGGCAGCGTGCGGTAGCGGGCACCGGTGGCCGCGATCACCGCCCGCGCCCGGATCGTCGTCCCGTCCGCCAGAGTGATCTGGTGGGCGTTGTCGGCCGATTGGACGCTGACGACCTCGCAGGGGCTGTAGATGCGGGTGCCGAACTTCAGTGCTTGGGTCTGGGCTCTGCCGATGAGGTCGCCACCGCTGAGCCCGTTAGGGAACCCGAGGTAGTTCTCGATTCGGGAGCTGGCTGCGGCTTGGCCGCCCGGACCGACCGAATCGAGCAGTGCCGTGCTGAGTCCTTCCGAGGCGCCGTACACCGCTGCTGCCAGTCCGCCGGGACCGGCGCCGACCACCACGAGGTCGACTTCGGTGGCGCCGTCGACCGGCCGGTAGCTGAGACCGAGCATCTGCGAGAGCAGCCCGGGTGTCGCGCGCGGTAGCGGCCCGGTCGAAGTGATCGCGACGGGGAGATCGCCGTCGGCGAACCGGTTCGCGAGGAGCAGAGTCCGACCCTCGTCCGAATCCGCATCGACCCACTCGTGGGGCAGTTGAAGCCTCGCCGCGTAGGTTTTCAGCGCCAACGACGCGGAGGAGCGTTCGTGGCCGACGACGACCAGAGACTGGGCGGCGCTTGCTTTCAGCTCTTCGCGCCGCGCCATGAACGTCTGCAGCAGGATCTGCGACAGCTCGGCATCCTCCGCCATCACTCGCCGCAGGCTCACGGGGTCGACGCGGTGGATCCGGCCCGCTGTCGCCATTCTCGCTGTCAGGTAGACAGCCTGGCGGCTGAGGAGGCTCATCTCGCCGAGGAGACCGCCGGGGCCTTCCGTTGCGATTACTGCCTCCGGGGCATCCGATTCTCCGCCTTTGACGATCTCGGCGACTCCGGTCTCGACGAGGATCATGTCGTAGGACACGTCTCCGGGTTTGTACAGCACGTCGCCGACTGCGACGTCGTGTGGTGTGCCGTAGCGGCGGAGCCGGTCGAGTTGCGGCGTCGTGAATATCGCCGTGGTGTGGGCGTTCGCTGGTGCGGAGGGGACCATGGATGCTCCTTCGGTCGGGCTGCCTGCGGGTCGCGGTGCCCGCGCACGAAGTCTAGCTTGCAAATCCATAGTCAGATAGCTAGCCTCGGACACATGACATTCCTCGAAGAGTTCAAGCCCACTCAATTCGTCCTTACTGCGGAGTCTCCGACCCTCTGGCGGGTCACCTTCGACAACGCGCCCGTCAACGTCATCGGCCCCGACATGCTGCGCGAGCTCAAAGAGCTGCTCGTAGAGCTGGAGACCGACCCCGGTGTCGCCGTCGTCGTGTTCGACAGCGCCAACCCCGACTACTTCCTCGCCCACTACGACCTAGTCGCCAATCCCGCCGACGCCGAGGCTCTGCCCAACACCACCGGCTTCGCCGCATGGCCCGATGTGCTCGTTCGCCTGAGCAAGGTTCCCGCCGTGACCATCAGCGCTATCCGCGGACGCGCCCGCGGCGCCGGCAGCGAGTTCGTCCTCGCCACCGACATCCGGTTCGCCAGCCGCCAGAAGGCCATTCTCGGCCAGATGGAGGTCGGCTTCGGCGCCCTTCCCGGCGGCGGCGCGGCAGCTCGCCTCAACCCCCTCGTCGGACGCGCCCGCACTTTCGAAATCCTCGTCAGCGGACTCGACTTCGACGGCGACCTCGCCGAGCGTTACGGCTATGTGAACCGTGCGATCGACGACGCCGACTTCGTGCCGTTCGTCGACGCGTTCGCTCTCCGCATCTCCCGCTGGGACCCCCGCGTCATCCGCGAGATCAAAGACGCAGTCAACTCGGTCACCCTCCCCTCGGACGACCAGTTCCCGCCGCAGTCCGACGCATTCTGGGCGGCTGCAGCACTCCCGCAGTTCCAAGCCGTGAAGAACGCACTCGTCGAACAGGGCCTGCAGCGCGCCACCAGCGTGGAGCTCAACCTCGGAGAACAGATCGGAATCATCGCACCGGTAGCCACCGGGTCGATTCCCCGATGACCATCACCCCACCAGTTGTCGGTTCAGGTTCCGGCCGACGGGCCGTGGCCGCCCGCTCAGACATGAGGAGGCGGCTCGGTTTCGTCGGCATGGCCTGGATCTACATCGTGTTCCAGACCGCAGCCGCGGCACCCTCACCGATCTACGTGATCTACCAGAAGGAATGGGACGTCCCGGCGTGGCAGCTGGGGTTCGCCTTCTCCGCCTACGCGTTCACCCTTCTTCTGGCGATCGTGACGGTCGGCGCACTGTCCGACCACCTCGGCCGTCGGCCGGTGCTCGCCGGAGCACTCGTCGTCGAACTCGCAGCGATGGCTCTGCTGTTGTTCGCCACCAACATCGAGACCGTGCTTCTCGCCCGGCTGCTTCAAGGACTTGCTACCGGCGCGGCAATCACGACGCTGTCCGCGGCCCTCACCGACTTGTCGCCGGCCCGCAACCGCCAGCTCGGCGCCGTCTTCGCCAGCGTCGCACCGCTGATCGGCCTCACAGTCGGGGCGCTCGGGACCGGTATCGTCATCCAGATCGACCCGAACGCGTCAGCGACGGTATTCGGTATCCTCGTGGCCCTGCTGGCTATCGGCGCGGTCTTCATCGCCCTGTCGCCCACCGTTGTCCCCCGGGCGCCGGGCGCCCTGCGGAGCCTCGTACCGCGCGTGCGTGTGCCCGCGACGGCGAAGAAGGCGTTCCGCGCGAGCACTCTGCTGAACATCGCGGTCTGGCTCACGAGCGGCCTGTCGCTCGGGCTCGTCGGACAGATCAACCGAGACATCTTCTCGATATACGCAGGCCTCGCGAGCGGGGGAACCATCGCACTCTTGATGGGCATCGCGTCCGTGACCGTCTTCGTGTTCCGCAAGTTGGACACCCGCACGAGCGGCATAATCGCGAGCATCGGCCTCGCGGTGGGAGCGGGCATCATCACCATCGGCATTGTCTCCGCGCTGTTCCCGATCTATCTGGTCGGCGCGGCGATCGCCGGCTTCGGGACGGGGCTCGGATTCGCCGGCTACATCCGACTGCTGGTCCCCACCGTCGGACCTGACGACCGGGCAGGCCTGTTCGCCGCCATGTACACGGTGAGCTATTTGACCTTCGGTGTCCCGGTGATCGTGGCCGGCATCCTGATCGCGCCGTTCGGAGCGAGTGCCGTCATCGTGGTCTACGCGTGCGCGACCCTCGTCGTGTCGGTCCTCGCGGCCCGCAGCCTCGTCAAGTACACACCGCCCGCAGTCGAGGTGGCAGCCCGATGAGCATCCCTTCCGGCGCACAGACTGCCCCCAGCGTGCTCCGGGAGGGCTCTGCGGATCCGGAACGGGTCACATACGTCGAGCTGTTCTTCGACCTCGTCTTCGCGTTCGCCATCGCCCAGATGGCCGGCGTCCTCACGGACGAGCCGACCTTCCTCACCATCGCGGAAGCGACCGTGATCACCTTGGCCGTCTGGTGGGTCTGGGTCTACACGACTTGGGCGACGAACTGGCTCAACCCCGAATCCCGGCCGGTGCTCTGGCTGCTGCTCGCCCTGTCGGCCACAGGTCTCGTCATCAGCGAGTCGATACCCGAGGCGTTCGACGACCGGCGGTTCGTCTTCGTCGGCGCCTACCTGATCTACGCCCTGATCCGCACGGTCGGCGTCATCGTCGCCGTCCGCCGCGCATCGCCAGCGATCGCCGGCGGCCAATACCGCATCCTCGTCTGGACCGCGGTCTCAGGAGTGTTCTGGGTCGCCGGGTGCTTCGCACCGGAGATCTGGATGCGCTTGGCCCTCTGGGTCATCGCCATCGTGATCGACTACCTCGGACCGGCGAGCCTGTTCTGGCTCCCAAAGCTCGGCGCGTCGTCGTGGGAGGCGTGGCGGATCCGCGGCGGGCACTTCTCCGAACGAGCGGCCCTGTTCATCATCATCGTCCTCGGCGAATCGATCCTCGTTATCGGCACCGCATTGGCATCGCACGAGCTCGACGCCGGCGTGATCGCCGCCGCCTTGCTGGCGTTCGCCGAAGCGATCATGCTCTGGTTCCTCTACTTCGCCCACGGTCAGGACCGCGGCCACCAGTTCATCGCCACGAAGGCAGCCACCGGTCCGGTTGCCCGGCTCTCGTACACGTACCTTCACGTCCTCCTCGTCCTCGGCTTGGTCGCGACCACGCATTCGTCCCACCTGTCCCTCCACGCCCCCCACGAGGAACCGGTCGCCGCCGTGAGCGCCCTGGTGTACCTGGGGCCGGCGGTCTACCTCCTCGGCCTGTTCAGCTTCAAGAGATCGATCGGTGTGCCCTCGACGTCGATCCCGTCGCATGCGGCGGGCGTGATTGCGCTGAGCGGTCTCTTCGCGCTTTCGGCGACCGGCGTATTGGAGGTCACCCTGCTGGCGGAATCCGCGATCGCGTGCGCGGTACTGCTCCTCGTCGTCGCCGGCGACGAGTTCCTCTGGAACCGACGGTCTCGGCAGACAACGAAAGGCGCAATCTGATGGACAACGATCCGGCAACCGGCGAGAAGAACGGTGCAGCGGACCCGCAGGCGCTGCTCAGCGCGCTGGTGACCGAGCACTTCGTGCTGCAGTCGGCTGCGAGTTCGACGATCAGTGAGAGCGGCAGCCGCGCATCGATCTATCTCGCCGCGTTGTCGAGCGGCCTGGTGGCCATCGGCTTCTCAAGCAGCTCCCCGGACATCCTCGCAGCACTCGTCTTCACGGCCTTCCCCACCGTTTTCATCCTCGGCACCTTCACCGTCGTGCGGCTCGTCGACACCAGCATCGCGTCCGTCGTGGCGCAGGCGCGGATCGAATTGATCCGCAGGTGTTACATCGGCCTCGATCCCGCCGCCGCGCGGTTCTTCCCGCTGGATAACAGCGCGGCCGCCGGAACCCTCGGAGTGCACTACGGCGCTTCGTCCGTCCTGTTCACCACGGCGAGCATGATCGCGGTCGTCAACGCCGTACTGGGCGGCGCCGGGATCGCCGTCATCCTGTCGCTGACCACTGCCCTTCCGATCCAAGCGGTCGTGGCGTTCGGGGCCATCGCCGGGCTGGTCCTGCTCGCTGTGGCCGTGGCTTACCAGGTGCGGCGCTTCGCGCCCGTCCGATCCGCAGCCCGGCAGACCGTCTAGCTCGAGCCGGCCGGGCCACGCTCTATTCGAGGTCGGGGAAGAGCGGGACGATCGCGAAGGTTTCGAATTCGAATGTGCCGTCGGCGGCGAAGGGGAGCGATGCGATGATCGCTTCGGCCGCGGCCGCAGTCTCCGCTTCAAGGATCAGGATGGCAGCGGACCGGTCCTCCCGCACGTAGGCGTGGACGATTGTCTTGTCGAGGACCAGAGCCCGAGCGACACGTGTCTCTTCGGTCGAATCGGGGATTGCGGACTTGTCGACGGTGAATGTTCCTGTGGCGTGAAAAAGCATCTCTGTCTCATCTCTCTGTTGCGGTTGATGCGGCGTCACGGATCGTGACGTCGCCGGACGAGGGCGAAAGCGGCGGGCAGGCGCGGAGGGCGAGAACGGAGGCCACGACGGTGGCTGCAGAGGGCGGGCACCCATCCGTCTCCTACCGACGCGGCAGCCCCGATCGCGAACATGTTGAGCGTCAGAGCCGAGAGCAGCACGCAATCCTCCAGTCAGCGGCTTCGACGTCCGCACTCTCCACACTACACGTGACTTGCGTTTCGCAAGTCAGCAAGTCATGGCTTTATTGATATGCCGGCGGCGTGACGAACTTGACCCGGTCCACGGGCACAGCCGTACCGCCTTCTTCGACGAATGCGACCCGCACGGGACTCTCATCGTCGACCGTGCGTCGAAGCAGTGACGGGCCGTCGTCGGGCGGCACGTTGTCGTCCCCCCATTGCTGCAACGCTCCGAGGACGAGTGTCATCTGAGACCCCGCGGGCGTCGGGTGATAGCTGAACCGTGAGCGGAGGCCGGGCTCTTGGTATTCGCGCTTTTCGAGGATCGCCGCCAGCACGATCTTCTCCAAGCGGTCGGTCAGGATGTTGGGGGCGATTCGGAGCGCGTTCTCGAACTCGGAGAATCTCGTCATGCCGTAGACGAGGCTCTGCCGCAGCACCAGGAAACTCCAGCGGTCGCCGACGATTTCCAGAGTTCGCTCGATGGAGCAGAAGGCGCCCCCGCGCCACACTGCCTCCGACACTGAACCAAGCATGGCCCGATCTTACCTAGTGAAACAGTAGTCAGGTTGCCACGTGCAGGCGTGTGCTATTTGGCGGCGCGGCGCGCGGCCCTGGCTTCGGCAGGATAGGTGGGCGTGTTCACCCAGGCGACATCCTCAAGGGCACGCGGCTTGTTGTCGGCGTCGACGAACGCGAGACGCACCGGGCTCTTGCTGTCGGCTGCCACTCGGAGCTGGGTCACTCCCACGCTCGGCGGTACGTAGTCGTCGCCCCACTGTTGCATAGCCGCCAACACCAGCTTCAGCTGCATGCCCATGGGCGTCGGGTGATAGCTGCTCCGTGCCCGAGCGCCGTCTTCCTTGTACGTCGACTTTTCCATGATTCCGGCAGCCACGAGGGTGTTGAGGCGGTCGGACAAGATGTTGGGCGCGATGCCGAGCATCTTCTCGAACCCGGCGAACTTGGTCTCACCCTCGATCAACGCTTCGCGGAGGATGAGGAAGGTCCAGCGCTCGCCGACGATGTCGAGGGTGCGCTGGATCGAGCAGAGCGGAGAATCCACCGGAGCTTCGAGGGTCGCTGAAATAGCCATGTTCAGAATTCTATCTCTGAATAGCGTTTAGCGAGTTAGCTTTGCGCAAATGCTCAGTTCAGCGCTTGCCGCCACTGGCGGCACCCATTACCCCTCGCGCGGCACCGCTTTCGGCGGGACGATACGCTCGAGATAGTCCCCGAGTTCCAGCTCTGCGGCGCCGGGCTGCTGCAGACCCAGACCAAACATCTGCCCGGCCCGGTCCTGCGTCTCAGCGCGCGACACGGAAGTCCAGAAGGACGCCATCTGCGGCGGGAATTCCGAGTCCGGCGGCAGGGTGACGGCATTCACGTATGCCTTGACCTCCTGGATGGCGCGGACGTCGAACTTCGACACGCGCTCGGCGAACCGGGTCACGAAGTCTTCAAAGTCGGCGTCGGGGATCGCGCGGTTGATGTAGCCGTACTGGGCGGCGACGTCGGCGTCGTAGTCTCCGGCGCTCAGCAGGATCTCCAACGCGCGCCCGCGGCCGATCATGCGGGGAAGCCGACTGGGGGTTCCGCCTCCGGGGACAGCGCCCGTTCCGAGTTCGAATTGGCCAAGGATCGCCTTCTCGCGGCTTCCGAACCGGATGTCGGTCGCGAGTGCGAACTCGCTGCCCGCTCCGCGTGCCCTCCCCCGCAGCGCTGTGATTGTCACGGCGGGGAGTTTGCTCAGCCTGACGAGGATGTCGAGCCACGGGTGGAAGCCCGTCGGCCCGGGCGGGAGCGAGTTGGTCAGCTCCGGGTCAGACGCGATGTCCCAGTGGGCGAGGAAGAAGTCGGGGTTTGCGGTCTCGAACACGACGACGGCCACGAGCGGGTCGGCTTCGATGTCGGTGAGCAGCTCTTGCAGCTCGCGCACCAACACCGGACCGATCAGGTTGAGTGGGGGATTGTCGAATGACACACGCCATAGGGCAGGCGATTTCGTCACCACGAGCTGCGAGAAAGAAGACATGCGTGGACGCTAGCAGGTCTGACTTTAGTTTTGCAAGTTAGAATAGGGGTTTCATCCGAAGCGTCGACCGCGGCCTCGCGCCGGCACGCACCGATCGAGCAGGAACGCAATGAAAACAAACGAAAATAGCCGCCAGTGGACCCGGACAGTTGCAACGCTCGCCGTTACGTCCGGCCTGGCGGTCTCCACCATCTACCTTCCGCAGACACTGCTCACCGACCTCGCCGCCCACTTCCACACTTCCCCCGCCCTCGCTGGCATCACCGCGACGACGATCCAAGCCGGATACGCGTTGGGCATCTTCTTCTTGGTCCCGCTCGCCGACCGCGTGCAGCCGCGGAAGCAGGTGACGATCCAGGCCCTCCTGCTCGTCGCAGCGCTCGTGACGTCGGTCTTCCTCCCCTCGGTGGGCGCTGTCGCACTTGGCTTCGTCGCCGTGGGACTCGTCGCCAACATCGCCCAGGTGATCCTTCCCGCCGCCAACCGCCTCGCCCCTGCCGGTCGCGCGGGCTCCACCACAGCCACACTGATCGGCTCGTGGCTCGCCGGAATCTTCGCGGGTCGCATTATCGCGGGGCTTCTCGTCGGCCTGGTGGGCTGGCAGTGGGTCGTGGGGATCTTCGCCGCAGCACTACTCACCCTGTTGCCGTTTGCGCGGCGAGCGCTGCGCCGCGACGAACGCGAACCGGCAGCGGGGCGCAGCTACCTCCGCCTCCTCGGATCGACAGTGCTTCTCATCGGCCGCAGCCCCACCGTTGCCCAGTCGGTCGGGATCCAGTTCTTGGTATTCGCCACGTTCAACTCCCTCTGGACCGTGGTCGTTCTTTACTTGACAGGTCCCACGATCGGATGGTCGGTCGTCGCAGCGGGGCTGTTCGGATTCGTCGGGCTGGCCGTCGTGCTTTTCGTGCCGATCGTTGGCAAGCTCGTCGACCGTTTCGGCCAGCTTCCGATCGCAGGGGCCGGCCTGGCGGTCGCTCTGGTCGCATCGGTGTCGCTGATCTTCGACCACGGTCTCGTCGTGCTGTACGCGGTGTCCATGTTCCTGATCGCTCTCAGCCAGCAGGCGACCCAGTCGTCGATCCAGAGCCGGCTGCTGATCACCAATCCCACGGCCCCCGGCCAGGCGAACACGGTCTTTATGTTCTTCATGTTCGTCGGCGGTGCGTTCGGCGCTTTCATCGGCCCGTGGGGATACCTGCACGGCGGACTGACCCAGGTCGCCGTGCAGAGCACGATCTTCATCGCGATATCGTCGGTCGTCTGGTGCGTGGTCGCACTCTCCGAGGGCCGAACGAAGGTCGTCGCGTAACGACGAAGGCCGCCTCGCGAGAGACGGCCTTCGTTGAAGCTGGCGGAACCGGTGGGATTTGAACCCACGGTGGGCTCAACACCCACACAACTTTTCGAGAGTTGCACCTTCGGCCGCTCGGACACGGTTCCGAGGACGATCTTAGTACAGACATGCGCCGCATCCAGAATCGAGACGGCCTAAACCGCTCACGGGCTTTTCACAGGTTCGACCTAGAGACCGCATAGACCCCTCCAGCACCCTGCGGTAATGAAGATTTCCCGCCCCGTGCTCATCAACACGTCCCTAGGCATCGTGATCGCCGGCGCCATCGCCGCCGGCGTCATCATCCTGCTTCCCGCGCAAGCCAGCTCGTCGACCGACGCGACGCAGCTCACCTCGACGGTGCAGCAGGGGACCGTGAGCAGCACGATTACCGCGAGCGGATCGGTCGCCGCGGTGCGCGAGGTCAGCGCGAACTTCGCGGTGAGCGGCACCATCGCCAGTGTCGACGTCGCCCTCGGAGCGACGGTCACCGCCGGACAGCAGCTCGGCACGCTCGAGACGACGGCGCTCGACAAAGAGGTGACGAGCGCGCAGACCGCCCTCACCCGCGCCAAGACCGACCTCGCCACCGCCAACACCGCGGTGACGACGGCGACCGCCGACGCGTCATCCACCGACCAGCAGACGGCGTCGAATGCCGCACAGTCGCTGAGCAGTGCGAAAACCCAGGTGCTCGACGCCAAAGACAAGGTGACGGATGCCACGGACGCCCTCGCCACAGCGCAGGCCAACCGGGCGAGCGCAGTGCTCACCTCCCCTCTCGACGGCCTGGTCACCGCGGTCGGGGGCACCGTCGGCAACAGCACCGCGTCGAGCACGGGCAGCACGGAGACCGCGGGCGGCACCACCTCGACCACGTCGAGCGCCTTCGTCACGATCTCCGACGTCTCGTCGATGACCCTGACCGCCGCGATCGCCGAGGCCGACATCGCGCTCGTCGCCGTGGGCCAGACCGCCACGGTCACCTTCCCCGCGCTCACCGACACCACGGCTACCGCGACCGTCACGGCGATCGCCCCGACCGGAACGACGAGCAACTCGGTGGTCACCTACTCCACCACGATCACGCTCGACTCGATCCCGACCGGGCTGCGCCTCGGCCAGACCGCCGAGGTCACCATCACCACGGTCAGCTCGGCCGAGGACGCCCTCTACGTTCCGACGGCGGCCATCACCACCGCGACCGACGGCACGTCGACGGTCGACGTGATCGGCGACGACGACGCGGTCACCACGACCACCGTCGAACTCGGCGTGGTCGGCGACGCCGGCACCGAGATCACCTCGGGACTCACCGCCGGCGAGACGATCGTGCTCGGCGAGGTCGCGGCGACCACCGGCGACACCACCGACACCGGCACGACCGGCCAGCAGGGCGGCTTCGGCGGCGGAGGCACCGGCGGCGGCAACTTCACCCCGCCCACCGGCGGCAACTTCCCCGGCGGCAACTGATGACTCTCGTACTCGAACTCGACGAGGTGCAGCAGGTCTACGGCACGGGCGAAGCCGCGGTGCACGCGCTCCGCGGCATCGACCTGGCCGTCGAGGCGGGCGACTACGTGGCGATCATGGGACCGTCCGGTTCCGGAAAATCCACGCTGATGAACCTGCTCGGATGTCTCGACATCGCGTCACACGGAACGTACTCGCTGGCCGGCCACGACGTGTCCGCGCTCACCGAGAACGAGCTCGCCAAGGTGCGCAACACCGAGATCGGGTTCATCTTCCAGTCGTTCAACCTGATCGCACGCATGTCCGCCCTCGCCAACGTGGAGCTTCCGCTGATCTACGGCGGGGTGCGCCGCGGCGAGCGCCGCGAGCGCGCGCTCGAGGCACTCGAGAGCGTCGGGCTGGCCGCGCGCGCCGGCCACGAACCGCAAGAGCTCTCCGGCGGCCAGCAGCAGCGCGTCGCCATCGCTCGCGCGCTCGTCACCAACCCGACGCTCATCCTCGCCGACGAACCGACCGGAAACCTCGACAACGAGTCGACCGACGACATCCTCGGGCTGTTCGACTCGCTCGCCGCCCAAGGAAAGACGATCGTCATCATCACCCACGAAGACCACGTGGCCGAGCGCGCCCACCGTGTCATCACCATCAGCGACGGGCTGATCGTCGACGACCGTCTCAACGACCACGCGCCGAAGGCAGCGATATCAAGGGCAACGACCTCCAAGGCGGTGCGCGCATGAGCGTGTTCGAGATCCTCATCTCGGCCTTCCGCGGCGTCACGGCTAACAAGCTGCGTTCCATCCTGACCCTCCTCGGGGACATGATCGGTGTGGCCTCTGTCATTCTGCTGCTCGCCGTCGGAAACGGCTCCGCGCAGGAGGTCAAGAACGCCATTTCCGGCCTCGGCGCCAACACCATCACGGTACGGGCGAGCGGGATGGGCGGCGGTGGAGGACAGGACGCCACCACCACGGCGAGCACTGACAAAGTGATCACGACAGCGGTCGCCGATCAGCTCGCGGCCGCAGACCTCGGGCACGTGTCATCCGTCACACCGCAGGTGAGCACCAGTCTCACCGTCTCGTCCACCGAGGCGTCGAGCGACAGCGTCAGCATCATCGGCACCACGAGCAACTACTTCGACGTCGGCACCACCGGCGTCGGAACCGGCGAGGCGTTCACCGACGCGGAGGTGACCACCTCGGCCAAAGTCGCGGTGATCGGCCAGACCCTCGCGACGACGCTCTTCCCCACGGGATCTGCGCTCGGCGAATCCATCTCGGTCGACGGCACCCCGTTCACCGTGGTGGGGGTGCTCGAGAACCAGAGCAGCACGGGAGCGACCGACGCGAACTCGGTGGTGATCGCGCCCATCACGCGCATCCAGAAGTCGTTCACCGGCTTCGGCGCCGTCTCCACCCTCTCGGTCGAGGCGACCGACTCCGATTCGGTGGATGCCGCGGAGGGCGAGCTCGAGATCATGCTCAACCAGTTGCTCGGCCAGACCGAAGACGACGAGAGCTACTCGATGAGCAACCAGAGCTCCCTGCTGGAAACTCAGGAATCGAGCGCCGACAGCTTCACCGTGCTGCTCGGCGTGGTCGCCGCGATCAGCCTGCTGGTCGGGGGCATCGGCGTCACCAACGTCATGCTCGTCTCGGTCACCGAACGCACCAAAGAGATCGGCATCCGCAAGGCGCTCGGCGCCACGCGCGGTGCGATCCTCGGGCAGTTCCTCGCCGAGGCCGCGACCCTCACCCTCCTCGGCGGACTGCTGGGGGTGGTCGCCGCGCTCATCGGGGCGAACTACGAGATCTACGGCACCCAGCCCGTCGTTCTCGACTACTCCATCCCGCTCGCGCTCGGCGTCTCGGTCGCGATCGGCGTGTTCTTCGGCGTCTACCCCGCGGCCCGCGCCGCGGCCATGCGCCCCATCCAGGCCCTCCGGGCCGTCTGACCTCCCACACGAAGGAAGCAAGAAAATGACTGACACCACCACCCCCACCCCCAAGAAGAAGTCCGCCGCGCGCTTCGTCACCCCCGTACTCGTGATCGTCGCCGCCCTCGGCATCGGCATCGTCGGCGGTGTGCTCATCGGCCAGAACACCGCGAGCTCGTCGCAGGCGGCCGGCCCGGGAGGCGGGGGCACTCGTCCCGACGGCGCAACCGGCGACGCACCCACCGGCGGCTTCGGCGGAGCGGGCGGGGGCTTCACCTCGGGCACCGTCACCGCGGTCGACGGCGATACGGTCACCCTCGAACTCGAAGACGGATCCACGGTCACCGTGACGACAACGGATGACACGACCGTGACGACCACCTCCGACGCCGCCGTCTCCGACCTCGCCGAGGGCGACAGCCTCACCGTGATCGGCGAGGCGGACGACGACGGCAACGTCGCGGCGACCTCGATCAGCGAGGGCGCCACCGGCTTCGGCGGCGGCATGGGCGGCGGAACCCCGCCGACCACCGACTCCTCCAACTAGTCCCCCACATCGACGCCGGGTGTCTCCTCCGAGACACCCGGCGTCGTGCTGTGTGCGGGTGACGGTGGCCTCGCCTAGGCTGTGCCCATGGCCCGCGTCACCACCAATTACCGTTGCACCGAGTGCGGCGCCTCCAGCATCAAGTGGGTCGGCCGCTGCGGCGAATGCCAGGCCTGGGGCACGGTGGTCGACCAGGCAGAGACCGTCGGTCTCGCCCCTCGCGGCGTCACGCCTGTCAAAATTTCGGATGCGCGCGGAGCCCGCCCGATCACCGAGATCGGCGCGGAATCAGTAGCGCACTGGCCCAGCGGCATCACCGAGTTCGACCGCGTTCTGGGCGGCGGCATCGTTCCGGGCGCCGCCATCCTCCTCAGCGGAGAACCCGGCGTTGGCAAGAGTACCCTGCTGCTCGAGGTCGCGTCGCGCGCGGCCGCCACCGGTCAGCGCGTGCTCTACGTCTCGGCCGAGGAGTCGGTGAGCCAGGTGCGGCTGCGAGCGCAGCGCACCAACGCGCTGCAGCCCACCCTCTACCTCGCCGCCGAGACCGACCTCGCCACGATCCTCGGCCAGATCGACGCCGTCGACCCTCAGCTCGTCATCGTCGACTCGGTGCAGACCGTCTCGTCATCTCTCTCCGAGGGTCTCGCGGGCGGCCCGTCACAGGTGCGCGAGGTCGCATCCACGCTCATCCGTGTCTCGAAAGACCGCAACCTGCCCGTGCTGCTCGTCGGACACGTCACGAAAGACGGTTCGATCGCCGGCCCACGCCTGCTCGAGCACCTCGTCGACGTCGTGCTGCAGTTCGAGGGAGACCGGCAGACGGCGCTGCGTTTTGTGCGCGCCCACAAGAACCGGTTCGGCCCCACCGACGAGGTCGGTTGCTTCGAGATGACCGGCGACGGCATCGCCGAGGTCGCCGATCCCTCCGGGCTGTTCCTCTCCCGCGCGCGCCAGCCCGTCAGCGGAACCTGTGTCACGATCGCCGTCGAGGGGCGGCGGTCGCTGCCCGTCGAGGTGCAGGCACTCATCGTCAAGAGCAACGCCCCGCAGCCGCGCCGCGTCGTCAACGGCGTCGACGGATCCCGCGTGGCGATGTTGCTGGCCGTGCTCGAACGCCGAGCGGGGTTCAAGCTCTCCGAGGTCGACGTCTACGTTTCGACGGTGGGCGGCATCCGCGTCACCGAACCCGGCGCCGACCTCGCGATCGCGCTGGCCATCGCGAGCGCGTTCAACGACAAGGCGTTCCCGATCACGCAGGCCGTCATCGGCGAGATCAGTCTGGCGGGCGAGATCAGGCCGGCGAGTTCGGCCAAGCAGCGCGTGGCCGAGGCCCGCCGGCTCGGCTTCACGACCATCATCGACTCGGACGCGATCCACCTCCGCGAGGCCCTGCGGCAGGCGTTCACCCGCTCCACGGTCGAGCGCGTGGACGTGCCGCAGTTCTAGGCAGTCAACGTCGATTGAGCCCGTCGAAATCCCACCGCGAGTTACCGCTCGGGGATTTCGACAGGCTCAATCAGCGATATAGGTCAGTCGTCTTGGTCGTCGCCCGCCGCGGTTCCGTCGCGCGAACCCTGGCTCGCGAGCGGGGCGTTGGGCGCCTCGCCCTCGTATCCGGGCTTCTCGTCATCGGTGCCTTCGCTCGACTCCATGTCTTCGGCGGTGGCCACCCGGTTGCCCTCGATGAGGGCGTCGGGGTTGTGCTGCTTCGAGAACGGGTTGCCATCCTCTCCGAGCTGCGTGTAGTCGGGGTCGTCTGCGGGGTCGCTCACTTCTCGTCTCCCGTCGGCTCGGGCGCTCCGCCCGAAACGGTGTCCGACGGGGTCTCTTCCACGTCCGTCGTCTCGCTCGGGTCGGTGTTGGTCGCGTTCTCCATGTCTCCGTAGACCTTTTCGGAGGAGACCTTGTCGGAGGAGTCCTTGTTGCTCGCGTCGCTCATGAGGTCGATCCCGACGGTTCGGTCGAGCTCGCCGCGGGCGATGAAGATGCTGACGGCGATGTCGAGTTCACGCTGTCGACCGCGGCAGCGCCGAGGTCGTGCACGACGGGAGCCTTCTCGCCGACGAAGTCGTCGACCTTCTTTACGGTGTTCTGCACCTCGGGGCGCTCCCAAAGGTCGGTCGCCGCCGCCTTGATCTTGTCGAACTGCTTGCGTCCCGCCTTTGTTCCAACGAGGTAGCCGGCCGCGAAGCCGAGTACGAGCCATCCTTTAGCCATTGTCTTGCCTTTCTGTGGAGAGGTGTGTGGTGGTGCGAACTCAGGGGAGTGCGGTGCCGTCGGGGCGGACGTCTTCTTTGTTCAAGCCGTCGTCCTCCCCTTCGTCGAGCCGGCTGCCGCCGGGCAGCATGGCCGCGACGTCTCCGCCATCCGGGTTCAGATCTGCGTCGGCCGGCACTTCGCCGTTTTCCAAGATCTCGTCGCCGTCGTTCGTGTTGTTGCTGGTGTCGCTCATTACTCTCCTGCCGGTTTCAGCACCACTTTGATGCATCCGTCGCTCTTCTTCTGGAAGGTGTCGTACATTTCGGGGGCCCGGTCGATGCCGACGGTGTGGGTCACGAGGTCGGTCACGCCGAGCGGGTCGGAGGGGTCTTCGACGAGGGGCATCAGGTCGTCGATCCAGTTCTTCACGTTGCACTGCCCCATGCGCAGGTTGATCTGCTTGTCGAACATGGTCTTCATCGGCAGTATGTCGGCCTCGCCGGAGTAGACGCCGCTGAGCGAGACCGTGCCTCCCCTGCGCACGAGGTCGATGGACGCGTGCATCGCCGCGAGACGGTCGATGCCCGCGACATCCATTGCCTTGCGCGCGATCGCGTCGGGCAGCACGCCCACCGCGGCCTGCGCGAACTCGGCCACGGGGTTGCCGTGCGCTTCCATGCCCACGGCGTCGACGACGGCGTCGGGGCCACGGCCGAGCGTGCGTTCGCGCAGCTCGGCGGTGGTGTCGGCGGTCAGATCCCAGGTCTCGATGCCGTGGCGTTCGGCCATGGCGCGACGCTCGGGCACGGGGTCGACGGCGAGCACCTCGTAGCCGAGGTGGCGGGCGACGCGGGTGACGAACTGCCCGACGGGCCCGAGGCCCATCACGGCGATGGTGCCGCCGGCAGGGGCGTTGGCGTACTGCACGCCCTGCCACGCGGTCGGCAGGATGTCGCTGAGAAACAGGTAGCGTTCGTCGGGCAGGTCGCTGCCGACGACGATGGAGTTGTAGTCGGCGAGGGGCACGCGCAGGTATTCGGCCTGGCCGCCCGGAACCTGGCCGTAGAGCTTTGTGTAGCCGAAGAGCGCTGCACCGCTGCCCTGCTCGCGCACCTGGGTGGTCTCGCACTGGCTCTGCAGCCCGCGCTGGCACATAAAGCACTGGCCGCAGGCGATGTTGAACGGGATGACGACCCGGTCGCCCACCCGCAGCGAGGTGACCGCGTCGCCGACCTCGACGACGACGCCCATCGGCTCGTGCCCGAGGATGTCGCCCGCGTCGAGAAACGGGCCGAGCAGTTCGTAGAGGTGCAGGTCGGAGCCGCAGATGGCCGTGGACGTGACCTGGATGATGGCGTCGGTCGGTTCGAGCAGGATGGGGTCTGCGACGGTGTCGACGCTGAGCTTGCGCTTGCCCTGCCAGGTGACGGCCTTCATCGGCGCGCCTTGCTCGCGCAGGAAACGCACTGCGTCGAGTAGGGCCGCACCTCGAGCCGGGCGAACGGGATGGCGTTGCCGCAGGTGACACAGCTGCCGAAGGTGCCTTCGTCGAGACGCACCACCGCGCTCTCGATCTGCGCGAAGTGCTCGCGCGTCTGCGAGAGGATCGCGGTCGACTGCGACCGCTCGAAGGCGAGCGTCGGGCCCTCCGGGTCGTGCTCGTCGTCGGTCGCGCCGTCTTTGCGCGCGTCGGTGAACGAGTCGAGGTCGTCGATCAGCCGGGCGATCAGCGCCTCGGTGGCGGCGCGGTCGGCGAGGAGAACGTCGCGCAGCGAGGCCTGCTGTTCGGCGGTGAGGGTTGCTGTGCGTTCTGCGGTGCGAGTCATGCGCCAAGTCCACACCCGACCGCCGACACGACCAACCCCTATCCACACCCGGAGGGATTTGGTAGCGCTTAGTCGCGCAGGGCTATCAGGAACGCGTTCAGGCCGGCGGTGAATTGCGAGTCGACAGTGAATGGATGCCCGTCGAGCTCGCGTATCGGCGCGGCCAGCCGCACGCTCGACACCAGCCACGCGGCATCCGCATCGCGCAGTTGATCCGGGGTGGCGAGTTCGAACCCGGTGCTCAGACCGAGGCTCTCCGCGTAGCGGAAGACGTTGGCCTGCGTCGTTCCGTCGAGGATGCCGAGACCGGTGCCGGGGGTGAGCACCCGGTCGCCGACGCGGAAGACCACCGTCGACGTGGGGCCCTCGAGCACGTAGCCGTCGCTCGAGACGAAGACCACGTCGTCGGTGTCGCGGCGGTGGGCCTCGCGCAGCACCGCGCGGTTGATGGCGTAGCTGAGGGTCTTGGCGCCCGCGAGCAGCCACGGTGACGTGGTCTCGACGTCGTGCCGGTAACCACGATCGAGGGTTACCACGCGGATGCCCTCGGTGCGCACCGCGGTGAAGTCGGAGGTGTGCGCCGCGTACACCCAGCCGGTGGGGCGGCCGTCGCCCTCGACTCCGCGGGTGAGCACCGTCTTCACCCACGACTCCGCGCCGGGCTGCAGCTCGTCGATCGCCGCGAGGATCGCCGCGCGCCAGACATCGAGGTCGGGGGCGGGCAGTTCGAGCTTCTGCGCCGAGCCGGCGAAGCGCCGCAAATGGTGCTCGAGCGCCTGCGCGCGGCCGTTGCCCACGCTGATCGTCTCGAAGATGCCGTCGCCGCGGGTTGCCCCGAGGTCCATCACGCTCAGCTGCGGCGTCGAGGGGTCGACGAAGGCGAACGGCGCTGCGCCCGCCTCGTGCGGCGCGGCGTCGGCTGAGGGTTGATTGAGAATCGCGAGAACGTTGTGTGCCATTTGATCCATTCTGCCCCCAGAAGTGCGAGCATGAAGCATGTCAGACACACAAGACCAGCCCATGCAAGACAGCAACAACGCCTCGAACGCCGACCGCCTCTCGGGCATCATCGGCCAGGTGAAGGCCGACATCTCGCTCGGCAACGACGGCGACACCCGCATTCTGCTCGAGCAGCGCCTGCACGACGCCGGCATCGAGCTCACCCCGGCCGAGTTCGAGCTCACTCTCGCCGAGGTCTCCGACTAGACCACGCCGACTAACTACTGGATCGGAATGCTCGCCGTCTCGTAGCTCTGCTTGCGCTTCGGGATGAACAGCGCGATGATCACGCCGACGAGGGCCACGGCCGCGCCGATGCCGAAGCTCAGCTGGAACGCCGCTGTCGTGGGGATCGAGACGCCGTCGCTCTCCACGACCTGCGTCGACAGGATGACACCCACGATGGTGGCGGCGACGGTGGAGCCGAGCGTGCGCATCACCGAGTTGAGGCCGTTCGCCGCGGCCGTCTCGCTCGGCGGCACGGCGCTCATGATCAGCGTCGGCATGGCGGCGTAGGCGAATCCCACGCCCAGACCAACGAAGGTCGAGATCAGAATCACGTGCCAGATCTGGTCGGTGAGGAAGATGCCGGCCGCGAAGGTCACGGCGATGATCGCGCCGCCGAGGATGAGGCTCGTGCGCGGTCCCCTCGAGTTCGACAGCCGGGCCGCGATGGGCGAGGTGAAGAACATCACGAGGCCGAGCGGCATCAGGCAGAGGCTCGCGACGAGCAGCGGCAGACCGAACGCCACGCCTGTGCTGGTGGGTGCCTCGAGCAGGATCGGCAGCGACGCCGAGGTGATGAAGAACGCGAACCCTACGGAGATGGACGCGAGGTTGGTGAGCAGCACCGGCCGACGAGCGGCGACGCGCAGGTCGATGAGCGCGTGCGGCGTGCGCAGTTCGAAGAAGCCCCAGAGGATGAGCACAACGAAGCCACCGATGAGCAGGGTCAGGATGCCCGGGCTGGTCCAGCCCCATTCGGTGCCCTTCGAGACGCCGAGCAGGATTCCGATGAGACCGACCGCGAGTCCGATGGCGCCGACGAAGTCGAACCGGCCGGCCGTGCGCAGTGTGCTCACGGGCACGATCCAGGCCACAAGGGCCACGGCGATCAGGCTGAGCGCGGTGGCGAGCCAGAAGAGGTAGTGCCAGGAGAAGTTTTCGGCGATAACCGCGGCGACGGGGAGGCCGACGGCGCCGCCGATGCCGAGCGTCGCGCTGACGAGGGCGACCGCTCCGCCGAGGTTCTTCGGGTGGATGACGTCGCGCAGGATGCTGATGCCGAGCGCGATGACGCCGAGGCCGATGCCCTGCAGTGAACGCCCGACGATCATCGGGATCACACTGTCGGAGAGCGCGGCGACGATCGATCCCAGGGTCATGATGCCCAACAGCACGATCACAATGCGGCGCTTGCCGTACATGTCGCCGAGCCGGCCCGAGATCGGCGTCGAGATCGCTGCCGCGAGCAGCGTCGCGGTCAGCACCCACGACGTGTCGGTGGGCACGCTGTTGAGCAACTGCGGCAGCTCGGGGATGATCGGCGTCACGAGCGTCTGCATAAACGCGGCGATGAGGCCGGTTCCGGCGAGCACGGCGACGATCGTACGGTCGCTGTGCACGCGGGTCAGACGGCGGCGCTGACGGGGAGTCAGGGAGCCTTCGCCGTCCGAAGGGTCGTTGGAATGGTCGGATGGTGGGGACGTGGTCACGCTGAGCCTCTCGAAGCCACCGTCGCCTGGGGAGGTTCACGCGGGGGACGGTAGCTCTAACACTCTATCCCCGAGCGTCGCTACAGAGTTTGCGGCTCTTCGTAGTCGTGGGTCTCGACGTCGGGCTCTTCGCCGTATTCCTCGGTGGCGTCGCCGGTTCCGTCGGGCACGAGCGTCTCGTCGTCGGCGTACTCGACGCCCTGGGTGTGGGGGTGTCCGATCGCCGTTTCGGCCGTGTCTACCGCGGGTGCTTCGTCGCTGCTCGGGCTGAATCGCGCCATTGGGTCCTCCTGAGTATTCGAGTTGGATCTACGGTAGTGAAGGCGCCGACCCGCGGGCAATAGGCGCGCTGCGGCGCGAAGACTGGCGCGCCCGCACAACGAGGTTGCGTCGATGGATCCACCCCGGCCAGTTCAGGGCGATGGTCGCGATGCCCCGCCAAGAACGCACCGCGAACGACACCGCCGAGTCGAACGGACGCGCGGAGATCTGCATCAGCATGTGCTCGTCGAAGCGCACGACCATGCCCGGCCGCACCTGGAAGCTCAGGTCGAGGTCGTCGTGCACGGTGGCGCTCTCGCGGTGCATCGTCGTGCGCATGCGTCGCCACGATTCGGCGCGCAGCGCGAGGTTCGAGCCGAACAGCGGCGGGTGCCCGAGCAGCAGCCCCATCGCCCAGAAGTACCAGCCGAGGTAGAGCGTGCGACCGGCCCACGCGGTGAACGCTGACGCGTCGGTGAAATCGGCCGTGCCGGTGATCACGTCGAGCGCGGTGTCCGCGTCGAAGCGCTGCTCGATGTGCCGCAGCCAGCCGGGGTCGGCGACCGAGTCGGCGTCCAGCCGCACCAGCAGGTCGCCGTGCGCTGCGTCGAATCCTGCGGCGGATGCCGGGGCGATACCGCGCAGCTGTTCCACGACGATTCGGGCGCCTCCCGCGCGTGCCACCGCGACCGAATCGTCGGTGCAGCCGTTGTCGACCACAACGATCTCGTCGGCCTGACGGGTCTGCGCCGCGAGGGCGTCTAGGCAGCGCCGCAACAGGCGCGCATCATTGAACACGGGAATGACGACGGAGATCGAGCTCATGGTTGCATCACCCTAAACGGGATGATGACCGCGGCGCACAGCCTTGACGAGCGGGGCTCGACCCGACAGTCAGTCGTCGCTTTCGAGCACG
>Ga0247730_1000229_pt1 | contig 51438 bp, 41 predicted proteins | sample UWRJL073202C2_FD_180959 | JGI IMG/M metagenome (GOLD analysis project Ga0247730, IMG submission 180959) | Plant litter microbial communities from Arlington Agricultural Research Station in Wisconsin, United States - UWRJ-L073-202C-2 | ecosystem: Environmental > Terrestrial > Plant litter >... | reverse complement strand
GCTTCCAGCGGGATCATTACTGTATCGGCCGCAACCAGTGCATTAACGGTAAGCATTCCTAAAGCAGGTGCACAGTCTATCAATACATAATCATATTTTCCGGCAACAGATTTTAGCAAGCGTTTAAGAATAGTCTCTCTTCCAAGTCTGGATACCAGTTCAATTTCTGCACCTAATAAATCTAAGGAAGAAGGAACAATATCGAGATAGGGAGAAAGGGTCTCTATTGGCAAAGCGACATCATCTTTGATACTATCATAAATAGATACTTGAACGTCTCTAAGCCCTAAGCCCTCCGTTAAGTTTGATTGAGGGTCTATGTCAATTAATAAGGTTTTCTTCTTTAAAAGCGCTAATCCAGCTCCGATATTCAGCGTCGAGGTTGTTTTTCCTGTACCGCCTTTATGGTTAATAACAGCAATAATCTTCATGTCAATATATCTATATACAAGGGTGCAATGATAGTAAGATATTTTGGTATAGAGATATCTCGATGTCTATAGATGAAGATAGTGGGATTGATTATAAGCTTAGTTATTGATAATGAGGCTTATTATTTTTGTTTAGTAAGCAATTAATGATATCTGTATGTTAATGTGTCTAGATTTCTCTGTATATAGATATCTATGTATCATATGATTTTAGACTGAAAATGATTAATCAAGGTGCTAAGGAATTGGATTTTAATTATACAATGATAACTATAGATAGGGCGTAATACTAAAGGATGGTCTAGAAAGCAGGATTTTTAATGTATCAATGCTACTTCTTAATATATTCATTAATAAATACGATATAATAGTAGGTAATTAATAATTATTTATTTATTTTCAACCTGCAAAACCGTATTAGCGTTAGTTAAAGTTTAAATTTTGCTAATACGGTTTTAACCAGATATCATAGCCGTTCCGTACGATAACATATTCATGTTTAATCACTGGTCCCGTTTTAGGAGAAATTTAATAGATCTGTTCACCTAAATTCAACCGCCTATTGTAAAACCTTCAAGCTATACTTTCAACCCTAATCGATTAACTAAATCGGTTTAACAACTATTAACTAAAAACCAAACTATAAACTGTATGAAAATTAAAAATCTACTCTTCGCAGGGATTCCTATGCTCTTTTTTATGGGTACAGAGACTTTTGCCGGCGAACCCGCTGCGGTGCGCCATCATCCCAAATTTTTTATTCCTACTATTTTTCAAACTAATGCCCAGGTGATCCGCATTACTGGAACAGTGCGTGATGAAAAGGGAGAACCTTTACCAGGTGTGGGTGTCAAATCTGTTAAAAGCGGAAAATCTGCTGTAACAGATGCTACTGGTAAGTTTACTATCGACGTGGATAGCCCGACGGAACAGCTTACTTTCTCTTTTATTGGTTATGCTACTCAAGTACGCAGTGCCGGTAATGGTACTTCACCTTTAACGATCAGACTGGCACCTGCAGCAGGGGTAGATCTGGACGATGTAGTGGTTATTGGATATGGTACGGCGAGAAAATCTGACTTAACGGGTGCTGTAGGATCTGTTAAACAAGAACAGCTTGCAGAACGACCTGCTGCATCATTAAACCAGGCTTTATCCGGACGTATTTCTGGGGTACAGGTTAACACCAATTCGGGTCGCCCGGGCGGACAAACCAATATCCGCATCCGTGGTTTCAGTTCTATCAACAGTTCAAACAATCCTTTATATGTGATTGATGGGGTAATTCTCCCTGTAGGGTCACAAACACAGAATAGTAATGCAATTGATTTCCTTAACCCGGGTGATATTGCATCTGTTGAAGTGCTGAAAGATGCTTCTTCTATAGCTATATATGGTGCCAGGGGAGCAAATGGTGTGATCCTGATTACTACGAAAAAGGGAACCTCCCAAGGCGGAAGAATTACCTATGATGTAGACTTTAGTGTCCCTACAATTGGTCCGAACCGTGTAGAAATGTTAAATGCGCAGGAATATATCGCTACTGAAAACCTTGCTTATGAGAATGCCAGGATCTATGACCCTGCAGGATGGGCAGCAGGTAATTATGTTGATCCGAGAATCAAAAGATTATCACTTCCCAATTTATTTGACAGCAGTGGTAATCCATTATATGATACAGATTGGTTCAAAGAATCTACACAAAATAAGCTTTCTCAAAACCACCAGCTTGGATTTACTGGTGGAAATGCCGAAACTACTTATGGTATCTTCCTTAATTACCGGGAAGATAATGGGTTATTACTCAATTCTTATTTAAAACGTTATTCTGGCCGTTTCACGATGGATACACAGATAAAAAAATGGATTAAAGTGGGTGGAACCCTGAATTATACGAACCAGGAAGAGAATTTGGTAGATATTGGAACAGGAGGATTAAACTCTGTCCGCATGATTACAGAGAGTTTTCCGTTTTTACCGATTAAGTATGCAGATGGTACCTGGGCAGATAACCAGAATTATCCAGGGGCAGAAGGTGGTTCTAACCCTGTTCACATCCTGACCGACCGCCAATATGTGCTGCAAACACAGAATGTTTTGGGTAATGTATATACAAATATCAACCTGGCGCCGGGGTTGGAATTAAGGAGTGTATTGGGTGCGAATGTGGTTACCCGTGGTAGAAATGAGTATAACGGACGTAGTTTGTATGGTATTGCTTTTGACCAGAAAGGAACGGCATATTTAGACAATAACCGGGAAAGTTACTGGTCATTTGAAAACTACATGACTTACAACAAAAAGTTTGCTAAAGATCACTCAGTAACAGGCTTATTGGGGCTTTCGTGGCAAGAAACAAACATCTTTGGATTTGCTGCCAGCGGAGAGAACTTCTCGACAGATTATTTCGGGCCAAATAACCTTGGCTCGGCAAGTAAACCTGTGCCGGGCACTTCGAGACGCTCCAGTTTTGCTTTTAACTCTTATTTCGGCAGGTTAAACTATGGCTATAAAGATAAATACTTGTTAACCGCAACCGGACGTATTGATGGTTCTTCTAAATTTGGTGCCAATCATAAATATGCATTTTTCCCTTCTGCAGCATTGGCCTGGAAGGTATCTGAAGAAGATTTCCTAAAAGGGGGACATACCGTTTCTAATTTAAAAGTTCGTGCAAGCTACGGGGTAACGGGTAACTCTGAAATCAATACCTATTCTTCGCTGGCGTTGTTGGGAACTGGTTATTCTGCAATTATCGATAACGTAAGGATTACGGGGGTAGGAACAAATCGTCTGGCTAACCCGGATTTGAAATGGGAAAAAACTGCGCAGTCGGATATTGGTGTAGAATTAGGCTTGTTTGATAACCGGGTAAGCATTGAGGCAGATGTTTATTATCGTAAAACTACTGATATGCTGCTTGCTGCTCCTGTACCTACATCGAGCGGGTACGGATCAATCACCCGAAATATCGGAAGTATGGAAAATAAAGGTTTTGAGTTTGCTATTACGACCAATAATATCACGAGCAAAGATTTTTCATGGACTAGTGCTTTTAATATATCAATTAATAAAAATAAAGTGCTGGAACTGGCCACCCCGGCAGATATTTTTGGTGTGGGTAACCCAAGTTTTACTAATGAAACGGGGATTATCCGCGTTGGAGAGCCTGTTGGTTCTTTCTGGGGACTTAAACGCTTAGGTACCTGGGGCGAGAGCGAACGTGCCGAAGCGGCGAAATATACTTATCGCGGTGGAAAGACTTTGTTGCCCGGTGATGTGAAATATCTGGACGTAAACGGTGATTATGCAATTAACGACGCTGATAGGATGATTATTGGTAATGGTAGTCCGACTGGATGGGGATCTTTTACCAATACCTTTAAATATAAAAACCTGGAACTGCTATTAGAACTGCAATATTCTTATGGTAATGATGTGCTGGATATGAGTACACACTCGGCAGAAGACCGCGTAGGGATTGCAAACAGTTATAAATCTGTGCTTGGTGCCTGGACACCGCAGAACCAGAATACTGATATTGCTGCTATTCGTGATACGAGGGCAGGTTATATCACCAATGTGGATACCAGATGGGTGCAGGACGGATCATTTATACGTGGTAAAAACCTGTTGCTGGGCTATACCTTCCCAACCGCTTTGGTGGAGAAATTGAAGCTGAGCAGGCTAAGGATTTATACGACTGTGCAGAACTTTTTCCTGGCAACAAAATACAGGGGGAACGACCCGGAGGTTACTACTTATGGAAATGCGTTTTCACAAGGCCAGACCTTTTTTGATTATCCGAAACCAACTACTTATATGGTTGGCTTAAATATCGGTCTATAGTGTTTATTTTAATTCAACTCGTTATGAAACAATATATTAAATATTCCAGTATACTGCTCCTGGTGGTGCTGGTGACGTTTTCGGGATGTAAAAAATTCCTTGCAGAAAAGGATCCCTCCAACCTGGAACCGGATACTTATTATACTATTCCTGAACATGCAGAAGCGGCAATAGCTGCTGCCTATAGCCAGACCAGGTTTATTGGTAATGGTGCTGGTATCTTTGTAGCTAATTTTTCGATGCTGGAAGTAGTAACTGGTACCGCTAAAACAGAAACCGGGCAGAACTCCGACTTAAACAACCTGATTGGGTTGTCTTACAACGGAGATAATTTGCTGGTCCGCAATTGGTGGAACGGCCTTTACAGCGTGATTGCACAAACCAACCTGGTGCTGGAGAAAGTCCCGGGAATTAACCCGATGAATGAGGCCCGGAAAAACCAGATACTTGGGGAAGCAAGATTTCTGCGTGCATGGGCTTATTTTTACCTGGTACGCCTATATGGAGACGTACCATTAATTACCGCACCGCAATCGGCTACGTCAGAGAACTTCTATCCTTCGCGCACTTCAGCAGAGGAGGTATATAAGTTGATAACGGACGATCTTACTGCTGCCGAGAACGCAGGATTACCATGGAAAGACCCAAGTGGAAGAGCAAACAAAGGCGCAGTAAAAGCCTTGCTGGCTAAAGCCTACCTCACCATGGCTGGTCAGCCCCTCAATAAAGGTGCAGCCTATTATAAACTGGCCAGTGATAAAGCTTTAGAAATTATTACGCAAGGCGGGATTTCGCTTTTTGCAACCTATGGCGATTTACATAGCCTGACGCAAGAGAACAGAGAAGAGCATATGTTCGAGATCCAGTATCTGGCTACTGTAGCGGGAAACCCAATGCAGCAACTGTTGCTACCCAATTTTAAGAATGTATCCGCTTATAGTGACGAGGTGGGGAGCACTGTGCCTACAACCCAGTTTTATCAATCTTATGAAGCAGGGGATTTGCGCGCTAAAGATAGGGAAGGGTTTTTCTATACCTCTTATTATGATGGGGGCAATGGTGCATTAAAACAATTGAATGCCCCTTACGTATTTAAACATTTTGATATTGTAGCTAATGGAACTGCCGGTGTTGCAGGTACTACGCAATCTGATTTAAACTGGCCGCAGATTCGTTATGCAGATGTGCTGCTGATTTATGCCGAAGCGCAAAACCGTTCTGATGGTTCGCCTAATACGCAAGCTTATAGTGCTTTAAATGCGATCCGCCTGCGTGCAAAATTAGCACCATTGGCTGGATTATCACAGACCGCCTTTGAGGAAGCCGTTTGGCGGGAGCGCTGGCATGAGCTGTGCTATGAAGGCGTTACCTGGTTTGATATGGTACGTTTAAGAAAAGCGTACAACGAAGCGACTAATTCGTTTGAGAATTTTACCGGGCATAAGTTTCCGGATAACCCATCGCTGGTGCTGGCCGACAAAAATCTGCTATTCCCGTTGCCGACAGCAGAAATGAGAAACAATCCAAATTTAGTACCTCAAAACCCAGGCTATTAAACCTGTAATATTGCAATTTAATGGGGCCATGCACTGCTAGCATGGCCTTTTTTAATCGCTAATGGCCACCAGCAGGTGTATTAACGCTTGTTTCTTTTGTGAGTTTGATTATTGACCCTGCCAATTTTATGTTTCTAAACACAGCTTAAATTTATTCTTTGAATTTAAATTTGGATAGTGGAGTTAAAATGTCTAATTTAATTTAACCAAATATAAAACTGATGTCTATACATTTACATGAGCTGAATGAGCTGAAAAGGCTTATTTCATTGTATGATAGTGAGTATGCCTACAGGCAGCTATATCAATTTTTGTTTCCTTCGTTAAAACGATTTTGCTTTTACCTGCTTAAATCCCGTGAGCTTGCCGAAGAGGCAGCTAGCGATGTGATGATTACGTTGTGGAGGAAAAGGCAGGAATTAATGAAGGTAGATAATATTAAAGTTTATGCTTTTGTAATTGCAAAGAACCTTTCTCTCAATATCCTGAGAAAAAATGGCAGGCAGGAGATCATTTCAATTGATGATATTCAACTGGAAACAAGGCTGGATGATTTAGACCCTGAACAGCTTCTTATTAATGACGAATTAAAGCATCAGCTGGAACAAGCTACACAAGAATTGCCCAACCGCTGTCAGCTGGTATTTAAGTTAATTAAAGAAGATGGTTTAAGTTATAAAGAGGTGGCGGGGATATTGAACATATCTGTAAAAACAGTTGATGCCCATCTTGTGGCTGCTTTAAAGAAATTAAGTTCTAAGCTTAAGATAGAATATAAGCTGATGTAAGTTCTAAAATTAAAGTTGGTTAGCGGGCAGAGGCGTTGTATAGAAATAAATATTTATTCTGACTAGGGAGTTTTCATAAAACTATTGTCCTTACCTACAGACCAATATAAATCTTTAGGACAATTCCATATGGAAAATTCCAGGCTTATCGAACTATTGGCCCGTAAATGGGCTGATGAGGCTACGCCGGCTGAATTAGCTGAGCTGACCATATTGATGGATAAGTATCCTGATGCGGTTTACTATGAAGAATTTTTCAGACAGTTATGGCGTAAATCAATTTCTAAGGATTTAACTGATACTGAAATCAGCTATCAGGCTCACAAATTAAAATTTTACAAAGATTTTGCTGACGACAGACCTTTGCTCTTAGAAGGTAGAGGAACTGCTATAGACAAATATTTATTAGCAGGCTTTGTGGTCTGTCTGCTATTTTTCTTCGGCTTGTTTTATGTCTCTTCCAGTAAGACAGATCAGCAGGATACGCAAATTGTTTCTGCAAAAGGGATCAGGAAAAAGTTAAGGCTGCCTGATGGCACAGTCGTATGGCTTAACTCTGCGAGCAAATTGACATTTGATAGTGATATCAATGAAAAGGAGGTGCGAATAGTCCATTTAGAGGGAGAAGCCTATTTTGATGTTTCTCACGCGAAAGATCGTCCTTTTATAGTGTATACGGATAAAACTACCATTAAAGTATTGGGAACTGCTTTTAATATCAGGGCTTACCCAACAGATAAATGTTCTGAAACTACTTTACTCCGTGGTTCGATCGAGTTTTCTGTTATTGGCAACCCGAACCAAAAAATTAGGTTAAGCCCTTCTGAGAAAATCGCATTAAAAGACGATAAAAAGGTAACGATCACCATTAAACATATGAATACGGTTAAAATAGGGAAGGTAGACTACATCCAGGAAACCTCATGGAAAGACAATTGTCTTGTGTTTAATAATGAAACGCTGGAAGAACTTAAACCAAAATTAGAGCGCTGGTTTAACGTCACTATTCAAATAAATTCTGACCAGGCAAAGTCTTACCATTTTACTGGAATATTCAAAAATGAAACTTTAAACCAAGCCTTAACAGCTTTGCAATTAATCAAACCTTTCACCTTTCAACAATCAGCAGATGACGTAACCATATACTAAAAAAAAGGGAACAAATGCTCGAACATTCGCTCCCTTTTCCCCTCCAAAGTAGCAACGACACTACTATATCAGATTTTAAACTTTGTAAAACACAAATCTATGAAAAAAATGGGACTGTGCAATAGGGTTCTATGCCTAAAATTTCCAATTAAGAAAATTATTTTAATGTTAAACTGGACTTTTGCTTTATCGTTTTTACTCTGCTTGCAAGTAACTGCTTCAACGTATTCGCAGGGAAAGAAAGTAGACATGATCTTGCAAAAGAGCACTTTAAAAGATGCGCTGGTCACGCTGGAAAAAAAGGCCGAACTGCGTTTTTTATATAGTGAAGATGACCTCTCAAAATATGTGGATATTACTATGGCAGAAAAGGATATTACTGTTGAAGCAGTTTTAACTATACTGCTCAAAAATACCGGATTAAAGTATGAGTCCAGGGAAGATAACTTGATTGTTATCCGTCCGAAAAATGCAGATGTAATTGTTAAAGGACAGGTTACAGATGCCAAAGGAATGGGCATCCCGGGAGTAAGTGTTAAATTAAAAGGGACTGTAATTGCAACTACAACCGGGAATGACGGCAGGTATATCATCCAGGTTCCCGATAATGGGGTGTTGGTTTTTTCTTATATCGGGTATGTAACCAGTGAACAGCCAGTTAGCGGCCGCACTTCCGTTAATGTTAAAATGCAGGAGAACAGTCAGGCGCTCACCGAGGTAGTAGTGGTTGGTTACGGCACGCAGAAAAAAGCGGTGGTTTCTGGTTCGGTAACCTCTGTAAAGGGAGCAGAACTGGCCAAAACCCCAACAGCAAATCTTTCCAATTCCCTGGCAGGGCGTTTGCCGGGGGTAACCGCAGTGCAAGCCAGCGGAGAACCCGGGTATGATGGTTCTACTATACGTATCCGTGGTGTAAATTCTTTGGGTAATAACAATGCACTGATTGTGATTGATGGGGTACCTAACCGTGCAGGGGGCCTTGAACGGCTAAATCCTAATGATATTGAAAGTGTATCCGTATTAAAAGATGCATCGGCGGCAATTTATGGTTCCCGTGCGGCAAATGGGGTAATCCTGATTACAACGAGACAAGGAAAAAGTGGTAAACCACAGCTTTCTTATGATTTCGCGTATGGGTTGCAGCAACCGGCAAGGATACCAAAAATGGCCAATTCGTCGCAGTATGCAGAAATCCTAAATGAGCTGAATATTTTCGGTTCGGATTTACCACAGGGGCAATGGAACGCTGCATGGCAGTCTTTTAAAGCTACCGGCTCTTATTTGCGTCCTGATAATGGAAATACGCTGAATGCAGTTTATACGCCAGAGGAACTGCAGAAGTTTAAAGATGGATCTGACCCGCTGCGTTATCCGAACACGGATTGGTTTAAAACTACCCTAAAAAACTGGTCGCCACAACAGCGGCACAATCTACAGCTGAACGGTGGTTCTGAGAATATGAAATACCTGGTATCTATGGGCTATCTTGACCAGGATGGTTATTATAAAAATTCTGCAACGGGTTATCAGCAATATGACCTTAGAATCAATTTAGAGGCTACATTAAGTAAGTATGTTACAGTGAGTTTGGGTGTTACCGGAAGGGAAGAGGTAAGAAACTTTCCAACTGTGGGTGCAAATGATATCTTCCGGATGCTGATGCGGGGTAAACCTACCGAAATTGAAGTATGGCCCAATGGTTTACCAGGACGTGATATTGAGTATGGATTTAACCCTTATGTAATCACTACCGATGCCACAGGATATAACAGAGATCAGAGAGACTACTTTCAGTCGACCGGCAAAATTGAAATCAAAATCCCTGGTGTAGAAGGGTTAAAAGTTACCGGTACGGCAGCAATAGATAAGTTCTCTGGTCGTCAGAAAAGCTGGCAGAAACCCTGGATGCTGTATGACTGGGATAAAAAAACTTACGAAGCGGATGGCATAACGCCGGTGTTGACGGGCTCTATCCGTTCTGAACGCTCTGATCCAAGTTTAACAGAGACTGCAGGTTCACAGTTAGCGATAAACTTAATGGGAATGGTTAGCTATGATAAAAAGATTGGCAACCATCAATTGAATTTAATGGCCGGTGTAACCCGTGAAAAGGTAACGAACGATGGTTTTTCTGCCTTTAGGAGGTATTTTCTTTCTACTGCCTTGCAGGAGTTGCTGGCTGGAAGTGATAAGGAACAAAACATTAGTAATCCTACGGGAGAACCATACGGACTTTTTAACCGGGCAAGGTTAAGTTATTTCGGCAGGGTAGGCTATAATTATAAGGAAAAATACCTGGCAGAGTTTCTATGGCGGGCAGATGGTTCTTACATTTTTCCAGAAGATAAAAGGTTCGGATTCTTTCCTGGGCTATCTGTAGGCTGGCGCTTGTCGGAAGAGAAATTCTTTAAAGACAACGTTTCCTTTGTCAGCAATCTAAAGCTGCGTGCTTCATGGGGACAAATGGGGGCTGAAGCCTATTTTGGCGATGCACTGGCAGAATACCAGTACTTAAGTACGATGGGTTTTGGTAATTACATTATCAACGACCAGTTAAGTCAGACTCTCGTAGAGAACCGCGTGCCTAACCTGAATTTCGGGTGGGAGGTGGCCAATAATGCTAATATTGGATTAGATGCATCGTTTCTGAATAACAAGCTAAGTTTAGAACTGGATGGTTTTTATAATAAGCGGACTAATATCTTGATCGCCAGGGGAAATTCTATTCCCGGAAGTTCTGGTATTACTGATAAACTGCCTCCGGTAAACTTAGGGAAGGTAAATAATAAAGGGTTTGAGTTTAAGCTAAGTTATAACGATCAGAAAGGTGATTTTGGCTACGGAATTAGTGTGAATGGAGGGTATTCTAAGAATAAGATCATTTTCTGGGATGAGACACCAGGGGCACCCGACTGGCAACGGTCTACCGGTATGCCGACAGGTACAGAGCTGGCTTATGAGTATACGGGAGTGTTTAAAAACCAGGCAGAGATTGATGCCAATACTATTGATTATAGTGGTTTAACGGGTTTATTGCTGCCTGGGGATATGAAGTTTAGAGATGTGAATGGTGATGGAAAAATTAACGGGGATGATAAGATCAGGCTGGATAAGACAAGTACGCCGACATTTACAGGTGGACTAAACATAAATTTAAGTTATAAAAACTTTGATTTTTCTGCATTGATCCAGGGGGCTACCGGGGGGCTCCAAATTGTAGGTTTAACGGAGTCCGGGGATATAGGGAACTTTTTAGAGTGGTCTTATACCAACAGGTGGACGATTGACAATCCGAGCGGTGAGTTTCCAAGGTTATCTAACCGTGGTAAAACTTATTTCACGGATACTAATAATGCAGCAAATAATACTTACTGGTTGCGCAGCAATAATTATGTGCGGCTAAAAAATGTGGAGATAGGGTATACTTTATCGCCTGATATCTGTAAGAAAATAGGGATCTCTTCGCTGCGTGTATATGTTAACGGGTTGAACCTTTTCACTTTAGATAAAATTAAGATATGGGATCCGGAATCTACTAATTCAAGTGCCCAGTATTATCCGCAGGCAAGGGTAATCAACACAGGTATTAAGGCTGCATTTTAGATAAGTAAGAACCAGAAATATATTATTAAATGAACCCTGCATGATTACAATAATTATTAAACACATAAATCAATAATCATTTGATCATCAATGGCTCCATCTGACAATTTAAAAACTAACTAGATGAAATCTATATTTAGAAACACTCATATATTCATTATTGCACTGACCGTCATTTTGGCTGCGGGCTGCAAAAAAGATTTCCTGTCTGTAGACCCGCCAAATCAAATTTCTGCTGAACTGGTATGGAAAGATCCGGCAATGGCACAAGCTTTTGTTACCGAAATATATAATGGCTTTGGCGTAGGCGGGTTTAATGAACAAATGTTATCGTCTTTATCAGATGAATCGTTGTTTACACATCCTAACAGGGGAATAGATTTGGTGAATGCAAGTACCATCAATCCTACTACATTGGGTTGGGTAGATGATACTTACGGTTATAACCCAATGTATAACCGCATACGTTCTTGCAATATTACTATTGAAAGGCTTACCTTAGGTGATAACGCGATCAGTGACCAGGCGGTGAAAGATAAGCTCCTTGGAGAAGCATACTTTTTAAGGGCATATTTCTATCAGCAGTTGCTGCGGTATTATGGCAGCGTGCCAATTATTACTAAAAGTTATTCGCTGGATGATGATTTTAGTGTAAAACGTGCGACTTATGAGGAATGTGTTAATTTTATACTGACGGATTGTGAACAATCAATTAAGCTGCTGACAGGTAAGTCTTTAGATAAAGGCAGGACCTCTGCATTGGCAGCAATGGCTTTAAAATCAAGGGTGCTGATTTATGCGGCCAGCGATTTACATGATATGCCTGCCGCAAAAGCAAAATCTTCGGTAATTGGTGGTTATGCACATCCGGAGTACCTTGGCTATGTAACAGGTGACCGGACTGCACGCTGGCAGGCTGCACAGACAGCTGCAAAAGCAGTGATGGATCTTGGAAGCGGTTATAAGCTTAATCTAAACGCAAAGGTAAGTCCGGAAGAGGGCCGTCTGAATTATAAAAGTATTGCGATGGGCGGCGGAAGTAAAGCACCGGGAATAGACGCTTCTGCTGCTTCAGAATTGATCCTGGCGCGTTATTTTATAGACCGGAGTGATATGCGTTACGGGCGTGCGAACGGACCAAACGGGTATCACAACTGGGCGGGGAATACGCCTATTGGTTTACTTGTTGATGACTATGAAAAGGTAGATGGTACCCCATTTAGCTGGGCTAATGCGCAGGATAAAGCTGCCCCATATGTAAATCGTGATCCGCGATTCTATGCGACGATATTATTTGATGGGGCTGGGTGGAAACCCAGGAACAAGGTTTCGGGGAATGTAGATCCTGCTAATCAGATCCAAACTGGAGAATACGATCTGATAGAGGGGGGACGGCAAATTGTATTTAAAGGTTTAGATACCCGGGGAAGTTCTATTGAGAATTGGAATGGAAGCTGGACAGGATATTATACACAAAAATTTATTGATCCCGATCCGAATATTATTGAATCTTCGATGCCGCAATTTGTTCCCTGGCCATTTTTCAGGTATACAGAAGCAGTGATGAATTACATTGAGGCAAGTATTGAGCTTGGGCAGACCGACATTGCGCTGCTCTGGTTAAACCGCATCCGTTTCCGTTCTGGTATGCCTGCGATTACGGCTTCAGGTGCGGCTTTAAGGGATATTTACCGCCACGAACGCAGGATAGAGTTGGTTTATGAAGAACATCGGTACCATGATGCGAGGCGCTGGATGATTGCTCCTGAAACGCTGGGCAGAAAGACAAATTATATCAAGGTGACGGGCAAGTTTAAACCGGGTAAGACGATGACAGCTCCTTATCATTATGATACTTCGATCTACGATTATACGTATACGCCGACGATTGAAACGGCGCAGGAGAACAGGAAATGGGAAGATAAAATATACTTCAGGCCTTTTAGCAGGGATGAGATCAATAGGAATAAAACGCTGGATCAAAACCCTGGATATTAGCCCTGGCAGATAATACGGAACTTATTTATATACATGAAGATACAGACAGTACTACTTTTTTTTATCGGTTATGCTTCCCTGGCTCCCGCACAGAAGTCGGGGAAACCATATACCCAGCAAATTAATGGAACGAAGCTAAGCTTTACGATGCAGCCCGTGCCTGCAGGGGAATTTGATATGGGCAGCAAAAATGGAAAAGCCGACGAGCAGCCGGTGCACCGGGTAGTGATAAGCCCTTTCTGGATGGGCACTTATGAGGTAACATGGGATATTTTTGAACCGTTTTTGTACCGGGATTATGAAGCTGCTAACAGTGAAGGTGCAATCCCGGCGAATGTTGATGCAGTAACCAGACCTACAAAGCCATACCTGGATATGACTTTCGGTATGGGGAAGGAGGGGCATCCTGCATTGGCGATGACCAATTACAATGCAATACAGTTTTGTAAGTGGCTATATGCAAGGACGGGTGTGTTTTACAGGTTGCCAACTGAAGCAGAATGGGAATATGCCTGCAAGGCGGGAAGCAGTACTGAATATGGTTTCGGAAATGATGAAGCGAAGTTGAAGGACTATGGTTGGTATAAGGAGAACAGTGAAGGGAAAACGCATGTAGTGGGGCAAAAAAAGCCGAATGCATGGGGGATTTATGATTTATATGGGAATGTATCTGAATGGACTTACGACCAGTATTTGCCTGAGTTTTATGCGGGCCTGAAAGCTAAAGTAAAAGACCCTGTTGCTGCACCAGAAAAATTGTATGCCCATGTAATACGCGGGGGCTCTTATGAAGATGAAGCTAAAGACTTACGCTCGTCTGCACGCCTTGCATCAGACCCCTTATGGAAACAAATAGATCCCCAGATTCCGAAAAGCAACTGGTGGTTTCCAGAAGCTCCATTTATTGGGATGCGTTTGGTGAGACCTGTAAATCCACCTTCAGCAGCGGAGATCAATAAATATTACAATTCGCCGGTGATACCGGATTATTAATACAATGGACCCAATAAAATTTAATTGAGTATGGATAATGAACTATTGCATGACAAGAGGCGTGAATTTTTAAAGGCTTCGGCATTATTGGCTGGAGGAGTGCTTATCAATCAATTCGCATTTGCCGGAGGTCATTCTTCTGTAGATGATACGATCAGGATAGCGCTGATTGGTTGCGGTGACCGGGGGACGGGCGCTGCTTTCCAGGCGTTAAGTACTACAGCTAATGTGAAATTGGTTGCGATGGCAGATGCCTTTCAAGATAGGCTGGATAATAGTTATAAACTGTTGTCTGACAAGTTTAAGGATAAAGTTAATGTGCCGGCAGATCATCGGTTTGTTGGATTTGATGCTTATCAGAAAGCAATTGCTTTGGCTGACGTGGTGTTGCTGACGACCCCTCCGGGTTTTAGGCCGATGCATTTTGAGGAGGCAGTAAAACAGGGTAAACATATTTTTATGGAGAAACCTGTAGCGGTAGATGCACCGGGTGTAAGAAGGGTGCTTGCGGCTGCAGAAATTGCCAAACAAAAGAAGCTAAATGTAGTAGTTGGCCTGCAGCGGAGATACCAGGCGAATTACAGAGAGGTAATGAAGCGCATACAGGATGGTGCAATTGGTGATATTGTAGGGGGGCAGGTGTATTGGAACAGCGGCGGGGTATGGGTAAAGAAACGCGAGCCGCAGCAGACTGAAATGGAATACCAGATGCGTAACTGGTACTATTTTAACTGGTTATGTGGTGACCATATTGTGGAACAGCATGTGCATAATATCGATATCGCCAACTGGGCAAAAAATGCCTACCCGGTTTCTATACAGGGAACGGGCAGCCGGGCATGGAGAACAGGCAAGGATTACGGAGAGATATATGATAACCATGCTGTAGAATTAACTTATGCCGATGGTGCAGTGATCTATAGTCAGTGCCGCCATTTTGAAGGTACAGCAAACAGGGTAGACGAGACTTTCCAGGGCACTAAGGGGCGGACCTATCTATCTGCCGGCAACCAGGGGATACTCTGGGACCAGTCGGGCAAACAAATATTTAGTCACCCCTCCAAAGGAAATGCAAACCCTTACCAAACAGAGCACGACGAACTATTTGCCGCCATTGCAAAAGGTGAATACAAATTTAGTGATGCAGAACGAGGTGCTAAAAGCTGTTTCACTGCCATCATTGGCCGGTATGCCACCTATTCCGGACAGGTTATCAAATGGGATGAAGCCCTGCAAGCAAATAATAGTTTGTTCCCAGACCAGCTTAGCTGGACCGCGAACCCAAAATTGATGCCGGATGCCAATGGGTTATATCCTATCCCTACACCTGGTAAAACAAAAGTAATCTAACGCCGTGCTTTACCTCGGCAAAAATATAACGATATGGCTCTCGCTGCTGGTGAGCCTCCTTAATGTAGGAGGTGACCAGCAGTTTTTTAAGCTGCGCGGATATGCGCAAGGCACTACATACCAGATAACTTACTTCGCTGCAGCCCCTTTGGTTGAGCAGCGGGAGGTAGATAGTATCTTGTTACGCGTAGATTCTTCTATGTCGCTCTATAAAAGCTATAGCACAATTAGCCGCTTTAATTCTTCTGAAAGGGGTGTAGCAGTAGATGCGTATTTTAAAGCTGTGATTAATAAATCATTTGAAGTATACCAGCGTACAAGAGGGAAGTTTGATATTACTGTTGCACCGCTGGTGCAGCTTTGGGGTTTTGGACCGATAGCTGTTAAAAAATTCCCGGAGCGGTCGGCTGTGGAAACGGCTTTAGCAAACGTAGGGATGAATTTGATTGCACTTAAGGGGGACCGGCTGATTAAAAAGAAGCCCGGTGTACAGATCGATCTGAATGGAATTGCGCAGGGATATAGTGTAGACCTTGTAGCACGCTATTTAAGTACTAAAGGGATTTCTTCGTTTATGGTAGAGATAGGCGGCGAGATTGTGGTGAAAGGCACCAAACCAGACGGTTCCAATTATCAAATTGGCATAGAAGGGCCGCCATTAAACGGTAGTGGGCCCGCACTTAGAAAAATCATTTCTATAAACAGCGGAGCGATAACCACATCAGGAAACTACAGCAGGTACCTTAAAAACAAAGGCAACAAAATAAGTCACCTCATTAACCCAAAAACAGGTTATCCATTAACTAATCAAATGATTAGCGTGACCTTGTATGCCAAAGACGCCATTACTGCCGATGGATACGACAATGCTGTAATGGCAATGGAGGTTAATGAAGCGATCCAATTTATTAATGCAAAAAAAGATATGGAAGCGTATCTTGTTTACCGAAAACAAGACGGGTCGGTTGCTGATACACTGACCAGCGGTTTTAGGCAACTTATAAAGGAATAATATAATTACAAAAAGCATGGACAGGATACAATTCTTAAAAAGCGGCGCATTGGCTACGGGAGCCCTATTGATCGGTCAGGATTTACTGGCAGAAGAGCAAGTTATTGGAGACCATGTAGGAAAAGGGAAGGTGTTTAACCTTGATTATGCTCCGCATGAAGGAATGTTTGCAAAACATGCAGGTAAAAACTTTCTGGACCAGATCCAGTATATGTACGATCAGGGCTTCCGTTCGATAGAAGATAATGGATATTTAAACAGGCCACTAGAAGAACAGAAAAAGATCGGTAGCCTGCTAGAAAAATTAGGGATGAGGATGGGTGTTTTTGTAGTGGATGGTGGCGATAACTGGAAGGTTTCTTTAACAACCGGCAAGAAAGAATTTAAAGATGTTTTTGTGGCTACCTGCAGGAAATCGGTGGAAGCTGCAAAACGCTGTAATGCAAAATGGCTTACGGTTGTGCCGGGATTTTATGAGCGCAAACTTCCTTACGGCATACAGATGGCGAATGTAATAGATGCGATGCGGGCAGGTGCGGAAATCTTTGAACCGCAAGGACTGATCATGGTGCTGGAAACATTAAGTGATACCCCAGAATTATTTTTGCAGCAGACCCATGAAACTTTCAACGTATGTAAGGCCGTAAATAGTCCATCCTGTAAGATTCTATATGATATTTACCATATGCAGAAAACCGAGGGCAACCTCATAGTAAATATGGAACGTTGCTGGGACGAGATTGCTTATATCCAGATTGGCGATAATCCGGGTAGGAAAGAACCTGGTACAGGAGAAATCAATTATAAGAACCTATTTAAATTTATCAAAGGGAAAGGTTATACCGGAGTGATGGGTATGGAACATGGTAACTCTAAACCAGATAAAGCAGGAGAGCTGCGTGTGATTGAAGCTTACAGGGAAGTGGATGTGATGAGTTAAATGCAAAATTCTGAAGTAAATCTTTAATGTTTGTTTTAGTTTCTATATTGGGGATGATATCCTGAAAGTATGAATGAAATACACGCCGTTGTGCAAGAAGAACAACCTAAAGATGTCCGCTACAGGCTTAAATCTATTTTTGGCGGTTCTATTGGGAACCTCGTGGAGTGGTACGACTGGTACAGTTATTCTGCATTTGCACTGTATTTCTCTCCTATATTTTTCCCGAACAGCAACCCGACTGCCCAGCTATTAGATACTGCAGGTATTTTTGCTGTAGGGTTTTTAATGCGGCCTATTGGCGGATGGTTATTTGGTACGATAGCCGACAAACACGGACGTAAACAATCGATGGCATTATCTGTGCTAATTATGGCGCTATGGTTTAAAAATAGTGGGCATGAGCAGTATTTCTATTTTTATGTAACCTTCTGCATCCTGATATCACTGGTTTTATATACCACAATGAAAGACACCAAACACCATTCGAAAATAGAAGATGATTAACGGGAGATAGCGCGCTAATTGTAATCAATTTATTTATTTTTATTCTTTTCTTCAATCCAGAGCGACATATATTTTGTACTATTTGTAGTGTGGTGCTGCAGGATCTGACCAATAAAATTATGGTTACGGTGTGCCGTCAGGTTAGCAAATAAAGCATTTAATGTCGCTATAAACGGAGCGGTGAAAGTTGCCCTTCGGTAGCGTTTATTGAGTATTACGACACCATTTGTTTGTGCCTTTAACCAGTGGTTTTTATCTTCATACAGCTTTGCTGCTGCTTTCGCAAAAAGCACGGGATCATCTGCAATTGCACCATTCCAATCCAGCTCACCTTTCATTGCTTCTGCACCAACCAGGGTAGTAACCGCAGGCGTGCCGGTTTGCATGGCATCTATAAATTTTCCTTTTACCCCGGCTCCAAACTGGATAGGCGCAAGTAATACTTTATGGCCTGCAATGGCTTCCTTTGCATCTTTTGCCCGTCCGTGTACAAGGAATTTTTCTTTCGCATTGTGTAGCTGCATTACTTTTTGTGAAGGATAGGCGCCATAAATATGCAGGCTAACAGCAGGTAAGAGTTTTCTAAGCAGCGGCCAAATCTTTGTTTTTAATACTTGCAGCGTATGCCAATTGGGTTCGTGCAGGTAATTACCAATAAAGACAAACCCTTCCCTTTCTTCGAAAGATTTCCAGTTGCCCATGGATGCCACAGTTAGTTCCTCCTCTAAAAAGGGCAGGTAATAAATTAAAGAAGGGTTGATATGAAATTGATCTTGCAATATGTCCATCTCCGTTTCTGAGATCATTAACGTGAGGTCGCTACGCAAAATAGCAGCTATTTCCCGCACTGCTGTAGCAGTAAAAATGTGGAGCGGTCTGCCGGTTTTTAATGCTTCGTGGCGCGCATATCTTAAGCAATGCAAATCTTCTGTGTCTAATATCCGCATTGCATGAGGACATTCCTGCTGCACCCGCCAGCCATACTGTTCTTCTGTCATATAGCGGTCGAACAATACAATATCAGGATTAATCTCTTTTATAAAAACATTGAAACGTTGGTCATTCAGCTGGATATCTTTCTCTGTTACGCCAATACTTTTTAAATCATAACTGAACTCACTTTTTGAAGCGGCAGAAGCAAAAACAACCTCATACTTATTGGAAAGAAATAAATTAACCAATTGGATGATTCTTGTACCTGCTGCGGAGGATACTGGTTCTGGCCATACTAATCCAATAATCAACACTCTTTTGCTATCCATTCTGTAAAAATTTATGCAAAATAGAGGTTTTTAAAGCACAATTTTCAAACGCTTTGATAATTGCAAGTTTAACCTTATGATTATTGTTAAATTTGCAAAGAAGAAATATTTGTAAACGGATGTTAGGATTAAAATTATTGACCGACCCGCGCTGGGCAAACATTGCAGAATCGAATTTAGAGGCCATCTTAACCGATCATGCCTGGTGTGAGCAAAAAGCAGCAACGAATGCGATTACATTAATCACCAATAATTCTGAATATCTGGATCTGGTAGAAGAATTAACAGCAATTGCCATTGAAGAGATGCAGCATTTCCAACTAGTGGTTGAGTTGATTAAGCAGCGTGGATACACTTTGGGGCGTGAACGGAAGGATGATTATGTGGGTAGATTGGTGAAGTTCAGTGTGAAAGACGGGAGCAGGAATACTGCTTTTATTGACCGGCTTTTATTTGCAGCGATGATAGAGGCAAGAAGCTGTGAACGTTTCCGTGTACTTTCTCTGAATATTAAAGATCAGGAACTGGCTAAGTTTTACCATGAACTGATGGTATCGGAAGCCGGACATTATACTACCTTTTTAAACTTTGCCCGTAAGTATACCATTGATGTAGACGTAGACAAACGCTGGAAGGAATGGCTTGAATTTGAAGGTGAACTCATTCAAAGTTACGGTAACAAAGAAGCGATCCACGGGTAGAAACTATTTCCCTATAGCAGTGGGTTTAATAAAAATAACCGCCATCAATGCTCCCAGGAATGCTAATATTGCCGAGATGCGCATGATCACTGCATAAGCATGGATAAAGCTGTTGTGGTAGGCTTTCTCGACTTTAGCACTTACGGTTTTTGTAATTCCTTGCGGGGGACGCGCATTGCCGAGATTTCCAGCTTCTTTTAGTACTGCAATTTGTACTGCCGGGTGTAGTGGAATGTTTTTAATTTCGGTATTTAATGTGCTTGAAAATATCAACACGGCTAAAGCACCAAATATTGCATTCGCGAATACACTGGCAATCCTGGTGACCGCATTATTTATCCCTGAAGCAGTGCCTGACAAATGATCGCTTACCGAACTCATTACTGCTGTAGTTAACGGGACAACTGTAAAGGACATCCCTAATCCAAAAACAAATATACCAGGGAAAAATGTCGTAAAGTATTCGGCTGGCCCATGGGTTTGCCCGACGAAAGATAAAACCAGTAATCCTGCACCTGCAATTGCCGGACCGGCGATCAGGAATGACCTCGGACCGTATTTGTCTGCCAGTTTACCAGCAAACCTTGCAATAGCAATCATCAGTAGTGTAAAGGGCAAGAATGTTAAGCCCGATTGCAGCTGGCTATAGCCTTGTACTTGTACCACGTTAAGCGAAAGAAACAGTATTCCCGCTCCCAGACCAGCATATAAGAAAAATGTGAGCAGATTGGCACCACTAAATGTTGCATTGGCAAATAGAGTTAGCGGCATCATTGGTGATTTACTTTTGAGTTCTATGTAGATAAATAAGGAAAATAATAGTAATCCTGCTAATAGGGGCCCATAAGATTGCGGATGATTTATACCGAGATCAGGTATGCGCAGAAATCCAAAAGTAAGTGCTGCCAGGGCAAGCACAATCGTTATCGCTCCCGGGAAATCGAGTCTTTGTGCATGATTGTCTTCGTCTTTAATTTCTTGCACGCGGAAGGCCAGCATCAGCAAAGCGATTATGCCAATGGGAATATTGATAAAAAAAATATAACGCCATAACCCCGCATCTGCTAAAGCACCACCCAGGATAGGGCCGCCCATTGTAACTACAGTCGTAAAAGCCGACCAGGTACCGATGGCTTTACCTTTTTGTTTTTCATCAATCGAAGAAGAAATTAACGATAAACTTCCCGGTATCATCAATGCACCCCCAACTCCTTGCAGGAGCCTGAATGCTACCAGGGAAAAGACATTGGCCGCAAATCCGCAAGCTGCAGAACCACAAATGAAAATAGCGATACCCAGCATAAACACCCTTTTACGCCCTAACCTGTCGCCCATTGCCCCGCCAATCAATATCAGTGAAGCGAGCATTAACAAATACGCATTTAATATCCAGAAAAGATCGCTGCCCGAAGCATTTAAACTATGCTGCAGCGCTGGTAACACTACATTTAATGCTGTACCATCAATAAAAGCCATTGCGGAAGCCAGGATGGTCGAAACCATAATCCATCTGCCTTTAGAACTATTCAGTGCAACTGTAGCCATAATAAGGTTAAGTTACCGAATCTTTCTAAGAGTACAATGGTATTAAGTTATCCCACCTTAGACAAAACCTGTATTTGGCGGAAAGATTTAGGAGACACCATAGTTTGGCGTTTAAAGAAAATATTGAAGTTGGCCGGATATTCGAAGCCAAGGCAATAACCTATTTCGGACACATTCCATTCTGTATGTCTGAGTAATGCAATTGCCTCGTCGGCAATACGTGCAGAGATATGCTCGGAAGTAGTTTTTCCGGTGAGCTCTTTTACTGCATGATTTAAGTGATTCACATGGATATTCAGTCTTGCAGCGAAATCATTTGCCGTGCGCAATTCTATCGTACTATTAGTAGAAGTTATAGGGAACTGATTTTCGAGCAATTCAAAAAATAAGTTAGTAATTCTTGTAGCCGCATTATTGAGCTTATTGTTCATATCCCGTGGCTGCATTTTTAGGGCCTCGTGGATCAGCAACTTCACATAGCTCTGTAAGAGATCGTTTTTAAAAGGATATTCATCATCCTTTAGATCCATCATTTTTTCAAAGATCGAGGTTGCCTCTTTAACCTGCACCTCATTTAAGAAAAGAACAGGGATATCGTGGATTTTTGCAAGTAATGAATCTTTAAAAGGTTCTGTTCGTACGCGGAGGAAGTTCTCCGTAAACAGGCAAAAATAACCTGACTGGGAGGGTGAGGTAGTTTCCCAGGAATAGGGGGTGAGGGGATTATTGATAATTAGTGCGGGCCTGTCCACTACAATTCTCTGTTTAGGATAATTGAGTACTCCCTTACCAATCATTAGCGTGATTTTATAAAAATCCTTTCTGATATATGGGGCTGTATTTAGCGAACAAACACCTATTCTTTTAAAAACATCAAAATGGCCGCCCTGGGAATTGATCACTGATCCAGGTACAACCACATTTGGCCTGCCAATTTTCAGGTAGTCATAAAATTCCAAAAGGGACATATTTGTTTTCACTTCATAAAAATGCATGATTTTAACCTATAAACCGGATTGGCATTGTAACATTATGGTCTGAATTGAATTAGCCTCAATATTATTACAATATTCGGAAAAACCTGCCAACAATCTGTTTGCTTTTTGTGCTTTTGCATTGGCTTTAATTTAAGCAGTTGTCTTTGTATTTAGTTTAAATTCTGGTGGATACAGCTCATCATGTTGGATCTGATTTATCCGCAAAAGAGCAGGATGCTGCTGTTAAAGCTTTTAAGTACTGGTCATTCAGAATAAATATGTTATTTGTATACCCCATATTCAATTTTCTAAAGCCCATATATATGGTAAATAGTTAGTTTATTAAACTTTCAATATATTTTGAAAGTTTAATAAGTTTAGTATATTTGTGTATGGAAGTAGCAGAAGGAAAAGCAAAGTTTATCGAATCTTGGGGGAAGTTAGGTTCTGAATGGGGTATAAACCGCACTATGGCACAAATACATGCATTACTATTAATTTCACCTGAGGCATTGACTACAGAAGAGATTATGGAAACCCTAAGCATTTCAAGAGGCAATGCAAATATGACTTTACGTGATCTGATCAGTTGGGGGTTAATTGATAAGCAGCTAAAAGCAGGGGAGCGTAAGGAATATTTTTTTGCAAATAAAGACACCTGGTATATTGCCCGACAAGTAGCAAAAGAACGCAGGAAAAGAGAACTCGATCCGATTATCAAAGTTTTAGATGAATTGGGTAAGGTAAAAGGTGACGATAACGATGCTGAATTTATAACCTTCAGCAAGTCAATTGGTGATATCAATAAACTGGCAAAAAACGTAGACAAAACTCTTGACACCATGCTTAAAGCCGAAGAAAGCTGGTTTTGGGGATCCATATTTAAAATATTCAAATAGAATATTTTTTTATACACTAATGTTTCAATAATTACTGAAAGTTTAATAATAAAAACCATGAGAACTTTAAAAAACCACTTGATCCTTTTTGATGCTGACTGTCCGTTGTGTACCCTTTATACACGGGGATTTGTGAATCTTGGTATTTTAGAAAAAGGGGGGCGACTTGCTTACCAGGAATTTGCTGACGCTTCTTGTCCGCTTTTCGACAGGCAGCGGGCGGTAAATGAAATCGCATTAGTTAACCAGGAAACCGGAGAAGTTACTTATGGAATTAAAAGTTTATTTAAAGTTTTCGGTACGGTAGTACCTATGCTCAAACCACTTTTTGGGTTTGCGCCGTTCGTATGGTTAATGAGTAAAGTTTATGCATTCATATCTTACAACAGAAGAGTGATTATGCCCCCTGCCAGTGTAGATAGTAATGTGGTACAGCCCAGTTTTAGTCTTGTTTACCGGATTGCATTTTTGATATTTACCTGGTTAATTACAGCTTATATCCTGTCTGCTTATGCCAGGCTGATGACGGGCTTGTTGCCTGATGGGCCCGCTTACAGGGAATATCTAATCTGCGGTGGACAAATACTTTTCCAGGGGATTGTAATAGGTTTTATTAATAAAAAGCGCCGCTGGGACTATCTTGGAAACATGATGACGATCTCTATCACTGGTGCTTTGCTGTTGCTGCCTGGATTGTTAGCGGCTCTGTGGCTTACCATTGCCCCACTTTTTTATGTAGCCTGGTTTATGTGTGTCGCTGGATTTATGTTGATTTTACACCTTCAACGTACCAAACTTTTAGGTCTTGGTCTTACCCTTACATTGAGTTGGATTTTATATCGTCTGCTAGTTTTGGTACTCATTATTTTACTGTAAATAGGATGAAATACAAAAAAATAGTTCTTGCCGGAGGTAATGGTTACCTGGGTAATGTATTAGCTGATCATTATAAAGACCTTGCAGAAGAAGTGATTATTTTAAGCCGGAAATCTGAGACTGCAAAAGACAATGTAAAAACATTGGTTTGGGACGGCCATACGGTTGGAGAATGGTCGCAAAGCTTAATGGGCGCAGATTTACTGATCAACTTATGTGGCAAGAATGTAAACTGCAGATATACCAAAAGGAATCAGGATGAAATTATCAGTTCAAGAGTGATTCCAACAAAACTATTGGGCAAAGTAATTGAAGGTCTTATAAACCCGCCAAAACTGTGGATCAACATTACTTCTGCGACTATTTATCGCCACGCTGAAGATCGTCCGCAGGATGAAGAGACCGGAGATATTGGGTATGGGTTTTCGATAGATGTTTGTAAACGCTGGGAAGAAGAATTTTTTAATACAAATACTTCTGGAACACGTAAAATAGCTTTAAGAATGGGGATTGTATTTGGACATGCTGATGGTGCGTTCCCGCGGTTGCTAAATCTGGTGAAATGTGGATTGGGCGGACAGCAGGGGGATGGAAAGCAGTATGTTTCTTGGGTACATGAGCAGGATGCTGCACAATGTACAGAATGGTTAATAGGGCAGGAGGGAATGAGCGGGATAATTAATTGTACTGCTCCGGAGCCAATTCAAAATGCAGTACTGATGCGCTCTATCCGTTACGCTTATGGTGTTCCTGTTGGTTTGCCTTCTCCAGCCTGGTTGTTAGGCATGGGCGCTTTTGTGATCGGAACAGAAGTTGAGCTTATCTTAAAAAGCAGGTGGGTTTTACCTGCGCGATTACTCGGCAATGGTTATCAATTTATTTTTCCGAAAGTGGAACATGCGATTAAAGATATTTTAAGTATCCGTGTTTGATTGTTTTTTATATCACAACGTTCCTGTCAACTTTAATTTCCAGTCTAAAGATTTCCTGATCAGACTGGAAATTAAGGATAGTCACAGAAAATGGAAAATATATTTATATTTTGGAATACACTGTAATAATTTGTTGTGTATATTTATAACATAGTAATCCATTTATACTCCTCTGATCTATTCAGATAGTATAAATGTTTATTATATAATAAATAACTAACCAAATAAACTGTTTGAAAATGAACTCGCACCAGGGTCGCCCGACCCAAGGTGATGCAGCGGCTTTAATTTGCCGTAATTTCTAAATCGAATTATCTATTCCCTTACTTAAAAATAAATCCCAAGAAACAGAAACCTTTTGCACCAGAATACTTAAATAACTATTAACCTAACCAAATTTATTATGAACGTGTTTATACCACAAAAGTGGTCTGTCTTTGAGTACAGATCACATTCCTCTCTATTGCAAAAAATTCTTTTTTGCTGCGTAACATTTCTCCTGTTTAACTTTTCATCTTATGCTCAAACGATTTTGCGCGGAGTGGTATATGATAATGAAAAGAATACACTGATAGGTGTTACCGTGAACGTGACCGGTACCGCAGTCAGGGTAATGACAGATGCAAGTGGAAAATATTCCATTACCGCTCCTGCAGGGGCCAGGCAATTAACTTTTAGTTATGTAGGTTTAAAAAATCAAACTGTTGATATTGCCGGGCGGACAACTATTGATGTTACACTTGTTGCTTCAACAGATCTTGAAGCTGTGACTATTGTTGGTTACGGATCGGTAAAGAAAAGTGACCTTACCGGTGCGGCGACAACAATTTCTACTAAAGATTTTAATAAAGGCCCCCTTGTTGCTCCCGATCAGTTGATCCAGGGTAAAGTTGCAGGTGTGCAGATGATTAACAACAGCGGGCAGCCCGGCGGTTCTACAACGGTAAGGATCAGGGGAAATACGGCAATGACCGGGTCAGGACAACCACTATATGTAGTTGATGGTGTTGCCCTTGATGGCCGTTCTGCCAGACCAAGTACTAGTGGTGGTATAGGTACTGCGCCAGGTGGAAACCCGCTCAATTTTATTAATCCTGCGGATATAGCGAGTATGGAAATCTTAAAAGATGCATCTGCTACCGCTATTTACGGATCGAGAGCTGCTTATGGTGTGGTTTTAATTACGACTAAGCGCGGTCAGAGTGGTGCCACTAAAATTGATGTTAATGCTTCTGCTGGTGTGAGCACGATTGCACGTACCATAGATGTATTAAATGCTGATGAATACCGCTCGGCTTTGAGCAAATACGGACAAACCAGTGGAGATTTCGGGGATAATGTGGATGCAATGGATGCGATTACGCGGACAGCTTATAATCAAAACTATACAGTGGGTATTAGCGGCGGTAGCGATGGCAATACATTCCGTGCTTCTTTAGGTTATCAAGATCAGCAGGGTATCATCCGAAAAACAGATTTCAAAAAATACAGCGGTGCTTTTAATGGTAATTTCAAGTTTCTGGACAGCAAAAAGTTGGGGTTGGATGTGAATATGATTAGTAATCAATATACAGAAAACATTGCCCCGATTGTAACTGACGCTGGTTTTACAGGCAGTTTGATTAGTCAGGCCCTCTCCTGGAACCCAACTCAGTCTTTGTACAATGCAGACGGGTCTGTGTTTGTAGAAAGGGGATCTACTACGATTAACCCGCTGGCGGCTTCGAATGCAACGAGTGATAAATCTAAAGTAACTACTATTCTTGGTAGCGTATCTCCGTATTACAAAATCACTCCATGGTTGGAGTACCGTCTGTTGCTAAGTGTTAACTATAGTACTGGTATACGGAGGTCTTCTACAAGAAGTTACCTAAATTTAAGTGGTATAGAGGCTAACGGAGATTTTCTGGGGGGACGGGCTACTTACGCTAACAGTGAGTTGATCACTCGGCAGTTTACCAATACATTGAATTTTAATAAAGAGATTGCCAGCAAGCTGAACTTGAATGCGATCATCGGGCATGAGTATACCAATTATATCAATAAAGGATTACAAAGTACAGCAATAGGTTTTGGGGATATCGCAGTAGATTATACTGATGTGATGCAAGCTACTGCGCCGGCAAACCGCACTTACAATTCTTTCAATGATCCGAAAACAGAATTGCAATCTTATTTTGCAAGAGCGGTGTTCAATTATAATGACAGGTATTTGCTGACAGCCACTTTCAGGTCTGATGGTTCCAGTAAATTCGGTGTTGATAACAGAACGGGTTATTTTCCTTCCTTTGCCGTGGGATGGAATATCAAGAATGAAAGTTTTCTTTCGGACGTAACCTGGATTGACCAGTTAAAAATAAGGGCTGGATATGGTAAAACAGGTAACCAGGAGTTCCCTTCCGGATCTGCACAGCAACGTTATAATATTACCTACTCTAACGGTCAGCAATCCCTGATTGGCGTAAACAACGAAAATAAAAAACTCAAATGGCAGTCGGACGCACAGACTAATATTGGTGTTGACTTCGGTTTCTTCAAAAACAGGATCACAGGATCGGTAGACTATTTTAACAAAACTACTACGGATCTGCTCTTCCCTCAAATTCCATTGGTGCCAGCAAATGCCGGGGTGACAGTTACCTGGGTAAACTTGCCCGGTAAAATCACCAATAAAGGTGTAGAGCTAACACTAAACGCTAATATTATTGAAAAAGATGATGTCTCCTTCTCTTTAGGCGGTAACGCTACCTTCCTGAAAAACGAAGTAAAAGATATTATTGGCGTAATTAAAACAGGCTCCCTTAGCGGGCAGGGTTTAAGTGGTGTTACACTAGAAGTTATACAAAACGGGTTACCATTATTTGCGATGGTGACAAGGCAGTACAACGGTTTGGACCCACAAGGTTTCTCGCAATACAGCGATGATGGTTTTACCAACTATTACTTAGGAAACCCAAATCCAAGCGTGATCTTAGGCTTTAACGCCAACTTCAGATATAAAAAAGTATCCTTTAACGCCAACTTCAACGGCTCTTTAGGTCAGGAAGTCTACAACAACACCGCTAACTCAGTATTGCCAATATCAAACGTTGGAATTGGAAAAAACACCACTACAGACCTGCTTAATTCTTCTATCCAGGAATCATTGGCAAATCCTATTGCATCATCTTCCAGATATATTGAAAACGGCAGTTACCTAAAATTAGCAAATGCTACAATAGGATACAGCATCGGTAATATTGGTACTGCAATTAAAGGACTAAATCTGTTTGTGAACGGACAAAACCTATTTGTAATTACAAAATACAAAGGATTTGATCCAGAGGTTAACGTAGATAAAAGCGTTAATGGAGTTCCTTCGGCAGGTATAGAATATGTTCCTTATCCAACTGCCAGGACATTCAATTTCGGTGTTAACTTTTCTCTTTAATTTAATCTTTGACGATATGAAAAATAGATATATTATAGCTTTTACAGCCTTAGCGCTCTCCATCTCAAGCTGTACAAAACTGGATGAATCTTTAAATGGCCAGATCGGCAATCAAGGGATTTCGTCCGGCAACGTTCCCGCTCTCCTAAATGCAAGTTATACTGCAATGCGTAACCCTTACCAGGGTCCGTGGGGATGGTGGTCGCTGCAAGAATTTCCTTCAGATGAAGCAATTGTACCAACAAGAGCGGGAGACTGGGACGATAATGGTGCATGGCGTGCATTACATTTACATCGTTGGGCAGCAGATCATTCACGTATTTCTGATACGTTCAGAGATATCAATAGTGTGAGTTATGTAGCAACCAATGTGCTGCAATTTAACCCAACACCTGTGCAGGCTGCACAAGCAAGGTTCCTGCGTGCTTTTGCGCAGTTCTCGATTCTTGATGGGTGGGGACAGGTACCTTACCGTGAACCGGGGGAAGATGTTACGCTGCCCTCTAAGGTTAGAAATGCAGATGCGGAAATCACTTACCTTATTTCGGAGTTGACAGCCATCATTCCTGATCTGCCTGTAGGGCCAACTTATAATGCGAACAAAGATGCGGCAAAGGTATTGCTGATGAAATGTTATCTCAATAAAGGTGCCTTCTTAAACCGGACCGCACCATCTTTTGACGCTGCTGATATGGCAAGGGTAATTGCATTGGCCGACGAAATCATAGCTTCTGGCAAGTACAGTTTAACACCTAGATATTATGATAATTTTGCACCGACAAATGATCAGTTATCTAAAGAAAACATCTTTACAGCACAAAATATTGGTGGTTCTGATGCTGGCGCCCTTAAGGATATATGGGTACCCGGTTTACACTATAACCAAAATCCGAGCGGGTATAATGGATTTGCAACTTTATCAGATTTCTATGCGAAATTTGAAGCTGCGGATACCCGTATTGGGGGTGCCTATGCAGGCGTAACCAATGTATCTGGAATTAAAGTAGGCTTCCTGGTTGGTCAGCAATACGACCAAACCGGTGCTTTATTAAAAGACAGACGTGGTAATAACCTGATTTTTACACCAGAAGTAAGCATTATTGAACGCGACCCGAACCACCTTGAAGTGGCCGGTATCCGTGTGGTTAAGTATCCGATTGATTATGCCAATTTATCCACTAACCTGGCAGAAAATGATTGGGTTTACTTCCGTTATGCTGATGTGCTGTTGATGAAAGCAGAAGCACAATTAAGAACCAACCTGGCTGGTCCGGCTTTAACTCTAGTTAATTCACTACGTACAATGAGAGGGGCTACTCCATTTGCAAGTTTAAACCTGGATAATCTGCTTGATGAACGCGGTAGAGAATTTTTCTGGGAAGGTGTCCGCAGGCAAGATCTGATCCGCTTTAACAAATTCTTGCAGCCTTGGCAGGAAAAGCCAACCGATGATCCGAGATACCTGGTATTCCCAATTCCAGACAACCAGCTCGGTAATCCAAACTTTACCCAGAATACAGGCTATTAAAAAACGGTATTAAGGTTAACAGTGACCAGTTCACTGTTAACCTTTTTTTATGTGTTGACAATTTTTATTAAATGTATTAACGATCTTTAATACAGCGTACGGTTAACTGTAAAGTACTGTGCAACAATTCTAATACATACCTAAAGAGCATTAAACCCAGAGCAGGTTATTACAGTCATAAGCAATGAAATTATACTGTAATTACTCTCCCGGATGACAAAAATTATACCTCTCGCAATTTTGCTGGTTATTTCCAGTTTTGATCTATTTGCACAGCAGCCCTTAAAAGATATACAGGTTACCAGTTTCCGGGCCCCTGAGAAAGTAAAGATTGATGGTTTGTTGAAGGAATGGAACGATAGCTTCCAAGCTTATAATAAGCATACCAGGTTGTATTATACGTTATCAAATAATGATAAATATCTTTACCTGGCGATTACTTCTACTGATGCCGGGAATATTAATAAAATTGTAGCGGGCGGGATTACACTCACAATTAATACGGCTGGTAAAAAGAAAGAAAAAGATGGCTACAGGATTACTTTTCCGCTGGCGGGCAAGTCTGCCGGTCGCGGACCAAGCGGGGGGCGCACAGATAACAGGCAGGGCCCAAGTTCACTACCGGCTGTAACGGATACTACTGCAATTGCGGCAAGCCGGAAACAGCTGATCGCTTCGAGTAAAGAAATAAAAGTTTTAGGATTTGCAGGTATTGCCGATACGCTGATCTCGATTTATAATGAATACGGGATTAAGGCGGCAATTGGATACGATACGCTCGGTAATTACAATTATGAATTAGCTGTACCAGTTAAGTTGCTGGAGATTTCATCCGGCCAGCCGATGGAAATCGCTTACAATATAAAAGTGAATGGGCTGACAGTTAACGGTGGTAATGCGATGGGCAGAGCCGGTGCAGGTGGTTTTGGCGGAGGAAGCGGAGGTAGCCGGGGGGGAGGCGGACAGCGTGGTGGAAATGGAGCTGGCGGAAGGAATGGTGGTGTCGATTTTGAAGACCTGACAAGCCCAAGTGATTTCTGGGGTAAGTATATCTTAGCTAAGAAATAAGGATGACCAGGTTATATATTGTTGCTTTTCTGGTGATATTATCAGGGCAACTGGTTGGTCAGCAAATCCGGACAAAATCACACGTAATTGTCCCACCCCCTTTAGCATTGAGAGAGGTAAGTGGTATTGTTAAAGAAACAAACGGCGATGTAGTGATGGGGGCTACGATCTCTTTAACCTCGAATAAAGATACTTTGAAAGTTGCTACGAATGAGGACGGGATTTTCGTTTTTAAGCAGGTAAAACTGGCCACGTTTGTAATCAGTGTTAAAGCGATAGGATATCTTACTTCCGTTAGGAAATATCTTAATAATGATGCGGTAAGGAGGATTGTATTAGATCCGCTTGAACTTAAAACGGATGCTAATCAATTGAACGAAGTAACGATTAACGGTACGCCAAGTATTACCTATAAAACAGATACGGTAGAATACAGGGCGAGTGATTATAAAGTCCGTGAAAATTCTACTGTAGATGAACTGCTGAAGAAAATGGAGGGGATGGAGGTTGGGACTGATGGTAGTTTAACCCACCAGGGACAGCAGGTAACCAGGGCCAGGATAAACGGTAAAGATTATGCTGGCGGAAATTTGGCACAAGCGATTCAGAACCTTCCGGCAGATATTGTAGATAAAGTACAGATTGTTGACGATTACGGGGACCAGGCGGGCAGAACGGGTATTAAAGACGGGGACCCCGGCAAAGTGCTCAACATTACCACCCGCGCCGATAAATCGGTCGGCAATATCCTGCGCCTTACCGCCAGTGATGGTAATGACGGAAGGTATGACGAGCGGATTTTTGCACAGCGCATCAATGCAAACGAACAACTGGGATTAATTGGTAACATCAGGAATACCGTAAACGGCGTAGCCAGTACTGGTATTAACAGCGGCGGGAACGGTCAGCCCCCTGCAGGTGGCAACAACAGTGCAGGCGGGAGCGGCGGAACAACAACATCGGGCGGGCCATCCTTTAACTACCGTGATCAATGGAGTAAAACTGTACAAGTAAATGCAAACTATAAATATACTTTTAACAACGTAAAAAGTATAAACAGTAGTGTTGGGGAGACATTTAGCTCGTTAGGCACCACTTCATTTATCCGGGAGAGCAACGGCTCAAACCGTACAAAAACCCACAGTGCCAGTTTTGAACTGGAATATACACCCGACAGTTCAAATTTCTTAAGGATCACACCAAGTTTCAATTATAACGGAAACACCACTGCCAACAGTTCACAGTATACACAAACGGGGCTGCTCAATCAATTTTCCAACGGGTACTCTACCAGTAAAAACACAGCACCTACCCTGGGTGCCATTGTGTTGTATCAGTATATATTTAAAAAACCCAGGAGAAATGTATCCATTCAATTTAACCTGACCCACGGAGACCAGCAGCAGGACCGGGAGCAAAACACACAGATTTTGTACAGGGACGCCAATCAGCAGCTGGTAAAAGATTCGCTCATACACAGAACAGTAGACAGAGGAAACCTGAATAAGAATTACCGGACAAGTTTAACCTACGTAGAACCATTGGGGCCACTTTCCCAAATAGAATTTAATGCGCAAGTAAACTATCGCGGTTATGAAAACAATGCGGTAACCAGTAACATCGGCGAAGAAGGCTTTCCATCAGTAATAGATTCGCTAAGTAATATTTATGAATACGCATTTACGGAAACACGGATTGCGTTAAACTACCGTTTAAACAAAAAAAAATACAATTTATCTATTGGCTTTACAGCAATTCCCTCTCATTTGACAGGCACCAACATCAGTAAGGGAACTACAACAAACCGCAATAACTTTTACGTTATCCCAATTCTGAGGTTCCAATATGTATGGTCGAGACAGCATAGGATATCAATTAATTATTCTGGTGCGCCTTCGGAGCCGAGTTTTAACCAGATCCAGCCCCTGCCGGATTACTCTGACCCGCAGAACCCAGTATTTGGAAATCCTAATTTGAGACCATCTTTCAGGCATAGCGTAAATACGATATATAACAATTACCTCCCCAATTCAAAACTGAACTTATCGGCCACCATTAATACCAGCCTATATGACGACCAGATTATCAGTAATGTGATCCAGGTGCCGCAACCAGGTTTGCGCAGTTTCCTTTATGAAACACACTACACTAACTTAAGCGGTACAAAGTCCGTTACCGGTAACTACAATATATCGAAACAGCTGGATAACCGTAAATATAACCTCGCCTTGAACGGGTTATTTGCCTATGGGCATTCTTTGGGGATGAGCAATGATATAAAGAATATCGTAACCAGCTGGAGATTTAATGAAAGATTTGGCCCCAGGATAAGTCCGAATGACTGGCTGGAAGTAAACCCTTACTTCTCCTACGACATCAATAAATCGACAAATACACTTCCTGGCGCTTATAACAGTAATATCAAAACCACTGCTATGAGTATCGACGGCAAATTCTTTCTCCTGAAAGCCAGGACGCTTACGATTGGATATAACGCAAGTAAGAACTATATCAGCGGAATCAATAACAACATATCTAAGAACCCATTAGTAGTAAATGCTTACATTGAAAAACAATTTTTCAAGAAGAAGAACGGGATTTTAAGAATATCTGCATTTGATTTATTTGACCAGAATAATTTTATCAACCGATCCGTTACGCAAAATGCCATAACAGATACAAAAACCAATGCCCTAAGCAGATATGGATTAGTTAGTTTCGTTTTAAACCTTCAGAAATGGACTGGCTCTCCAAAAAGGAACGGGCAGGAGATGAGAAGGAGGGGGGATGGCAGTTTTATTTATTGATAAAAGTAAAACTGTAATTAAGCTGACATAAGAGTGCGCTATGAAAACGATATTTGATTAATAATCTATTTTAAAATTTATGATGAAGTATTTATTTACCTGCCTAACAGTAATTTTTCTCTCTTTAACAGCGTCGGCACAAGATGTTGGCAAGACGATACCTAACGCAATTTTTTATAACAGAGATGCGACTACTTTTTCTACCTACAGCATCCCCACAGGAAAACAATCATTAGTTATATTTTTCGATGCTACTTGTGAGCACTGTCAGCGTGTAATTGCACAGATGGGCAAGAGAAGCAAAGAGCTGAGCAAAGTGAATATCTACTTGATTTCACAAGATGAATACAGATCTATTGATTACTTTATGACCAATTTTGGGAAACAATTGCTTCCATTAAAAAATGTAAAGGTATTGCAGGACCGGGACCATGTATTTATTATGGCCTTTCATCCAAAACAATATCCCGCTATCTATTTATATGGAACAGATAAAAAGCTTAAGTTTACCTCTAGTAATGAAAAAGATGTCCCTAAATTCTTTAAACTGGTTAATCCATAGTTTGTAAAAAGAACAATCTTTCGGCTCTGGTGTTATTTAATGATTAACTATTTACATTATGCAAAATACAGCCCATACCCAGGAACTTATCAGCACGGCAGCAGCCATGGTAGCAGCACACAAAGGATTAGTTGCACTCGATGAGAGTGTTTCTACCTTAAATAAGCGTTTTGAAGCCGAGGGCATACCGCAGACAGAAGAATGGAGAAGGGCTTACCGGGAAGTCTTGATTACTACTCCTGGTATTGGCGACTATATTAATGGGGCAATATTATTTGAAGAAACAGTCTATCAGCAAACTTTAGCAGGTGTACCTTTTATTGACGTGCTTAAGCAGGCAGGGATTATACCCGGGATAAAACTTGATGGAGGAACTGAAGATCTGCCGGGTTTTCCTGGTGAAAAGGTGACTAAGGGCCTTGATGACCTTGCCGGGCGCCTTGATATTTTTGCGAAACTTGGATTAAGATTTGCAAAATGGCGTGCAGTAATTTTAATTGATGGCTTATTGCCTACCGAAGCTTGCATAGTAAGTAATGCTCATGCTTTAGCCAGGTATGCTGCTGCTTGCCAGCATGCCGGTATTGTACCGATTGTGGAGCCGGAAGTAATTATGGACGGAGACCATTCTATTGAAAGATGTGCTGAAGTTACTGAAACGGTAATCCGTGTCTTGTTTGAGCAACTGCATTTGCTCCATGTAGATTTGAGAGGTATTATCCTGAAACCAAACATGGTGCTGGCAGGTAAAGATGCAGATCAGGAAAACAGCCATGATATAGTGGCAAAGCTTACAGTTGATTGTCTCCGCAATGCAGTTCCCGCTACTGTTGCAGGTATAGCTTTTCTTTCCGGGGGACAAGATGCGTCTTCGGCCGCATTAAATTTAAATGCAATCAATGCAACCTACAAAGACGTACTGCCCTGGCCTGTTACCTACTCTTTTTCCAGAGCTTTGCACCAGCCTGCATTAGAGATTTGGAAGGGTAAAGAGGAGAATAGTAAAGCAGCTCAGGAATCATTCCTCTATCAGGCTAAGATGAACTATACGGCTAGAAAAGGGGAATTGCAGGAGTAGATTGGTAAAGCCTAAACTACTACCCGAAGCTGGCCTTGAAAAATTTTTCGAGTTCTAATGTGCTTAACGGTTTTTTTAGCAGCTTGATCACATAAGGGTTAGCTTCTGCTTTTTTAATATCACCGAAATCCAGAGTAGAAGAAAGCATTGCAATTAAAGATTTCTCTTTTGTTACCGGAGGATAATTCTTGTATTTATCCAGAAATTCAAAACCATCCATTTCTGGCATCTGGATATCCAGCAGGATGAGATGAGGAAGTTTTTCAGGCTGATTTTTATACTGACTGAAGAAGTTTAGTGCTTCCTCGGCTGATTGGCACTGGATAATCTCATCAAATAATTTAGACAGCAAAATAATCTTAGAATTGATCTTTAGATCGATACTATTATCATCTATTAGCATGACCTTAAGCGGTCTTTCTATTTTAGCCGGCATTGGGAATTGTAATTTTAAATGTAGTACCCTGATCTAACGAGGAGCTGACATCTATCTTTCCGTTAATTTTATTCAGCGCCTCTTTCACAATGAATAACCCTAAACCGCTCCCTTTGTTGTTCTTTGTTTTAAAAAACTGAGTAAATATTTTTTCAAGGTGCTCATTTAGTATCCCAAGCCCATTATCCGCAATCCATATTTCTGCAGAAAAAGAACTTACTTCTATCCTGATGTCTACAACTTTATTCTGTTCGTTATCTTTTTGATACTTGATTGCATTAGAAATCAGGTTGCCGAGGATAACTTCAATTCTGAAAGCATCGCCCATAAACTGGTTTGACTGGATAATATCCACATTGAATTTCGTATCACGATCGGTATAAGCATACAGATCAATAATTTCGGCAACCAGTCGCTGGAAGTCTATGGAAGATTTATCAGATACGTTTTTATTATTTTTGTAATACTGGAGCGTTTTCTGAATGTAATAATCAAGCTTGTTTGAGCAGGATTCTATCAGCTCCCAGTATTCGCCACTGGAATGATAAAGACCTTCCATTTTTACCAGATTTACAATACCTATTACCGATACTAAAGGTGCACGGAGTTCGTGGGAGATACTGTAAATGAAGCGGTTTAACTCATCATTTGTTTTTTCGAGCTCCATAACCTTATTTCTAAGATCAATTTTTGCGCGGTAAGCATCATGTGCGTTTTTAATTGAATTGTGCAATTCCAGATCGTTCCATGGCTTTGTGATATACCTGTAAATATCTCCATGGTTGATCGCATCTGCAAGGGCAGCGATATCGGTATAACCCGTTAATAAGATCCTGATAGGATCGGGATAAGAATGGGTTATACTTTTAAAAAACTCGACACCAGTGGTATGCGGCATCTTTTGATCTGCAATAATGACTTCCACAGGAAGGTTCTCTAAAACTTTTAGTCCTTCAGCAGCAGAGTTCGCTGTATAAATTTCATATTGTCTTCTAAAACTAGCTTTGAATGCGAGAAGATTGTTTTCTTCATCATCAATATATAAAACTTTAACAGGCGAGCGAGTCATATTTTATCAAATGTTTACAGGCAAGGTAATAATAAATTCTGTACCATGTTTTACTTTTGTTATAACATCGATATGACCTTTGTGTTTTTCAATAATACTAAAAACGATTGATAACCCTAAACCAGTTCCTTCGCCTACTTCTTTAGTGGTAAAAAAGGGTTCAAATATTTTCTGTCTGATCTCCTCTGTCATACCAGAGCCAGTGTCTTTGATGCTGATTTTCACTTCGTTATCTTCTTCCCATGTAGAAATATAAAGGAATTCTTCGGCTTGCTGATCTTGTTTTATTTTTATAGCCTGGATGGCATTTGTAATCAGGTTCATAAATACCTGATTTATTTTTCCGGGCAGGCATTCTACCAGTGACAATTGCTTCAGATCTTTAATGATAGTTACATAAGAAGGAACTGTGCTTCTCAATAAAACAAGCGTAGACTCCAGCCCCTCATTTAAATCAACTGGTTTAGTATCGCTTTCATCGAGCCTGCTGAAATTCTTAAGGCTCCTTATTATTTCTGCCGTTCTTTTGGCCCCCTCGCCAATGCCGGAAAGGAGGGAATTAATTTCAGTCTTAATAAATTCTACATCGATTTGTCTTTTAAAAGCATTGACCGCCGCAAGCTGTTGATACATATCCTGTTCCGGGTCTAGTTCCTCATATTTTTGGATAACATCATAAAGATCATTTATATCCAGCTCAAGCGGTTTAATATTGGAAGTGACAAAGTTGATCGGGTTATTGATTTCATGTGCAATACCGGCAGTTAACTGACCTAATCCAGCCATTTTTTCTGCATCAACCAATTGGGACTGTGCTTCTTTTAATTCTTTTAGGGTGACATTTAAGGTGTTATTTGAATTCTGCAATTCCAGCGTCCGCTTATCTACCTGGATCTCCAATTCAATATTTTGTTCACGGATCAGTCTTTCGTTCTCTTTAGAAATCTTTAGCGCCATCTCCTGGGATTGATCTTTGTCTTTACGGTATACATTAATTTTGTCTGCCAATGCAAAAGAAAGCAGTGTAATTTGTATTACCGAACCAATTTCCAGGATATAGGAAGTGAAGAGGTTAAATTGTATGATGTTGAAATTCCTGAGTACGAAAATCACCACACAGAGTAAAAATATAGTGTAGGCAATTAAAAAGAACATGGCAGGCCGGAGCCCTTTTCTCCTGATTACATTGGCAACATACAGGAAGTAAAGTGAGCCCATTAATGCCAGTGACTGCAGAGATTGTATACTGATAACATGGTAACCTGCAATCCACATCATCAGGGCCAGAAAGTAGAGTGCGACAAAAAAATTGATCCCTTTATCTAAGCCCGGTGTATGTTTTTTTGTTTGTAAAAATCTTTTAAGGAACAAAGCTGTAGTAATACCAGAAAAGAAGGGGACCAGGAAGGAACTGTTAACTGCCAGCCACGGGCTCTGGGGCCAAAGGAACTTGAATGCATAGCCTTGAAAGGTTGCCTGTGTGAGGCCCACAAAGAAAATGTAGATAATATAATAGATATAGCTGGAATCTTTTACTGTAAAGGAGATAAACAGGTTATAAATGATCATGATAGCGATGATCCCTGCATAAATGCCAAACAGGATATTCTTGCTATTATCATTGGTGAAAACAGCCTTCGCTGTTCCAAGCGACATTGGCAGCTGTATCTGATCAGTGGAACTTATACTGATATAAAATACTTTCTTTTTGTTCTTTTCAATGTGTATCGGAAATATGTAATTTGGATTGTTAATTATCCTTTCCTTAAAAGGTTTGTATTTACCGAGGCGAGAAGACCCGTAAATCTGATTGTTGTCTTCAGTATATAAAGTAATACTATCTATCGCAGGCTGATCTATAACCAGCATCAGCTCTTTAGAACTGCTTTGGTTTTCGATCGTAAATTTAACCCAGATTTTATCAGCAGTTATACCAAGATTAGGAACTCTTTGATTCAGGTATTGAAATTCTTTCTTTACAACTTCGCTGATTTTTAGGGTATTTGACGGGTCTTTAAAAATAAAAATCCCCTGATCAATCTTTAAAATCTCATTGGGGTTCTTAAAAACGAGCGCACTGTCTACGTTGGCAGAGCAGGTGTGGTACCCTGTAATCAATAATGCAAAAAGTAAAAATAATATTTTCTTAAACTGCATTTTAAAGATTTGGGATGTTCAAATTATATTCTAACTGGTAGACTCCTTTAGGACCTCGTTCTTCAATTATTTGGTTAGGGTTATCACGTAGTGAAAGGATTTTTACTGTTTCTGACTCATCTGCGTGACTTAAATCTTCTGGGTTTCTTAAGCGCATTGCTGTAGCAACAAGATCATCTTTTGGATAATAGAATAAGCCATTTTTTCCTAAAGTTGTCTCTATCTGACAGCCAACCCGTCTTCCCATTCTCACTGTAACAGGGGCGCACAATACAAATAAACTAACAATTGGTAATTTTGCTGCCAGAACAGAGCCTACTCTCGCGAGCACATGGCTGCCGATACCCATACCAGCTACCTCTCTGGAATTCCATAAGCCGCATAATTCGCAAGTACCGCCACGCTCTTCATCTTCATTGATCATATCATATACTTTTGGATCGTACTTACCAATAGCATTGGAGATAGGCAATTCATATTGATCGGATTTAATCTGGATACGTGCACCACCATAAACAAATTTAGTTTCCTGATCTTCTACTAGTATGACAACTGTTTTTGGATCATCTACCCAATCCTGCCTGTTCGATGTGATTTGAGTGATACCATAAAGTTCAAGCAATCTTTTATGTCCAACGATAAATTTTGCGCATGCTTCCGGTTCATCAGGAGCCATGAATGTTCTAATATGTATCATTGTCTCCCTTTATATTGTTAATTGTATTAAATTCATCTTTAAATAAATCATCAAAGTCTACAAAATATCTTCCTGATGCGGTAAACTGCCCAAGAAGGATCTTTCTGCTCACATCAGTAATCATCGCTCCGCCGAGCGTAACTGCTGAGGCTAGCTGCGGCCATCCAACAATTGTTTTGTTCATTTCACCTACCGATCTTTTCATGGCTTCTGATAGGTTTTCAAATCCAATGATTTTACCGAGATAGCCAATTTTTTCTGGTATGGTGAGCGTGTTTAGTTTATCTGTTAATTCATCTGCATTTAAGGCCTCCAGCTCTGCTACTTTTCCATGAAAAATAGGTCTTTCTGGTTCAAGATCAAAGCGTTCGACATCCAACATCCCTTTGTCATTTGTATCCATCACTACAGGAATGCCCAGTTCTTTTGCTTTTATCCTTGCTAAGATCTTGATATCAATTCCATCACATTCTTCTACAAGGATGTCGAGTTTACCTGCTCCGGTAAAAAACTCATCAATGGTATCGAGCGTGATTCCCGCTGTAAAACAGATCACATTAATATAGGGGTCGAGCTCAGCAATTTGCCGCGCCGCTACAATTGATTTATTCAAACCCAGATCTTGTATGTTCACTTTGATCCTGTTCATATTGCTCAACTCTATTTCATCAAAATCTGCAAGCCGGAGCTCTCCGCAAGTACGTTCCATAGCTAATGTTAAAGCTATACTTTGTCCGACAGATAACCCAATAATACCGATTTTTTTATTTTTTAAACTGGCAATCTCCTCTGGCGTGATCTTATAGACGTTTCTGCTGGTACGCACTTGTGCAAATTCGTCTTCATCTAAAGTATGTACGAGTTTATTTGACCAGGGAAAATAGACCCAAACACCATATTGGTCAGTATCGCCATTGATATGTTTTGCAACAAGTTCTGCTGACTCTTCTTTTGTTAACCGTTGCTCTGGGTGGTTAAGTTTAATCAGCTCGGCCAGCTGACTGGCAATGGTGTCGTAAATGATGATATCAGGATTGTTTATGATTAAAGCATTTAGCTGTTCTTGATCGTTCTGATTAGTTAATCTATAATAAAGCGGGCGATAAACTGGAGATTGGCTTGGAGCATTAACACTAGAACTAATCTTATTCATTTTGCTATTTTAGGTGAGCTTTTGCGTAAAACTGATCAATTATTATTTCGAAATAATTTTTATCCGAAATTAGTTTTTTTGAATTTATAAAAGCAATATATTTAACAAAAAAATCTAATAAATACGAATGAATTCCGACACCTTAATAAATGTGCTCTACGTAGATGATGAAGTTCATAATCTAAACTCTTTTAAAGCGGGGTTCAGAAGAAAATTCAATATTTTTACGGCAGAATCTGCCTTAGAAGGTAGGAAAATTTTAGAGACTGAACTGATCCATATTATCATTACCGATCAGCGGATGCCAGTAACTACTGGTATAGAATTTTTGGAGTCGATTATACCTGACTTTCCAGATCCTATCCGCATATTGCTTACAGGATATGCAGATATTAATGCAGTAATCGACGCAATTAATAAAGGGCAGGTGTATAAATATATTCAAAAACCCTGGATGGATGAAGATTTGAGAATTAATATTGAAAAGGCTTTTGAGATTTATTCGTTAAGAAAAGAGAATAAAGAACTGACGGAAGCTTTATTGGTGGTAAACAAACAGCTGGAATTCCTGCTTAGACAAAACTTATTATCTTAAAATCATATTTATCCTGTAAATGAAGCCGTAGAGGCTACGTTTACAGGATTTACTACTATAAATACTATAGTTTATAGTTCTTTTCTTAGTCTGGCAACAGGGATATTCATTTGTTCTCTGTATTTTGCTACTGTTCTGCGGGCGATGTTATAACCTTGCTCTTTTAATATTTCAGTTAGCTTTTCATCGGCCAGGGGTTTGCGTTTATCTTCGTTACCGATACAATCTTCCAGAATTTTCTTTACTTCTTTATTTGATACTTCTTCGCCGCTTTCTGTTTGGATCGCTTCAGAGAAGAATGATTTTAGTAAGAAAGTTCCAAATTCGGTCTGCACATATTTGGAGTTCGCTACCCTGGAAACCGTAGAAATATCCATATCGATTTTATCAGCGATATCCTTTAATATCATCGGGCGCATTTTACGCTCGTCGCCGGTCAGCAAATACTCATACTGGTACTGCATAATCGCGTTCATTGTTTTTAGCAAAGTTTGCTGGCGCTGTTTAATGGCATCAATAAACCATTTTGCCGAATCCAGCTTTTGCTTCACAAATTGTACGGCTTCTTTTAATTTTTTATCTTTTTGTGCAGCTTTGTCATAATGCTCAAACATATCAATGTAAGAACGGCTTACCCTTAATTCTGGTGCATTCTTTGAATTTAGTGTCAGGATAAGCACTGAATCATTATTTGAAATATGAAAATCGGGGATTACCTGCAGTTGTTTGGTGGTAACCTGGTTGGAATCTCCCGGTTTAGGATTAAGGCGAAGAATCTCCGCAATAATTTCTTTCAGGTCTTCACTGTTCAATCCTAATGATTTCTCCAGTTTATCGTAATGTTTCCTTGTAAACTCATCCAGGTAGTTTTCTACAATGAGGATGGCTTTTTGAATAATCGGATTTAAAGGATCTTTTCTTCGAAGCTGTAAAGTAAGGCATTCCTGAAGATCTCTGGCTGCAATTCCCGGAGGATCAAAGCTTTGGATTACTTTTAGCATTTCCAGTACATCTTCTTCTTCGACCATAGCATTTTGTGAAAAGGCTAGATCATCTATCATAGAAGTGATTGGTCTTCTAAGATAACCGTCGTCATCTAAACTACCAATAATTTGTTTACCAATAATAAAGTCCTGATCAGATAAAGGAACAAGGTCAAGCTGTTCCTGTAAACTTTCAAAAAAGGTACTCTCGATAGCTATTGGAGTCTCCTTTTTTTCTTCGTCATCGTCGCTGTTATTATAAGAAGTGCTGTAATCGTTTCCGCTATCATCCTGTAAATAGTCATCTACATTGAATTCATCAGTACTCTCTTCTTTGGCGCCACCGTCAAAATCTTCCGGGGTATCATTCAGATCGTCATACTCACCTTTGGGTTCTTCAGCGATCATTAAACTTGGGTCTTCCAGCGCTGGGTTTTCTTCCAGCTCTTCTTTTATGCGCGTATCCAACGAGACAGTAGGTACCTGCAGTAATTTGATAAACTGAATTTGTTGTGGAGAAAGTTTTTGAAGTAATTTTTGTTGTAAATGTTGTTTAAGCATGTTGTGTAGAAAAGGTAGTTTGACCCGTTTCAAAAATAAGCATTTGGTTTAGATATAAACTATAGAGTGATGCTATTATTATAATTGAATGAATTTTTCATCATAAATACCTTGTTTTATAATAACTATTTATACTTTTAAGTGATAAGTCAACACAAATAAATTTTTTCATCATGGGTTTTATAAAAGAATTTAAGGAGTTTGCTGTTAAGGGCAATGTAGTAGACCTCGCTGTCGGTGTAATTATTGGAGGGGCGTTTGGTAAGATTGTAACCTCTATGGTGAACGATCTGATTATGCCACCGATTAGTTTGCTGATTGGGGATAAAGGATTTACGAATTTATATGTTCCTTTAAATAGTAAAGTAAGGGAATTTGTGGCTGCTAATCCTACTGCATCTCTCGAAGATGCCAAGAAAGCAGGACCTGTTTTTGCATGGGGCAACTTTGCAACTGAGGTTATAAATTTTATTATTCTTGCATTTATTATCTTTTTAATGGTAAAAGCTATTAATGCGATGAAACGTAAAGAAGAAGAAGTGCCTAAAGCTCCGCCGGCACCTTCTAAGGAGGAAGTATTGTTGGGAGAGATTAGGGATTTGTTGAAAACGAAGAGTTTGTAATATAGTGTTATCTACCATATGATGAAGTGTGAATAGGGTAGGTGGTGAATAAAAAAAATAAGGTAGCACGCTATACAGACTGCGCCCCTTTAAAAGAAAGGGCCAATGTCTGTATAGCGTGCTACCTTATTTTTTTTCTCCAGATTTACGTCATGCTCCCCGGATAATCTTCGGGTAATATCCATGTAATGTTTTGTGCTACAAAGTTTTATATCAGTTGATACTTTGTAAAAGTAGTGCAAGCCTTCCTACAAATTCTAATATTCGTTCCCCAATAAAGTAATCATCAAAAATACCTGCAATCATATATTTTTACATTAAAAAGCGAGTTTCCCGGGGAGGATATCCGGCTTGATCATCTTAAAAGAAAAAGGATGAACCTCATAAAGGCATGCAAGATTTTGTTCTTCACAAAATGTTTTCAGCCGAAAGAGGTTTATTCTTTTTCTCTAAAATCAGCAGATCTCAAAGATTAAAAGCGATCAACTATTTTGCAGGAACAGGGGCAGTAACAATAATATAATCTCCTAATGAAACATAATTATTCCACTGCGGATCATTAAAATCCTCCGCTGCAAAACAAGAAATATTTGCGACATTAAGCTTCGGAGCATATTTTTTCAACTGTGCTAAAGTCCCGATCTTTTCATCACTATGAAAACGTCCGTTAACCTGAAAAATCTTACGCTTTGGATTTGCCTTCGCATATTTTACAATTGACGACGCCATAGCGGCATCCCATAAATTCTGTGTTTGGAAAATTTTCATGCTCCCCATATCATGGCCACCCATTGTTTCTTTAAACTTTTCATAATATCTGCCTGTAGCAGTATCGATAGGCAGGGGAGGTAGAAATGACTTGGAAGCAGCGGGAAACTCATTAAGTTTTTGCAATCCTGAATAAGTAACTGCATTGCTATACCGGGTTGACACATTGGCCCCAATTACATCGGTTTTATTCTGTTTGGCCAACTCTACCAGGGGTTTATAATCTTTATAATTGTTCCATGCACGGGCCTCTTTTATGAAATTCTTTTCTGAAATTAGTGATGAAAGGTATTCATTGATGATGGGCTGAACATCAGTTGCAAACATCTCCATGGAGATAGCTGTTCCGGGATAGCTAAGGAGCATCTTGTTGAAGATCTCTGCCTCCAGCAGGTGACCGATAGAGTCATTGTGCTCTTCACCAAATACGAGTACATTGATATCTTTTATGTTTTTAATTAACTCCTCGGTGGTGGTGACTTTCTTATTTTTAACATCGTAGATTTTATAGGACTGCTCTTGTGTTTGTGCAAATAGCGCGTATGGCAGAAGAAAGGATATGAATAGAAGAAGTGTATTTTTCATAAATCAAATTAACAAAAAATAATTAGCAGTACTGCGCCTCTGGATATTTTACCGGTAAAAAAAGGACGTTCACCGACTATATACTGCAACATGGAAGTTTGGGCTATAGGAAATGACTTGCAGAGGGTAGATTTGGTAAAAAATAAACGTAATGAAAACCTATAATAATACTAACAATCATTCCAACAGGATGTGGAGTGGTTTAATCCTTCTGCTCATCGGTTGTATTTTCTTTTTAAGGAATTTTGGTATCGAAATGCCCTACTGGTTATTTAGCTGGCACACAATTTTAATTGTGATCGGACTGGCAATTGGTGCCAGACGTAATTTTAACGGAAGCGGATGGTTGATTATGGTTTTGGTGGGTGGCTATTTTACTTTGCAGAATATTGCAGACCTAAATTTTTCACGGTATGGTTTCGCCTTGGTATTAGTTGGTTTGGGCTTGTTCCTGATCTTCAGACCTTCAAAGCAAAGTAAGTATATGGGAGAAAAAAAAATGGCGGATTTCAATTTATCCGGCGATGAACAGTATACCGATGCAGAGCCGCCAGTAAGTGACAATACAGCAGATATAGACGATTTTGTAGATGTTGTAAATGTATTTTCTGGCAGTAAACAGCACATTTATTCTAAAAAATTTAGGGGTGGGGAAGTGGTTTCCATATTTGGCGGGTGTGACCTTAACCTTGCGCAGGCCGACTTTACTGATACTATAGTTTTGGAGGTTACGGCAATATTTGGCGGGGTAAAGATTATTGTGCCGCCGACCTGGACAGTTAAATCTGATGTTACTGCAATATTTGGTGGGTTAGATGATAAACGAAGTGTACTTTCTGTAACGGAAGAGCCGCGTAAAATAATTATAATAAAAGGATTGGCTTTATTTGGCGGGGTAGATATTAGAAACTTTTAAATAATAGCGCCGTGAGTAATAACCCTTTGTTTAGCAAAAAGGTATTAAGAACAGCAGTAATACTATTTTCTGCATGGATTGCAGCATTTATACTGCTGTTCTATTATACCCTGAATTTTAACTGGTATGCCTCTGTGGCGGATAGTTTAATCAGCAATATGTTATTGCTTTTGTCTTGCCTGCTCGTGAGCACTATCCTTAGGTTTTATCAGCCTAAGCAGGAAATTGTACTGTTTGTAATTATTCTAGCGATCGCCCTGTCCGTTTCTACAGCTTTTGTTAGTGAGTTTTTATTGGGCACAGTATTCGTAAACTACCGTTCTTACATGAATTTTCTTGCAGTTTCCCTGCCCTTTAGATCTATAGTATTGTTTGTATTTATTGCCTGGTGTGCGTTTGCTAATTTACTGTGGTATAGATTGGAAGAGCAATCGGAAATGCAGAACCGTCTTTTTATGACGCAGAACCTGGCTAAAGAAGCAGAATTGAATAAGTTAAGGCACCAGCTGCAGCCTCACTTTTTGTTTAACAGCTTAAACTCTGTTTATGCACTGACGATTGTTAATCCGAAAGAGGCAGGGACTATGATTACTAAGCTCGCTTCGTTCTTAAGGGGGACTCTAAAACGGGATGATGAAGTTTGGGTAACTGTTGCTGAAGAAATGGAGTATATTCAGTTGTATCTTGACATTGAAAAGGTTAGGTTTAGCCACCGGTTAAATCTGGATGTGCAGATTGATGAAAATACATTAGCCCTTTGCCTGCCAGGTACTTTGCTGCAGCCAATTGTGGAGAATGCGATTAAGTTTGGCCTTTACAATACGTCTGCTGCTATTTTGATCTCGGTGCATGTAACGCTGGAAAATAATCTGCTAAAGATCAGCGTGAAAAATCCTTACGATCCTGAAATGAAAGCGACAGGCGGGACAGGATTTGGGTTGACTGCAATCAGAAGAAGGTTATATTTGCTTTTTGCAGATAGTACTTTGCTGCAGACTGGTGCAATGGACGGTAATATATATTTAACAACGCTTAAAATACCACAGAAAGATGATCAGAACCATACTCATTGATGATGAACCTTTAGCAAGGGATATTGTAAAATATTATCTGAAGAACTTTCCTGATATAGAAGTGGTTGCAGAATGCAGTGATGGGTTTGAAGGATTAAAAGCCATCAACCAGTTCCGTCCGGATTTTATCTTTCTGGATATTCAGATGCCAAAGATTAATGGCTTTGAAATGCTTGAGCTCGTAGAAAATCCGCCTGCCGTTATATTTACCACTGCATTTGATGAGTATGCAATTAAAGCCTTTGAAGTTAATGCTGTAGACTACCTGTTGAAACCAATAGAGCAGGAGCGGTTTGACCAGGCATTAAAAAAACTGCCATTAAAATTGAAACAACCGCATTTGCCTGATGAACTCCTGGAGACAGCCTCTCTGAGTCCGGCACAGCATAACAGGGTAGTCGTTAAAATCAACGGCGCGATCAAGATTATTCCTGTTGCTGATATTAATTATTTTGAAGCTGATGACGATCATGTAAGGTTAAGCACAACAGAAGGTTATTTTCATAAAAATAAAACCATGAGCTTTTTTGAGCAGACATTGGATGCCTCGCAATTTATCAGGATCCATCGTTCGTACCTTATTAACCTCGCACAAGTAAGTAAAATAGAACTTAAAGAAAAAGATAGTTATGTGGTCCTGTTAAAGTCAGGCATTTGGTTACCAGTCAGTAAAACAGGTTACACCAAACTGAAAGCAGCTTTAGGATTATAAAATCCTGTAAAAAATGCAAACACATGTTGAATCTATTTGCATTTTATAAAAAATCACGCTATATTTGCACCTCTTATTTAAAAAAATAATAGTTAAGATATCATACAGTTATGAAAAGAACATTCCAACCTTCGCAAAGAAAGAGAAGAAACAAACACGGCTTCCGCGAAAGAATGGCTACAGCAAACGGTAGAAGAGTATTAGCTTCTCGTCGTGCAAAAGGAAGAAGCAAATTATCAGTTTCTGACGAACGTCGTCACAAAGCATAATTTTGATTGCTGCACTTTAAGTGCCGGCAGATCATTATATCTGCGAATATGCGATCAAAAACATGAAGAAATTTACCAAAGAAGAACGGTTATGCAGCAGGAAATTATTAGACCTGCTATTTAAGAACGGTTCTTCTTTTTTATTGTACCCTTTTAGGGTTTCTTACTTATTTGTGCCAGGAGAAGCAAGTTTCCCGGCACAGGTAGTGATTAATGTATCCAAAAAGAGGTTTAAGCGTGCGCATGATAGAAATCTGATTAAGCGAAGAACACGTGAAGCCTATCGGGTGCATAAGTCGTCTGCACTTTATCCGCTACTGGATCATCCCGATCAGCTTTTGCTGCTTTCCCTTCAATTTATTGGTAAAGAACATTATGAATATGCTTTTTTTGAAAAGAAGATGGCTGGTGTCTTGCAAAAGCTTATTTTAACAATAAAAAAAGATGGGACTGATTAAACGTGCAATCGGCTGGTTTTTTCTGGCATTGATTAAATTCTATCAGTGGTTTATTTCCCCGCTTTTAGGTTCCAGCTGCCGCTTTACGCCTACCTGTTCCCAATATGGTATTGAAGCAATTAAAAAGCACGGACCTTTTAAGGGCGGATGGCTTACGTTAAAGCGTATTGGCCGCTGCCATCCCTGGGGGGCGCATGGCCATGATCCTGTCCCTTAATTTTTAAATCAATTATATTTGCTGCAATGGCTACCATACTCCAAATTGAAACAGCTACACAAGTGTGCTCAGCTGCACTGTCTGTAAACGGTGAAACGATCGCTATAAAAGAACTGGCTGCACAAAATATCCATGCAGGAAGCCTTACTTTGTTTATCCAGGAAGTAATGGAATTAGCGGGTATTGGTTATCATGATCTTGATGCTGTGGCTGTAAGTAAAGGACCAGGCTCTTATACAGGTCTTCGGATAGGGGTTTCTACAGCTAAAGGAATTTGTTTTGCACAAGACAAGCCACTGATCGGTATCAATACTTTGCAGATGATGGCCAAAGGTTTTTTAGCTACTAACAGCACCTATACAGGTTTAATTTGCCCGATGATAGACGCCAGACGGATGGAAGTTTTTACCGCTTTATATGATCAGCACCTCAATGAAGTATTGCCTGTTAGTGCAAAAATTATTGATGAGGAGTCTTTCCTTACAGAATTAAATGAGCAGCAGATTACGTTTATTGGTGATGGCGCAATGAAATGCAGCAGTTCTATAGTGTCGGCAAATGCAGTATTTTCTGATATCAATTTTAATTCTGCATCAAATATGAGCGGACTTGCATTTGAAGCATTTAAACAAGGGCATTTTGAAGATGTTGCTTATCTTGAGCCTTACTATTTGAAAGACTTTGTAATTACCCAGGCAAAAAAGAAAGTGTAATCGGGGCATTCAATAAAATATTCTTTTAATCTTTTCTGAACATATTAAAAAATCTGCTGAAGAAACCTTGTCCGCGATTGGCATCATCTCCTACGCCTGGCATATAACTGCTATTTTGTGGATGCTCTACTACATAGCCAAATTTAATAGCCATTCCCATATATACAGAGGCTCCGGTATAGCCCGTATTTACGCGTACCTGCTGTCTGATTGCAGTTGTCCGCAATAAGTTGTCTGTACCAAGGAAGAACTCAAAATTAGGTGTCTGGTACATTGCCTGTGTACCCAGCATGGCTAATCCCAGTAAATTATAGGATGGTGTAAGGCTAAGTGAAAATTCATTCTTCTTAAAGGTATTTACTAAGGCAATGTCTCCGCCTGGATAAAATACGTTTTTGGATACTATAAAGTTGGGCGTATAGAATTGAAAAGTTTTTGAAATCAAGAAATCTATTTTTGCATTTGTTGCCGAATAAAAACTTTTTATACGGTCGGCATCAGTAAAAAGATGATATACATCCCGTTCCAATGTTTCCTGGTCGTTGTTATCCCGGTCTACCACTACCTGGCCATCATTAACAAAAGCATCGTGCGACTTGCTGTTCCATTTAATGAAACCCAGATCTTTTACGTTCGCCATAATAAATACGCCCGACTTTGATTTGTAGGTGGTACCAAAACTCGCTGATATCCCGGGGTTTTTAAAATTAGGCATAAGCATTTTTGTAGAAAGCTCACTTGTATCAATAAAATTGGATTTATAGTGTGCTGTAAGGCCTACTAACAAATTTCCTTGTGCAGCATTCACAGAAACATTGGATTTAGTGATATCAATATTATTATAAGATATACCACTAAGCAAACTTAGTTTTCCACCGAATGATAGTCTTTTATCGTAGTTTTCCCGATAGGTAATACTAAATTGGTGATAAGATTGCCCGTATCCATTTCCATTAAATAAGCCATTAACATCTGATGTAAACCGGTTGTAGTTATCTAAGGCGACTAATGTTTCATTAGAGTAGTTTGCATATCCGTCTGCACGTACCTGCCAGGAGAACCCCATTTCCTGCTGATACTTATAAGATTTGAACAGCCGGAAGGTCAGCAAATATATGTTGGTAGACAAAAAAGCTTTATTTCTTCCATTTGTACCGATCGGAATGCCCGAAGCATCGTAAGTTCCATTAAATTTACCCCCATTGATCAGCGATCTAAGAGCGAAATTAGCATCTCCTTTATTACCCGCATTTAATCCCAGGTTAGGAAAAAGGAAATTAGAAGCATACTGTCTTGACGAATCGAGTACAAATGCTTTTTGGGCCGGGTTCTCGAAAGCATCAAACATTGTTTTTGTATTAAACAATCCAAATTGCTGTGCTTTTAGCTGGGTGCTTGAAGCAAGAATAAAGAATAGGATCAGGTATTTTTTTGCCATAGGTTAAACGCGTTCCTTAAATATGGTAATTTAATCAGATGATGTAGTTTACTTTACTGTTAAATTTTCAATTTTTGTCTCAGAAGCGATATTAATTAAGCAATTGGTTTGAAAATTTCCTTTATCGCCACTAAGCTGGTAAATAAAAGAGCTAAAATTCTTCATTCCATCAGC